>Ga0208950_1000119_pt1 | contig 41003 bp, 61 predicted proteins | sample AOAMet_54_BLW_10_2_FD_188234 | JGI IMG/M metagenome (GOLD analysis project Ga0208950, IMG submission 188234) | Ammonia-oxidizing marine microbial communities from Monterey Bay, California, USA - CAN11_54_BLW_10 (SPAdes) | ecosystem: Environmental > Aquatic > Marine > Intertidal zone | place...
ATCCGCTCGTACTTGTATTGCGTTTGCTACCACAGCACTTTCCTGAAAGTCAGGCCAATCACTTATGTTTGCAGAATTATCAAATACTGCACCAAGACCAGTTTCTTTGTTATAAAATATTTTAGACATTATGAAATCCTTACTAGTATATTATATTGTATAGTCTTTAGACATGATAATCTCTCATGTTTCCATTTGCACCATTTCCGCCAACTGAAAGACCTTCCATAGAACCTCCGCCGCCACCGCCAGGGTATGTACCATGTGTTGCTGAAGCTGTTACTGAACCATCACCACCATTACCTGCAAATTCGCTAGTATTTCCAGGAATTCCAGAAGAAGATTGATTAGATTTACCGCCACCACCACCGCCGGCGAATAGATGATGTGTTAAAAAATCGGCAGGAACTGTATTAATTTGTGAACCCAAGCTGTGAAATGGATGGGGATACATTCCAGTAGGCACGGTATTATCCCAACTGGCGGATGCTGTTGTAGATGCATATACTACATAATCATTTAAACCTGTTAAACTTATTGTAGTTTTTGAACCGCCTGTAGGTAGACTTGTTCCACCACCAAAAGTGTTTGTGTTCTGCGCGGCGCTATTGGCTGTGCTGAAAGTGGCACCACCATTAGCTTCCGTTAAAGTAAAAGTTGTTGGATTACTTAAAGCGGCGTTGTGACTACCTGAAACGCCTGACGTACCTGATCCTATAACGTAGACTCCTCCATCTAAAACACCTGCTTTAGCGTAAATCATATGGGCAAATCCACCAGTTCCTCCAGCCGACCGCTGACCTGAACCAGAACTGGCTGCACCGCCTCCGGCACCACCAGCAAGCAAATATATCCAAACATAGTCATCGGCTGTCAAGGATCCTTTTGACCAAGTTCCACTAGTTGAATAAGTGTTTGTTGGTGAACCCCAATCAGAAGGAAAAACAACATCGTAATCTGTTGATATACTACTTAGGTCTGCATGATTTGCTAGTTTAACCCAGTTGCCAGCATGAGCAAAGTAACCCGCACCAGTAGCATGAACATGTGCAAACATACCATGATAGGTTGTAGCACTTGGCAAATCACCTTCTGTAGTATACATGTTTGCAAATAATACTTTGTTGCCTCCGGCATCAATATTACCCGTAATTCCATAACCTGATAATGTAGTTGGAGTACTTGTTAAATCAGAAAATGCTACAGGCGCTGCTAAGGTTCGTGAAAGTCCTAATTTTGACCAGTTCGTACCATCATATTTCCAAGTTTTTCCACTTAAAATATGTGTATCACCTGCTGTCGGGTTTGTTGGATATGACATTATGAAATCCTTAGAAATATAGTAACTGTTGTTGATTTCGCAGCGGTTGTTGTGTCATTATAAGCCCCGCCGACAGACATGCAGCGCCATGTGCCGCTAGGCGCAGACCCTGACATGCCATAGTAACTTGGACTGTAAGAATAAGTGCTACTATACCGAAGTGAACTGCCCGAAACGTCTGTACCAAGGCTCGTAGTGCTACCATCAGTTTTACCGAGTAGTGAGTAAGTACCAACACCTCCAGCTGTTGTACTACCTGATACACTACTCAGGTCTGCATGATTAGCTAGTTTAACCCAGTTACCGCCATGAGCAAAGTAACCTGCTCCTGTACCGTGAACATGAGCAAACATACCGTGATAGGTGGTCGCACTTGGCAAATCACCTTCTGTAGCATACATATTCGCGTATAGTATCTTTCCTGTGGTAGTGATATCAAATGTCTGTGCGTCCAGATTGCCACCAAGCTGTGGTGTGGTATCTTCAACTATGTTGCTGAGAGAACCGCCACCGCCTCCAGCAGACGTTGCTTGATATTTAATACAAGCAAGTAGGGCTATGTTTCTTGGGCGGGTTTCTGATCCGCCAGTGCTACTTGTGGTAACAGTCCCTGTTGGGGAAGAAGTCCCCTGCAGTGGTACGCCGCCAGCCCCCGTATTATAGTGTGTTGAGAATGTGTGAGTGTGTGCCTTTAGTTCATCAGCTTGAGATGAGCCAAAGTTACGACCATTATCAATTCCACGACTATCATCCCAGCCACGCATAAACTCACCACGAAGGTCAGGCACGTTAAATGTAGTGGACCCATCACCAGCACCATACGTAGTTCCAATAACTGTAAACAAATCAGAGTAAGTTGTCCTCGATACAGCATCACCATTGGCTTTTATGAAATTCGTAGGTGGTGTGTTGGCTGAATGATAAATTACTGTACCAACTGGAACTGATTCACTTGTTCCTGTTGCACCATCTGTAATTCCGTAGCCGGCTAAGGTAGTCGGAGTACTTGTTAAATCTGAGAATGCTACACCAGCACTACTACCTGATGCAAACGTTGCTTGATTTGCCCAGTTCGTGCCATTGTAGGTCCAAGTTTTTGATCCTAAAGTGTATGTATCACCAGACGTGGGGTTTGTTGGATATGCCATTTCTGTTTCTCCTGATTATATATCTTATACAGGTTTCTCTGGCCAAGTTACATTTGTTGGAAACCCTGACTGTTGTGGTACATTTAATAAGTCAGTTCTATATTGTGTCCACTCTGTTTGCTTATCAGATGTAAGTTCTGCCCAACGTAAAGGGTTAGTTACTATAGGGTCCAATTCTTCTACTAACTTCTGGTCACGTTGACTTCTTAGATTTGCTTCAAGTTCTGCATCTAACTCTGCCTGAGTAGGTGCTACATAAGATGTAAAGTTTGTGCTTATCAAAGACATTACAGCATTGTTATCGATAGTCATATCAGTATCGCTAGGGTCCAAAGTGTAAGGTATCCAACCGTAATCGGGATGATTAATTTCTACATCATATGCAGTATTCTCTACGTTAAGTGATTGTGCATTACGCACTTGTGTAATTGTAATAGACATTCTCGTTTCTCCTGATTATGCATATTCTATTCGGGTTTAGTTGGCCAAGTTACATTTGTGGGAAAACCGTCTTGAAGAGGGACATCTCGTAAATCCTGAAGATACTCTTTCCATTCATTAGTTATACCTGTAGTTGTTAATAATTTGAGGGTTTTCTTATCTGCTATAGAAAGTAAAGCATTACGTTCTAACCTCCTGTTAGCCTCAAGATTAGGTTCTACATCAGCATACTCAGGATACTCACTCAGATCAGTATCAACAGGCATTGTAATTTTAGTTCCATCTGTGAGATGGTATAATGTTTTATAATCCATATTACCTCTTAACTGTAGTATTCTATTATTATCATAGATGCTTCTACTCCGGTAGAACCTCCTTGAGCGCCATAGTCACTTGGTCTACTTGGGGAGTTAGTCGAACTAATGAAATTGGATTCGTAAGAGGATCCAGAAGTATTTGACCCATATTGTGGATGGCCATTATTATTAGGGTGTGGGTAAGTGAAACCCTTGAAATTATCAATAGTTTCTAACGGGACAACGCCGGCAGCTTCTGTAGTTCCGGCATATCCTCCGAAAGTTGAACCGGAAGCATTAGTTCCTGGTCCAGTTCTTGAGCCAGGACCGCCGCCACCGCCACTGGCCCCGCCAACACCATTACCGCCATTTGCGTTGAAAGTTCCACCGGAGGCAGTACCTCCTGTCGTAGAGCCATTAGAAGATGGATAACAATATAAAGTAGTAGTACCATCTGTAAAGGTTGTGGTTGTTGGAGTAGCTGTGGATGATGGAGCGCCCGCTCCACCAGTTGCTACGTGATGACCTGCTCGTGATAATAAATAAGTATACGTTGAACCATTATTGGTGAACTTATGTTCAGAATAGGCTCTACCTCCTGTACCTGAAACAGTGCTATACACTGAAAGGTTTGAGTAGGCATTTGTGTTACCAGAACAACCAGAGGCACCCCATAACATTACATGAAACTTTGTACAAGTTGCAGGTGGTGTGTAAGTACCACTTAGATTACTTGAGCCGTGTCCAGCACCACCTGCTAATTTAATATAAGTAGCTGGATTTGTAAGTGAGATATTAGATGACCAAGAGGAGATCCACGTAGGTGATAACCCTGTGTTGTTCCATTTATTCCCATCAGAATCGTAAGTATAAGAGTACTGATTAAGGAACATTAATGCCCCTTGAGTAGCACCATTAGCTGCAGTTAGTGTAGTAACATGAGCAGAACCTTCAGCGTCGCCAGAAACTGAGAGTGATCTTATGTCGCTTATCCAAGCACCTGCATCAATACTATACACAAACGAACCACCTGAGGTTCCATCAAACCAAGTCGAACCATTTGATGGACTTGCAGGTGCTGTAGATGATAGTACAGTGCCTACACTGGCGGATGTTGCCCCATCTGTAATTCCATAGCCAGCTAATGTAGAAGGCTTACTTGTTAAATCGGAGAATGCTACATCTGCAGATACAGTTTGTGAAAGTCCTAATTTTACCCAGCGCGAACCGTTGTATTTCCAAGTTTTTGATCCTAAAATATATTCGTCACCAGTTGTCGGGTTTAATGGATATGGCATTATGAAATCCTCACAAATAAACTGCCAGATACGTTTGCGTTACTTGCAGTGGTACCTTGATTATAATAGCCTATGTTTCCCATAAGGCGCCAAGTTCCTGATAAAGTAGAAGTACTAGATCCACTCCAGCCACTTCCACCGGCATAAGTATTAGCAGTAGCAATTGAACTTCCTGAGAAAGTAGCACCTCCATTGTGAATGCCAAGTCCGGTATAGAACCCCAAACAATAAGTTCCAATGGCATTAAAGGTTGTACTACTTGATGCAGATGTAAATGTAAATCCAGCACTACCATCCGTTGTTAGTACTTGTCCGCTTGTTCCATCAGTAATACTTAGGTCAGTTAATACCGACGGTGCATCTGTAATTCCGTAGCCAGCTAAAGTAGTTGGAGTACTTGTTAAATCTGAGAATGCTACATTAGCGACTACGCCAGTAACTTGTACCCAATTTGATGCATCATTACTATAAATAAACAGTTCTCCAGTTGCGCTGTCATCAAACCAAAAAGTACCATTTAAAGGTGCAGCTGGAGGCGTGGCGTCTATTGTTGAAAAAGAAGTGATTGATCCAGTAACTTGTATCCAATTTGACGCGCTGTCACTATAAATGAACAGTTCTCCGTCTGTTACATCATCAAACCAAAAAGTACCATCTAAAGGCGCAGTTGGAGGTGTTCCACTTATAGCTGAAAAAGAAGTAATCGACCCTGTGACCTGTATCCAATTTGATGCACTATCACTATATACAAACATTTCGCCAGATGTCACATCGTCAAACCAAGCATGACCGTTTGAAGGTGAAGTTGGAGCTGTTCCACCTAATCTCACAGACCCGACTAACGATGGATCAACTGTTATTACTCCGGCATTAGTCATCGTAACATCGCCTGATAATGTTGCAGCCGTAAATCCTGCTCCGTTATTAATTAAAATTTGAGTATCTGTTAAAGTTTTTGCTGATATATCTCCAGCTGCAGCTCCGTCTCTAACTAGAATTGAATTGGCGCCTGCATCTTGAATTTTAGCATATGTAACATTATCATCTAGAATTTTAACAGTAGTAATAGCGTCATCTGCAATCATTCCAGTTTGCACTTGAGTTTCTGTTATAATTCCATTTGCGGTTGAACTTCCAAGCACTCTGTTTGCAGTTACAATGTCTTGCATTTTATCATAAGTTACAACATCAGATTCAATCGTAACAGCACCAGTATTTGTCATAGTAACATCGCCTGATAATGATGCTGCAGTAAATCCTGCTCCGTTATTAATTAAAATTTCAGTATCTGTTAAAACTTTATCTGACAAAACTCCATCTGTTCCTGCATCTCTAACTTTAATTGTATTAGCTGGCATAGATCCTAACATAGCATTTTCTAATGCTCCAGAGCTTATACTTAAACCATTTGCATCTTGAGTTAATCCGTTTCCAGCTAAAACAGTAAATGCGCCTGAAGAATCTCCGCTAGTTGATTTGCTTATTCCAAGACCTGCTGTGTATTGTCTTCTATTATAAAATGCCCAATTTATAGCTTCTACGAAATCAGAATCATGATTGGTAAATTCAGTAGACAATAAGTCTAAATCACCTATCAAACTACTAAGAGCATTTGTCTTTATTCTCCAAGTGTTAATAGTGTCACTTAAGTTTACAGTTATGCGTCTAGCCATTAAAATTACACCATTACTTAATTTGATATTATATTATACATGTATTTATATATAAAAAAAATATAAATAGTAATAATTCAAGGAGTTATAATATGGCAGCACTAACTACTAATATCAATTTTCTACAGAGTACACAGTTTAAAGTAATAATCGATAGAAAAAAATTCGGTAATTTAGAATTTTTTGCTCAAGCTTTTCAGCATCCAGGTGTTACTGTAACTTCTGCTCCAATGGCGTATAAAAGAATTGCTACTGTTGGTCTACCTGGTGACACTTTAACTATTGATGAATTAGGTTTTGAAATTATAGTAGATGAAAATATGAATTCTTACATTGAAATGTATAATTGGGCAAAATCGCAGACAGAAGACAGAAGAGGACTTTCAGGAAATAATCCTTTATATCGTGATATACCATCAGCTACTGACACAAATGAAGCTGATATTACTGTTTTGTTAATGACAAACTCAAACAATGTTGTTCGAACAATTAAATATGTAGATTGTGTTCCTACTTCTTTAAGTGGTTTAAATTTCTCAGCTACAGTTGGCGAACCAAGTCAAGTCACATTCCAAGCATCATTTAGGACTGAATATTTTATTATAACTTAACGTATATATACTTTATATTATGGAGAATTGAATTGTTAACACTTGAAAATATACTTGAAGAATGGCAGCAAGACTGTCAGTTAGATGAAAATAACTTAGATACCAGCTCAATCCAAATAGCTAAGTTTCATGCCAAATATCTTGAGATGCTGTCTATCACAAAACTTAAACTGAAAAAGACAGAATTAAATCAGAAAATATTGCTGAAAGAAAAATGGCTTTATTATAACGGTAAACTGACTGAAGATGAATTAAAAGAAAAAGGCTGGGAATATGATCCTTTTCGTGGTATGAAAATCATGAAAGGTGACATGAATCGCTATTATGATTCTGATATAGATATACAACAGAGCGAAGAAAAGGTGGTGTATTTTAAGACTATTGTAGAGACTCTTACTGAAATAGTCGATACTCTAAAATGGCGGCACCAAACAATTAGTAATATTATAAAATGGAAGATGTTTCAAGCTGGTGGATAGAATTTTATTACAGAAGAAAAATGAAGCAATGTTACTCATTGGATGCGATAATGGTATAGCAATGGAGCTTAGCGAATTCTTTTCGTTCTTTGTTCCAGGTTACAAATATATGCCTTTATTTCGTAACAAGGTGTGGGATGGTAAAGTAAGGTTATTTAATCCTGCAAGCTATGAGTTGCCAGTTGGTTTATTATCTTATGTAAGAGAATTTGCTGAAAAGCGTGACTATATAGTAGAATATGAAGACGGACCGTTTGGTCCACCTGAATCGTTTAATAAAATTGACGTCAAAGATATTATGAGCTTTATAGAATCACTTAAACTTCATAGCAAAGGAAAAGCAATTGGTGTAAGAGATTATCAGTTTAATGCTATATGTGAAAGCATTCGTAAGAAACGAGCAATCTTATTATCTCCTACAGGCTCAGGTAAATCGCTTATAATATATGTTTTGATGAGATGGTATATGGCTAACCATGAAGATAAGGTTTTAGTCATTGTTCCAACTACTTCTCTTGTTCAACAAATGTTATCAGACTTTGATGATTATTCATCTGAAGATGACAGCTTTTCAAAAGATGATTGCCATGCTATCTTTTCTGGTCAAGCTAAAATGAATATATCTGAAAACGTTTTTATTAGTACATGGCAATCAATATATAAATTACCCATGACATGGTTTAGTCAATTTGGTGTTATATTTGGTGATGAGGTTCATGGTTTTAAATCAAAATCTCTGTCCAATATTATGAATAAAGCTAAGACAACAGCATATCGTTTTGGTACTACAGGAACACTTGATGGAACACAGACTCATAAGTTAGTTCTTGAAGGTTTGTTCGGTAAAGTAATGAAAGTCACTACAACTAAGGCATTACAAGATAAAGAGACATTAGCAGCTCTTGATATTTTTATTTTAAGATTGGAACATGGCGAAGATGTAAGACAATTAATAAGCGGATCTACATATCAACAAGAAATAAATTTTATAATTGGAAATGAAAAACGTAATCATTTTATAAGAAACCTAGCTCTCGATCAAAAAGGTAATTCATTAGTCTTATTTCAGTTCGTCGAAAAACATGGTAAGATTTTGTATGAACTGATACAATCTAAAGCTGATATAAATAGAAAGGTATTCTTTGTTAGTGGTGCAACTGAAGCTACTGATAGAGAAGCTATAAGAAAAATAACGGAGAAACAAAAAGATGCGATTATCGTGGCTAGTCTCGGGACTTTTAGTACAGGCATTAACATACGTAATCTTCATAACATCATTTTTGCGAGCCCATCAAAGTCACAAATTAAAGTCCTCCAAAGTATTGGTAGAGGACTCAGAAAAAGCGACAATGGAGTAACTACTAAACTATATGACATATCAGATGACATACAGCACAAATCAAAGAAAAACTATACGCTGTTACATTCCGAAGAAAGAATCAAAATATATAAAAGAGAGCAATTTAATTTCAAAATATATAAAATAAAGGTTTAGAGTAATGATTGTAGATAACGTTAAACAGATTAAAATGGTAAATGGCGATGAAATTATTTGTGAAATTTTAGAAGAACTCGAAGATGATTTAGTTGTAAGATATTGTTTACTAATCGATAAATTTAGAACTACAAGCATTGAAGAAGAATATACTACTACATTATATGTACTTAAACCTTGGATGACATACATTGAACAAAAAGATGAAGTAATTACTATTAATGCTTATCATTGCATGGCACTGTCTAATCCACACATTGAATTACTAAAGCAATACGAATCTGCTCTATCGAAAATCATAGAAATGTCGAATGAAGAAATTAAAGAAAAAGAAAATACTTTGGACACTTTAGCAAAAATTCTTGATGAAGATGACAGCGAACTTAAAAATGTTGTGACTTTAACATTTGCAAAAGCACCAAAAGATAGAATGCATTAGCAGATACTACCTTCCCTTTAAAGAATACTCTTTATTATACCACATTTCTTGCGGTATGTAAACAGTTATTTTCAATATTTTAAAAAATAAATTTATGTACAAACAGCAAAAAATAGTTTATAATTATTAATATATTCTGTGGAGATACAAATATTATGCCTAAAAAAAATAAAAACGTACATTATGTAAATAATGCTGAATTTTCATTATCAGTAGTTAACTATGTAAAAACTGTTTCTGAAGCTAAAGAAAATAGCGATGTTTTACCAATTGTTCCCGATGATATTGCTATATCTTTTTTAAAAATTGCTGAAAATCTTTCACATAAATCTAACTTTATACGATATACTTATCGTGAAGAAATGGTTATGGATGCAGTTGAAAATTGTCTAAAGGCCGTTGAAAATTATAATATTGATGCTAAAACTCGGTCAGGCAAACCTAACGCTTTTGCTTATTTTACGCAAATTATTTGGTTTGCTTTTCTTCGTAGAATCACAAAAGAAAAGAAGCAACAAGAGATCAAAGAAAAATATATGTTGCAATCTGGAGTTGAGGCGTTTATCACTTCTTCTGGTAGTGAAGAGTCAACACAGGTAGCTACCCATTTTGTTGATACATTGAAGGACAGAATTAATAAAGTTAAAGAGTATGATACTGAACTTAAAACTTATGCTAAAGCTAATAAACCACCAAAGAAAAGAGCTCGTATAGTTGACTCAGACTTACAGGATTTCTTAGAATGAGTAAGATACAAGAAAGAATTAAGCTTCATATGGATGCTATTCAAGCTATTATGGAGTCACCTGGACAAGATCATTTGATAGAAGGCAAAACTGATCTATTAAATCAAATGGCCAAAGTTAGTTTATTTGCTGTACATATGAACGACGAGGACAAAGATTACTATCAAGCAGTACAATTTGTACTTGAAGAAAAAGCTGATTGGAACATTAAAAAATGAAAATAGCGGTCTTGAATGATACTCATTGTGGTATTAGAAATAGCTCAGACATATTCTTAGATAATGCAAATACCTTTTATGATAAAATATTCTTTCCATATTGCAAAGAACATAATATTAAACAAATAATTCACTTAGGTGATTATTACGATCATCGCAAGTTTGTTAATTTTAAAGCTCTTAATTCGAATAGAAAACATTTTCTTAATCGATTAAGAGACCTTGGCATTGCTATGGATATTATGCCAGGCAATCATGATACCTATTATAAAAATACAAACGATCTAAATTCATTAAAAGAATTACTAGGTCACTTTATGAACGAAATTCATATTGTAATGAAGCCAACAGTAATGGAATACGATTCATTTAAATTTGCAATGTTACCTTGGATTACACCAGAAAATCATGATGAGTCGATGAACTTTATTAAAAATTGTAAGGCTGATTGGCTGGGCGGCCATTTAGAATTATCTGGTTTTAATTTAATGGCTGGTATTGTTAACCAACATGGTATGGATCATAATATTTTCAATCGATTTGAAAAAGTACTATCGGGTCATTTCCATACAAAATCACAACGAGATAACGTAATGTATCTTGGATCACAGATGGAATTCTTTTGGAATGACGCACACGATAACAAATATTTTCATGTTATCGATACTGAAACTCGAAACATTGAAGCTATTCGTAATCCTCATACTCTATATGAACGAATTATATATGATGATTCGAATTATAATTATTTAGATATGAAACTAGATCATTTAGATCATAAATTTGTAAAAATAGTTGTAAAAAATAAACAAGATCTATTTACATTTGATAAATTTGTTGATAGAATACAGAATAAGAAGATACATGAACTAAAAATTGCTGAAAACTTTGAAGAGTTTATTGGAGAAAATGTTGAAGATGAAGGTATATCACTTGAAGATACTTCAACATTGTTAGACAGTTATGTTGAATCTGTTGACACAGAATTAGATAAAGATAGAATTAAGATTGATATGAGAAAACTTTTAACAGAAGCACAGGCGCTTGAAGTAGTATGATAGTATTTAAAAATCTTAGATGGAAAAACTTTTTGTCGACTGGTAATAAGTGGACAGAGATAAACTTAAATAAAATATCTTCAACATTAATTGTTGGACATAATGGGTCTGGTAAATCTACTATGCTAGATGCGCTGTCTTTTGCGTTGTTTGGAAAACCTCATCGTAATATTAATAAGCCTCAATTAGTAAACTCTATTAATAATAAAGATTGTATTGTTGAAGTTAATTTTGTAATTGGTAAATTTGAATATAAAGTTGTACGAGGAATTAAACCTGGAATATTTGAAATTTGGCGTAATGGTGAATTATTAAATCAATCATCACATTCTAAAGAATATCAAAAAATACTTGAACAAAATCTTCTTAAATTGAATCATAAATCATTTCATCAAATTGTTGTTCTTGGTAGTAGTTCATTTATTCCATTCATGCAGTTACCAGCTCAACACCGAAGAGATGTGATTGAAGATTTACTTGATATCAATATATTCTCAAAAATGAATATTCTTATTAAAGAAAAAAATGCTATATTAAAAGAAAATCTTAAAGAATTAAATTATAAATTGGACATTGTAAAAAATAAAATAGAGTCTCAAAAGAAATATATTAGAGATATAACTCAAATTAATACGGATGAGATAAATGATAAAGAAGAAAAAATTAAAGAAGTACAGGAGATCATCACGAAATTACAATTATCTAATTCCGAACTTAGCACTTTTATTCAAAAAAACGCCGAAATCTGCGCAGACGCAATTAGTACAGCCAATAATAAAAAACAGATCGTATTGTCAGATAAGGCTACAACATCATCTTCCATTAAAAACGTCGTCATCGCTTCGAAATTTTACAAAGAGAATGACAGCTGTCCTACCTGTACGCAGACGATTGAACCGAATTTTAAGCAGGGGAAGGTTGATAGTCTCAAAACCGAAGCGATCGCTCTCAAGAACACGTTGGATACATTACAGGAACAAGCCGAAGAGATAACAGAGAATTTAGATAAGTGGACAAAAGCACACGAAGAAATAAGAAAAAAACAATCCGATGTTCATTCTAATAATAAGAACATTGAGATATATCAAGATCAGATTACTGGCTACAATGCTGGTATTGCTAGATTAACTTCAAGAGAAGGTGATCTTTCTACTGCTAATTCTGATTTACTTGATATGCGTACTAAAATTGAAGGATATATGGAATCAAGATACGAATTAAATGAGCAATATTCTTACAATAGTGTTATGAGTGAAATGCTTAAAGACACTGGAATCAAAACAAAAGTTATTAAACAATATATACCTGTTATCAATAAACTTGTTAATCAATATTTACAGGTATTAGATTTCTTTGTTCATTTTAATCTAGATGGCAGTTTTCAAGAAACAATACGATCTCGGCACAGAGATGCTTTTTCGTATGACTCATTTTCAGAAGGAGAAAAACAACGGATTGATTTAGCACTTCTCTTTACTTGGCGGCAAATTGCTAAAATGAAAAACTCAGTCGCAACAAATCTTTTGATACTTGATGAAACATTTGATAGCTCTCTTGATCATGATGGTGTAGATAATCTAATGAAAATACTACATACACTTGATGATGATACGAATGTGTTTGTTATCTCTCATAAGGGAGAGATTCTTGATGGAAAATTCAAAGAAAAACTTGAATTTTATAAAGATAAAAATTTTAGTAAAGTCAAATAACTGTTTACACTATTGCTAAAATATGATATAATAGACTAATATTAAAATGGAGAATATATGATGGAACTAACTGAAAATACTCTACAAATTCTTAAGAATTTTTCAGCAATTAATTCTAATATTGTTATCAATGAAGGTTATACCTTACAGACAATTGCAGAAGCTAAAAATCTCTTAGCAAAAGCTGAAGTTGTGGAAAACTTTCCAAAAAGCTTTGGTATCTATGATCTAAACGAATTCCTTAGTGTACTTAACTTAGTCGATTCACCTCAACTAGAATTCAATGAAGAATATGTATCAATTGCTGATTCAAGTGGTAGATCTAAAATTAAATATCGATATGCTGATATTGATATGCTTACTACTGTTACTAAAGACGTAAAGATGCCAGCTCATGATATTAGTTTTACACTTGATAATACTACACTAGGTAGAATTAAACGAGCTGCAGCTGCACTCGGTCATAACGAACTAGTTATTGAGCCAGATGGTGACGGTCTTGCAAGTTTGACTGTAACGACTGTAGAAAATAAAACAGCAAATACTTATTCTATTTCTGTACCAGTTGAGACTAACGAGAGTATATATAAACTTGTATTTAATATTTCTAATATTAAAGTTTTAGCTGGAGATTATGTTGTCGAAGTTTCGTCAAAGCTAATTTCTAAATTTACTAACTCAGCAAATTCAATGAATTATTGGATTGCACTTGAAAAAACGTCAACTTATGGAGAACAATAAACTATGGCCGACCACAAAAAATCTTATGATCTAATGAATCAGATCTCTCGATCTTCTATTGCTATTATTGATACTATTACTCAGCGTGGTGGTTTTCGAGGTGAAGAGCTTTCCACAATTGGTCAACTACGTGATCAATGTGCTCAAGCAGTACAAGTAGTTGAATCATTTAAACAAGAAGAAGCTGAAGAAGAATAAACCATCTATAAGGATAGACTATATAATGAATCTTGATAATGAATTTCTGTGGGTTGAAAAATATCGCCCACAAACTATTGAACGAACTATCCTACCTTCTGAACTAAAATCAACATTTGAACAAATTATCAAGACCGGTGAACTCCCAAATATGTTATTTACGGGATCTGCTGGTCTTGGTAAGACCACTGTTGCAAAAGCATTATGTAACTCTCTTGGCTTAGATTATATTTTAGTCAATGGTTCTGAAGAAGGTAATATTGATACTCTCCGTGGTAAAATTAAACAATTTGCTTCATCAATTTCTTTACAGGGTGGCTATAAAGTAGTTATTCTTGATGAAGCTGATTATTTAAATGCCCAATCAACTCAACCAGCTCTTCGAGCTTTTATTGAAGAGTTCTCTAATAATTGTAGGTTTATCTTAACCTGTAATTTTAAAAATCGTATCATTGAACCACTTCATTCTCGTTGTGGTGTATATGAATTTAATACTTCAAAGAAAGATCTGACTGTTCTTGCTACATCATTCTATAAGAGAGCACGTAATATTCTTGAGCAAGAAAATGTTACATATGAACATCAAGATCTAGTTGATATTATTATGAAACATGCTCCTGATTGGAGGAGGGTTTTAAATGAACTCCAAAGACGATCTGTGGATGGTGTACTTAGTAGCAGTGGTTCTTCTAGCTCTACTGGTACTGAAATTGATATACTCATGAAATATATCAAAGAAAAAGACTTTAAGAAAATGCGAAGCTGGGTTGTTAATAATATTGATACCGATGCGTCATCTATCTTTCGTGGGATTTATGATCGTATGTATAATCATATGAAACCAGCATCGGTTCCTCAAGTAGTTCTTATTCTTGCTGACTACCAATATAAACAAGCTTTTGTTGCTGATCATGAATTAAATGTAGTAGCATGTATGACAGAGCTAATGGCTAATGTGGAGTTCCAATAATGGATAATGCAGTTGTATACGACTTTGAAACCTTATCACAAGATCCAGTTAAAGGTGTAGTAATTTCATTTGCTATGCTCTCATTTGACGAATCTCGTTTTGTTGATAAACCATATTCATATGAAGAACTTTTAAAAAATTGTCATATGATTAAATTTTTGGTAGATGAGCAAGTAAAAGAATATGGTCGATCTGTTCAGCAAAGCACTATTGATTGGTGGAAAAACCAACCAAAAGAAGCTCAATATCAGTTAAAACCATCTACTGATGATGTATCTATTACTGAATTATATGATTTCTTTGTTGAAAATAGACCAGATGATCTTAAAAAAGTTTATACTCGAGGCAACACCTTTGACCCAATCTTTTTTGATTTTTTAATGAAAGATACCGATCAAGTTACGCCATATCCTTGGTGGACAATAAGAGATACTCGTTCTCTTATCGATGGTATGGCTTGGGGATCTTCTTTAAATAATAAATTTATGCCAGCTGATGTAGCAGATAAATTTATTCATCATGATCCAAAACATGATATTTCTGTAGATGTTATGAGAATTCAAGCATTGGCCCAAGCGCTATGAGTCCTTTTGACTATCTTAATAGCATCAATACAACTAAAACTAATATCATGAATGATGATTTAGATGAAAAAGCTTATTCAGCTTTTATGATTAATCGTAGTCTTTCTTATTTTAATGATACTGTTTTAATGGCTAATGAGATGAATCTTAATCATAATCTTGATAGCCGGCTTCAGTATGACTTTTATCTTGAAATTGTTCGTAAAAGAAAAAGGTTTTCTAAATGGACTAAAGAAGATAAATCAAAAGATGTTGATGCTATTAAAGAATATTATGGATATTCAAAAGCAAAAGCATATCAAGTTCTACCGTTAATAACAAAAGAACATTTGGAAAAAATTCATTCATCAATTAGTAAAGGTGGTAAAACCCGCTAAAAATTTAATTAGTATAAATATATCTATCATGAGTACATTATCGTGAATAGAATATATTAAAAGTGAGTTGAAAAAATGAATGAAGAAGCTACTTTAGTAGACTGGTCTCCTGAATCTATGTTGGAGATTACTCTTAACGATCCAGATGATTTTTTAAAAGTTAGAGAAACTCTTACACGCATTGGCGTTGCATCTAGAAAAGAAAAGAAATTATTTCAATCTTGTCATATACTACATAAACAAGGTCGATATTTCATTGTACACTTCAAAGAATTATTTTTGCTTGATGGTAAAAAATCTACTCTTGAAGAGACTGATATTGCTAGACGAAATACGATTGCTACGTTAATTTCTGACTGGGGCTTGATTACAATAGATAATATTCAAAAAGCTTTACCAGTTGCACCTTTAAGACAAATTAAAATAATTTCTTTTAAAGATAAAAACCAATGGGAATTGTGTCCAAAGTATAATATTGGTCGAAAATAATTTTTTTTTGATATAAGCTATTTACTTTTTTAAACAAAGTACTATATATACTATAGAGGCAATTCATAGGAATTGTCCAAAGACGGAGGGATGCAGAATAGTCTGGTCCCAGAACATTCTTGCTTGGAAGAGGAGAACACCAAAATGACAGGCATACAAACACTATTTCCGCGATCATCTTTTGTAGGATTTGATCATCTGTTTAATGAAATGGAACATACCGTTCGTCACGCAGCAGATCACTATCCGCCCCATAATATTATTAGAGCATCTGAGCACGAGTATCTTATTGAACTCGCAGTTGCTGGTTTTTCAAAAGATGAATTATCAATAGAAGTTAAAGATAGAACTTTGATGATAACTGGAGAACATGTAAGCAAAGGAAGAGATTTTATTCATCGTGGTATTAGTACCAAAAAGTTTAAACGTACTTTTCGATTGTCTGAACACGTTCAAGTAAACGGAGCAGATATTCAAGATGGCATACTTGCTGTAGAACTGAAGTATGAAATCCCAGAAGAAATGCGTCCTCGTAAAATTTCAATTGGAAAAAACGAGGAAAACTCAAATGCAACATATACTAACAAGTCACAACTACTTAACGAAAGCAATTAGTTCATTAATGGATCTAATTAACGATTCTCTCAACCGTTTGTGGAATTCTATGATTAGAGCCAGACAAGTAGAAGCAAACCGAAAAATTGCTCCTATGCTAAAAAGCGAATATCCAAATATGACAGTAGATCAAATTTGGGATTTATTGAATAGAAATACCATGGGTTTAGAAAACTTAGATCATCTTCCAAAGGCAGAAAGATGATGGAATTACTTATGAAACTATTCAAATTTGTTAAGCCTAAAACTGAGATTGAATTGAGAGATGAATATTTCTCAAAAGCTAAATCTCACGCCGATCTTGAAAGGCGAATGAAAGTATGGGAGAATGATAACCTCAGAGGTTGGGGGTGATTGTATACGTTATGGTAATGAATTACCGATTATACCGACAAATAATAGAATATTTTTGGTATAAAATAAATTAAAAATTGGGGCATTTCTGCCCCAATTACACACTACACAGTTATGATTAATAAAAGATGGTTTTATTAATCATAACACAGTTATGGAGAATATAATGAAAGAATATATTAATGATGCTTGGAACAGCGTAATGGATGCGAATATCAATCCATTAAAAAATATCCCTAATTTACAAGTCCGACATCTTATTATGCAAATTCTTGCTTGGATGTGGGTATCAGTATGCTCTATGTATATTGGTAGTATTGTTTTTTGGGGAATCAATGCAATTGCTCACACGCTCTTACTTGCTGCTATTGTAATTACAGTTGGCACTTTTGAGACCGCAAAAAGAAATCCTAAAGCTTTTACTAGAATTGATGGATATAACGGTCGCCAGAAAAACGGCGAACACAATTAAAGGAACACACACATGACACAGAAAAACCCCTTTGAAATTAGAGCTGAAATGCTTCAAATGGCTAAAGACTATATGGATCAACAATATAAAATGAATATTCAACTTGCGACTGATATGTATGATCAAGGTCAAAAAAATATGGTAGAATTACAGGATGCGTATAAAATGTATTCAGTTGAAGACATGATGGCAAAGGCCAAAGAAATGTATTCTTTTGTCTCGAAGAAAGATTAAAGGTTTACATTACTTCTATATTATGTTATAATTACTCCAATGACGGAGGAATGTTTTGAATAATTTTTACACATCAGTTAATCGGTATGGTAATACTATTTTATATAGAGGCTATACTGAAAACGGTACTCGAATAGAAGACCGAATTAAATTTGGTCCAACACAATATTTGCCATCGAAAGAACCTACAAAATTCCGTTCTTTCGATGGCGGCTATTTAAATGCTATTAAATTTCAAAAAATGAGTGAGTCAAAAGATTTTCTTGAAACTTATAAAGAAATGGAAGGCGTTAAAGTATATGGCACCCGAAATTATATCCAACAATTTATTACAGATAAATTTCCAACTGATATAAAATTTAATCAAAATCATATCAATATAGTTAATTTTGATATTGAAGTTGCATCAGACGATGGATTTCCTGTTCCAGAAGAAGCTGCATATCCTATTATATCAATTGCTCTTAAATCTAGTAAATCTTCCATCTATGAAGTTTGGGGATTAAACGATTATGATCCAGCAAAAACAGAATTAGAAATGAATGGTGATCTAATCAAGTATCATAAATTTGATACTGAAAAAGCTATGTTAGCTTCATTTTTACATTATTGGGTAAACAATTATCCAGATGTTATTACAGGTTGGCATATTCGTTTCTTTGATATTCCTTATCTTGTAAATCGTATCAAAAATATTGGTACTGAAGAAGCAGCCAATAAACTTTCTCCATGGAAGCTGGTTAATGATAGACAAATAACTAAGATGGGCCGCACTCAATATAGTTATGAATTAGTTGGTATTCAAACCGCAGACTATATTGAATTATTCAAAAAGTTTGGTTATTCATACGGCGCTCAAGAATCTTATAAGCTTGACCATATTGCTTATACAGTTCTCAATGAAAAAAAATTATCTTATGAAGAACATGGTAATCTTCATAGTCTATATAAAGCTGACCATCAAAAGTTTATTGACTATAATATTAAAGATGTTCAACTTGTAGACCGTATTGATCAAAAAATGGGTCTTATTAATCTTGGATTGACTATGGCATATAAAGGTGGTGTTAATCTTGGTGATACAATGGGTACAACTTCAATATGGGAATCAATCATTTATCGAAGACTTCTTAAAAATAATATAATATCACCAATTGAACAGATTAAACCATGTATGTATGCTGTTCATGGAGCTACTGAAACTTCAAAGAAAAACCCAGCTGGTAATTTAGATCGTACCCGTGAACCACAAAAATCTCACGCAATTGCTGGAGGTTATGTTAAAGATCCACATGTTGGTTCACATGATTGGGTCGTATCATTTGATTTAAATTCTCTATATCCAAACATAATTGTTCAATCTAATATATCACCTGAAACTCTTGTAAAAGATAAATCATTTGGTCAATATCCTCAAGGCGTTGATCATTATTTTACTGCAGGTGAGGCTGCTTCTAATGAGTATTCTATATGTGCAAGTGGTGTCCCATTTAGTAAAAATAAGCAAGGTATTATTCCTGAACTAATTGTTGAATATTATGCTGAACGTAGCGTAATTAAACAAAAAATGCTTAAGGTAAAACAAGAGTATGAGCAAACAAAAAATGTAGCTCTTGAGTCAGAAATTAATCAGCTAGAAAATAATCAAATGTCTATTAAGATTTTACTTAATTCTTTGTATGGCGCAATGGCAAATAAGTATTTTAAATATTTTGATAATGCTCTTGCCGAAAGTGTAACTCTTACTGGTCAACTTTCAATAAAGTGGGCTGAAAGAGCTATCAATATTGAAATGAATAAAATACTTAAAACTAAAGGAAAAGATTATGTTATTGCTATTGACACTGACTCAGTCTATATTAATTTTGGTCCTCTTATTGCTCAACTGGCGCCAAAAGACCCTGTTAAAGCATTGGACAAAATATGTAAGACACACTTCGAACCTATAATTGCTAAGTCATATGATGAATTATTTCATAGATTAAATGCTTACACTCCTCGTATGGAAATGGGCAGGGAAGTTATAGCTGATCGTGGTATATGGACAGCGAAGAAAAGATATATTCTCAATGTACATAATAACGAGGGTGTACAATATGCTGAACCAAAACTTAAAATTATGGGTATTGAAGCTATTAAATCAAGTACTCCTGAAGTAGTTCGTGATAAATTTAAAGAAGCATTTAAAATAATTGTTACTGGATCTGAAATTAAAACTCGTAAGTTTATAGATAACTTCAGACAAGAATTTAAATCATTATCTCCCGAAAAAGTATCATTTCCTCGTGGAGTGTCAGAAGTTACTAAATGGCAAGATAGAAATTTAATTTATAAAAAGGGTACACCAATTCATGTTCGTGGTTCTCTTTTATATAATCACGAAATTAAAGACAAAGCTCTTAATAAAAAATATGATATGATACAAAATGGCGAAAAGATTAAATTCACTTATCTTAAGATGCCTAATCCTATTAAAGAAAATGTCATATCCTTTCCAGAATACTTACCACCCGAGCTTAATCTTCATAAATATATAAACTATGATATGCAATTTGATAAAACTTTTATTGAACCACTCACACCAATTCTTGACGCTGTTGGTTGGTCGGTTGAAGATAGAGCAACGTTAGAGGATTTCTTTGGATGACAAATATTAATATTACAACAAGTCCAACAGGACGAAGCCCAGAAAATAAATACTTTTTTGGAGAAAAAACAAAGTGTTTAGACAAGACTCGACCAAAGTATTATAAAGTTGGAGAAATGGAAGATTTTCTTCAATTTGCAGATTTGATGATGCCTAGGCTAATATCAGAACATATTTATAGAAAACCATTATATCTTGAAACATGTAATATCAGATTTAAAATAATTACTAATGATGCGAGACATGAGCAATTTGTTAAGAATATGTTTGATGTATTGCCTGATGGGTTTGATCCTCAAGTTTATCCACATAGCGCACATGATTCTGATTGGACGATTTGGCATAACACAGAATTAAAGGTCGATGAACCAAAAATCTATGTAAATCTTGATACTAAAACTATGTTAATTGCTGGAACAACATTTTTAGGTGAAATCAAAAAAGGTATATTTGGTATAGTTAGTTTTGAACTACCAAGATATGATATTTTACCAATGCATTGTAGTGCCTTTACATATAATGATACAACTAATTTAATGTTTGGATTAAGTGGTACTGGTAAAACTACTCTTAGTAGCGATCCGGATTATAGATTAATTAGTGATGACGAAGTATCTTGGAATCATGATGGAATTGAAATGATAGAAACTGGTTGTTATGCAAAGAGTGAAGGGTTAACACCAGAGACACATAAGACTATATTTGATGCAGTAGAAAAAGCAAGATCAGAAGATTGCTTAGTTGTAGAAAATCCAGGTGTACCAAACGCAAGATTAAGTTATCCTATCACTTGTGTTGAAAACGCGTATCATGAACCTCAACAATTTAATCATCCAACTAATATCTTTTTTCTTACTATGGATGCAAAAGGCGTGTTTCCTCCGGTATCTAAAATTTCTGGTGAGACTGTACGACGTTTCTTTGAAACTGGATATACGAGCCAAATGCCTGGAACTGAACAAGGAGCAACAGAAATCAAGCCACTCTTTAGTCCATGCTATGGCTCACCTTTTATGCCAAGACCGATACATGTTTATAGTGATTTACTAATGAGTAAAATTAATGATAATAAATGCAACGTATATTTAATCAATACGGGAATGGATAAAGAAGGCAAGCGATATCCATTGGACTTTACTAGAAATTGTGTCAAGGGAGCTATTAGACGTGGTACTCATGACGATAGTGAAAGTGTGTTAAACATTCTAGAAAGCTTAATAAATGATTAATTTTATTTTTGATGTTGATGGAACCCTTACTCCAAGCAGAAGTAAAATGGATGAGGAGTTTTCAAAGTTTTTCTTTGATTTTTGTTGTTTAAATAAAGTATATTTAGTAACAGGTAGTGATATTCAAAAAACACGAGAGCAGGTTGGAGAAGTCATTTGGGGAATGACTAAGCGTAACTATCAATGTTCCGGTAATGACGTATGGGAACGTGGTAAGAATATTCGTACTTCTACTTTAAAGTTACCAGACGAAATGTGGGGTTATTTGAATAGAGCTATCAGTGATAGCTCATTTCCAGTTCAAAATGGACAACACATTGAGGAGCGTCCTGGGCTATATAACTTATCTATTCCAGGAAGAAATATAGGCAATCGTACTCGAATTCAATATGTAGCATATGACAATCATACTAATGAAAGAAATAATATTGCTGCTAAGTTGCAAGACCAATTTCCGTTGTTTGAATTTAAAGTCGCAGGAGAAACAGGTATAGATATTACTGCTAAAGGAAATAATAAATCACAAATTCTTGATGATTTTGATCCTTTAGATATTATCTATTTCTTTGGAGACACGTGCGATAAGGGTGGAAATGATCATGAAATCGCATTAGCTGTACATGATCGTGGAGGAGAAAATAGTACATATCAAGTAAATAGTTGGGAAGACACCTTTTCTTATTTACAAGCTATTAAAAATGTAGTATAATACTCTATATAATGATGGAGAATATAATGACTAAAGTATGGTTTAATGACATCGAGCAAATGCATAAAAAGTTTGGTGTCAACGATTGGTTTGAAGCCAATAAAGATAATAAAGAATTGATGGCAAAATATCTTGCATTTCGTATGTCAATGATTAAAGAAGAATACGACGAGACTATGGATGCTATCGAAGCAAAAGATGCTGAAGAAGTAGTTGATGGTTTAATTGATATGTGTGTATTTGCTATTGGCACTCTTGAAGTATTAGGTGTTAATGGTAATGAAGCATGGACAAAAGTATTCAATGCTAATATGACTAAATCTCCTGGTGTTAAGCCTGGTCGTCCTAATCCGTTTGGATTACCAGATTTGCTTAAGCCTGAAGGATGGACTGCACCAACTCATAGAGGTAATCATGGAAGTCTCAGCGACATTCTTTAAATCTATATATGATAATAAAACTAATCGTAACATGAAATTTAATAGCTTCTCTCAATTTGAGAAGCTATTATATAAATTGTCTGAGATGCCTAGGAAAGGAAAAAAAGATGCTGAACTTATATCACCAGCTAGTTATGTTGATGATACGACTCGGGCAAACAAAAATGTTTTGGATTGGTCAGGTTGGACTGCTGTTGATGTTGATGATCATGAGTTTAAAGGAAACTTAAAAGATGAGTTATATAATCGTTTTGGTAGTCTTTCTTATGTTTGCTATAGTACTGCTAGTAGTTCCGACAATCATCCAAAGTTTAGGCTTGTCTTCCCACTTAGCAAACCGGTTGAATCTGTTAAAATCAAGCATTTCTGGTTCGCTCTCAATAAAGAACTCGGTGAAATTGGAGATGGACAAACTAAAGACTTATCTCGAATGTATTACATCCCTGCAACGTATGCTGGCGCTAACAATTTTATATTCAGTAATAGTGGTGTGTATATTGATCCTGAGCAGTTAATATCCAAACATCCATATACTGAAAAACGAGGGTCATCATTTATGGATAGGCTTACACCTGAAATGCAAGCTCAGGTTATAGAACATCGTAAAAATAAAATGGAAAATACTAATTTTAATTGGTCTGGATATAGAGACTGTCCATTTATCAATAAGAATCATATTAAAGAATGGTTTGCTATATCTGGTATTGATAATTCTGGTAGATACGCTATGATATATAAGATCATGGTATCAACAGCAATAAGTGCTATTAAAAAAGAATATCCAATATCGTCATATGAAATTGAACAATTAGTAAGAGAATTGGATAATGAAACAAGCCGTAGATATGAAAAACGACCATTAAATATTGAAGCTGATAGAGCTATAGAATATGCATATAAAAATGCATAATATTAAAAATAATCCTTTACAATCGCTCAAAAGTGTGTTATAAAGAATATAACAAAAGGAGTTACCAATGAACCTATTTACTCAAACAATCGCTAATCAAATCCCTACAGGTCTAGATCGTTACGATCAAATCTTCGCTGCTAAGAGACTTATCCTTGCATCAGACTCTCCTCTTCTAGCTACATGCAGAGAGACTCTAGAAGAAATCGAAGAAATCATCTTTCAACGAGACAGAAAGGAATTGCCAGATGCATAAAGCTGAAATTAATAATTTAGTAAAAGCTTATCTTGATAATGGTGGTAGAATTCAAAAAATTCCAACATCCAGGATCAAAAAACATACTAATTTGGAGAAACCAAATTATTATCTTAATAGAAGATCTTTATCAAAAGCAAAGGCAAACAATGCCTATGTTTCAACAGAAAGAGGAGTATAAAATGAAAGATAAACATTCAATTAGATTTCTGCATCAATGCGCAGAAGTACAAATCAAAAAAAGTAATGACTATCAAAATCCAAATTCTCGAGTAAAACAAGCTCACTATTATCCTCGAGGCTGTGCTAGTATTCTTGATACAATGGCTGCAAAAGTTTTGCGAATGCAGTCTGTTATCGAGGCTATGGAACTAGATCCAAACTACGCCCCAAATTTTGAATCACTTGAAGACTCTTGTATTGATCTTGCTAATTACGCGTCGTTCTTTGCTGCTTATATGAATGGTGCCATTGATGGTCAAACAGATGATCGTGATTTTTTAAATCGTCCTATAGTACCTAAAGGAAAATCAAATGAGATCGTTCAGTCTTAAAGATATAGATTTGATAGAACTCTTAGCCAAAGCAAAGGCTGAGAGTCAACTTATTTTTGATAAAGAGTCTACTCGTAAAGGTAGAACTATTGATGATATTACTGTCACTAATATGTATGGTCTTGCGGCTGAACAGTTTCTTATTGAAAAATGCAATTTCACTGATAATCCTTTACCATATCAGGATGTAATATCTCCAGAAGGTATTGATGTTGAGGTAAAAGTAACAAAAGTTTTTAACTATATTCCTAATGTGTTATATCGTTTAAAAGAAAAGCGTAAAAAGTATCCTAGCTTATACCAGCCTGATTGGGTTATCATATATATAAATGATAAAAAGACTCGGGATTATGTTTTTGCTGGTACATATAAATGGAATGGTAAAACATATGTTACTAAAGATTGGTCTTTAGAAATTGATAGAGAATTTCTTGCAAACTATGAAGGAGCAAATAATTGAAATCTGGAAAAGTCTGGGGAATGACTGAACTTATTGAAGCTAATGGTACTTTAGAATTTCATCGTATTGAAATGGAAGCTACAGGAGTATGTTCAAAACATCTTCATGAATATAAATGGAATGGTTTTTATATCGAGTCAGGAATAATGCTTGTACGTGTATGGCAAAATGATTATAATTTAATTGATGAAACTGTTTTACAGGCCGGTGATTATACTAAAGTAAAACCTGGTGTTTATCACCAATTCGAATGCATTGAGCCAGGTGTAGCTTTTGAACTGTACTGGGCAGAATTTAACCACAACGATATTATTAGGGAAACAGTAGGTCATATAGAATGAAAGTAGGATTTACTTGTAGCACCTTTGACTTGCTTCATGCTGGACATATAATGATGCTCAGAGAAGCTAAATCACAATGTGATTATTTAATATGCGGTTTACAAGTAGATCCCACTCTGGATCGTAAAGAAAAGAATGCTCCAATTCAAAACATAGTAGAAAGACAGGCTCAACTTACTGCAATAAAATATGTCGATGAAGTCATTATTTATTGTACAGAAGCTGATTTGTGTGATATAATAAACATGTATCCAATTAATGTTAGGATACTTGGTGAAGAGTATAGAAGCAAAGATTTTACTGGTAAGGATGAATGTCGCAATCGCGGTATCGATCTATACTTTAACAAACGTGATCATCGCTTTTCAACTAGCGATCTAAGAAAGAGAGTATGTGAACAATGAAAATGAATTCTGTAAAAGATGTTCGTCAATTCTTTGTTGATGAACTAAATGATCAAGCATTCACTATTGATAAGACTGGCGCACGAACTATTGAAATGATTGGTGCTTCATTTATTGCAGATGAAGCATCTATATTCGGTAAACCATCTCACTCTTATATTCGAAAAGAATTGGATTGGTACGATAGCCAATCAACTAATATCTTTGATATTAATAAAGAGTCTGGTGAAGATGCTCCTGCAGCTTGGAAATATGCTGCTAATACGCATGGTGAAATTAATTCAAACTATGGTCATCTGATCTATGCTAATAAATATTTTGATCAATATCAAAATGCATTATCTGAATTAGATAAAAATCCTGATGGTAGACGTGCTTCTATGATCTACAATCGGCCTTCTATTTGGGTGGAGTTTAACGAAAATGGAAAATCTGATTTCATTTGTACTAACGCTGTCACTTACTATATTCGTGATAATTTACTTCATTGTGTAGTCCAAATGCGGTCTAATGATGTAGTGTTTGGTTATAAGAATGATTATGCTTGGCAACGACATGTACAAAATAAATTAGTAGAAGATTTAAATAATATCCGTTTTAGTGTTAGAGATCCGGTTAGTACTGGCATGATGATATGGCAAGTACAAAATCTTCACGTATATGAAAGGCATTTTAATCTTGTCACATAATACTGATCGTCAACATAAATGGGATCTAAGATATTTAGAGCTGGCTAAAACTATTGCTGGATGGTCTAAGGATCCTTCAAGTCAGATTGGAGCTATAGCTGTAGGTTCAAAAGGACAAGTCCTAGCTCAAGGATATAATGGATTCCCACGTGGGATGATGGATAGTCAACATCTTTACATTAATAAAACAGAAAAATATGCTCGAATAATACATGCTGAAATGAATATGATCTTTAATGCATCATTTAATGGTGTGTGTCTTAATGGTTCAAGTGTATATGTTTCTGGATTACCAACTTGTTCTGATTGCGCAAAAGGTCTTATTCAAGTTGGTGTAAAGGAATTAATCATGCCTAGAGAAAAAATTGAAGATCGTTGGTATGACTCATGGCAACGGTCAAAAGAATATTACAAAGAGGCTGGTCTTAAATATAGATGGGTCGTGCGGTAAACTTTTAGTTTACATTCTATTGAAAATGTAATATAATATAATCATTAAAACTGTTATAACTATAACGTGAGCTACACTGAAATAAAGGAAGTAAAAATGAAAGTTGCTTTTATCTTTGGAAAAGGTATTGAAGGATGCGGTGTTACCAAAGGCGCTAACATATTCGAATCTTGGTTAGTATCTCAAGGGCATGAAACAATCGTAATTGATTTTGATAATAAACAACACTTTGGCCGCGCTAAAGATACTGAATGGAAAAGCACTATTCATCGAGTTGAATCCAATCATGAAATTAAAGATACCCAACCAGTAATTGATGAAGTAAACACTTGCGATATTGCAATCATACATTCATTCCCAACTCGCAAAAATGGAAAGTACATTGATCGTTTCCGTGAATTTGTTGAGCATATCAGTGATCCCATTATTGTAATACATGACCATGCTATTACGAAGCAAACTATCAATAGACAAACCCAAGCTGCTGAATTATTTTCTTTAGCAGACATTGGTGTTACACAGTCGTTTGAAGGTTATTCTAACGATTGTTATCTACACACTGATCCAGGCCTTGAAGGTTGTCTTATGGAGAATCCAATATGGGTTAATACTAGTGAATATGATAAACACCGTGCCTCGCTTGAAGACCGTAAGAAACACTTTATATACATGGGCCGCATGTCAACACTTAAAGATCCAGGTATGATCTGCCGTATTGAACCATATTTAAAGAATGATTGGGATTTAACTTTGATGGGATGTGAACGTTCAATATCATCTATTGGAATTCCAGAATCTAAAACTCTTGCCACTGATCCAGCACCTTACCATAAATCATATCAACCAAAGATTAAATTTATTGGCACAAATTCTGCAGGCGAACACTATGAACCAGCTAAAGAAAAAGAAAAGACTGGTACCACGATTACAGCATATGATAGTTACAAATATGATTTTGGAATGAATCAACTTGGTAGTTCTATGGCAGCTTGGTGTGGATATCGTCTAGGTAATCCAAAAGAGTATGGCCATCGTATGGAATATACTGTAATTGAATCATTTCTTTTATCTCTTCCTGTCATTAGTAAACATTTTGCTGAAAACGCTGTATCACCTGAAGGTAAAAAATGGGGTGAATATTATGGTCCACTTATATCTAAAGCAACATGTGAAGAAGAGCTAGCAGCAGAATTAAATAGGATCTATAATAATAAAGAAGAATGGATTGCTCGTACAAAAGCTTGTCAAGAGTTGGTCTATAATTTTAATGATATTGAAGTACTTGGTCCTAAGTTTTTAGATTTTGTGTTGACAAAAGGAAAAAGACGTAATAAAATAGAATTTATAGATAGGATTTCAAGTTATTTTCCAAGCGCAAAGCAAAGACGTGAAGATGGTGAGATTATTGTATCAACACCAGGAAGTGTATTAAATGAAAAAGCGTATACATTGGTAGATGGAAAACAAAATGAAATCAAAGAACCAAAAGATGTTGGTGCAACACTTGAAGGATTTTTCTAATGTACCATAAACGCATAGTTGTCGACTTTGACGATACTTTAGCTTTCCATCAAAACCGTAAATTCGATGAAGCACTACCAAACAAACCTCTTATTGAAAAGCTAAATAAGCTACATTCTGAGGATTGGCAAATTGACATCTTTACTGCTCGTGGTTCTATATCATGCAAAACCCGTGAAGATGCTCGTAAGAAATATGAAAAGAGCATGCTTAATTGGCTTGATAAAAATAATGTAAAGTTTAATATTCTCTCATTTGATAAGCCTTTAGCAGCTTATTATATTGATGATAAAGGTATTATGCCTGAAGATTTTCTTGAAATTAATATTCGTGAACTCGAGGGTGGATTATCTGGCGGTGAAATCTATACCGATGGTAAAGTAGTACATAAGCAAGATAGCAATGCACATCAAACACGTGATTGGTTTGATAACGCTAAAAAGATCGGCATTAAAACACCTAGTATTCATCGAGTTGTTGGTGAAACTATTACTATGGATTATATTAATCACGACGAAAACTTCTTTTCAAATAATTTTTGGATGGCTTTAGCCACAGTTCAAACACAATTAGATAAAATGAAATCATTAAAAGCAGTTGACAATTTAAAGTTTAGTGATTATATTGAGCGTATTGAAGAACATGCTAAAAATTCTAGTAAAACAAAATTAATTGAAGTGGCTTCAAGCTTAAAGCAGTATGAGATAAAACGTGGTTATTCTCATGGTGACTTTGGGATTAAAAATATGCTATTCAATAATTGTGATATGCATTTAATTGATCCAATCTGTGGAATATTTGGATCTACTGAATTGGATGCTGCAAAGTTTTGTGCAAGCTTACTTATTAATCTATACCCGATTGGATTGTTTAAGCAATCTTTAAATTATCTGGCTCTAGCTAACGATATAAATAAAAATATGCTGGTATCATTAGTGGCGGCAGAAGTGACTAGGGTGTACAAATACCATCCTAACAAATATTTTATTATGGAGTGTATTGATAATGTTTACAAACAAAGCTGAGATAGCAAGAAAAGTTGGCAAGCCTATTGAAGAAGTAAAAATTGGTTTTACCTGTTCTACTTTTGATTTATTACATGCCGGTCATATTGTAATGCTACAAGAAGCTAAAGAGCTTTGTGATTATCTCATTTGTGGTCTACTAACTGATCCTACAGTTGACCGCCCTGATTCAAAAAATAAACCAATTCAAACTCCATTTGAGCGCTATGTTCAATTGGCAGGTTGTCGTTTTGTTGATGAAGTCATTCCATTTAGTACAGAACAAGAAATCGTCGATATGATTTTAACTATTCAGCCACATGTTAGGATCGTTGGTGAAGAATATAAAGGCACAGATCATACTGGTATTGGATTATGTTCTATTCACTACAACAAACGTAAGCACTCGTTTTCATCTACAGATTTAAGAAATCGTGTAGTAGAAGCAGTACAGGGAAAAAAATAAATGATTTACAGACACGCGTCTATTGTACCACTTATTGGTGGTGAAACAATCGCTCAAGAAAATGTTTTTGGAACAAGACCCGAATATATTTTAAGCTATTCCGCATTTGAAGCTAACGACAGACAATTAGTCGAATATTATAATAATAAAGTGCCTTATCATCATTTAGATGGTGATACTCATTATAGCATACCCACTGTTGACGTTATCAATACAGTTTGCCCATGCGCTGGATTATCAAGTCTTAGCCCATCTGCATCGTCTACTAATGCTAATAATGACTGGATGGTAAATACTGCTCGGCATGTTTTAAGTACACTAAAACCTAAAGTATTTTGGGGTGAAAACGCCCCGCGATTAGCTAGTAAAATGGGTGCGCCGATTGTTGAGCAGTTAAAAAGAATTGCTAGTCAAAACGGATATACATTTAGCATTTACAAAACAAAATCTATACTTCATGGACTAAGCCAAGTACGAGATCGTACTTTTTATTTTTTCTGGCAAGGTGATAAAATACCTATGTTAAGTTATATTGAACGCAAACATGAAAAAATTGAAGATACTATTCGTAATGTAGATCTACATGAAGATGACCCTATGAATATAATTGTTAATAAAAAAATTCCAAGTGAAAATCCATTTTATAAATATGTACTTGAAGAACTTAATAATGGTATTTGTCATTCTGAATTTCAAGATAAAATTGTAAAGAGTACTAATCCACTTGATGAAATTGAAAAATCTGGAATTAAATACGATAAAGTACACGAGTGGATGAAAGAAAAAGGATTTGAAAATGAAGCTGGTAAATGTAATCGTATGTACCACAAACTAAAAAGTGGCGGTAATATTATGCGTAAGACTACCGAAATACCTAAAGATTATATTGGTGCGTTTGTAGGACATATGCCAGGATATCTTACTCATCCAGATGAAGATCGCTATTTGACTATTCGAGAATGTCTTTCTATTATGAAACTTCCAGGTGATTTTATGTTACAGGGCGGAGTAAAAAATCTTAATATGATTTGTCAAAATGTTCCTGTAACTACAGCACAAGATATGGCTGAACAAGTTCAATCTTTTGTACATGGTAGACTTGATAATCAAATGATTGATGCCAAATTTGCTATTCAGTGTAATAAAAAACAAACTATAAATTATGAAAAAGTAAGTAACACATTAGAGGAATTTATATGTTAAAATTAAAAATATCTATTATTGGTTGTGGATTTGTAGGCAAAGCTATTATTAATGGTTTTGATGAAACCCTATGTGACATAACTCCAATTGATATTAAATATGATACTACAGTAGAAGATACTAATCCATATGATGATATTTTTTTCGTATGTTTACCAACACCTATGAATGATGATGGATCGGTTAATGCTGAACTAGTAATTGAAACTGTCAAATGGTTAAAGCTTAATAGAGCTGGCCATATTGTAATAAAATCAACAGTCACACCTGATATTATAGACAAACTTTCTGATGATAGAGTAGTTTATAATCCTGAATTTTTAAATGAAAAATCTGCAGATGAAGATTTTATTAATCCACCAATGCATATATTTGGCGGGCATATCAAAGACACAAATAATATTGAGAAAATATATAAAAAATATAGTAAATGTAAACCTTGCCCAAGCCACCATGTGACATTAAAAGAAGCAAGTTTTATTAAATATGGAATTAATTGTTTTCTTGCTACAAAAGTATTATGGTTTAATCAATTCTATGATATAATACAAAAACATGATTGTAATTTTGATGAGATTACTTATGCAATGCGATCAGATCCAAGGATTGGTAACTCTCATACGAGTGTTCCAGGATTTGATGGCAAAATGGGTTTTGGTGGAGCTTGTTTTCCAAAAGACACTTCAGCATTTTTAGATTTTGCGATATCGTTTTCTTTATTGGATGAAGTAATTAAATCAAATAATAAAATTAGATCTAAATATACAAAAGATAAAAGGGAGCTTGAACAAAATATCTCATTTAACAAATAACTTATTTACTTTATCGATATTATATGATATAATAGTCTAATAATCAAAGGAGATATACATGGCATCCATTATGGATAAACTCAAAAATAATTCTAAACTTAAAGCAACGGAAATTCTTTCTGAGTCTAAATTTTTTAATATAAAAAAACTTATTGCTACTGATGTACCAATGGTTAATGTTGCTTTATCTGGTTCAATTGACGGTGGTATGTCACCTGGCCTTACTGTGTTAGCAGGCCCATCTAAACATTTTAAAACTTCTTTTGCGCTGTTGATGGCTGGTGCATATTTGCGAGAAAAGAAAGATGCTGTCATGTTGTTTTATGATAGTGAGTTTGGTTCACCTCAATCATACTTTGAGCAATTTGGTATTGATACATCACGAGTTCTTCACACACCAATTACAAACGTAGAAGAACTTAAATTTGATCTCGTCAACCAACTTGAAGGCCTTGATGCTAAAGATGATGTTATCATTGTTATTGATTCGATTGGTAACCTTGCATCAAAGAAAGAACTTGAAGATGCTCAAAACGAAAAATCTGTAGCAGATATGTCAAGAGCCAAACAACTTAAATCATTGTTTCGTATGACTACTCCATATCTAGCTATGAAAAATATTATCATGTTAGCGGTCAATCACACATATCAAGAAATCGGATTGTTTCCAAAAGCAATAGTTTCTGGTGGTACTGGTATCTATTATAGTGCTAATAATATTTGGATTCTTGGTCGTAGGCAAAATAAAACTGGAACTGAAGTTACGGGTTATGATTTTGTTATTAATGTTGAAAAGTCTAGATTTGTAAAAGAAAAGTCTAAAATTCCTATTTCAGTATCATGGGAAGGTGGTGTTGAAACATATTCTGGTCTATTGGATGTTGCCATGGCGGGTGGCTATGTAGTTAAACCATCTAATGGTTGGTATGCATCGGTTAATATGGACACTGGCGAAATTTCTGATAAAAAGGTTAGACAATCTGGTACTCTTGAAAAAGAATTTTGGGATCCTATTTTTGCTAATACTAACTTTAAAGAATTTGTAAAAAATCAATTTACAATTGGATATAAATCAGAAATTGATATGGATGAAATTTTAGAAATGGAATCATAATGCAATATATAGAAAATAAAGATTATGAATTTATTCCAGGAGATAACGATGATTGGCAAATTAGATTTTTAACTGGAGATTTTATAGAAAGTGTTATACAATATGGCACTATTCGCATGGAAGATGGTGAACAAATGACGTTTGACTTTCATGTTGAAACTAGTCCAGATGAAACATTAAATTCAGAAAATGAAGAATTACAAAAACATGCCGGCGATGTTTTGATTTCTATTATTGAAGATGCTATAGAAAATAAAGCCAGCGATCTACATATTAATGAGGTAAAATAGTGAATACAAATATAGAACAAGTTGTTCTTAAAAATATTCTAACTAATGAAACATATATGAGAAAAGTTCTGCCTTTTATTAAGGCAGAATATTTTGAAGGGATTTACAGAGAACTCTTTAAGCAGAGCGGTAAGTTTGTTGCTAAGTATAATAAACTACCATCAGCAGAATCTTTTAAGATTGAAATTGATTCGGCTGATAATTTTAGCGATGATAATCATCGCCAAGCAATAGAAATTATTCCTGAACTATTCACAAAAGAGCAAAGTGATGAAGAGTGGCTACTTGATGCTACTGAAAAGTGGTGTCAAGATCGAGCACTATTTAATGCTGTTATGGAGTCAATTAGTATTATTGATGGTAAGCATCAGACGTTATCTAAAAATGCTCTTCCTGATATTCTAACTAAAGCACTTGGTGTATCGTTTGATACGAATGTAGGCCATGATTATCTTGAAGCATTTGAAGAACGTTATGAATTTTACCATCGTGATGAAGAACGTGTTCCGTTTGATATTGAATTACTTAATGATATTACGAAAGGTGGTTTACCACGTAAGACCTTAAATATTATTCTAGCAGGTACTGGTGTTGGTAAGTCGTTAGCAATGTGTCACTTTGCTGCTTCTAATCTTACCGATGGTAGAAATGTTTTATATATTACTGCAGAAATGGCTGAAGAACGTATTGCTGAACGTATTGATGCAAATCTTCTTAATGTACAAATTGATCAATTAACCGATCTAAGTAAATCTATGTTTGCTGAAAAGGTTTATAATCTTTCAACAAAAACTAATGGTAAACTAATCGTAAAAGAATATCCAACTGGTTCAGCTAATGTTGGTCATATGCGAGCGCTATTAAGTGAACTAAAACTTAAAAAGTCATTTATGCCAGATATTATCTATATTGATTATTTAAATATTTGTGCTTCTTCTAGAATGAAAGGTATGGGCGGTGCTATTAATTCATATAATTATATTAAAGCAATTGCAGAAGAGTTTCGTGGATTGGCAGTTGAATTCAATGTCCCGATCATATCTGCAACGCAAACGACGCGTAGTGGTTATGGTAACTCGGATGTTGGGCTTGAAGATACGTCTGAGTCTTTTGGATTACCCGCTACAGCAGATTTAATGATTGCTCTTATATCTACTGAAGAACTTGAGCAAATGGGTCAAATTGCGGTTAAACAATTGAAGAATAGATACAACGATCCAACATACAAAAAGCGGTTTGTTATTGGCGTTGATAGAGCTAAAATGAGACTATATGATGCTGAAGACTCTCAGCAAAATTTAATTGATGATACACCAGTCTTTGATAAAACAGCAATTGGCGAAAGATTGGCTAATACTAACTTTGATGGATTTAAATTATGAAACAAACTGAAGCAGAATGCCTTGTTGTAGCAAGTGAGGAATGTGCTGAACTAACCAAAGAATGTATGAAAATTTTACGATTTGGCATGAGTACTGAACATAAAAAAAATCTTATAAATGAAATGGGAGACGTTCAATGTATGCTAGATTTATTGGGTGATTATTTTGATATTTCTAGCGATGAAATGTTGGATGCATCTATGGCCAAAAAAGAAAAACTAAAAAAATATAGCAACTTAACTGGAGATAAATAATGGGTAAAGAAACATCACAGGGTATTCACAGTACTGTGAGTAAATCAATTCGTAAGGCCATGAGGAGAGACTATATGTCTTCAGGAGATAGGTTTATGAATCAAATGAAAGCTTTAGCACAAGGTAAAGATGTAGTATTTACTATTGAAAATCCAAATAAGACTGAAACAAATAAACGATTTATTAAACAGCGGATTTCGGGTAAAAACTATTTAAATTCACGTAAAGGAACTTTTACGATGAAAGAAGTACAATAAAGCAATGGAAACGGTATTAGCATTTTTTATAGCAGGATTTTTTACTGGTATTGGCTGGTGGTCTGCTGAAAAAGTAACTAATAAAATTGATACGCATTATGAACAAAAGGATGAACAAAATGAGAATTGAACTTGAAGATGACGCAGTATACGAATTGGTACATCAGGCTCTTATGCAACTCGAAGAAAGCTTGCCTCCAAATAAAAAATTAACAAAAGCTATTAAAAGAATTAATCATAATATCATGATTCCATCTGAATGGGAAGAAATGTATGAACGAGACTTTATTGATTATGACAGTGGAGACTATAGCTAATGAAGGCCAGATTAATAGGATATACTCAGACTCCGTCTGGAGATTTTATTGGTGTCGATGATCTACAAGACTTTGTAGCATACTGCGCTAGAGTATCAAATCCTACAAATCAAATGAGTAGTGCAACCGCAGAAAAACTTATCAGATATTTGATTAAGCATAAACATTGGTCACCTCTTGAAATGGCCTCTGCTACTATGGAGATTGAAACCACACGAGATATTGCTCGTCAGCTTCTCCGCCATAGATCATTTTCATTTCAAGAATTTAGCCAACGATATGCTAACCCAGCTGATATGGGTGAAACATTTGTATTGTCAGAAGCAAGATTGCAAGATCATAAAAATAGACAAAATTCAATTGAAACTAATGATGTTGATTTACAATCTGCATGGAATTTACAGCAACAAAATGTAATTGATCAAGCTAAAAAAGCATACAATTGGGCTATTGATAATGGTATTGCAAAAGAACAGGCTCGTAAGGTTTTGCCTGAAGGTTTGACTTTATCTCGCTTATATGCTAACGGAACTCTTAGATCATGGATTCATTATATTGAATTGAGAAGTGGCAATGGTACTCAAAAAGAGCATATGGAATTAGCTCGAGAGTGTGGTAAAGCTATTAGTAAAATCTTTCCTCTTGCTGAGGATCTAATTCAAGGAGAATAAAAATGGGCAAAAAACTTTCAACATATTATTCAGACAATGGCAATGATTACTGTGAAATACATTTTAATTATAAAGAAGAACACGCTTATATAAAATACTTCGATGATAATGGTATTAAATATTTTGAAGAATCTTTTACTAATAAATCTTTAAATTATGTTGAAAGTGCTGCTGAAAATTGGGCGTTAGGGCATAAAGTCCTATCACCTGAGCATAACACACAATATACGCTTGATTTTAGAAAGCGGGCTTAATATGGGATTAGAAACTGAAAATATGCAACTTACAAATAACGCTCGTGTTCAAATCTTACAAGAAGAAGTAGATTATTATCGTACTTTAATTGAGCCTCATGATTGCGGTCATATATACACTACTATTAATTTTTTAAATGATCGTATTCAAAATCTGTTAGGTGGTAAAAAAGAGTGGCCTTTTGTAAAATAATGGTTTACTTTTTATTTAAAACGTAATATAATACGTATATAACAATAAATCAGGAAACTTAATGAAACTTAAACATATAGCAATGATGTTAGGCAATGCCGCAGTTTGTGGCATTGTCGGTTATGCTGCTTATGAAGGTACAAAAGTAGCTACTGAAAAAAAAGAAGAGGTACAATTACTTGCAGAACAAATGGCTAACGAATTAGCAATCGAGCAGGAAGCTATTCGAACAGCACAAGCAGAAGAAGTTAAGCAAATACAATGCTTAGCTACAAACATATATTATGAAACCATGGCGTCTTCTTTAATAGATTCTATGGCTGTGACAGACGTGGTACTGAACAGAGTTAAACATGAAAAATACCCTGGCACTCCATGTGAAGTAGTACATCAATCGTATTTAAATGATAAGGGTGAACCACTATTAAATAAATGTCAGTTTAGCTGGTATTGTGACGGTAAAGCTGATGAGCCACAGAATGCTGAAGCATGGGAGCGATCAGTCAATCATGCTGTTACAATGTTCACTACTAGTAAATGGCGTGGAATAACTGAAGGTTCTACTCATTATCATGCAACATATGTAAGTCCTAGCTGGGCAAAATCTTTTACTAAAATAGCTCAAATGGGAGCTCATATTTTTTATAGAATGGAAGATGGACAATCATGAGTGATAAAATTAAAGCAGAAGCACAGACCCAAGCAGAGATTGCTTTTGATGGGTTTATGCTTTGGATGAAGCGTGGTACATTATATGCATGCATCTTTTTAGGTATAGTTATATTTGGCTGTAATGCTGGCGTTGAAGATGACACATATCCTGCCTACAATGGTGAACAATATGCTCCTACTAATATGGGAGATAACTAATGGAAATTATATGGGTATTAATACTAAGTGTATGCACCACAGATCATTGTATTACACAAACAGTTTTAGAGACTACTGCTCAAGATAAGTGCTTAAATGAAAAAGTATTACATGAACAATTACCTTCAGATGGTGATTGGAAAACAGTTGAATATAAGTGTGAACTATTAAATAGTGTGGAAACATAACAAACAATGGTAAAACCTAATCTTAATAATTGGAAATTAAATTTAGAAGATATTCATTGGATTGAATATGCTCTTAGTTACAGACTACAAAGATTGACAATGAAAAGACTTACTGTAAAAAAACAAAGCAGTAAAAATGATATAGATAATGAAATAAAACATATAACAGAACTACAAGGAAAGATGTTTAATCAAAAAGAGTGGCGAAGAGCAAAAGTAGGTGACACGCCATATATAAGTGGATAAAAAATGGATTTATTTCAAAAACAAAAATTTACTTCACACGCCGGCATTCCTATGGAATGGAAAATAGAAATGGATGCCATATCTGATAAAGAATGGGATTGTTTAGCTTCAATGATTATGGACTATCAAAAAGAACCATTTTCAAAAGTTGTTGGTATTCCTCGAGGTGGTGTTAAATTACAAAATGCTCTTCAAAAATATTCTGAATGGGAACCAAAACACCCATGGCTAGTAGTTGATGATGTGTATACAACAGGCACATCTTTCAAAGAATTTTGTACTACAAGAGAAACAATGTTCGCATACAAGTGGGTAGTGTTTGCTAGACAACCTACAGATAAAGACAGTGGTGTAAGAGCCTTATTTACAATGCCATGAGATATAGAGCAATGATATGTATTCGTAGAGGAATACTTGATAACGCTGGACAGACAGTAACTTATGCGTTGCAATCATTGGGCTGGCCTGAAGTGCAAGATGTAAGGATAGATAAGGTGATTGAATTTGATTTAGAAGAAAGTGATTGGGATAAAGCAGAAGCAATTGCAAAATCTCAAACAAATGAAGTAATGGAATATTATGAATTAGAGGAAATTAATTAATGAGTTTGACTTCGAAAAAATATTTACAACAATCAGTAGAACAATCTATCGATTATAAGTTTAATGAAAATAAATATATTGAAGAGTTTCAAAGATATATTGATAGTACATATGGAGCTCATTATTCTACTAATAAATTCCAATCAACTGAAGTAATTATTGACCGTGGGCATGGTACAGGATTCTGTATGGGTAATGTTGATAAGTATGCTAATAGATATGGTAATAAAGGAACACGTGCAGATGCTCGTAAGGACTTAATGAAAATTCTCCATTATGCTCTTATTCAATTGCACATTCATGACGAGGAACTGTAATGAGTGAAGAGTCAAGATTGATTTTAATAACAGATTTTATAGAACAAAAAATAAGAAAAGAAAAAGAATTAGAATACTATTTAAAAGAATTAGAAAAACTACAAACTAAAATTGGATACTTGAATCGAGAAGTTGGACTTACAAATCAAATAATTGATATGATTAAACACGAACAGATATACGATGTTAAACAAAATTTGATTGATAATAATAGTGTAAAGTCAATAGCTAATCAGAATGAAGGAAAATAAAGTTATAAATACTTAAAATATGTATGATAAGAGGATTTATAATAGATGGCAGTCAATTTTCCAGATAGCCCGAGTAATGGAGATACACATGTAGTTGGTGCACTAACATATACCTATACAGCATCTACTGATGTATGGGATGCTTCAGGTGTAACATCAGCTGCTATTCAAATTTCTGATACAGCACCTTCGAATCCATCAGATGGCGAATTGTGGCATAACTCCTCAGATTTAAAATTATACATTTATTATAACGATGGATCGTCAAGTCAATGGGTCGTTGCTTCGCCTCAACAAATAGGTCCAACTGGAGCGGCAGGTCAAGTCCATATGGGAATTGCTTCGCCATCAGCGCCAGCCTCTGGCGAAATGTGGTATGACACTGAAACAAACGATTTTAGTCTGTATTACCAAGACGGAACTTCTAATCAGTGGATAACAGTTTCTGGACCAAAAGGTGACGATGGTGCTGACGCAACATTATCGTCTATTAGCGAAAGTATCATACCAGATACTGATAGCGCATACGATCTTGGATCGCCCACAAATAAATTTAGATCACTTTATCTTAGCTCGAATACTTTATTTTTAGGAGATTCTGGTTCTATTTCAGCCGGTCCAGGAGGTGAAATAGTTTTACCTTCTATTAAGATTGGAACTGGTGCTAATGCAGTTAAGTTAGAAGCCGACGCATCTGGTAAACTTAAAACTAAAAAAATTATTAGCGGTGTAACACAAGCTGCTGAAGAACCAGGCAATGCTACGGTAGTTACAGATATGGCTGGATTGATTGCATTAACTGGTATGAGTACTGGTCAGATTGCATTAGTAAGTGCATTGAATAAAATGTTTGTTTATACTGGTACTGGTTGGTTTCTAATTGCTACAGTTACTAATTCATCGCCAACTGATATTACTGGTGTTAATGCAACGTATTCATTAGCAACAGATGGAACCGCAACCACAATCACCGCTGTATCCACCGACCCAGAAGGATTTCCTCTTACATGGTCCTATGCAGTCACAACGGGTTCTTTGGGTAGTACAGCAACGGTTTCGCAGGCAGATAATGTATTTACTATCACTCCGTCTACGACAGAGGCAGATGCCGGGACTTTCAGTATAACATTTAGTGTGACAGATGGAGCAACTGGAGCTGTTCAGACAGTGAGTGCATTTACATTGGCATTTCGGAACGACAGTAGTATTCTATTTACCAGTGACGGCACAATTAGTACTCACTATAATGCAGGCACCCCTACGCAACATGATTGGGTTGTTCCTACTGACGTAACCAGTATATGTGCCGTTGTTATTGGTTCTGGTGCTGGATCAACAACAGCCGATTATAGTGGTTGGGCTGGTTCTGGCGGAGGCGGTGGGGCTCTTTCATATGTCAATAACATTGCAGTTACGCCGGGCGAAACTCTTACTGTATTAGTCGGAGTTGCGTCTGGTGTTGTTTCAAGTGGTCGGGGTGCTGGTGGTTGTATAAGTGCTTTGAGAAGAGGAGGTACGGATTTATGTTCTGTAACATCTTCTCAGGGCGGAAGAGAAAGCAGCGCTATCGCTGCGGGAACTTCATACAAATCTTGGGGTGGAAACGTAGTAGTTGGCACAGGCGGTGATGGCGGCGATGGAGGTTGGTCTACAGCGGGCAGTGATGGTTGCGGCGGCGGTGGTGCCGGTGGGTATTCTGGCGATGGAGGCACAGGCCAAGGAGATATTAGCG
>Ga0208950_1000148_pt1 | contig 37455 bp, 32 predicted proteins | sample AOAMet_54_BLW_10_2_FD_188234 | JGI IMG/M metagenome (GOLD analysis project Ga0208950, IMG submission 188234) | Ammonia-oxidizing marine microbial communities from Monterey Bay, California, USA - CAN11_54_BLW_10 (SPAdes) | ecosystem: Environmental > Aquatic > Marine > Intertidal zone | place...
CTATCAAAATCACTTTTCCCCTTGGGAAAATTAAATAAAGCTCAAGTCCGAGAGCACGCTGAAAAGAAAGGATTCAATAATTTCAATAAAAAAGACAGCGTTGGAATCTGTTTTATAGGAGAACGTAATTTTAAAAATTTCTTAAACGATTACCTACCTTCAAAACCAGGAAACATAGTATCTGAAGGTGGAAGAAAGATAGGCACACATGATGGACTAATGTTTCATACGATTGGCCAAAGAAAAGGTTTAAAAATTGGTGGTGGTAATGGGAAGAATTCTAATGCCTGGTATGTAATTGATAAGGATGTTAACCAGAATGAACTAATCGTGGGTCAAGGCCATGACCACCCACTTTTATATAAAAAAAATATTACGGTATCTAAAGTACATTGGATTAATAATGAAATAAAAAAAGATAGTGATCTGTCTGCAAAAATTAGATATCGAGCAAATGATTATAAATGTCGCATTACAGAATTAGAAGATGAAAAAGCATTAATTGAGTTTGAAGTACCACAGTTCGCAATTGCCAATGGGCAATCCGTTGTCTTCTATAAAAATGAAATTTGCTTGGGCGGTGCAACAATAAATTCGTCTTTTTGATGAACATATTTAAAAATATATACTTTTTATTTTTATCTAGAAAAGTTTTAACTTAGCGTATAAAAAATGATCCAAAGTTTAAAGCCAATCATAATCTTACTACTAACTAGAGTTTTATTTGCTCAGTTTCAGGCAGATATTCCTATTAGATCTCTGCCTTCAAATATAAATGGTCAGTTAAACAATCATGGGTCTATTTTTTCATTTGATTCAGAAAACCTTGATGTTAATTACGGTTTTACAATGTCAATGATGTCAATGAATGGACAATCTTTTTCTGTTGCAGGCTTTAATAATAATATTAGTTATGCACTGAAAAAGAATCTAATAGTCGATGCTAATTTTACTCTATCAAAGTCTAAAATTCCTTTCCAACAGCACTCTGATCTTTCAAGTGGGTTAGACTTATCTTATAATGCTGGACTTACATATAAACCATCAGAAAACTCATTTCTTCAGTTTAGAATTCAAAAAATCCCATTTAATGATATTTATAGAAGTAATTCTATTTTTCACAATTCTGTTTATAAATAAATGCCCCGAAAAAATAATAGTCAAAAAAAACCAAAAATCTTGACCAAAGAAGTACTCTTAAATGGCGCTATTAGTCTTGCGGGAATATTGCTTCTTGGCTTTATATTCTCTTTCTCAAAAAATATTTCTCATGGCGGCATTCCAATTGATGTTGTATTTCCAGATATTGAAAAAGAACCACGGCTAGCTATTGAAGTTTATGAACAAAACCCAGTCAAAGATATTAAAGTAGAGGTCTTAAATGGATGTGGTATCAAGGGTATTGCTGCAAAAGCATCTGACTTCTTAAGACTGCAAAAAGTGGACGTTATTAGGTCTGATAATGCAGATAAATATGACTATCCAAACACAACAATAATTGGTAGAAATGAAAATTTTGAAAGTTTAAAAATTGTCGCTGAATCACTTGGTTTATCCGTTGAAAATAAAACAAGTATTAAGCACGAGCCAGATGAATCTCTAGGCGTTGATGTTACAGTTATTTTGGGAGAAGACATAGCTGACTTCAAAGAACTTTTCGATTTCATATCTACACTATAATAAATGTCCAAATTAATTAAGGACTTTGTGGCGGACCAACCGCTCTTGAAGAAAATCATCGATCTAGCACTTGACAAAAAAGCAGAAGACATCATTGTTTTAGATGTAAGAGGGCTTTCTTCAATTACAGATTTTATGGTTATCTGTCATGGTAATTCAGAACCTCAAGTTAAAGCCATCACTGATAGTATTCGAAAAGGAACACCACATAAGCCAAGATATTTAGAGGGTTATGAAAAACAAAATTGGGTTTTAATTGATTATTTTGATGTTATGATTCATGTTTTCAACCATGATCAAAGAGAATATTATTCTATAGATCGCTTATGGGCTGATGCACCATCAAAAAAAATCAGTGATGAATAAACTCAGTATACTGCTTAAAGAAAGAATTTCGGAAACTCTTTCGAGCCTCTCTATTCCACTTAAAGATTTTTCATTAACACCTACAAAAAACCTCCAATTTGGAGATTTATCAACCAATATTGCTTTAGTCATCTCAAAAGACTTGAAAAAAAAACCAATGGATATAGGTCAAAAGATTCTTGATTCGCTTTCAATGAACTATATTGAAGATGTTGAAGATATTACGTTAACAAATCCTGGCTTCATAAATTTTAAAATCAAAAATAATTTTTTTCAAAAACAGATCCAGATAATTATTGAACAGAATAAAAATTATGGAAAGGGAAATTACGGAGATGAAAAAACAGCAAATGTAGAGTTTGTAAGTGCAAATCCAACCGGCCCATTAACGATAGGTCATGGAAGAAATGCCATATTAGGAGATACTGTCTCTAATATTCTGGAATGGCAAGGCTTTACTGTTACTCGTGAATATTACTTTAATGATGCGGGCCGCCAGATGCGAAAACTAGGAGAATCAGTAGAAGCGCGTTATGATCAACTTTCAGGAAATACATTCTCATTTCCAGAGGATGGTTATGAAGGTGATTATATTAAAGAGATCGCTCGAATTATATTAAAAAAAGAACTATCAAGAGAAAAATTAGATACTTCTTATTTTACTAAAATTGCTGAGGATGAAATTTTTAATGAAATAAAGTTATCATTGAAAAATTTAAATATTAGCTTCGACGTTTTTACTAATGAAAAAACATTTTATGAAAATGGTGATATCAAAAAATTATTAAATGAACTTGAATCTAAGAATCTCATTTATAAAAAAGACAATGCAACATGGTTTAAAACTAGCGCTTTAGGAAAAGAACAGGATCGTGTATATATTAAAAGTTCAGGTGAACCAACATATAGAGTCCCTGATACAGCTTATCATAAAAATAAAGTAGAAAGAGGTTATGATCTAATCATTGATATTTTTGGAGCTGATCATGCTGATACTTATCCAGATGTACTCTTAGGACTCGAATCACTAGGGCAAAAAACAAAACATATCAAAGTACTACTTTACCAATTTGTAACTTTAATTAAAGATGGTGAAAAAGTTAAAATGTCAACACGAAAAGCCAATTTTGTGACCCTTGATAGTTTAGTAGAAGATGTTGGCCTTGATGTTGTTCGTTACTTTTTTATAATGCGCAGTATGAATACTCATTTAGATTTTGATTTAGACTTAGCCAAAGACCAATCAGACAAAAACCCAGTTTTTTACTTACAATATGCCTATGCTCGAATTTGTAACATTATCAAAAGAGGAAAAGATTCGACTATTAATTTTGAAGAACATTTTAACCCCTCTCTACTATCAGATAATGATGAATTACTGCTTTTGAAGTATCTAATACGATTCCCAGAATATGTAGAGATCTCTTTTGAAAATCTTGAACCTCAATATATTGCTAACTATTTACAAGAGCTTGCATCTCGATTTCATAAGTTTTATAGTCACTGTAGGGTTTTAACCGATAATATTGAGAAATCAAAAGCTCGTATGGCATTAGTGAAAGCAGTTAAAATTGTACTTGGAAACGGACTAACTATTTTAGGAATTACTTCGCCTGAAAGGATGTGATGCTTGATCTGATAAAATTTGAAGCTCAATTTTTTGTTTTTTGCTTAACAACTCTATTCACATTAATTAATCCTTTGGGAATAGCACCATTGCTAGTTGTAATGACAGAGCGTTTCTCAAAGAAAGAAAGAATCCAAATAGCTAAAAAAGGATCTCTTACTGCTTTTTATACTCTAATTATTTTTTCTTTTTTAGGTTCTGTTATCTTTAAATTTTTTGGAATTACACTTGAGGCATTTCAGATTATGGGAGGTATCTTATTTTTCCGTAATGGGTTGAGAATGCTTGAAGCTAAAGTTGGACGTTCGCGTACAACTCCAGCCGAACAGGAAGAATCTTTAGAAACTGAAGATATTGCAATAAGTCCTATTGGCATACCACTTATTGCAGGGCCAGGCGCAATAACGGCTGCGATGCTTCTTTCAAGCCAAACACCTCAACTGTATAGTTATGCAACAGTTGTAATTTCATTATTTTTAGTTTTATTTTTAGTTTACTTGATTTTAAGAAATGGTGATTTAGTAATAAGAGTCCTTGGAACAACTGGAATGAGAATTATTCAACGTTTAATGGGACTAATTTTACTAGTCATTGCAGTTCAATTTGTAATAAATGGTACCCTTTCTATATTGAGGCCACTTATTCCATCATCACTTTAGGAACATCATTTTTTGAGTATGTACATTTTCTCCGGCCTTAAGCTGTAGAAAGTAAATTCCAGTACTAACTCTTCCACCAAATTGATTTACACCTTCCCAAATAAATTGATGCCTTCCCGGTTTCAAATTATTTTGCTGCAATTTGTAAATAGTTCGTCCTAAAGAATCATATATTTTTATACTGACATTTTCAGCCAAAGGAAGCTCATATTGAATAATTGTTTTGGGGTTAAAAGGGTTTGGGTAATTATCCATCACCGAAAATTTATCCGGTAGGATTTCAAGATTAAGGTTAGAAAAACCATATTCAAGTGTCAAACCATTTTCATCCATAAAACGATATTGTACTTTACAAGAAAAATTATTCAAATCAGAATCAGGTAATTTTAAAATTAATAATGAATCAATACCTTTATCAGCCGCAATTGAAAACATGACTATTTGACTCAAGGTGTCAACAGATTTAAACATAAAAGAATCAGAATTTTTGTTTAATATATCCATTTCTACTACACTTAAATTTGATTCTCCGACTAATAGCTCAATCATTTTTGTATTCTGAGGAACATTAAAAATAACATTATTCCCCCTTGCTTTAATCTCTGTATTTGAACTGTTTCTCGCTATAAACTCCGTCGAGTCAAAAGATAAATTAAAATATTTCCACTGCCACATTTTAGCAAATGCTGACATATCGGTAAGATCCACCTCACCATCTGGCATTGGCCGGACATGAGGAGGGCTATCATTAAAAGGACTTAAATCAATAGCTGGCCATTCTTGATTAAAGATCAATATATCTTCTGTTGTTAAATCATAATCATTATTTAAATCTCCCCATAACTGGCTATGAAAATAAAGGGTGTCAGAAAAAAATAGTGTGTTATATGCTAATGCACTATCTAAATAAACAGTAATTGTATCATAGCTAGATAAAGGCTCATCCCAAATAAAAGTAACAGCCGAGTCTGTAAAAATCTCTTCGACTTGAAAAATAGTTTTATTATTTAACTTAAGTTCAATATCATAAAAGTATATTAACCTATTAAACTTTATTACAATTGTATCACCTCTCAAAATTGACAGAACTTTTAAAGAATCAATAAAATCAGGTGTAACTTTCTCTACTTTAGGCTCAGAATCATCAAAATATATCCCGTCTGTTTTAACGACCTCTGATCGATTTAATGCAAGATCAACACCACGTATATAACTATAGTATAATGTGTCTCTATCTAGATCAAAACCGGATAAAGTTGTTTGATTAAGACTATCCGTTGACACCCAATCTTGTATATTTGTAGTATCATTATTAGTCCCAACTGCAATTTCATATTTTAGTATATCGATATTATCTGAAAAGCCTTCATAAGTATATAATAATTTTGTTGAGTCTAATGTATAGTCTAATTCAATAATCCAATTTCCATCATTGATTGTGCCCGTATCAGGAATTTGAGTGTCTATAGTAATACCACTACTCCAAATAGTATCTGAATAGTTTCCAGCAGAGTCACGCACGAAAGCACTACCATAATATGTAGCTTCATTGCTTAAATTAAGATTTCCCATACCAGCAATGTTATTTCCGTCAGCAGATGTCCAATTTACTATATCATTAATATTATTATCCGAACCCAAGCCGTAGTAGACCTCTTTAATGCCAGATAATGAATCTAAGTGCGTCCAATAAAGTGTCAATGAATCACTTTTATTATAATAAAGTAAGTTTTCATTAGTCTCCCCTACTATAATATCAGAAATAATTGGATTATTTTTATCAATACTAACCGATGATGAAATACCATCGTTTAATACTTCACCTAGATTTCCTGCGGTATCCGAAAAAATAAAATTAAAAGAAATCTCTCCATTAGGGTCCTCTTCTTCTACTATATTTTTACCGAGCCAAACTCTACCATTATCACTACTGTTAGTTATCAATGTATCAGAAAATAAAACTATCTTAGGATTAGAAAGTCCTTCATTTGAAACTAGAGCTAAAAATATAGAATCAGAAATTGTCGCCCAGCGTATGCTTAAATCATTATTTGAATAAAGTGTGTCTAATTCAACGACTGGAGGTGTTTCATCAATATGTAGGATTGTATTATCCGTCAAACCCTCTGTTTGATTTCCCGCTTTATCCCAGATATTATATTTAAAAAGAATGTCACTTCCCTCTAAATACTGATCCATTTGCATAATTGAGTCTCTTGGTATTTCTATTATTTTAAGACTATCTGAAGACTCTATTATAAATTCGCCACCGATCCTATTGTATCCATTTGAATTAAATTGAACTAATGGTTGAATTTTCCCTTCAAATAATGTTGAATCTCCGGATACCAAAACCTCTAAAGAAATACTTTCATTTGATAAGTTCCAATATCCAGTTTGAACATTTCCTCCAGTTGCATAAACTGTATCTAGTTCAATGATCGATGGAGGCGTCATATCAAACAATATTGATGTACCGTCTGTTGTGATATTAATATCGCTTCCAACATTCCCAACAATATCATAAAACTGTATACTAAAAGGTATAAACCCTTGCCCTTCTGAACCATCAAGTATTCTCCAAGATCGAAAGGAAGTAGCCTCTCTCAAAATATTTTCAAAATTTGTATCAGCAGGAGCCCCAGCAATTGCTACTGTACTCAAACTTAAAATTTCATCTGAAACATAATCTAGAATTAAAGTATCTCCAGTAATAGCCAACTCAGGACTTACGCTATTTGTAGATTTAAATGAAACAATATTTAAATTAGGAGGTGTTCCGTCATAAAGTACTGTGGAGCCGTCACTTGTTTCTGAGATATTACCTGAACTATTACCCGCTGAATCATCTAGAATGATTTCAAATGTTATCAATCCATCTTGGTCAAGATCTGTCATACTCCTAATTGCATAGAATGATAAAGCAGCTAGATTAACTGGGGTACTGATTGATTCATTAATTAAAATTTGTAGGTCTCTGTAAACCTCACTGGTTGTGAAAAATAAGGTATCTATATCATTAATTCCAGCTAAAGAATCATTGATTGAATTATTAGAAGCCATTCTAATATTCGATAAAATAGGTAATGTTTTATCAAATCTAACTTCACTGTTATTTGTCGTTTGAGATTTCGAGGTCCCAATAACTCCACCGAGATCTTGATAATCAATATTAAAACTAATCGCCCCTTCTGAATCTGTTTCATCCATTATTATATAACCAAGATATTTTGCTAAGTTATTTTCGTTTAAACCTTCAAAAGAATATGAAGAAGAGTCTCTTCCTGAAATATTTATATTCATTGATCCTAATTGTTCATTTGCAAAAAACTCAACAAAAACTGTATCATTAACTTTTGCCCATTTAGGATCAAGATTACTTGAATAAATTAAAACTGAATCAATGCTGGGTGGTACAATGTCGTGATTCACATAACTATTATCGGTTGTTACTATTACTTGTTCTCCTGGATTACTTGCTCTATCCATAAAATCTATTGTATAAGTTAAGAATCCACCAGGAATAGCTCCATTTATTGTCATAGTTGCAATATAGTCATCGCCGTTTTGAGTCAAAGACGCTGCTTGACCTCCAATTGTAACGATAGTTGAGTCTGTAATAATAGGATCCGTATTAATAGGCCGAAAAGTTAAAAAGACATCATCCCCTGTTATCGCAATTAATGTATTATTTGCGTTATTTGATTCAATATGCACATAATCAAGTATTGGTGCTGTCTTATCAAAAATAACGTTGGAACTATTTGTTGTTTCAGAAACGGGATCACCTGAAAGACCAACACTATCTGTAAAGTTAATAGCAAATGGTATATCACCTTCTGCGTCTGAAGATTGCATTAAATACTTTGCCACATATTTCTGCGAACTTAATAGAGTTAGCTCCGCAGACTCGATTGAAATCGAAGCACTACTCTGGGTTAATAACTCATTCGATTTAAATGTAACGGATATACTATCTCCAATTTTTGCCCATGTTGAGTCACTATTATTCGATATTATCCTTACAATATTAAGAAGAGGCTTTGTATTATCAAATTCAACAACAGATGAATTGGTTGTACTGGAGATTACTCCAGAATTTGGATTCCCCCGGGAATCAGTAACTATACTAATTTCAAATGGAATGATTCCATCACTGTCACCATCTTGCATGGTATAACTTGCCGACCAATTATTACCGCCATTATCTACTACTGTTGCGGGATTACTTGCTATCGTAATACTTGGATCTTGGATGGCTTCATTAGATTTTATTTCAAGAAGGATTTGATCCCCCACTGTGGCTAGTGTAGTATCTGAAAAATTTGATTTATATGATCTATAAAAAATAGACGCTGGGGTTTGATCAATCTCTAATATATTTATACTCTCTATACCATTTTTCATGTTTCCGGGACGATCGTATAGAATAGCCTCAAGCTTAATAGTTTCATTCTCAGTAAAGCCTGTAATTGATTCAATTTGATCAGCAGTATATAAAAGGGTCTTATTCCCTCCAATATCGGCTTGAAGGATAGAAGACGAAACACCTAAATCTTCAAAATTATTTAATCCAATTTTTGCGCGCGCTTGTACCCAACCGTTCTTTAAAGTTGTATCGCTCTCAATTGGTACAACTATTTCCAATCCTGTATTAGTCAAGTTCCAAACATTTTCTATAATGTTCCCTCCTGAAGCCGTTACAACGCCTAGTGTAAAATCTGAAGGCACAGTACGATCATAAATGACCTTACTATTATTATCCAATGTTGAAGTTGAAATGATATCACCCTTATTACCCGCTAAATCAAAAATAGTTATTTGAAAATTAGTTTCACCCTCAGGATCTGTATTTGTTGTCACATAATTTGCTTTCCTGCTATTGGATCCGGTTATGCTTAAAGTTGTATTCTGGCCCATAATCGTTGCAGAGGGAATAGAATCTGTATTTGAGATATCTTCATCAGCTGTAAAATATAAACTTATAGTATTACTTACAGTTGCCCATGTTGTATCATATGGATTATCACTGGCAATTCGGACTAAGTCTAAACTTGGCTTTGTCTTATCATAATAGACATTTGATCCATCTGTAATTGAAGTGTATTGGTTTTGATTGCCTAAATAATCTGTAACATTTATACTAACTTCGATATCACCCTCTGGTTCAGTACCATCAAGAATATATACAGAACTAAATGACTCTCCACCTAAATCAGATTCAGTACTTAAATTAGCTTCTATAAGCACATCAGGTAAATTTACATCCTCAGAAAAACTCATATTAAGAGTAATCTGATCACCTGTTTTTGCAAGGTGCGAATATGTATTATTTGAGAGTATCGAGACAGAGGAAGGCGGGCCTGCAATAATATCTATATTTATAATCGTTGCACTAGTATTACCATCTGCTGAGTTTCCTGACTGATCAAACAATCGAGCAGAAAATTCAGTATTTAAGTTATGGTCAAAACCTGTTAACGTTTGAAATTGATCAGCCGTGATTGAAAGAACCATTTTTTGAGCTGCTAGATCATCACTTGAAATAGTAATTTTGTCTCCAAGTAATTCAAATGAATTTCCAGAGACCTTCCCAAGCATTTGAAACTTTGACCCAATAATAGAAAGAGTGTTTAAAGAATCTTCTTGGAATAAAAAATAAGAGTCTTGAACAAAGCTTGCTCCACTGTTTATGGTTCCAGAATTATTAGTAATTGATAAATCAGCTGCAGCCACACCCGAAGTTTCATCAAGCCGCCAATAACCAATTAATCCTGTTTCATCACCATTTAAGCCAACATTTTTATATGCTTTAATTTCATTTTCTGTTCGTGCAATATTCCAAAAACGTACTTCATCAATTTTTCCATCAAAATAATTAGTCCCTGATCCACTATCAAATGAACCTAGAATTAAATTATCTGAAAAGCCCCCCCAATCAACGTTACCCAGATAACCACCTTTTGAACCTATTAAAATTCCATTTCTAAATAAATTTAAAGTATTATTTTCAAGTGTAATTGCAAAATGCACCCATGTATCAATCGGGGCAGACGCTTGCAAATGCTGTATATCGCTAAATAATGCAGACCCTGTAGTTTTTAAAAAAAATCGCCATCCTCCGCCATATAAAAAAGCTCCAAATCCTTTTTGAGATGGTCCATATTGCCCAAAGTCTAAAAAACCCTGGAAATCTCCTGCTGAATTCACTTTAATGTACGTTTCAAAAGTAAATTCATCCGTTACACTATATGCCACATTTGATGGAATATTTAATGTCCCATTCGTGCCTATTAAACTGACTGATTGACCTACTTCATAATTAAACGCAACTACGGTAGTATCACTAGGAACATCTACCTCAACTTGAATATTTTCGTTTGTTGTATTCCAAATTCCAGAAAAAACATTTCCACCTAAGGCTGTTGTATTAATTGTTACATTGGGAGAAACTGGACCCGTAACATCTACTAATACATTTGAATTATCAGTTGTTTGCCTACAAGTTGGGCCAGGAATGTTACTTCCTGTCGTAAAATCAATGGAGAAAGAAATCGGTCCATCCGTAGCTTCCGCTGGTACTGTGTATTCGGCAATATAATTAAGCCCTGAAACATTAGAAACAGAAGCTTCCGTAGAATTAATCAATACAAACGGTTCAGTCCCTGAGGCTAAAGCTACAGGAACTGTAAATGCTAGCGTAATGATGTCTCCAGGTATTGCTTTTTGCGAGTCGTCCGAATTATTTGAACTTATAGTAGCGGACCCATTTTGAGCTATTGATGGAATAGCCGTTACTTTAACATTGTCTATATGCCAACGATCGATATGGTACGAATTTGTACCATAAGTCTCCCAACGAATTTGTAGTGTATTATCCATTGTAACATAGAAATCATCTGTCCTTGGTAAAATATCCACTGTCGCACCACTTGCATTACTAATTTGGTATTCCAAAACAGTAAACCATGAATTTCCATCACTACTATATTCTGCTTTTAAACCATTATAGTGGTTTGGTGGCGTAGTATATCCATCTAGAGCTATTTGGAATTGAACTAACGCGTATGTTGGATCGGATACAGTAATTATTTCTGAATATAAATAGTGTTCTGAGTAATCAGCAAAACCACTGCTACTAGCAGGGTTCCAATTATATGTAGCTGAAGGAGGTTCATTATTATAGTCTGAGGAACTTGAAGAGACTGTCCATTCACCTCTATTCGCGGGTGCATATGGTGGTACAGGGTCAAAGTACCAGCCGGTTGGAAGACTACCATTACCAAAATCAGTTTCTAGTAGTACTTGACTTAATACTAATGAGTTTAAACAAAAATAGATTGTTAGAAAAGTCGAGTTTCTCAAGCTTTTTTAACCTCTTCTCTGGATAGTTTCAGATTTCTAGCATATAACATTAATCGTGAATTAAAATTAAACTCACAGAAGGTTAATGAATTTGAATTAACACTGATATTCATATTATCAAATGTTATCGTATAAGGTAATAAAGTGGATGGATTGTAAAGTGCCCAATCAAAAAATAAAAATATCGATGAGAGTTTTAGCGGTTTCATTGGATTATTATCTCCGCACCGCGCTTACCCATTATTTGTATCTCATCATCGTTTATTTTTATCATTTGGCAATCGTCTAAATCATAATAGATACTGTCTGTACCCGTAGATATAGAATTGAAAATAATGTCAGCAATATGTCCCGTACCCTCAATGTTTAGTTTAGTTTCCGAAAGAAAATAAGCGTAAATATCAATTTGGTTACTACCATCAAAATTATAGGTGAATAGAGGGGTCGAATTACTTGTATCTGTAATAAATAAGCCTGGTTTTATTGTATCTAATTCTAGTAAAGAGTTTGGAAATTGGACGCTAAAATGCAACCCTGCAAATGATTCCAAAGAATCAGGATGAAAAACGATAACTGATTCAATTTTTATTACTTCGTTTTGATTTATAGTTTGTGTTTTTGGATAGAAAACAAGAGCCGGTGCTCTTATTCCTAAATCATCATTTGCATTATAGTCTACAGGATTATCAAAGTCTTTTTTATACAGCTTACATGAAAAGACTATAACTAATAGTAAAAACAAAAATTTATAGTTTTGTATAAATTTCAATTTTTAGCCTTTATTTGATTTAGATGAATTATCCCATTCTTGATAGATATTTGTATAGGGACGAGGTCCAAAAATCCATGCATGGATACTGTTAGAGACCCAGCCAGTTCCCGTTGCAGAGGCCAATGCAATTGCAAGTCGGCTATAGATAATATGATTATCCCAATCTGTTTCAGCTAGAGATCTATACTTTGCTACTAATTTTTCGTCATCGGTACCATTATAAAGAACAGAATTACTTAAAAAGCCTTTTGCAGATTTATCATAATTCAAATAACTAAGAACAAAAGCTAAACTAAGTGATGCTTCAACTCCAAACCAGACACCAGCTGAAACTTTTTTATCTGAATATGCTTGCCCCCAACCAGGCGCAATTAGACTTCGAATTGCTGCACCCATAGGAGTCTTTTCATAACTGATAGATTCTGGATCGCTAAATAATATGGACTCCCTATTTTCTTGCCACTCTTGCTGCTGAATACCTAGTGTTTTACCAACCCACATTACAAGTTCGTTGATTTGTCCATTTAAATAATGTTTTAAGTTTATTTTCCTTCGATGAATTAGACCTCCAGACCTTGTATTAAATAACAGTCCATCTAAAATAAATCTATCTTCTTTATGTTCAATTTTATTTAATAGAATAAAATTAACTTTATATTGTTCACCTAAATCTTTAATCATCTCCATATGACTCGAAGCAGGATTGTCATAACTATCTAAGTCTGAAAAAATATCTTTTATAGAAGCATCAAATTCAAATTTAGAATCATTAAAATTTTCAATAAGTAATTTCTCAGCATCTGGAATTTCTTTATCAAAATGATTAAAGACTAAATAAGTAGGGTCTTGGCTAGCACCAAACAGGTTATTCAGAAAAAATATAGATAGGAGAACCCTCACCATTATTTTTATACTAGTTCGAGGTTAAAGGTTTTTTCAAATAATAATTAAATCTTTTAGGTTCATCTACTCTTATGATTTGCTCATCAATAATTTCGCCAATTTTAAAAACCCTTAAAGAGTGATCTCCTGCTTCAAGTTCGAGTCGGACGTAAGGGACATCCCATCTATGTTCGCCATTTAATTCAAAGACAAGTCCTTTTTCCTCAGTTTTGAATTTAATTTTATAAATAGGATTAAGAAAAAAATCTAACTTAATTGCCTGTGCTGGATTGACTAATAAATCGTAAGATAGTGGTGCAAATCCTCTTTTTTTTATTTCAAATTTATGTAAACCTGGTTTTATTCTTTCATTTAAAATTGGAGAACGTCCTAGATTTACACCATCTAAATAGACATCTACCCTTTTAGGAATTGTGCTTACATCTAATTTTATTTGCCCTATTAGAATTGAACAGAGTAAAGAAACAAATAATATCTTATTGAAATGCTTCATTTATTCCTTTCAAATTGTTGTTTATAAATATTATTAAAATTAACCAATCTTAAATCCGATCTATTTATCCAACCCTCTAGTTGAATATTTTTTGACTTATCCAGTGATACTTCGATAAAGCCAAAATATTCTCCTGGTGTCACTTTATCAACCGATACCACCTCACCTTCTTTCAATAAAAACAACGTTTCTGAACCTATTTCAGGGCTTTTCCTAAAATGAACATTATTCTTATTTGTCATGTATAAAGGCTCTTTCATCTTGTCAGAGGGCCCTAAACCAATTTTCAATTCTAATTTCCTGCTTTTTGAGAAATCTAATTTTTTTATAAATGGCTTAAAAATTAAATTCTCTCCTGCAACTATTCGAAGATGTTCAGCATATTTATATTCACCTGGAATGGCTATCTGGAATTTTCCCGATTGGTTTGATTTAGTTGAATTAATAATATTATCATAGCTTTGAAGTGTAACCGAAGCTCCTGAAACAAGAGAATCATTTTTATTAAGGTATGTATTACCTCTTACAACTAGTTGTCCCATCTTAATAGTTTTTCTTGGTAAAGTCAAACGACCAAAACGAATACCTTTAAAGCGAACTTTTACAGGATCAAAATTGTTATCTTGTGGTATTATTTTGATAATATTTGTTTTATTTTGTATATCTAAAACGCCTTGTGGAAGGTATGCTAAAAACTCTTTTGGTGATTCTTGTAAAATAGAAAGTATTGGATGAAGCGTGTCAGCTTGTGCATATACTTTAAATAAAATATTATCTGGAACAGCTGCATCATACCATAATGGTAAAATCAGTTCTATTTCACCATACTCATACGTCACTGAAATGAGCGGTTGACGCTTATTATAAATTATTTCAGGATATAAAGGTCCTTTGAATGAAGAACATCCATAGAATAATACCAAAAGTAAAAAACTTGGTAAGAATCGATATATAATGTTCAGAATTTTTAGCATAGTGTATTTAAATTTAAAACTTTATATGTCTTTTGTTATAGTTCTCCATAAAAATATTTTATTCAATAAAAATATCAGAAACTGAACAAATAAAGTTTTAAGAGTCGTATTTATTGAGTGTGTATTTAAATTCGACTTAAATGATTACTATTATATGATCGAAGAAGAAAAAAAATTACTCGAAAAAGTTAAAAACGCTGACACTTTGGCTTTTAAAAAACTATTCCATAATTATTATGATAGTCTATTTAGGTTTGTAATTTATAAAACAAAAGATCGAGATCTCGCAGAGGATATCGCACAAGAAACTTTTTTACGTGTCTGGAAAAATCGAGAAAAAATAACACCAGATAAATCATTTTTTTCTCTAATTGCTCGTATTTCAACAAATCTTTGTTATGATCATTTCAGACATACTGAGGTTAGGAATAGACATAAAAATCAAATACCTGATTTTGCTAAGTCTCATTATGATAATCCACAAGCCATGACAGATTTAGAAATACTTCAAGAAAAAATTCAGGAATTAGTAAATAAAGAGCTTCCTGAAAAATGTAGAAATATATTTTTACTTAGTAGGATAGAAGGAAAAACAAATGCAGAAATAGCAGATATTTTATCTTTGAGTATAAGAACTGTTGAGAATCAAATTTATAGAGCTTTAAAAATTTTAAAAAAATACCTAAAAAATTATATATGAGTACAATAAAAAGTCATTTCGTTAATACTATACCAACTTTAAGTAATTTTAATGGAGTAAATAATCGATAGCCAAGAAAAAAAAATCTGGAATCTCAGTCTCAAATCCGATATACCAGAACCACCGGATAAAAAAATTGTTTGGGATAGGCTAGAACAACAAATGAGAATTCAGGATTCGGAGACTAAATATAACTTAAAGAAGGAACCCATTAAAGAAAGTCTTATCGATTCACTTTGGAACAAAATAAGACCTAGTTTGAAATATGTACCAGCCCTAAGTATTTTTTTAATAGCAATTTTCTTTTTAACATCAAAAACTGATTCTTTTAATACTAAAATTGGAGAAGAAAAAGTTTACACTCTAGCAGATGGTTCTAAAATATATTTAAATTCTGTAAGTAATTTAATTGTTGATAAAGATTATAATATTCTTAATAGAAAAGTTGAGCTTAAAGGAGAAGCCTATTTTGAAGTTGAAAAAGGGACCTTACCATTTATAATTAAAACTGAATATGGAAAAGTAACGGTTCTCGGTACCTCTTTTAATCTAAAAAATAGAAGCGAGAGTTTTGAACTTGGAGTGACTTCAGGCTCGGTTAACTTTACTTCAAAAGTAAAATCTTATAATCTCGAAAAGGGGCAAGAGCTTCAGATATCAGAAAATTATTTAAATAGAAACAGGCTCAAAAAAACATATACTGACTACCCAAGCTGGAGATATAACAAAGTTTTCTGTGATGAGAAATCGCTTAAACAGATTTCTCTAGAACTTGAAAGAAAATTTGATATCTCTTTTACTTTCTCTGACCCCAAGATAGAAGAACTAACTATCACAGGCATTATTGATATAAACAATCTAAAAACCTCAATACGTGCCATCACAACATTAAGTCAAAGAAAGTTTAAATTTGATGGTGAAAACTGTATTATTTTATAAGGTTAGGGCTCTCAAAAAAGATTTACTTTTTTTTTCTATTTTACTTACTTCCTCATTTATATTTGCAAAATCAAATCAAGTCTCTTTTAACTTTGAAAACATCAAACTCAAAAAGGCTATTAATACACTAGTGGAAGATCATGGGTTCTTAATTGCCTATTCTGATCAAATTATAAATCCGATAATTAAAAAAAAGTGTGTAGACTGTTCTGAATCTGAAGTTTTAGATCTAATATTATTAAATTTAAATTTGGAATGGGAGAAGCTTGAATCGCAATACATCATTTACCAAATAAATAAGCCTTTTACCTTTTCTATTTCAGGTTCCATAATTGATATTGAAACTAAAGAGCCTATTGCTTTCGCAAATATTTATGATTCAGACCAACTTATTGGAGAAATTTCAGATCAAAACGGAGAGTTCTCAATTTCAAATATTTCAACTTCAACTTGTACTCTGAATATAAAATATATTGGTTATCAATCTTCATATTTACACCTAAGTAGATTTCAGGATTCTGAGAAACATTTTCAAATAGAATTAATTCCAAAAGTCTTACAATCCAAAACAATTTCAATTACGGCTCAAAATAGAGAATTCTTAGATCTCTCAGGGACGCCTGGACAACTTTTATTTTCACCAAAACATATATCAAGTTTGCCAAACTTAGGTGAGGTTGATATTTTTAGATCTCTAGAACTTTTACCCGGCATACAGCTTTCAAAAGGTGGTCCCTCAGGACTTTTCATTCGTGGAGGAAATTATGATCAAAATTTAATTTCAATTGATGGAATGACTATTTTTCAAACAAATCATTTATTTGGTTTTTTAAGTAGCATACCTCATGATGTGATCAAAAATATTCAGTTATACAAAAGTAATATTCCTGCTGAATTCGGTGGACGGTTATCGAGCGTTCTTAATTTAACAACTAGGAATGGTGATGGTACAAAACCTCGGGCTTCTTTTTCAAGTAATTTTTTAAGTAACACTTTAACATTAGAAGCTCCTTTATTTTCAAGAGTAAATTTTTTAATTAACTTTAGAAAATCTTTTACGGGTAAGCCGCCTTCAAACTTGTATCAATCTATTAAAAGATATGTCACTGGCGATGATCAGTTCAGTCTTATCTCAGAAAGCGCAATAACGGAAAGTTCTAAAAAATCGTACTACAATATCCAAAGTGATTATGAAGATGTTGTAAGTAAAATCTCAATCCTTCTTTCACCTAAGCATAGATTATCCCACACCCTAATTTTAGGAAAAGATAAAATATTAGAAGATAGAGAGTTTTATGGTTTTGAGAATGTCTTCTCTAGCGATTCCATAAAGTTTGATGAAAAGACGAACTGGTCAAACCAAGGAAATATTTTAAACTGGTCTTCTAGATGGAATAATTTATTTTCATCGAGAGCATCTATTTCTCAATATAATTATTTCAGTGACTATAATTCTATTCAAGAAAAATTATTTTATGATCAACAACTAGATATTGGCCAATTTACTGAAAATAATATTATAGAGAATAAAACGATTAAAATAAAACAAATATATAAAGGTTTTAAAAACCATAAAATTTCTTTAAACATTGAGGATTCTCATTACAAAATATTATTTAAGAACAAAACTATAGATGGTCAGTTAAAAAGTGAACAACAGTTAAAACAAAATGGATTCATTACATCTTCGGCACTAGAAGATTTATGGTTTTTAAATGATTATATTAGAATACAATTTGGCAATCGTATCTCTTATTTTTCAAAAACAGAAAAATTTTATCATTCACCAAGACTGGCAATGTATCTGAAAGCTACTAAGAAGATTACATTGGAGTTTACGTATAATAAAATTCATCAATTTATTCACCAAAAAAATAATGTTCGGAATACTCGAGGTACTCAAAATATGTGGATTTTATCATCTACCTCGATACCCAAAATGAGTTCAGAAAACACATCTTTAGGTCTGTATTTTAATAATGATAATTTCAGTATTTCTGCTGCCGCTTACAAAAAGTTATATAGGGAAATCTTTCAACTTAATGGTTCGTTATTTGAAGGAGCATCTTTTACTTTAGATAATCAAATAAATTCAATAGATATCGATAAAGGATCTGGTAGCTCTAATGGGGTAGAGTTTCTAGCACGGAAAAAACAAGGGCAGATTACAGGTTGGATTTCTTATCACTATAATCAGACTTTATATGATTTTAAAACTTTAAATAACTCTACTGAATTCTTAGCTGATTATGACAGAAGCCATGAATTAAAGACCGTAACTATGACCCGCATTTTTAATTGGGATATTTCTGCAATGTGGTTTTTATCATCTGGAGCCGTTTTCACTGCATCTGAGGACGTATATGTCCAGAGTGGATTCCAAACGATCACTAACGGAAATAAAAATAAGGGCAGACTAAACCCAACGCATAGATTAGATATTAGTGTTTCAAAATCTTTCCAGAAGAAGTACTCAATAATAGAAATGGGTTTATCTATTTATAACGTATATAATAAGAAAAACATAAGTCATGTAAAGTTCAATCAATACAGTGAAAACGATAGAAATACTAATGTATTAATGTTTAACCTTACGCCTACAGTCTTTATTAAGGCTAAAATATAAATAACCGTTTATTATAAATGATGGTGTGGAGGCGGGGAGAATCGAACTCCCGTCCGAAGAAAAGTAATGAAGAGCGTCTACATGCTTAGCCATCTGATTATTTTTCTCATCTTTCCTTTTATCAGTGACAAAAATCAGGTAAGACCAGCCTACATAAGTTTAATTTCAAAGTAGTAGGCATATTTGAAACGAACCTATGTTAATGACGTTCCATGCTTAGACCATAGGTTAATCGGAGCAGGAACGAGCTGCTAGACTAAGCTGCAGCCATGTAGCCGTTATCGGCATTTATTGTTGTGACAGATGATTAAGGAGGAGACTGTCATCCTCCGCGTGCAGCTCGACACATCTCATACCCCGTCGAAACCGATCGCCCCCAAATTTTCAAAAACCGGACCTTATAAAAATGCGAAAAGGCTCCTAGCGCCAACCTGAAGCCTTTTCAATAAGCTGAAAAAGTTATATTTCAACTTTATTTCATTTGTCATCCTCTTTCTTTCAGTCTTCTTTTTAAAGAATAATGACTAAAAGAGGTTAGTCAAAATAGGTCTCTATGAAATCTATTCGCAACTAATAAAGTGTCTTTGTTAAATTTAATTTTCATTTATTATGCAATAATTCATTTTTGTGTATAATTTGTAGAACTGTTTAGACAAAAAAACATTGACAAAAAAAACAATAAATATTCTTTTTATTTTAATTGGTATGATAATAACGAGCATATCAATTAGACATTATCTTATTTTGCCAATAATAATTGGCTTAATTTCATTGATCCAAGGGGTTTATGGTTTTTTCAAAGAAAAATCATAATCTATTTAAAAAGTATTCTATTCTCTTTTCTTTGATTATTTTAAATCATTTATATCCTAAAGATAGTTCTGGAAGTAAAATTTCAATTTATCCTCATAATAGGAAACTCTTAGAAACTTATTCAAATAAAGTATTAGATGGATCTGTCTCTTTATTTTATAAAAACGGTCAGCCTGAATGGAGGACTACTTATTATAAGGGTATTTTGCATGGCCTATCAACAAAATGGGATATTTCTGGTAAAAAAATCATGGAAGGATATTATAATAATGGCGATTCTTCAGGTGTTTGGTTTTGGTGGAATACTAGTGGTGAGTTAATAGGTGAAAAATCTTTTGATAACATACTTTTAAAAAATAATAAACTTAAGAAATATCGAATGATATTAAATAAATGAAACAGTATTTTTGCTATGTCATTCAATTAGATCCGAAGGTGACTGATAAGAAAAAGTTTAGAATAAAAAACCCGAAATATTTAAGAGGGAATATCTGTGTTTATGTTGGTCAATCTTATAGAAAACCTGAAATTCGCTTTGTCCAGCACAAAGAGGGATATAAATCTAATAAATTTGCTAAAGAATTTGGCCTAAAACTAAGACCTGATATTTATGAAAAGTATAACCCTATTCCTACCAGAAAGGATGCTGAAGAGATCGAAAGAATGTTAGCATTTAAATTAAGAGATGCAGGAATTGGGGTTTGGTTTAATTGATAATAAGTTTGAATATGTTTTTTTATAAAAAAAATAAAGAATCAGATTAATGAAAGAACGGATAAAAATTATTATTTTCGGTACGGATACAACAGCAGGAAGAATCTTTGATCTATTTCTTATTGCTTCAATTTTATTGAGTGTTTTGCTTGTAATGTTAGATAGCATTGTCGAATTAAGAGATGCCTATGGTACAATTTTCAATACGGCTGAGTGGGCTTTCACAATACTATTTACTATCGAATATTTTCTAAGGATAATAACTATACGACTTCCCCGTAGTTATATCTTTAGCTTTTTTGGAATTATTGACCTGTTATCCTTAATTCCAACATATTTAAGTATTATTTTACCTGGAGCACAAGTTTTTTCCGTGATTAGAGTTTTAAGAGTGTTAAGGGTTTTTAGGGTTCTAAAACTAATTCAATTTATGGGAGAAGCAGAATTACTTAAGCAAGCTATGGTTGCGAGTAGAAGAAAAATTTTTGTCTATTTATTCTTTGTGATAAATTTAGTAATTATTCTTGGCTCTGTTATGTATATAATCGAAGGTGAAGCTTCTGGATTTGATAGTATCCCACGAAGTATTTACTGGTCCATTGTCACTCTCACTACAGTAGGATACGGAGACATTTCGCCAGAAACAAACCTAGGCCAAGCTGTTGCTGCAATTATTATGATTATGGGGTATTCAATTATTGCAGTTCCAACTGGAATTGTTACTTCCGCTATGACATTTACCGATAAGAGCAATAATTCATGCATTGTTTGCGATGACACTAGACAATCTAAAAACGCAAAATTTTGTAATAATTGTGGCGCAAAAATGAATAATTCTAAATAATTTATTACTTACTCAAATAGAATATAAAAATCTATTCTGTATTTTTTATTTAAAACTAGGAAAAATTTTTTATGTATCGTACAATGCTTAAATCAAAAATTCATCGTGCAACCATCACTGATGCAGACCTCAATTACGAGGGATCAATTTCAATAGATGTTAAGCTTATGAAACAGGCAAATCTTTTTGAATTCGAAAAAGTTGATATTTATAATATAAATAATGGAAAAAGACTTTCTACATATGTCATCCCTGGTAAAAAAGGAGAAATATGTTTAAATGGTGCAGCTGCAAGGTTAAATCAAATTGGCGATAAAATAATAATTGCTAGTTATATCTTAACCGAGAAAAATAATCATATTCCTGAAATTATTCTTGTTGATGATGAAAATAAAAGATCAAAATCAGAATAAAAAAGCTATAATTCTTTTTAGTGGAGGACTCGATTCAACAACCTGTCTTTCAATCGCACTGAAAGAAGGTTATTCTCCATTTCTCCTTACAGTTAATTACGGACAAAGACACGATTTTGAAATTAAAGCAGCTATTAGGATTGCAAAATATTTAGATGTTGAGGATCATTCTATTATAGATATTAACCTTAGTCACTTTGGGGGTTCTGCTTTAACAGATAATATTGAAGTTCCAAAAAATCGAGATTTAAGACATTTTGATGATATTCCAGTCACATACGTTCCTGCTCGAAACACAGTCTTTCTTTCCCTCGCTCTAGCCTGGGCTGAAACATTAGATGCGAATAATATTTTCATAGGAGTCAATGCATTAGATTATAGTGGTTACCCTGATTGTCGCCCCGAATACATCGAATCCTTTGAAAAAACAGCTAACTTAGCCACCAAAGCAGGAGTTTTAGGGAAAAAATTTAAAATCCACACACCTTTGATTAATATGACAAAAGCTGAAATTATTAATTCCGGGTTACAGCTAGGAGTTGACTACAGTATGACCTCTAGTTGCTATGACCCAAAAAAAGACGGAGCACCTTGTTCAGAGTGTGATGCTTGCACTCTACGATTAAAAGGTTTCGAAGAAGCCTTAGCCAAAGACCCTCTCAATTATCATTAATGTTGTCAGTAAAAGAAATATATTTTACGCTTCAAGGAGAAGGGTTTCATACAGGGAGACCTTCTGTTTTTTTGAGATTTTCTGGATGCAATTTATGGAGTGGCCATGAAAAAGACCGGGAGAAAGCAATTTGTAACTGGTGCGATACTGATTTTGTAGGGAACAATGGAATAAATGGAGGTAATTACTCTAATAACGAGATAATTAATATTATTAAAAAACTTTGGCCAGCAGGTGAATCTTCTATTCCTTTTATTGTTTTTACTGGAGGTGAACCACTATTACAATTGAAAAAAGAACTCATTGAATTGATTCACTCAATAGGATTTGAAATTGGCATAGAGACGAACGGAACCATCCTTGCACCTTCTGGTATAAATTGGGTTTGCGTTAGTCCTAAAGCTTATTCAAACTTTATCCTAAAAAAAGGAAATGAATTAAAAGTAGTTTTTCCACAAGAAGGTATTGATCCCCTCGATTTTAAAGATTTAGAGTTCGAACATTTTTATATTCAACCTATGGATGGAAAAGATCAAAAGTATAATATCAAAGAATCAAAAAAGTTTATCAAAAAAAATCCACGGTGGAAACTAAGCCTTCAAACACATAAAATACTTGGAATACCCTAAATTTAGATATGGAAATACATAAAATCTTTTCAGTTGAAGCAGCTCGATCATTGCCAAATTTACCGGAGGACCATCCATGCAAAAGAATACATGGACACTCTTTCAAAATTAAAATATCTGTCCGTGGTCAAGTAAATAAGAAGACTGGTTTTGTAATAGATTTTTCTGAAATTGATAGATCCTTCAACCCAATACTTAAACAAATTGATCATCAATACTTAAATGATATAAAGGGATTGGAGAATCCTTCTAGTGAAAATATGTGCAAATGGATATGGGAAAAGTTATCTTTGCCCGGGCTATACAAAATTACTATTCAAGAAACTGACACAACAGGTTGTAGCTACAAAGGAGATTAAAATGGCTGTACCAGATGGAGAACAATTTAAATTTTTAGATGAAAGTCATATCAATCCCTCTTTTTTAGAGGTCTTTGAATTTGAAAGCCCGGATCAATATATAAAAACGGAAACCAATGAATTTAGTGCCGTTTGTCCTTTTAGTGGTCTACCTGATATTGCTAATGTCATAATAGAGTATTATCCTTTAGGAAAGAAATGCGTGGAGCTTAAGGCCTTAAAATATTACTTCACTAGTTTTAGGTCTGTGGGAATTTATCAAGAAGCCGCAACAAAACGTATTTATACAGATCTAAAACAAATATTAGAAACTAATAAATTAAAAGTAACAACAAAATATAATGTAAGGGGTGGATTCTATACTACTTGCATTGAAGGAAAACTTTAAACGTTTGATGAAAGACTACGGCTGCCAAAATATGGTGAAACCTGTAAAAAAAATTCTATTAAAGCACCCAAAAAATGCATATCAAAATCAAGAAAAAATTAATAAAGAGGCTTCTAAATTAAATTATTTGGGAAATCCCGATTTTGGTAAATCATGTACTGATTTTGATTTATTTATTGGACTTTTAAAATCATTCGATTGCGAAATACATTATTTGCCTACTGAAAATCCGTCTTCTATTGATTCTATTTACACACATGACCCCTGCCTTGTCACAAATAAAGGCGCTATTTATTCAAATATGGGGAAATTAGATAGATCTAATGAACCGAATCTTTTAGAAAACTATTTCAAATCGATAGGAGTTCCTACCTTAGGAAAGATTGAATATCCCGGTACCTTAGAGGGTGGTGATATTGTTTGGCTAAATGAAAGAACTATTGCTGTTGGTGAGGGATATCGTTCAAATGCAGAAGGAATTTTGCAATTACAAAACATTTTAGGAAATCTTATTGACAATATAATTACAGTTCCACTTCCTCATTGGACCGGTCCAAAAGACTGCCTTCACTTAATGAGTAACATCTCACCAATCGATGAGAAGCTATTTTTAGTTTACTCAAAACTTTTACCTGTTTCCTTTAGGAGTTCTTTATTAGATATGGATATTGAATTAGTAGAAGTCCCCGATAAAGAATATTTAACTATGGGGTGTAATGTCTTAGCTGTTGCTCCAAAAAAAGTTATAATGATCGATGGAAATCCAATCACAAAAAATCTTCTTTTAGAAAAAAATGTAGAAGTTCATCTTTATGATGGATCAGAAATTTCATTTAAAGGTTCGGGAGGTCCAACTTGCCTAACTCGGCCTTTTTTAAGGACTTAAAATATCCATGATTAATGCGACAGATTTAAAAAATATTTCTATCGAAGATTCATCGACAATACCTTCAGAATGGTATTTTAATAAAGATATCTATGAATTAGAAAAAAAAGCTATTTTTGATAAATCATGGCATTTAATTGGATCACAATCTAGAATTCCAAATTGTGGAGACACCCTGAATACTAAGGTTCTGAATGAACCTATACTAATTGTAAGACAAAAAGATTTATCTTTAAAAGCTTTTTTTAATGTTTGCCAGCATCGCGGAGGACCTCTCGTACGAAAAAATTGTACTGTTAAGTCATTTCAGTGTAAGTATCATGGTTGGATATATGATATCGATGGTTCTTTAAAGAAGACAAGAGATTTTTCAGGGGTTGAAAATTTTAAAAAACAAGACTATGGACTAAAATCAATAAATATTACTTCTTGGATGGGTTTAATTTTTATTAATTTGAGTTTCGAGAATGTTTCTTTTCCACTTAGGAATACAGAAATTGAAAATCGTGTTTCTTCAATAGATATTTCAAACTTTAAATATCACTCTAGAAAATCTTATAAAGTAGAATGTAATTGGAAAATTTATATAGATAATTATTTAGAAGGATATCATATACCTTTTGTTCACCCAAGACTCAATAAAGTTATTGATTATAAATCTTATAAAACTGAATTGTATGAAGGATATTCTATGCAATGGGCGTTAATTAATCCCGAACTAAGCCCATATAAAAAAAGTCAAAAATCAAATAATAATGCTGCTTTTTATTTTACAATCTTCCCAAATATTCTATTAAATATTGCCCCTGGACGACTTCAAACTAATATAATTGAGCCAGAATCTCCCAATAGTTGTACCGTTCATTTCGATTATTATTTCGAAAATATTACATCTGAAAATATAAAAAAAGATTTTGATTTTAGTGAAGAAATTCAATTAGAAGATATCCAAATATGTGAAGAAGTTCAAAAAGGAGTCAGAAGTAGAGCTTATAGTGCTGGAAGAATTTCTAAACAAAGCGAACAAGGACTTCATCATTTTCAATCATATTATAAAAAGAGATTATCCAATGGCTAATATTTATCAAATTGGTGCCGGTTTAGTTGGAAGAACCATGGCCCTTGATTTGTCTAAAGATCACACAGTCTTTTTAGCTGATAATAACCTTGAATTATTAGAATCAATTAAAAGTGAAGATCCAACAATACATATTAAAAAGCTCGATGTAAAAGAATCTAATGATTTAATCAAATTCATAAAAAATGCTGATGTTGTTCTTCTTGCTGTCCCTGGTTTCTTAGGGTTTGAGTGTTTAAAAAAAATAATTATTTCTAAAAAAAATGTTGTTGATATTTCTTTTTCTCCTGAAGACTCAATGCAGCTGGATTCTCTTGCAAAAGACAATAATGTTACAGCTATTATTGATGCTGGTGTTGCACCAGGAATACCAAACTACATACTGGGTTACCATAATCGCTCAATGAAAATAGAATCTTTTGAATATTTTGTTGGAGGACTTCCAAAATATCCTAAAGAGCCATTTAATTATAAGGCACCATTCTCGCCAATAGATGTAATTGAAGAGTATACTAGACCTGCCAGAATGATGATTAATAAAAAACTAATAACAAAACCAGCATTAACAGATATTGAATCAATTAGGTTCAAGGATGCAGGGCTACTTGAAATGTTTAATACCGATGGACTAAGGTCTATTCTATCTACCATGTCTCACATTCCCAATATGCGCGAAAAAACAGTTCGTTATCCAGGACATGCAAAAGTAATTAAATCTTATATTGAGAATGGTAAATTTTCTCCCACAAATATTGATGAAACAGCTAATCAATTATTGAAAGAGTGGAAGTTGGAACCTCAAGAAGAAGAATTCACTGTGATGGATATTATTTTAAAATCTTCAACTAAAAAGATCCACTATCATTTATTTGATTCTTATGATAAAGCCTCAAATACTTCTTCTATGTCAAGAACTACTGGTTATACCGCAACAGCAAGTATAAACCTCTTACTTAATAAAAAGATTACAAAAACAGGGGTTCTGCCACCTGAATTAGTTGGTAGTATCGATTCATGTTGGGATTATGTATTTAGTTATTTAAATAATAGAAAAGTCCAAATAAAACTACTTTAAATATTTTTTAATATTTAAAACTACAATGAATCCCAATAAATATATGTTCCTGACATTTATACAATAGACTCTAATTAATGCGTTACAGAATATTATCAAAACTTCGAAGATACTTGGATTGAATTTTTTCTATGTATTTTTGTTTATTTTTTATAGATGAGGAAAAAGACTCACTTCTTTTCTTGTAGAAATTAATATTGTTTTCGCTCCAAATTGTCATTTCTACAAGAGTTGGAATTAAACTTAAACCCGAATCAGTTAATTTATAAATATTCGTTTTTTTATTATTTAAAGCACTATTTTTTGAAATAATCCCAATTTTTTCTAAACTTTTTAATCTAGAAGTGAGTATGTTGGATGCAATTTTTTCATTGGAGGAAAAAAAATCTTTAAATGTCTTTTTTTGCTCAATTACCATATCTCTTATTATTAAAAGAGACCATTTATCTCCAAAAATATCGAGTGAGCAACTTATTGGACACTTTGATCTAAATTTTGAATTATTTGATTTTAACATATACTCAATACTATTTGATAAAAATATATTAATAAAGTAAATATTTCAGCGATTAAAATTTTAACTTTTTACTTTTTAAATGCAAGTAATTTTAAGTAGTTTATGAACTGGAATCTATTAATCATATTTTATCTAAAATATTTAGGAAAAAATTAAAATGAAAATAAATAAATCTTTGCCTGTTCTTGTAACAGGTGCCACGGGATACATAGCTGGATGGGTAGTCAAAAATTTATTAGATGAGGGTATAACCGTTCATGCTCCAATAAGAGATACTACTAACACTCAAAAGAGAGTTCACCTGGATAAACTTGCTGAAAATTCATCCGGGGAAATAAAATATTTTGAATCTGATTTGATGATTGAAGATTCTTACAAGGAAGCAATGAAAGGATGTGAACTTGTAATTCATACTGCATCTCCTTTCGTTATGGATTCTAAGGACCCGCAAAAAGAGGTCATTGAACCTGCTCTAAAAGGGACTCAAAATGTTCTTAAAACTGTAAATGAAACAGAGTCTGTAAAGCGAGTGGTGTTAACCAGCAGCATCGCTGCAATTTATGGGAATAGTATTGATGGCCAATCAGTTGAAGGAGGTCTGTTTAATGAGTCAATGTGGAATACCACTTCGACTTCGACGGATGGTGAATATAGTTATTCAAAAACTGTTGCTGAAAAAGAGGCATGGAAAATTTGTGAAGAGCAAAAACGTTGGGATTTAGTTGTTATTAATCCAGGGTTTGTTCTTGGCCCTTCTTTAAATCCCAATGCGTTGTTTGAAAGTAAAAAATTCATGCTCCAGATGGGAAATGGAGACCTTAAAAGTGGGGCACCAGATATTACAATGGGAATGGTTGATGTGAGAGACGTAAGTAAAGCACACGTTATCGCTGGGTTTAGTGAAACTGCAAAAGGGAGGCATATCCTATCTGCCGGGACTCATACTTTATTAGAGACTGGTGGTTTTATAAAAGAGAAATTTGGAGATAAATACCCTGTTCCGACAAGAAACGCGCCTAAATTTTTAATTTGGATTTTAGCACCTTTCATTGGAATCAAAAGAAATTTTGTTAGTAAAAATGTTGGTTATAAAATTGATTTTGATAACAGAAAAAGTATAAAAGAATTGGGTATTAATTATTCACCAGTAAAAAAAGCCGTTGTTGATTTTTTTCAGCAATTTATTGACAATGGTTTAGTTTGAAAAATTAAAGGACTTTATTTAAAAAAAGAAAAGCCTCGAATCATCGAGGCTTTTCTTTTTACTATATTTTTAGTTTATTTTAGCAATACCATCTTCTTTGTATGACTAAAATGACCAGCGGTTAAATGATAAAAATACATTCCAGCTCCAGAATTATTACCCAAATTATCCATTCCATTCCAATTAATGGTTCTATACCCCGGAGACTGTAATTCATCAACTAACGTTATTACTTCACGCCCAAGTAAGTCAAATATCAAAAGTGTAACATATTCCTCTTTTGGTAATGCATATCCAATTTGGGTATTGGGATTAAAAGGATTTGGGTAATTTTGAGTTAAACTAAATATTGAAGGAATATTTGACTGATCAATACTAACATTTACTTCTTCAACACTTAGTTCAACTTTTACTGAATCTTTTTGACCAGTAATAATATTCTCTACTAATATTTTTGACTCATAATATCCAAATTCTAGATTGTTTGTATTTACAGAGATATTAATAGGGGATGTTTCTAAATAATGTACATAGCCAGAATCAGTAGTTGAAAGCCATTTTGGAGTCACGCTTAGACGAATATTATCAAGAGCCACACCGGAAGCCCAATTCCCATCATCATTAGATCTAAATGCAATATCGATGACTTGACCTGAATATGAATCTAAATTTATGATTTCTTGTAACCATTGTTCATTATTACCATCCCAGACATCAAGAAGTAATACTTCTGTAGAATTCTCCCAACCATCTGTTGATACGGAAACATGAAGCTTTTGGCCATAATTTCCAGTAAAAAACCTTGAAAATGATAAATTAATAAATGCATTTGGAAGTTGAATTGGTCCAGTAAAAAATATATCGTTGGAACCATCACCATTGCAAACATCATCATTAGTAGCAATATAATAACCATCTCCTAGCGGTACATCAAAATAAGAACTCGAGACATCATCAGTTATGAACCATCCAGGATTATCACATTCTGCGTTCGTACTTAATGTCCAACCATCAGGTAAAAGAGAACCATCAAAACCAACATTAATTTGAAGATTTTCAGCTACATGAGTATTATAGCTAAGCACTGATGCTTCTTCGCCATTATTCGTTACCCCAAATGATATTATTGAAAGACTATCTCTCGGCAATGTTAATTCTAATACATCATCAGAAAGAGTCATTGATGGGATATTCCCATTTTGAATATTTATTTTACCATTATTTATATCAAAAAATATGTTATTGTTAGCTCTAACCATTAGCCTAGCGGTATTTGTAGGTATTGTTGGCGGAACTGTGAATGTGTATGAGCCAGTGTTTGGAATAGATTCAGCAATGATATAATCAAAGTTCTCATCTCCATTAATAGAGAGGGCTATATCAACACTTTGACAGTTTACACCATCGAGATTATTTGTATTTGCTATATCCCATGTAATGGTCTCTTCTGAGCCAACAAACCAAAGAGTTGAGTCCATTTGGGAAGTCACTCTAAATGGTCCTGCTGTTCCATCAACAAAAAATTTAAGATTTTTATGATTAAGAGAACCTGCATACGGATCATTAGTCCTTACTACAAGCCTCATATTCATCTCTCTTGTTGCAAAAGGTAATTTCTCTACAATCTGATTTACACCAGTATATATATCAATACCATATTTTTCATACTCGTTATCTAATAAAACATTCATATCGGGGAACACTCTTCTAAAACCTTGTGAATGAGGAGTAACTGGAGCCGATAATGAACCTTGAGTTGGTAATAAAAATGTTTCAGCATCTGGATCTGATGAATATTGTTCGTCTGCAGTATCATTTGATTCCCAATTATAGGTATAATTTTCATTTAGAAGATCACTACTACCTTCCAGAACATAAGGAGTTCCTGCTGGTATTGTGATGTTTTCAGAGGGCAGAATCAGCTCTGGTATAATATTACTTGTTATCTCTTGATTAGAACCATTGTGATACCACCAATTCCCATATGGACCAACTGTCTCTTGATAATTCAAAGCCCATTCTGTACTATGAGTTGAGAACATATTTGGCGTTTCGTTCACTCTATGAGCCATAATGGTTCCACCTATAGAGGTTCGAATACCATCTTCAGCACAATAATTATGAGGAGAACCAAAATTATGCATTACCTCATGAGAGAAAACCCACATTGAAGGAACTTGTGCAGAAGTAGGACCAGGACAATAGGCAAGGCCACCTGGATATCCGGTATCAAATACTGCTCCATAGTCCCAGACCCGTTCTTCATCACCTGAATCCCATCCACCGCTACCAATTCGTGCATCCAATACTGAATCAACTACACCTAGTTCACAACCAATATCTGACCAACCACCCCCACAATCCTGTTTAAAAGCTTCAGGTGCAGGATTACTATCCGTGAAAATTAATTCATCATTATTTTCAATTATTTGTAATTGAAAAGCTACATCTCTTACATATAATGCGTTTACATAAGCAACAGATCCAACGAGCCATGTTAATCCTCCATCTACAGTACCATCAGCAGCTTCATTGTTAACGGCTTCAGTTACCATTGCGGCGAACCTGTAGGTAACCAATTCCGTTCCTGAAGGATAGCATGGATCATCTGACCCAATGCATTCTGGGAACTCTCTGGTTTGCTCTGTGAGACTACTATTAGTTTTACAAATTTTATTTTGATTTAGAAATTTTTCACTATAAACCAGTATTCCATTATTTCGATCATTTTCACTATACGATTTAAAATGGGAAGGATCTTTATAGGATTCTATTGACCCAATTATTCTTCCATTATTTAAAACTATTGTAGATCTATAAGAGGGGTTTTCGACTCCAATACCAACAAAGGTTTTAATATAAGGGTATTTTTTTTCTAGGTTCGAATGAATCACGGTATTTTCATAGAATTTAAAAGTTATTTTTCCTCCATATGAAGTTGGCATCACTAAAATGACTTCCGAGGGTTTCCTTTCAGAAACATGGGGTGCACCTTGAAGTTTATTCTCAAGACCTGAAAAATTTAAATTATACTTTGAACCATCATTTGTTTTTTCGATAAATGTCCAAAAGTCTATATTCTGAACTTGGGCAAAAGTATATGATCTGAATTGAAGTATAAAGACTAATAGAATTAATAATATACTTTGTTTTTTGTTCATTGATAACCTTTGGTTTTTTATTTTAATTTTAAAATAAATAAATTTTAATTGCCTTAAAATACAAAGATACTCAAGATATTTTAATACTACAAATATACTCAGACTAGTACTCCAACAGCACTCAAATAGATTGCATGGGCCAAAAACAATATTGATTTTAGGTTCAAGGATAAATACTTCAATAATAAACTAAATTTCTTTTGAATTGCTTTGTGGAGAGCTTTTTTAGTATCAATAAAGTTCTGGACCACAATGGACTTTTAAGTTTAATCTTCAAAAAAGTACAAAAAAGACTTTAATTATATAATAAAAAAGCCCCGATACCTCGAGGCTTTTAATTGACAAAAGAATTTTATGTATATATTATAATTTTAAGGTCTTTGAGTTTTATAAGGGATTGACCATATTGATGTATTATAACCCCCACCTTCTACAAATATTGTGGCTAAATCTACTGTCTCAAAAAAAGACCTAAATCCACTTCGTTGTAATCCAAGTCCAGGTCCATGAGCTCTCCAACCACCTGTGTGGATATTATCATTTAAAATCGAATCTAGAATCGCACCTTTATCATTTAAATGTTTTCTTCCGCGCATATTAAATCTTCTACCATAATTCTTAAAAACCCATTCGCTTACATTTGTGGTGTCAATACTTAATTCTGGTCCCGCGTTATTTACTGAGACTTCAATTACATAGTGACTATATGCGGAAAAAACTGGAAGTGATTCTCGAATAATAAAAAGATTTTCTATTCCATTTGCATTAAACTGATGAAGTAATGCCCCTTTTTCCATTGCATCCGTAAGCTCATATATCGAAATATTACTAATTGTAACTTTATCTCCTGAGCCGCCAACTAATGGCGTAAGTGCATTTATTTTCCACTCAAATCCATCAGGTTCATTTGGATTATCTATTTGAACAAAACGAACTTTTCTTACAAATGTTGTTGAAAAATCTTTTGAAAAACTCATCGAATCAATCTGAATATTATCTGTTGTATCAAATGATTTTACAGTTAAAACTCCATTTACATTGTAAGTAACTAGACCTATTGCGGTATCACTGCCGATTTCAAATTCAACCGTTCTATTTTTATCAGTGATTTGTCTTCCAAAACGGATTTTATATCCATGTTCATAAACTAATGTATCACTTAAATTTTTGTAAGCACCTTGGGTTTCAAGGCCAGTTTCAAAATCAAGTTCTGCATCACCATTTGTATCAAATCCGTCTACTCCTGTTACATCATCAGAGTCCAAAAGACTAATTAGTCTAGTCTCTAGATCTGTAAGGTTTTTATCTTCACAACTATTCATCAATATTAAAAATGATATTGAGAACCAAAATAAACTTTTCATATTCACCTTTTTTTATATTTATTATTTATTTAACTAAATAAGAACATCTAATGGTTTTTTATACTTATTGTAAATTAATTCTGTTCTGAACAATCTATTATATAATATGACACTTGAAATCGAAAAAAGTTAATTTTTTTTTAATACTATTTTATTTTAGGAGAAAAATAAATTTAGAACTCTTATGTTTTGTATTATTTTATGGGGAACTCGGCTACTTGTTACTACTTAAAATTCCATACGCCCTTATGGATGTGTCTCACTTTAGGTAAAGAATAAATATGAATGGGTAGAATAAAAACAAAAAACCCCATGATTGTGGAGTTTGATGTTTAAGAAAAGATAAAATTATTTTGTTAATTAAAAAATATGTTTGGTTTAAAATAAACTGAATGATTTAATATTTTGGATGAATTTAATATATTTTATTTCAATCTTATTCTATTTTGAAACATCCTTTGCCCAATCACTCTTGAACAAAGTCATTGATTCTCCTTTTTTTATTTTAAATTTATCTGGAACCTCAGCAGATGGTCTTTATAAGCCACGTGATTTGGATTTCCATACTGACTCTAGCAGGCCTAATGAACTTTGGGTTATAAATGAGAGCTCAGCAGTTTTTGATCCTAATTTTGGAGGAAGCACTGTAACTTATTACAATGCTGGATCAGATTCACAGTGGGTGGATTATAGAAAAGATTCCTATTCTTCACATTTTATGAATACAGCAAGCGCTATGGCATTTAGTAATAATGGTGGATTTGCAAATACTCTCGATGTTCAAGATGCAAACGGAAACCCAAATGGATATTTTTCAGGCTGTACGCTTTGGGAGGCTGATACTACTATTTACGCGAAAATTAATCAAAATGGCCCTGAACTTGGTAGCCATTGGGATATGTTACATCAAAGCCCATATAGTGTCGGGATTGCTGCAGAAACAGATAATATTTATTGGCTTTTTGATGGGTTTCACAATACAATTACAAAATATAATTTTCAAAACCCTCATCCCGATCATGAACACGGAGGCGAAGATCACTCAGATGGTCTTATATATCGTTATGATGAAATTTACGTAAACAGAGTAGCAGGTTTGTCGAGTCATATGGTATTGGATTATTCAAATGATATGCTGTATATATGCGATACTGGAAATCAAAGAATTATCAGAATGAATATTAATTCTGGGGAAATAGGAAGTGACCTTGATTCTTATGGCGAAAATATTGAAGGTTATTATAGTATGATTGGTGCAGATTTTGAAACAGTTATTGACAGCGGCCTCGTATCTCCAACAGGAATAGACATTTACAATACATTCCTTTTAGTAAGTGATTATGCAACCGGAGAAATCCTTATATATGATCTTGAGCCTACCAATCAATTCCAACTTATACACAAGTTGGAAACAGATATTATTGATGATCTTATGTCGATTAAAGTAGGTCCAGATGGGACGATCTGGTTTGTATCCACCAATGCAAATAAACTATATCAAATTATTCCTCCAATGAATGGCGACCTTGACGCAGATAATAGTATTACACTTAATGATTTTATCTCACTGCTTTCTCACATAATGTATTCTAATTTTATCGATGAAGAATACCTCTTTTTAGCAGATTTAGATTACAACAGCTCAATAGATATATTTGATTTAATACTACTTATTGATTCTATTAATTAGATAAAATTCCTTCAGTACAAAATATTGATAATTTCCGTCACCATTAGAATCAAGGGTTTTGATAGAATATACAATTGTCGCTTTTGTTCTTCCTTTCATCATCAATTATGAGATTAGAGACTTTCTTAAAAAACTGACTTTCTTTTGAATTACTTTGTGTTGAAGGGGGATTCAATCTTTAGACTTATCAATATTCATCATTTTATTCAAATCCGCCTTCTTACACTATTTTTGTATTATAAAAAATAGATATAAGTGAATGAATATGAATGAAATAGAAACAAAAAACCCCCTGAATGTGTAAGTAAATATATTCAAATAATACCTTAAAAATTAAAATTCAAACCTGCAGAAGGAAATACGCCTAAATCAATATCTCCGTCAGCAAAAATTATTAAACCTAATCCTCCCAGTTTAATTTTAGCCCATTTTACCATATTGTATTCTAATGAAGTAGACCAAGTGGACATGAATCCGGCAAACCCAAGATGAGCTATATATTGACCACAAACCACAGAAGAGACACTCAAAGTAGACTTCCTATAGTAGTGTTTCCATCCCACCGTACCAGTGAATGCTAATAACATTGTTCCAGCACCAATAAAATATTCATCCGTGGTTGTTTGTTTTATATTATAGGTATAGCCGACGAGGCTCAATCCAGTTCTATCATCGAACATTCCGACTGATATGTTATGTTTTTTAATCACCTCACCTGTGCTCGGGGCAAATGTTTGTCCCTCAGCCAACCCAATGAATAATAGTGTTAGTATATATTTATGCATTAATTAATTATCAATAATTGTAAATGACAGGTTTTAATTCTAAAAATTTAAATAAGCTCTGTAATATGAATTATATCAAATATATTTATTTGACTATCAAAATTCATATCAGCAATTTCAATGTATACTTCATTATTATTAAGAATTAGGTTTACTATTTCAATCATATCTAAAACATTAACAATATTATCGCTGTTAATATCCCCTAAGATAGGAACAATCGCAGGTTCATATTCGATTAATAGTCTTGGTGCATCATCTCCTAAATTATCAATAGAAGTATAACTGCTTTCATAAGCTAAAATATTGAGTTGGCCTGATATAATTGCTGGCAAAATAATATCTAAAGATAGATTTTGACTAAAATCTCCTCCCTGCCAAAAAAAACCACTATATTGTCCATCACCAAAGCTCCAGTCACCACCATTCCAAAGTTCAGATGCTAAAGTGGTAGAAATAGGACCAACCGAAAAGGACATACTGAAATAAACATTCCACCAGGTTCCTAAAGCATTTCCTTTGAATTGAAAAGATTGAATATTTTGGTTTCCTTCTAATTCAGAAAGATCAAAAATCCAAAAGGGTGCCGATTTTGATTGCGCACATCCATAACCTACGGTATCAAAACAATCTTTAGAAATAAGCTCATCACCATTTTGATTAGTTATTGTATTGAGCGTACAACAATCATTAGCTGAATATTGCGCTGATTGATTTGCATAGATTGTTAGCGTATCAGAGCATAAATATGTTGGTGTGAAAATAATCGCTATTATTAATGATAGTAATTTGGTCATTCCAAACTCCTAGGTAAAATGTATTTAAATCTACTCATAATGATATAATGTTTAATACCTTTGTCAAAGGTGTATTATGAACACTCTTTTGGATTACTTTGTGGGGAGCTCGATTAGCACCAAAAAAGTCCTAAACCACAATGGACTTTAAAGTCTAATAGTTAAAAAAGCACAAAAAGGACTTTAATTAGAAACACAAAAGCCCCGATTAAACGAGGCTTTTATTTTGATTATATGTTTAAGTTTATTTTAATAATACCATTTTCTTAGTAGAACGATATTCTCCTGCTTGGATTGTATAGATATACATTCCAGCTGACACTCCTTCTCCAATATCATTTGTAGCATCCCACTGTAGAGAATGATAGCCTGCTGTTTGATTAGCATTTGATAAAGATTTTATTTTCCTACCCATTACATCATAAATACTAATACTTACCAATGCATCTTCTGGTAAATCGTATCTAATCTGCGTTGTTGGGTTAAATGGATTTGGATAGTTTTGAGACAAGCTGTATTCCCGAGGAGGAATGGCGGTCTGCAGTGTTGATAGAGTAACACATTCGCCATTCAAAGACCCCGGTGTCGGTATTGTATAACAACCATTACCATTAGCGTCAAAACTCTGCGAATAGGAAATACTATCTGTCTCTTGAACTACCTCCAGCTCAACGATTAAAGAAGATCCAGTAGAATCTGCAAATACGATAATATCACCATTAGCGCTTAAACCTGAAGAAAAACTATTATTTTCATCTTCGTAACCTATCCAATATCCACTCGCTGGAATTATAATATTTCCAAAAGTAAAATCATCTAGCTCTTCATTATCATCTAATTGAAATCCTTCCAAGGAGCAATCATTTAACCCCGAGTTATAAATTTCAATATAATCTTCAGGGTCACCAGAGTTATGACCTTCTGAAACATAGACTTCTCCTAAAATACAAGATTCAACAGA
>Ga0208950_1000168_pt1 | contig 35472 bp, 31 predicted proteins | sample AOAMet_54_BLW_10_2_FD_188234 | JGI IMG/M metagenome (GOLD analysis project Ga0208950, IMG submission 188234) | Ammonia-oxidizing marine microbial communities from Monterey Bay, California, USA - CAN11_54_BLW_10 (SPAdes) | ecosystem: Environmental > Aquatic > Marine > Intertidal zone | place...
AGATTTACAGAGTTATACCCCCATAATTCGGAACCTAATCCAGCAGTTTGTCCGCTAAAATAGATCATATTATCATACCAACCACCTGATATTGAGGCCGGGAAACTTCCATGTTCATTGATTAACCAAGATGTGGAGTTGGATAAATTATGTGCCCATAATTTCCTGTCATCAAAAGTAAATTCTGGCTTAGCATCAAAATATAAAATTCCGTCATGGTATTCGAAGAATGTCAAGCCTAGAACATCCAAATCATCAACTACAACTGTGAGATTATGGTTGATTGTATCGTAGGAAAGTATGTGATTGATATCTGAGAAGTAAACAACGTCATCCACGACCAGAGGCTCTTGTACAATGTTGGAAAGTGAACCAGAATTAGTCCAATTAACATGAGGGATTTCCCAAGTACTAAAATTGGAAGTATCATGTATCCATAAAGTGTGTTTACTGCCATTGAAAGCACTGAACATTACCTTGTCTCCAAGAACCATTGAAAAGTGATAACCTGGATTTCCATCGCGAGGATATTCTTGTTGATCCCCTCCATGTACAAACTTGCCCGGTGCAGTATCAATAACCAAGGAGACTTCATGATTTACAAGGTTCATAGACCACAACTCCAATCCAAAATCTGCGCTATCTGAACTGAAAAACCACATTTCATCAAGAACCAATGACAAGTACTTGCCAGGATTTTTTGAATTACCAGTCGGTGGACGATAACCGTCTCCAAGAGCTGAGAGGTCATACACAAGCACTGATTCAGATGTAGAAAAGTTATGCATCCAAAGTCCATCATTCACAACGGAGTAAGCACGGTCTTCGTAATATATGGGTATCATAGGCTTTTCATTATGAGTACACCAAACACAAGCAATTGATGTGACCATCTCATCTGCAGGAGAGGTGGTATGGGTTTCCATTGAATATACGTTAACTTGATTGTATGTCGAAAAATAAACATTATGTTCATATTCAAAATATGTGAAGGATGTGCAATAATCCGAATTGAAACAAAAACCTCCAGGTGAACTACTATTCACTCCTTTTGTTATGTCGATCACTTGCAATTGCTCAACTTGCATTTTTTCTTGGTCTGGTGAATCTCCTATACATCCCGACAATGAAACAGCCACTAACAAGATAGAGACAAGAGAATTCTTCAACACTTGCATATAGATATCTAAGAGAATTCTAACTTGAATCTTTTGCCTACAAAAGTCCTTCAAGAATAAGAATTCGAACCATGTTTAGACAAGGTTACTGCAATGGATAAGTGGTTTTCTTGTGTTCACGAGGGGTCATTCTAAACGCCCTTGTATACGATAAATCTGAATCCATGGCTCTGCAGTGGGTTATATGCAACGCTAGGGTTACGTACGGAGACCGTTGACTTGCAAGACCCACATCAATACACAGACTCTTGCTGGTTACTCTTCTTCCAGGAAGGCATTGAGGTGGTCATTAAGATGGTTGATGGCCTCGTCAATTCCCTCACTGCCCAATATTCGTTGCTTTGTATCCAGGTCGCTGATGAGCAAGGCAGTCACCGCGAAGGCAGTATCTCTGTCACTATCGATGACTTCCATCACTGGTGCTTGCTGAATCCATTCTTGGACGGAATCGTCTTCAATACTCAGAAGAGATGCAATACGAATCATCACGTGATTTGCTAGTTCCTTGAGTCGTTCTTGCTGTTCCTCCGAAGTATCTTCCAGCGGGTCAATATATTCTACTTCAGCACTGATGTAGAGCTTTGTATGGCCTACGTCATCGGGAATAAATTCCAACATCGATTGCAAATCAGGGTCAACACCTTCGGCATTGGTGAGCGGGTCCATCATCGGGTGGTCAAACGGAGGTAGAGCAGGCTCAATCACTTCGCTCACTGTGAATCTTCGTCGCCCTACAATCTTGAGAAAGTGGTTGCTGCCTTTGGTTTCGTGATGAAGAATTTCAGCCTCGCAGCCGTGAGTTTGAGGACTGTCCCAGTGGTTCGTGTGGTTGAAGGGGTCGTTGAGTACGAGGCCGAAGTTTCGTTCGTCAAGAAGACAATCGTCCAACATTTGACGGTACCTTGGCTCAAAAACTCGTAGTTCTTGGATTTCACCGGGCATCAAAACCATTGGTAGGACAAACAAGGGTAGTGGGGCCATAGAGGCTAATACAATCATTGGCTTTTGAAGGTGTGTTTGATAAGATTCCCCACGTTTCCGAATCCCTATCGTTTATGGATTGGCGATACTTCCAGCAACCATGGCCATTATGATGATTCTCAACCAACAACCCTACGATGGAACTGACGTGACATGGAATGCACTTCGCCTTGCCCGTCAACTTCACAACGATGGTGAAGAAGTTCGCATTTTTCTCATGAACGATTCTGTTGACCTTGCACGAGATGGTATTACCATCCCTGAAGGAAATGAAGACATGGTTCAGATGCTCAAGGACCTCAATGCTGGTGGCGTTGAAGTTCGTGTCTGTGGTACATGCCAGAACCGCTGCGGCCTCTACAAAGGACAACCCTACTACGACGAATCTCTCAAATCGACCATGGCAGCATGTGCTCAATGGGTCGTCGAATCAGAGAAAGTCCTCACCTTCTAAACCGATTAAAATCATCCTTTCGGGTCAGTCCGAAACATAAGTTGCCGTGCAAGCGGTTCTCTTTGTGAGGTTGATGGCGCCCCGTCAAAGTGTAGCCATTCCACCCAAGGGCATTGGCTCTAGGGCAGTGAGCGTATCTCCACGAAGACTTGGGCCTGTTGCAAAGGTTGCAAAAATGCCCTTATCCGCCAAATTATGGGAAAGAGCAAACCACGTTCTGCCGTATGCATCAACACGAATGTCCAAGAAATCTCCCAAACCACCGCACCGATTGTATCCACAATCTGGTTCGGTGTCAATCGGGTCGTCATCAAGGTTCAGTTGAACAGTAGTAAAGAGCGGTGTTTCGTTGAATGCGTCGGTAGCGTAGGTCAAGTAAGCGTTCCATGTTTCCTCATCACCGTTTGCTTCGCCCACATAGCCAAACGCTACTGTTCCGGGGTCGCCTGCAACAACTACGGGAAATCCAGTTCCTGAGAGATTGATGGGTGGAGCGATCATTGAAGCATTTGACCACGTATCACCTTGGTCAACAGAGTAGGACCAGTAAGGCATGTTGTCAAGTCCCATCCACATCGCGTGTACGTTTCCTTCAGAGTCAACTTCGACCTGTGCCTCTTCTGCATTCCATGTATCGGCCGTCCCTGTTTCTGATGTCGGCAATTGGTGTTCGCTCCAACTGATACCTGCATTGGTGGTTCGGAAGATCGAATATCCTTCTCCATCGCATCCTTTGTTACCTCGGTAAAAATTCCCGTCAATACTACCAACCAAATGGGCAGAAAGACCGCCTGATGAGCATGTTACGGGCGCACCTGATGTTTCTGGACCCCATGTTGCGCCTCCGTCCTGACTGGATGAGCAGAGTGGATGGGGTGCGTTTCCGTTAATGCAGAACATGTAAGTGGTTGGATGGAGCAGTGCAGGCATGTTGCTGCTGGCGATGGTTTGGTGGTCTTGAACCGAGTAGGCTTGCGTTGCTACACTTGGTCCGGTCCAACTGTCTCCATCGTTATCGGACCATTCCACCGTCATTCCAAGAAGAGCGTGCATGTCAAATTTCATGATTCGTCCAGTCCACGGGTCAACGTAGATGTAAGGGTCGTTGGAATTGACAACTGGGATAAGCGGATTGTAGACGTTCTCACACGAGTAGTCCAAGGTCTCTAGCATACCGATCAGGTCACAAGAAACGATTGCAGTTGAACCTCCGGGTCCATTCCCGTATGAACTCATGACGAGCGTGTCGGTTAGAGTAATTCCCATGGTTGGTTCGAAGGTTGACATGCCGATGCCGTAGTAGGTCCCTGAAGCTGGCTGTGGTGCGTTTCGAGCACTCCATGAGACCGAGTCGTCACCCCATGCATCTTGTGCTCCTTCCGTATGGTACCAAGTTAGAGGTTCCTTCTGAAAGGTCCAAACCGACAAAGCATTGTTCTCCTCTTCGGATTCTTCTGCCCCAAAGCAGCCCGAAAGGGAACATGTCGCCATGAGAAGGGCGAGCAGAATGGCGGATTGGGTTTTCATTGTTCCTCCGAGGAATTGGCTCCATTAAAGGATTGTACCTCATACCGATGGCTGATGTTATCAACGTCTCGTGAAAGATTACCTCAGCACTCGCCGAGATGGGTTTTGTGGCTGAGGTCAGTTCATTCTTCTTCGCTAGAACCGTTTCCTGATAGAGCAGTTTTGAGTTCACTCAGGTCAATTCGGTGGTCTTCATTTTCATCAAAGGCCTTGATGATTTGAGACACTTGCCCAGGGGAAAGAAGGTCGCCTACAATGGAGCGAATGCCTTTGTGCAATTCTGGTCCGTTGATTGAACCATCGCCGTCTGCATCAATTTCTTCAAAGAAGGATTCAACTGACATTCCTTTGTCGCCAATGGCTTGATTTAGATTGTTTAGTGCTTCTTCAACGGTCCAGTCTTCGCTGCTCATGGCCTTGCTAAGGGCGGTACAACAAAAACAGTTTCCCTGAACAATGAATGGTGAAGTTGTGCATTTACGCGTGTACATTCTTAACTAACAGGCTGTCGCAGTGAATATGCAATCACGGGTTTTAATCACGAGTTTCCTCGTCTTCCTCTTCATTGGAAGCGCAATATTGCCGTTATGCCAAGAGTCAACGATTCAACCAACGCTTGAGGATGAACCAAAGTACAACCACGTGAGCAACGTATCTTCATCCACTTTTACTTACGGACTAACCGAAGAATCCAAACAAGTGGGAGACGCAGTACAAGTCTACATTCCACTCGAGGCAGGGTATTCAATGACTTCAGGGTCTGTTAATCTGAGTTTGGAAGGGGACGAGGTAAGTTCTACCCAAATGTACTCAATCGCAAACGGGGGCTTGAACGGCACCATGAACGGAACGGTATCTGATGGCTCAGCCATTTCCCTGCAGAGTGCTAGTGCAGGCCCACCTCAAGCGGGTACAAATTCCTCCTTCTTACTCAACAGCATCAGTTTGAATGGTGTCCACGCATACGATACTTTGGAACTTGCTTGCGGTTTTGCTTCTTGCGGCTCAATTGTTGCGACAGGTGACTTAACCCTCTATGTCAACACGCTGATCGTCGGTCAAGGGACCTATATCGAAGCGGACGACCTTGTTGCAGGAGGTACAGGTGTGGGAACCAGCACAACCACACAAAGCAACGGTCGAAACGATGGTGGCGGCGGCGCGGGACATGGTGCAACAGGCGGCAGCGGTGGCGGTACAAACGGTGGTTCAGGCGGCTCAAGTTATGGAAACGGAACCGAGCGTGGAAGCCAAGGTGGCGGCGTCTCAAGCAGTTCACATTCTGCAGTTACCGGAGGGAACGGTGGCGGATACATCCAAATTTATGCGGATTCAATCATCGTTAACGGCTCAATTGAGGCAGATGGAGGAAACGGAGACGCCGGCAGTCAAGCCTCAAGCGGAACCGGTGCGGGTGGCTCTGGCGGAGGCGGCGGTTCAGGTGGTTCTATTTTGATTCAAACCAATACACTCAATGTTGGCTCAAATGGCCGAATCAGTACTGCTGGCGGTAACGGCGGCGACGGTGCCGACGGTGCCCAAAACGGAATTGGCTTCGGCATGTACGACGGCGGCGACGGTGGCGGAGGCGGCGGAGGTGGCCGAATATTGGTCAATACGCAATCCGGCGGTTACACCAATTCAGGAACGGTACAGGCAAACGCAGGTTCAGGAGGTGCGAAGGGCTTGAAATACGGTACTGGGATTGATGGATATGACGGAACTGCTGGTTCAAACGGAATCCTCACTACCTCAACATGGACGGGTTATCTATCAACTGGGAACACCACCCGAAACAACGGCACGTTTGTTTCTGAACCGATCGAAACGCAACCAGGTATTGCATCAACTGCATACTTGGTGCATTCCTCATTTGTTCCAGCCAATTCATCACTCACAGCACATTATCGCTGGACTATTGGAGGGGACGATACCTCCGAGGACCAATGGAGCGAATGGAGCGAAGTGTCTCTTTCTGGAACATGGATTCCTCGCCATCATTGGATTCAGGTCAAGTACGATTTTAATCGGACCTTATCCGCCTCACCGACGCTAAGTTCAATTTCCCTCCAAACTTCACAATGGACTTCAATGGAACATACTGCGTTCCACTATGATGGAGTTTCAACTTCTATGGATTATCAAAATACACCACTTGGATTCACCGATACGTTGGTTAATACAAGTTCCTCTCAATCTCACAGTTTTACTGTTGATGTACCATTGAATGCAACCCTTCTGGATGATGTTCACGTGTGGATGGGCTGGACACCTGTCGGCCCCCCGGACCATCCACCTGCCTCCTTCACTGAGGCAGTAGTCGGTACAACTGTTGTGAATTCCTCCATGCTTGATTGGCAGGAGGAAGGCCATGACGTTAAGTTCGACGCGCAGGTAATCCAGACGTTGATTGATAGCGCAACCCCATGGACAAACACTGATGGAATGGAATGGGTTACGCTCAACGTTACTCTTTCCATGCTCGGAGACACGGCAATGACCTTTGAGGATCTCTGGATGCCGTGGTCTCTATCAACTACGATTCAAGTCAGTTCACAAGTAAACAGCATGATTCTTTCCGAATGCTCATCCTTCTACGGCTCAACCGATGGTACATGTCTTGGTGCTGACGGTTCTCATCCCTTCACACTCACCGGCTCAACCCTTCCAGCCGGCGCCCCAGCCTTTTCTTACACCATTGATGCACCTTCATTTGAATGGGTGGACAGTTACGCTCCAGAAATTGATTTTATTCAACATCGTAAGGGCATCGAACCTACACCAGATGTGCGAGTGGGAGAAAGTTACAGTCTCGTTCTCTTTGATGGTATGAATGAACCAGATTTGACCGTTCAGCTTTTGGGTCACGACTGGCAGGAAGGCGATGGTTTTGAAACAGCAACGACAATGGTGTACTACACAGCATTACAGGGATATTATCTCATGATGTCAACATCGGGAATGGACGCAGATTCCACACACCAACTCAATCTTACGTTCCGTGTGATGGATAGCAACCTCAACGAGATTTCACCTCGGCCAACATATACACTCAGCATTCATCCGAGCCAACCCGAGGTTGGTACGTTGAGCATATCCGGGACGAGCCATGTAACCGGTGAATTTGATGCGGCTACATGGGACGCTGACAACGCAATGTTTGAGTTCATTGTGACGGATGTCAATCAACGGTCTTCCCTAGATGTTGACCTCCATCTCACCCATCAACTCCTGGGAACAGTAGATTTGGTGATGAATTGGTCGGAGCAAGATTCTGGATACGTGGCTATGTGGCAACCTGGTCGGGACCACCTTGGCCAGTGGAATCTTGAGGTTGACATGCAGGAGGCGAGTGGCCTTCTCGGTATTGATTCTGACGGATTGAAGGCGGGCCAAGACGCCTCTTTGCTCTTGGTTGACAATCAGGGACCTGTTCTCTCGCTGGTGGATTTTGCTGGTGAACTTGAACGTGGGGCCGCCCAATATGTCAATCTGTCCTGGCAGGGCCAAGATGGAGAAACAAGTTCTGGAAGCGTTTCAATTGTACAAGATGGCATTGTCCTTGATTTCAAGAACATTCTACCAACGCCTCTCAAATCTTCGAGTTTGATGTTTGAAACCGATGAATTTGAACCTGGATTCTATACCATCGTCATCCAGCTTGAAGACGATGCTGGTAACCAAGTCATTCACGATGGAAACGGCTCATATTCCTTCGAAGTTCTTCCTCCGTGGGTAGATGGAACGATTACACTAAGTGGACACAATGAGACAGCCCTCCAAATCGTTGGAGATATTGTCTGGCGAACGGGTTCTGGTCAGGTGACACTGGTCGAATCCAGTGGGTCGTTTACAGACCAATTTACAGCAGTTAGCGGTCCTCTTGAATTGACGATCCCATTAGGTGAATTGATTCAACCAACCATGACGTTCACGGTAGAGGCCTGCGACCTGAATCAAACCGAGATATGCTTCAATCAAGTCTTTGAACTGAGTTTTGTGAATTCGTTCCTTGTCAATGTCGACTCAATCTGTACGGTCACAAATCTTGATTTGAAAACGACTGATTCGGCCGAGGCAGTGTCTTGTGAAGTATTCAATGACGGCTTTGTTCCTGTGACGATGAAGTATGTCGCACCTGATAACGCCGCGCTAATCGGAGAATCATTGCTGCTTATGCCTGGTGTGTCCAAACAGATGGTATTCTCTCTAGAAAACGGTTCATCGGACATGAACCGCTCAGTTGAATGGTCGCTAACAGCAGAGAACTTGGTCAATGGTCCGGAATTGATTGATACCGGTAATGTCCAAATATTCCGTTCCTTGCCCTCAGACTCAATTGACCCAACCACAAACGAACCTTCTGATAGTGCCTCAAGTTCGGATTCATTGTTTGGTCCCATCCTCGGGTTATTTGTACTTCTTGCAGCAGGTAGTGCTTTGTTCTATAGGAATTCACGGAAAGACGAAACTGGCGGGTTTGGTGATGAATTGATGAAAGAATACGATTCAGAATCGTATGAAATAGGTTCAGAAGAAACGGTGGCCTTAGAGCCCGATATCAACTCCGAATCTTTGCAAGAATCCTCTGCGCCGAGTCCTGAAGAGTCAGCAACCTCTGTTGACGATAGTGGCTATGAATGGTATTCTTCAGGAGACCTTCATTGGTACCGGGCTGAAGGTTCCAACGGAGAATGGTTCCCGTTTGAAGGATGAATACACATCTTTGGGTTACCTTCTTGTTTGGTAACACGATGAGGTTCTATGGAAGAAGAGGCTGCTGATGTTGCTGCTGTTCCAAATGCCCCTACATTGCCGCCAGTCGGTGGTTGGCCGAGAGCAATTGTATTCCGAATTTTTGCTCTTCTTTTTGCCGGTGGGGCGGTTTACAACAACCAAGATGGTTTAGGTGCCATCATCGTATTGTTTGTACTGGTTGTACCGTTTGAACGCTTCTTTCCTCGGCACGACCATCAACACTTCCGCCGTCCTAATTTGAATCTTGACCTCGGCTACGCTCTTGCTTCGCCCTTTTTGCAGGCGATTGGGCTTGTTGCGGCAGTCGTTGTTGGTGTGATGAGCTTCACTTGGATCCCAGGATTAATTTTGCGACCGTATGTTCAATCCATACCCGACCCGTATCTTCTTCTCGTCGGGGTCGCTATGTTTGATGTCGCTTCCTATTGGACCCATCGCTGGTATCACGAAGTACCTCAACTTTGGAAGTTTCACGCAATTCACCATTCACCAGAACACATGGATTGGGCGAGTGGTTTTCGAGCCCACCCATTTGATGGCACATTGATTGCTCCAGCATTCTTTTTCCTTATTGCCGCAGGTTTTAGCCCCGAGTTTTCGGGATTGGTTGCAGTGGTCCAAATTGTGCTCGGATTGTTCCTTCATGCAAACGTAAGGATTTGGTTGAAGCCTCTCTCAAAGATTATCATGACTCCTGAGTTTCACCACTGGCATCATGCAAACGAGCCAGAAGCAATATGGTGCAATTACTCAACGTTCCTCCCCTTATGGGATCTCGTGTTTGGGACGTACTACATGCCCAAAGATAAGCGACCAACGGTGTATGGAGTTGATGAGTACGTACCAATGACCATGGCCCAACAATTACGATATCCTCTGGTTGGAATGGGCAATCCCCTGAGATGGTTGAGGCATCCGTTCCGGTCAATCAAAACGATGTTCAAAGGAATCTGGCAAATCTTGCGCATGATGAAACGGTCAGCACTTCGTCCACGAGGAGAAGAATTTGAGCGTGCTGTGCTACGATTGAATGACCCATCAGCACTTGTGGACGAACCCACATCTCTTTGAGACATGACTTCCAGCGTAGATTGAGTCATATGTCGTTCCGAGTTTGTATCAACTGCCACGGAATCAGAGTCTATCCCTACATGGGATTCATGGTGGGGCAGAGGTTTCAATGCCAAGACTGTCAAGAATTAATGGTCATTCCTTTGGAATTTGAAAACCGAGAGGACTACCAAGAATATCTCGAAGGCATTGCTCCGAATCATCCCAATCTCATTGTGGCTTCATCAAATGGTGAAGACGACGACGAAGAATGAACGCTTCACGCCTCTGTGTCCCTTTAGGGAAGGCCCTCTTCGGTTTCGGGATACACAAACCGTCAAAAGGTACCTTTGTCACGCATCGGCATGAGCCCTGTGGATATTGCGAACCCCAGTGAAGAACATACTATGCTTCGCGAGATGGTCCGAGATTGGACGAAGGAATATGTTGAGCCCCAAGCTTTGGAGCATGACAAGCACGAGCGTTTCAATCTGCCACTCATGAGGTCAATGGGCGACCTTGGATTGCTTGGAATTAGTGCTCCTGAGGAATATGGAGGTTCAGGTTTAGATGCAGTTGCCTGCACGATCGTTCACGAAGAACTGTCTGCTTCGGACCCCGGGTTTGCACTTGCTTACTTAGCCCACTCCATGCTCTTCACTAACAATTTGGCCCACAATGGAACCGATGAACAAAAAGCAAGAATCCTCCCAAAGGTCTGCTCCGGAGAATGGATTGGTGCAATGGCAATGTCTGAACCGGATGCAGGTACAGACGTCCTCGGACTTGGCACTTCGGCAGTTCAACAAGAAGACGGAACTTGGCTTCTCAACGGGCGAAAGATGTGGATTACAAACGGATGCATTGACGAAGAAGGAACACCCGCCGATGTAGTCTGGGTATATGCCCGAACTGGTACGGATTCAAACGGAAGGGTTCAATTGTCCACGTTCCTCGTTGAAGCAGGAATGCCAGGATACAGTGTTGGCCAGAAAATCTACGACAAAACAGGGATGCGCGCCTCCAACACTGCTGAATTGGTGTTTGATGACTGTGTTGTCCCGGCAGCAAATCTAGTTGGTGGCGTTGGAGAATCACTCATTCACATGATGGGCAACCTCGAAATTGAACGGCTAACGCTCGCAGCCATGGCCCTTGGTATTGCTCGCCGTTCTCTTGAAGAGATGAACCGGTATGCAACCGACCGAGTCGCCTTTGGCTCAAAGATTCGTGATTTCGGACAAATTCAACGACACATCGGTGAAGGTTGGGCCAAGTACAGAGCCATGCGGGCTTACATCTACGATACTGCAAATAATCTTGATATCGGTACTGCTGGACAGCGACTTGATTCAGACGGTGTCAAACTTTTCGCATCAACTGCAGCAAAGGAAATCGCAGATTCAGCCATTCAAGTCATGGGTGGATACGGCTATGTTGGCGAATACAATGTAGAACGTCTTTGGAGGGATGCTAAACTTTTGGAAATCGGTGGAGGAACACTTGAATCTCACCAAAAGAACATCACGCGGGACCTTCTCAAAGACGGCGATGCAATCACTCGATGAGGTGTTTATTCCTCTTCTGAACTTTGATGAGGTGCTTCATTTGGCTCTTCCACATAGCTAATTGCTTCGGTGAATATTCCACCAATAAGGCCGATCATAATAGGAATCGTAATGAGCCCAAGTACTGGGAATGTAATTGTAAAAATGACAATTGCTCCAACCGCAACGGCAAAAAGAGATACAGGGATGTAATGCGTATCAAAATCTAACACCGACATCCTGACGACCTTTGTCGGCTTATGTTGGGTCAGTCCCTGACCACGTTGCTATTCGTCTTCTTTTTTGGACTGTGTATCCACATCGTTTGATGCTGCTTGAACTACAACTTGTGCAGCTTTGACCACACTCATTGATTCCATTGAGCGAGAGGATTCCATTTCCATCTTTTTGGAGGTGATTTCAAGCCATTTAGTACGAAGAATTTCGTATTCTTTCATCTTAAAGGTATAGTCCTCATTGGCTCGATTCTTAGCCCCAAGGTCGAAGCGAAACATTCCAAGGGCTGATATTACAAGCAACCCAATGCTGAAAAATTTGATAAAATCATATTCTTCTTTGGTGGTGATGTCAAAAACGCTCCATCGAATCATGATGAGTAGGACAAGGACAAGCGTTCCAAGGCAAAGTAACAAATTCAGGAATTCCATAGCATCCATACTGGACCTTCTTCGTAATTTTGGCTGATCTGGTGCACGGTCAAAGGCCTTTGGCATATTTATCCATTAATGCCACCTCATATAGTTATTTTTCAGTATTCAACTGGGACAGGGTCAAGAATTCGCCATAAGTACCATGCAGCAGCGGTGCGGTAAGGTTTCCATCGTTCTGCGATTGCACCAACCTGTTCCTTTGTTTCTGCTTCTGGAACCAAACGCTGAGTGCCTCGGATCAACCCAATATCGCCAAGGCTGAAGATGTCTTGTCGCAAAAAGTGGAACATCAGCATCATCTCAGCGGTCCACGGGCCAATGCCTCGAAATGACACAAGGTGTTTTTGAATCTCAGCATCACTCATCGTATCCCAGGGTTGATTCATTAATCTCTCAGCATCCTCTGCAAGACCGTAAATGTAACTTGCTTTGGGACGGGTGACTCCGCACGAGGCAATTGAGGGCTGGTCGGTTGCGAGAACATGTTCTGGAGTGACTTCGCCTAAATGCGCACACACTCTCCCCCAAATCGCATCAGCAGCAGTGACTGAAATTTGTTGGCCAACAATCGAACGAACGAGCGTTTGAAACAGGTCATCTCTGCTGCTTATTCCTTCAGGACCGTATTCTTTGACCACTGGGCCGAGTAATTCATCATCAAGGAGAGCAAGATGTGCTTCATCCCACCAAATCGGTACTCGGCTTGCCATACTTAGGAACACGAGAGATGAGGTTTTGAACCCATGCTTCAAGGCCAGTACATGCGAGATGAACTTATGGCACTCTTAGAATTGAAATCTGTCATGCGAACCGGATGGGTTCGTGCTGGGGTTGAACAACCCGAATCAGTGGCTGCACATTCTTGGGGTATGGCCGTCCTCGCTCTGCGCCTTTGTCCCCCTGAATTGGATATACAAACGGTGCTTACCTACTGTTTAATTCATGACTTGCCAGAGATCATTGTTGGAGACCTCACACCTCACGATGACAGGAGTACGAAAGCAGCAGACGAGCATGCAGCAATGAAGAAATTAGCTCCTCAATGGCTTGAAGCGTTTGAAACCTATGAGCGCCAAGACACACCTGAAGCCACGTTTGTTCACCAGCTTGACCGTTTGGACATGGGGCTTCAGGCACATATCTATCAAAACAGTTCAGTGTTGGACCTCAATGAGTTCCTAAAAAGTGCTAAATCAGTGGTCCGCGACCCATTACTCAATCAATTGCTTTGACGCTTTTCGTCATTGAGAGCCGACAAGGACAAAAAGGAAAAACCATCCGGACAGATTACAGCCCGATAGTGTAGGGGTCCATCATGGTGGGTTTTGGTCCCGCCGACCTCGGTTCGAATCCGAGTCGGGCTACCTCTCAACTGCTCTGCGGGAGCAACGACAGACCTGCGTGAACGATTGGTGCGAGCAGGCTGATGACCAACCCCAACCAAAAGGCACCTGCATAACCAAACATACCCACATCGGATTGGCCCATACCTATTGGCCCCGAAGCTTCCGGTGCGAGTATCATGTGAAGGATGATGGCCAAGAACCACATGAAGCATCCTAAATAATAGGCGCCTCTGCCTGAAAAATGGACCAAAACAGCCGCTTTCACTGGCATATCGATCACGTTCCTCTCATAGAGGATAAACGTCAAACTCAAGATAGGCATCAAAATCATCGAAATTAACGCAATCAATGTCAAAAATTGGTAGGTGTTGCCAGCAGAATCCCATCCCTCCATGGCTTCGACCATCTTGTCAATGTCCTGGCCAAAGCCTCCTGGGTAGTCTTCTTGTGTTTGGGTTAGATGATCGATATATGCACTGTATTCCTCCGTTCCACTCATACCATAGATCTCTTGATCAGGTTGGACCGTCATCGTGTCTGCAGAATACAACCACTCATCATCCCCGATTGAAAGAGTGTACAACGGATCCGCCGTAAAGCACATCAAAAAGACGATGAATGAGATGCCCACGATGACACCTTGAACAACGGCCATCGGTTTAATGCTTGATGCATCAAAAGTAAAACCGTTGAGGGCCCCGCTGGAATCCCCCTCGTTAACGTTCCATTCAAACTCGCCATCGCAAAGAGGGCATGCAAATTCACCGGATGCATCATCCTCAAGTTCAATTTCTTCATCACAGTGTGGGCATAGTATCTCTACCATGAAACTTGGATGAGGATGGAGCATTTAGGTCTTCTTCAGGTGTCATGAATTTAAACACGCATCTTCATCAACACGTTGCTGTTGGATCTGTTTAGGTGCAGACATGATTCAGAAGATTGGTGTTATCGGAGCAGGACAAATGGGTAACGGTATTGCACAAGTTGCTGCTTGTGCAGGATACGATGTTGTCATGGTTGACATCAAGGATGAATATGTTGAGAAAGGGCTTGGGACGATTCAGTTTTCACTTGGAAAGTTGGTCTCCAAAGAACGAATGACCCGAGAAGATGCAGATGCCGCCCTCAGTCGGATTGAAACCGGAACCGATCGCCAAGCGTGTGCTGACTGCGACCTTGTCGTTGAAGCTGTGCCAGAAATATTGGAATTGAAAACAAGTATTTTCTCAGAATTGGATTCGATTTGCAAGCCCGAAACAATTCTTGCATCCAATACTTCGTCCATCTCAATCTCGACCATTGCTGAATCAACGGGTCGTCCGGAAAAAGTCATTGGAATGCATTTCATGAATCCGGTTCCTATCATGAAACTCGTTGAAGTCATTAACGGAAACGAAACCAGCGCAGAGACGAATCAGGCCGTGAATGAAGCGGCTGAAAAGATGGGCAAAATTGCTCTCTCTTGCAACGACGCACCAGGATTCGTATCGAACAGGATTCTTTGCCCAATGCTCAATGAAGCCATTTTAACACTTCAAGAGGGTGTGGCTGAGCCAGAAGCAATTGATGGCATTATGAAATTAGGAATGAACCACCCAATTGGCCCACTTGCACTTTCCGACCTCATCGGTCTTGATACCGTTCTTCATATCATGAATGTCCTCCACGAAGGCTTAGGAGATGACAAATACGCACCAGCACCACTCTTGGTGAGCATGGTAGAAGAAGGAAAACTTGGTCGTAAAACCGGTCAAGGATTTTACACATATTAGGTGTTGAATTGCTGCTAAAAGACCAATTGCAACGATGGGCGATTGGTCGCTTTCTCACGGAAATTCAAGATTCCGATGAGGTTCACATATCTGACCGAAGACTTGCAGACAAACGGCTGGACCTCCTCCATCGTCTTTCAGTATTTAGAGCAGGTTTGTTTGGTCTGATATCCGGTATGTTTGTTGTCTCGATTGCCCTTTGGCTGCATGAATGGGAAGGTGCTGATGGATGGAACAACTACACCTTTTTCGGGGCAGTTGCTTTTGCTGGTTTTCTTTCGACCTCACTTGAACTGGTATTTATTTACGGTGATTCTCTCAAAACCGCTGCCCGAATGGCGAAGGTACTCGGGATTCCTGAAGAGGAACTCCAGAAGTTTGAGTTGGAAGAATCAATTCCTCATTGGTTGATTCACGCTGCGTTAGGGGCGCCAGGATTCCAAGGAACAATGTTCGGTATTGACCCGCTTGCTCGTATTGGTAAATTAGGCATGATGATTCGTAAAATTTTGAAGAAGTTTCGGATCGCAGTCAGTGCTACACTGTTCAAATCTATTGTTCGTCGCATGTGGGTTCAGTTGATTGGACGAACGGCCTTGAGGGCCTTCGTTGAACTTGTCTCGCTTCCATTTTTTGTCGTTATCAACGCAGTTGGAATGAACTCGATGATGCGTGATATGCGTTCTCGTTTGGTGGGTCATGAACTAACTCCAGCCCTGCTTGAACATACCTTCCCCGAGGGATTGGAAAACGTTTCTCCTGCCTTGCATCGGGCCATTTATGATGGCGTTCAAGAACAGATCACTTCGGCACGTTTCATCCACCCCAATCAAATTCGTGTTCTCCACCTCATCGGTGAACCTCAACCAAACAATCAGGTCATTTCTGCGGACGAACAACGCCGAGCAAGTCGTTTTCTTTTGGCTATGTTCGCACTGTCTGGCCGCTTGAGTTATCGATGTCGACGGATCATACGTCGTTTGGAGACGAATCTCGGTAGGGAGGAAGTATCTCTTTTGGAGATGGAAATTGAAGCAGCAATATATGATTTGAAGCCATTTTCAAGACCTTGGGTCTGAACGGTACCCTAAATCGGAGTGCCTGCGTCAAGACCTCAAATATGACGGTGAAAAGGTTATCACCAATCCGGTCGTGGTTGGGACATGGTCCGCCGTGCCCTTATCTTACTAGGTTTGACATTAATTCTTGCTCTTCCAAACGCATCTGCTGCATATCCTACGGAACCTGTTGGTGATTGGTATCTGATTGACCAAGGTAGTGTATTATCGGAATCCCAAGAGATAGAAATGGAACAAAAATTGATGGATTTACAAAACGCTACAGGTACTTTAGTAAGAGTTGTCACCATACGTTCAATGTTCCAATTGGATGTAAATCAGAATGAAGAGTATTTCGATGCTGATCAAGGATATGCTAGAGGTATGTATCAGTATTATGGCATGGAAGGTGGGGAGAATAAAACAATTTTAATCGCTATGTCTGTTTATGACAGGCGATTTAAATTTGTAATGCCTGATCATTCTGGCTATGCTCAGGCCGAATCTCAAAATGTTTTTGACAATGATGTCGCACCTTACTTGGGTGCTGACCAATGGAATTCGGGATTAACCAATGCGATAATTGGTATTGAGCCATATGCTGCCGATGAGTTCAAAATCTTGCCTAAATCAATTTTTTGGGCACTTCTAATCGTCCCATTACTCCTTATTCCAATAGTTGTAAAACGGACGAGAACAAATTTTAACGCCCTCAATTATGATTCAGATGCAACATATATCTCGTTAAATCGGTTGCTTAAAGAAAGCATAATTCAACGCGGCATCACGACGTTTGACGCAATGGATGGCGATGATGATTCAAAGGCAAAATGGGAATTGTTGGATGATATTAACACAATTAAGGAACATGATATTGACTACACTCCTAAAAAGTCTCAACTCTCCATGATTGAGAAAAATGAAAAATATTTACTTGAAAGCGAACTTGTTCTGTTTTCATCTGTTCGAATCAATAAACGGGCCGAAGATGCTCATATTTCAGATGAGTGTTATCTAGAACTGAACGAATTTGAGGAGGATATTGACCGCATTAATCTCCATCTATCTGTCATGGATCACCTTCGTTTTGGTGCTTATATGTTTACTTCAATCATTTTTATTACACCCTTCTTGTTGCTAAACGGCTTCTTGAAAAGTAGTGGTTTGGCTCTTGATGAAATTCTTTTGAGTGGAACTTCATGGAACGGTTTGTTTATGATTTTTATTCCGCTTGTCTTGGCAGGTGTCTATGCTTTTGCAGTCACTTTCATTAAACCGATTCGGCATTCTATGTCGTCCTTCGCTGCCATGCTGTTATTACCAAGTTTTGGTTCAAACGTGTATTACATTCCTTCAAAGTTAGAACAAATTGACAAAACAACGAATGCTTCGAATACGGTTGAAATGTCCTCATTTTTGCTAGGTGCGACCTTATTTGCATTGGAAGATCTCACTTTGGTCTCAGCAGGAAGGGACGAATTTGGTAATGAAATGTATGATGTCCACAGGCCCGTTTACTCATCCGACGGTGGCGGCGGCGGTGGCGGGAGCAGTTGTGGCGGTGGCGGTTGCGGCGGTGGCGGCTGCGGCGGTGGCGGCGGTTTTTGAGGCCTCAAGATGAATTCATCAGTGCTGGAACCGCCTCGTGATGGTAGCATACCTGTTGATTCGCACAGGAAATTGCTGGCCTACACGGTTGGTTCAGATGAGGTTGAATTACCATTCACGCTCCGACTCGCTCAAGAAAACGGCTGGTCGTTGGTTTATTCAAAACGAGTCTTTGAAGAATACAAACGATTCTGTTACATGTGCATGCATTCAAAGCGTGCATGTACGCCTTCTCTTGATGTAGACCAAGCATGGCACCTCCATCTCACGTACTCCCATGATTATTGGGGCGTTTTTTGTCCAAATCTCCTCGGTAAACCTCTTCACCACGGCCCAACACTTGGTGGGGGCGATGAGGATGTCAAATTCTTAGAACAATACGAAGAAACTCTAGAGTTTTATGAACGAATATACGGAACCCCTCCTCCAAATGATATATGGCCTGAATCTCATGTCCGGTTCTCCAACGAACTTCGACTTCGATGGGTGAATCTATCTACAGTTTATGTGTTGGAAAAAAGTAAGATGAAATGGTTTGTTCCGATGTTGATAATGTTAATTTCAACGGTGACTGTAATTGGTATGAGTCTTCTAAACTTATTCGGATGAACAACACCAAGGTCGTGGTTTGAACCTTAGAATTCAATGACGTATTAGGTGGGTCACCCTCAAATGGTGCGCCGAATTCCGACCGACATGGGCGTTTATTTGGTGACAGGGGCATCAAGGGGCATTGGTAGTTCTTTGGCAGTATTACTTGCGAATGAGGGTCATCAGGTGATCCTTCTTGCTCGGGACTCTCCTGAACTCAAAGCAACCACTGAATCGGTCCTGGCAGTATCTGCTTCTTCGTTTGCAGTCGTATGCGACCTCGCTTCGCCAGAAAGTATTGCAAAAGGCGCTGAACAAATCCTTCGTGAAGTCAATGTCATTGATGGCTTGGTTCACAATGCAGGGGCTATTCATCCTGTCAGGGCAATGCAAGATGCATCAAATGCTGAATGGTCCCGAAGCATTCAAGTTAATTTGATTGGAGTTCAGGATTTAACTCAGCGATTATTCTCTTTGCTCAAAGGGCCACAACACTCTCGCGTGACCACCATCTCTAGCGGGGCATCGCTTCGCCCAATCCAATCGTGGTCTGCATATTGTACTGCAAAAGCAGGGCTTGACATGTGGTCAAGGTGCCTCGCCGAAGAAGGTAAGGAACACAACATCAGCTCAATCTCAGTAGCACCAGGTGTTGTTGATACGGGAATGCAAGAGGATATTAGGGCGGTTGAACCACAACATTTCCCTTCACATTCTACATTTGTTTCCCTCCATGATGAGGGCGAACTTGCCCATCCGAATGATGTTGCAGATTTGCTCCATTCCTTGGTGACGGGTCATTCAATGGAGCAATCAGGACAACGATTTGACGTCCGAGATTTATGAACTTTCAAGCCATGTCGCCCCAATAGTCATAAGTCCAAACCTTGACAGAAGGAATGAGGGTGACCCATGCCAGGAACAGACCGTGTTGAAATTAGAACGCTAAAAGTCGGACGATTTTGTGTTGTTGACGATGAAGCTTACAAAATTTTGAGCATCTCAAAATCCAAGCCAGGAAAGCACGGTTCAGCAAAAGCTCGCCTTTCTCTTGAAAGCATTTTCACCAAGAAGAAGATTTCTCACGTCGGTACAGTAACGGACAGCATCAACGTTCCCATGATCGAAAAGGGAACCGCAACCGTAACTCACATCGAAGGCGCTGAGGTTCATGCAATGAACGACCGAGATTACTCCATGATGATTCTCCCTCTTCCAGATTCTGACGAAGGAATGAATGTTGAATCAGGTAACAAAATCATGTGGCAAGAAGCCCTTGGTCGTTACATCATCATTCGTGACCATTGATGGTAAACGCGAACCACATCCTAAATGACTTAATTTCCGATTTCGTCGGAAATGAGTTCATATGCTATGTCGTTACTCCTGTGTTATGGAGAACGAAATTGCACCATCCGATACTGACCAACGCGTCCGAGGCTATTGCGCCTATGACTGGGGAAAAAGTGCCTTTGAGACCTCTGTTACAACAGCCATCTTCCCTGCTTGGTTCGCCTACCTGTTTATGGAAGCGAACGGAATCTCGATGAAGATACTCGGTTCCGAATGGACTGCCGACGCCATGTTTTCAGCGGCAGTCATGTTCGGTGCTCTTTTCGTAGCAATATGTGCACCTTCGCTTGGTGTTATCGCTGACCGACGTATGATCAAGATGTGGTGGTTGAGAGTACTAACCGTCTTAGGTTCAGTTTCTTGTATCCTTCTTGCTTTATCTCCTTACCTTGGCGTCTCTATAGGATGGATATGGGCCATGATTATGTTCATGGTAGCCAATGTCGGTTTGAATGGAGCCGGTGTGTTTTACAACGCTTTGCTACCTCACATGGGCGATGAGTCTGAAATGGATTCAATCTCAAACAAAGCATTTGCGGCAGGTTATCTCGGAGGAGGAATTCTCCTTCTCGTTCACTTGCTCATGGTCACCTTCATCACCAACGAAAGTGGTTCAGTTCAGAGTTGGGTCATTCCTTTCGCTATGGCAAGTTCCGGTATCTGGTGGCTTGGGTTCGCACAAATGACCTTCAAGATGGTTCCAGAACCTCATATTGATAATGAGATGGAACCAATGGGTCTCATCGCATCAACAAAGATGGCTCTAGGAGAAGTCAAGAAGACGCTCATGGGCATCAAGGAATTTAGAACTCTTTTCATCTACATGATCGCATACTTTTGCTTCATTGACGGAATCAACTCAGTAACTGCTCTTTCTGGTGTATTCGGTATTGTTGTCCTTGGACTTACGGTTTCGGGCCTTATTGCTACCATCCTCATTATTCAGTTCGTTGCAGCACCTGCAGCGATTGGATTTACCAAATTAGCAGAAAAGTGGGGCACTAAAGCCGCCCTTCAATTTTCATTAGTATGCTGGTGTTTCGTTATCGTTGGAGCGCTTTCATTCGCACCTCTTGAACTAGAAAACCACGATGAGTATGATATCCAATACACCTGGGATACTGAGAACAGTACCTACATTGCAACTGCTCGAGAAGGTGTGAACAATATCGCAGCCCTTCCAGATGATAGTGAACAACAATGGGCACTTGAACACGAAGCTATCCTTCCTGTAGCTCAAAACAAAGACTATGACGGCGGATATGCAGTAAAGTGGGCATATGAGGATAATGGAACTGCAACACCAATTGCAGTGAGCCTCAATGCTACATCTCTTTCTGCTCTTGAAGCAACGATGGATGATTCACGCTTTTCGTACAGTATCTCTGGTGGTGAGTTTGCAAACATGACCGGACTTGGAGTGGACCATCCGACAAGTCTTGGAGACGGAAAATTGGACTTTATCCCTAAGACTGCTCGTTCTCTTGTTTGGGAACCACTTGGCCTTTCGGTCTTCTTCCAATTCCTTCTCTTGGGTGTCTTCGGCGGTGCTCTTTTGGGCGGCTCGCAAGGACTTGCCCGTTCTATGTTTGGACAAATGGTTCCAGAAACACGTTCTGCTGAATTCTTTGGATTCTTTGGCTTCTTCGGAAAGGTCGCAGCCCTTTTGGGACCGCTTATCTATTCGTTGATGACCGTTTGGTTTGATTCCCGTGTTGGTATCTTCGCAATCTCGTTGCTGATCGTGGCTGGTGCAATCATCCTCCGCAAGGTCGATGTCGAAGACGGTATCGCTGTTGCTAAGGCAGAAGATGCTCGCAACCGTGCATCTGCTTGAGCATCAAAATGGGCCTTTGCCCAGAACTTGATAGCGTAAGCGTCATGAAGTGGGGTCGCGTCCTTCGGCATAAGCGCTGAAGCGTTGGGCGGTGAATGTTTTGGCAGAAAAGAAATCCTCGTCAGCCAAAACAGTGACAAAATCAGCGTACAGGCAGCCAGTTACTCCAGAAGGTCTCAAGGCAATAGAGGCCGGAACGTTAACCTGGCTTGACGATGAGATGTACAATAATCTCAACACCGGTGTCTTGGAGCAATACCTAGAGGAAAAGAACCTTCAAGAGTCCTTTGAAGTATCACATTGGAGTACTCCAAAGGTTCTCATTGGAATCGGAATCGGTGCAATATTCTCCGGTGTTACGGCCTATATCGGTCTGAAACTCGGCCTTGCTATCTCAGCGGCTTGGTATATCGCTTACCTTCTTGGAATGGCCCTCAAGTGGTCTCCGTCTGAAGTCAACATTGCTACCTCGGCTACCACTGGTGCAACCCACGCATCAACAGGGTTCATCTTCACTTTCCCGGCGATTTTCTTATTGGCCAGTCAACCGGATTATGCATTAGCATCGGGTCCATTGGTGACGTTAGGCGAAGGAGACACGTTCCGACTCGCCTTTGTTGGAATTGTAGCATCGATGTTTGCAGGTTTCCTTGGCGTGATGTATTTCATCATCTTTAGAAGGGTCTGGCTGGTTGAAGACCCACTCCCACTTCCAGGTTTTGAAGCCACCCTCAAGATGCTTGATATCTCATCTGACGTGAGCACAGGCGCTGTAGAGCATGCTCGTGATTCGTTGAAAACAATCGGAATTTGGACCGTACTAACAATGGTTGGACTGTTCTTGATCGAGTATCCCTTGATTTGGATGAATGATAGAAAAATTGCGCTGATGGATTTTATTGCAGAAAGCATTCATTACGGTGACATTGGCCTAGCAAGTTTTTACTCACGTGGTAAAATTCACCAACCATCTGGTACGGATGACGGGATCTCGTTGGGCCAAACCCACTGGTCTGCAGAAACTGCCTGGAATCCATTTGCCTACACCTACATCGGTGTAGCCCTAACCCCGTCGATGTTTGCTATTGGATGGTTTATGAAAACCCGAGTTGCGTTCCTCGTCAACCTTGGTACAATTGTTGGATGGTTTTTCCTCGTCCCTCTTGCGGTCTTCCTGAACGTGCCCATTTACGACGCCGCACAACAAGCTAACATCCCAATTCAGTCCTATGCCGACGGTGGTTCAGAAGCGCTTCAGATGATCGCTTTCGGGAAAACTGTACGAACCATTGCTATCGGCTCGATCGTTGGTGGTGGAATGTTTGGCTTGGCTAAGATGTGGCGTACATTCGCTAACATCTTCACTGATATTGGTGCTGCATTTACTGGCGAGGGTAGTCAAGAATACATGGAAGGAAAAGGCTGGTATGAGTGGCCTTTGAAACATATTCCAATTTTCATGGGTGTCACGTTCTTTGCTATGATTTTGATTTTCACCGTTGGTGGATTTTCTCCACTCGCCTCTCTCGTCTTTGCTCTCGTTCTCATACTCACCACCTTCATGCTCGGTGCAATTGCAGTCCGTGTTATGGGGGAAACAGGAATTGAGCCTGTTTCAGGTACTTCGTTTATTGTCCTCCTGATGCTTCTTGGTGTGTTTTTGAACGCACAGGAACTGTTGAACCTCAACACTCAAGACGCTGTTTTGTTGGGACTTGTCGGAACAACGGTATTTGGCTCTGCAATCTCAATGTCAGGTACTGTGATTGGAGATTACAAGAACAGTCTCTACATCGGAAACCGTCCGTATCACATCTCGAAAGGAAACATCATGGGTGTTGTTCCCGGAGCAATCATTGGAGCAGGTGTTGCGATTTTCCTTTCCATTCAACTTGCAGAAGGTCGAATCCAACTTATTGCGCCTCAAGCCAATGCATTTGCTACATTTTCAGTCATCTTCGCTGAAGGCCAAGGGGACTTGGTTCTCCTTGGACTTGGATTCCTTCTCGGAATGTTTGTAGAATGGGCTACAGGAATGGGTACGTCCTTTGGATTGGGAATGTATCTCGACGTTCCCCACACGCTACCAATGCTCATTGGTGGTGTTGCTCGTGACAACTGGGAAGACAAGAAATTGGCTCCAAGAATTGATGCACTCAAAGAAAGCGAAGGGACGACTGCGGCAGAAAAGCAACGGGCACTGATTCTCCTCAGTACATTCATGGTAGCGGCCGGTTTACTTACTGGCGAAGCCTTCTTTGGAACAGAGTCGAGTATCCTTTCCTTCATTGATTCCATATGGTACGATGAAGCCGGTGATCCGAGGACGGTTATGGGCATCAATAATTTCCCAGATTCAGGCGCTTGGTACGCCATCAGAATGTTTGGTTTGATTACCATTAACGTCGTAGTTGGTGCTGGTATTTACTATCTGTTCAAGAGGGCTGGCGTTATTGGTGGCGACAGCAAGGACGCAGTCTTGCAAGATTCATGAGCGTGACATCATGGCACATGAAGGTCCTGTGCCGACCTGGGTTTGGGGTCTTCTCGTTGCCGCAGTTTGTGGTGTCTCAAGTGCAGGGGCCCTTTTCCAACATGTTCAGGAGATACCTCCTCTGCTCCGAGCATCATGGCGACTTCAATTGACCTCAATTGTTCTTGCACCACTTGCATTGATTCAATGGATTGGGACATCAGATGAGGTCAAATCACAATTTTGGACGAAACGAAGTTGGATGCTACTCGTGGGGAGTGGTCTTGCCCTTGCTGCGCATTTTGGTGCTTGGGTAGCAAGTTTGGACGCAACTTCCTTGACCCATTCGTTGCTTTTCGTGACCGCACACCCGTTGGTGATCGTAGTGGGTATGATTGCACTGTCTAGGTTCCTTCCAAGTGTGAGGTATCCACATCATACAGAGATGTATGGGGCCTTCATTTGCTTTATTGGGGCTGGAATAACCCTCCTCGATAACGGAGCATCTCAAGGAGACCAAACGGTTACAGTATTCGGGGACAGTCTTGCATTCCTCGGAGCAGTATTCGTGGTTGGTTACATTGTCGTCGGTAGGATTTTGCGAACATGGATGCCAATTTTCCTTTATGCCTTCCCTGTGACCCTAATCGGTGCGATTGTACTTTTGCCGTTTTCTTACATATTTGAATCAGGTATTGCTGAATTTGGAGCAGCAGGGTGGGTGGCCTCCGAATATTTCATTTGGTTCTTCCTTCTTGCATTGATAGCAGGTCTTCTTGGTCACACAGGGTTGAACACATGTCTTCGCTACATTTCTCCACTTGTTGTTTCTACCGCAGTGACCTTTGAACCCGTTTTGGGTTCCCTCATTGGATGGTTCTTCTTTGATACAGGAATTCCTGGAACTTGGACATGGATTGGAGGATTGATTCTCATGTCCGGCCTTATCTTAGTGGTTTACACCTCGGAACGTGTTGCTCTTGAAAAAGCGAACAATCAAAGCACTGATGCTGCGGCTTTGGGTTAAGGTGGAACGATGTCGAACGATAGAGGATGGTTGTTGCTTACTAATGACGACGGCATTGAGGCCGAAGGTTTCCGACTTTTGGTACAAGCCCTGCATCGCGAGGGCCACAATATCGTAGTTCTCGCCCCGAGTGAGAATCACTCAGCAGCAGGAATGCGCATCAATCTCATGAAGCCCATGGGGCTTCGTGAACGCTCGGACCTCGTTCAAGCATGGGACCTTAATCCAGAAGATGCTCCAGTCCATTTGTTTGAACTTGATGGAACTCCTTGCGACACTGTCATCGTTGCTATGGATGGTGGATTGGAACATTTGGTCCCTTCTCTCAAACCACAACTCGTCGTATCTGGTGTAAACCTTGGTCCAAACCTATCCCAAGACTCCTATCACAGCGGAACGATGGGCGCTGCTAGAGAAGCTGGCCTCTATGGAATGCCCGCTATCGCATCTTCATTCACATCATTTGACCCAGAGGGTATGGCTCGTTCTATTGAAGCGACCGTCATATTGGTCGAGCGTGCCATGGAAGTTCTCCCTCGAGTTGCAGCAAATGCAGGACGTCCTCACGATGCAATGGACACGAATTACTTCACTTCGTGGCCCACTACGGGAAATGATGAACCTTGGGCTCAAGATCCCAATAAGGCTCTACTTACAGCGTTTAAGAACGGTGACCTGATGCTCAATCTGAATGTTCCACCAACCTGGGATGGTACATGGGCCTGCACCCGATTGGGTGTCCGATGGTATCGTAATGCCGTACGTTTTGAGGGTGCAGGAAAAGACGAAGTTGCGACCTTCACCATCGGCGCATCGTCCGTTGACCACAGTGAAGTTCTGTACGGTGATTGTGATGCAGTGGAAGAAGACAAAGCCAGTCTTTCATGCCTTGCAGTTTGGCCCCAAAGCCATCCCTTTGCTATGGATGAAGACCTGCTTGCAAGTGTATTGATGAATTCTGCAGATGGTTGGCCACATTGGCTCAGTCCAAATTGAGGGCAACACCTTCGTCAAGAAGGAAATGAACTACTCCAATAGCCATATGCCCTTGAAGCCACAGTTCTCCAAGAGAACGCTTCATCACTCCATCAAGGACCTCTTCGTCAAGCGGCTGGTCGTCACTGAGAACAAAACCGATGTCAACTTCAGCATGCTCGCTCTGTTCAGGCAAGGATGCTTCCGGACTCCAAAGACGAGGAGCGTCTGCATCAAGGGCAACAACCGGAAGTTCACCCCATTGACTCAGGGTTGTGTTTAGGTTTCCTCCGCTGTGTTCAATTCCTCGTGTGATGGGCTGCCAGTGTCCAATCGGTGGGAGCGGAGTGGCAATGACTTTACCAATTTGACCCGCTATAGAACGTTCTTCTGCGTGGACGCCGACGAGTTCACTGCCATCGAACCGGATTCTCCTTGGAGGTCCAGGGCCTCCGCCAAGATGGAGAATGATTTCAGTATCCTTTCGCAAGCCATGACTGGTCAGTAATGCAGCCATGAGCGCCCTGACGAGAACGTCCATCCGTCCTGCGCCTCCTGCTAGATCATTCAGAGGCAACTTACCCTTGGACATTGCACGGTGCCCAATGATGGCGAACCGTCGCATGTTCATGCCTCCGGGCCACGCTCAACGAGCGTCATAATGGCGTCATGGAGGTCTGATGAGGATTGTAACACAAAATGGGCACCGAGTGAATCAACAAGATATCCCCGTGGCTTGTTTGCATCTTCTAGGTCTTCCAAACGGTTCGCAATAACCGCTGTCATCCCTGAAGTCTCAATTTGAGCGATCGCCCTGTAAATCAGGTCTTTCTGTTTTATTCCTGATTCGAGTTTGAAACCAATACGTACGGTTCCCAAACAATCTTCTTTGAGCTCTTGAATGTGTTTTGGACTTTCAACGAGGTCAAGAGAAAGGCTTCCTTGCTGACTCGCAATTTTCCCTTGGGCCGGTGAATCTACGATATAATCCAATACCGCAGCAGCATGGATCCACGCATCAATGCCATCGTTTGAGAGTGCCTTGCATTCTTTGAGCATTTCATCCGGTGTTGGGGTGCGGATGATGAGTGGAAGCCAATCTGGGGACTGAGATGTCGTCAATCCAGCCACGCAGGTAACATCATGCCCGTGGCGGAAGAGATGGTCAGCAAGGGCCCAACCCGTTGCCCCAGAACTCATATTTTGTACGTGTCGTATGTCGTCAATGGGAGAGGATGTAGCGCCAAGGGTGATGACTACAGAACGGCGATTTACTTTTCTCCGGTTCATGACATGGCCCAGATTTGCACATATTGAACGATAGGAAGGTGTTTTTTGCTTTCCTTCTTCATTTGGGCCCCATTCTACAATGACTCCTTTATTACGAAGTTCAACAACGATATCCTCAGTAACTGGGTCTTTTGCAAGGTCTTCATGCATACTTGGAATCATCATAATTGGGGTTCCCCGACTTCTTGCAACTGAAAGGGCCATCATTAACGGCCCATGCTGCAATCCATGAAGGTGACTTGCCATGACATCACGGGTGGCTGGTGCTACCAACACTGCGTCGACTTCGTCCAGTGCAGAAAGGTCACCGTCCCAGTCGGTAATCACCTCTGCTTGGGACGCCCAACGGACTGCGAGTGGCGTAATGATTCTCTGTGCTGATGGTGTCATGATGACGGTTAGTTCTGCTCCATGGCGTCTTAATTCTCTTGCAAGTTTGACGGTTTCAACGGCTGCAATACCACCGGTGACGCCGAGAACAATACGTGACCCATGAAGGGAATTTCCCGACATGATGACATCGGTGTCACGGGTGGCCATAGCCCTCCCACAGAGCGGTGCATCATGACTTCTTCGCTCCTAACCATCTTCTTGATGGGCCACATGTTTCAAGAAGGTCCCACGTTAGGGGAACACATGAGCAACACCAGAGCGGATGATATCGTTTTGGCGGGTTCGGCTCCGTCAGCATCAACCGCTCGGGACCCGATTGCTCACGTTCACCGTGGCACTTCGTTCATAGTTTTGGTCGATGCGGGAATTGTGGTCTACTTGCTCGCAACGATGCTGCTTGCAACGAACCTTGTATCCCAATCCACATCTACAACCATTATCATCGCAGGTGCAATTGTAGCCCTTAGCATCTACTCAAGTTACCGCCAGCGTCGTCAGTGGGCATATTGGCCTGCAGTTGGGCTCTTAGTAACTGCAAGTTTAATGTTCGGATTTCTGGCTTTCCTGAACCTTCTATCAGTTCTCATCGGCGGAAGTTTAAGCGGCCTGCTGTTCGTATTTCTCATGGGATGGGCGGCCTTTGGCTCTGGGCGAAGGGCTTTATTTCACTGGCATCCTGTTTACCGCTCAGGTTACAGCAGTGATTCCTTCAATCCTCTGGCTGACCTTGAGGAAGGAGAAATGCTTGCAGCATGCCCTTCCTGTCTTGCAGTTCTCGCTATTCGCCCACTGATGCTTGGGAATAACGACCGTTGTCCTCACTGTTCCAGCCTGCTTGTGAATGAGCGGCTGTATGGGAAATATCAAATCGCAGACGGTTTGAACCAGTCATCAGAACCCCAATTGAACGATCACGTCAGTCAAGGGCATGAAGAAGAGTGATTGAATCTTCACGACAATCGGGTAGGATTTCTCAAAAGGAGGCTTCTTGAAGGGAAGCGTTCACGCTGATACAACGGAGGCGGGATAATGGCAACGACGAGCGAACGGCTTCAACAACTTCTCGATGGAGAACTTGACCCGGCTGATATCGCTGATGATCCAACCCTTGTCAGCCTTGCAGGCCGCATCTATGGCATCAAAATTGCTCCGGTACAACCCGTGAAGTCACGAGACCTTCAACCCTCTGCGGCTTCAGGCATTACTGAGGTCGCACCGCCTACATCTATGCTGATTGAAGTCATTGAACCAGAGGCCCCCGCCATCCAGGCACCTCTGCCTGTTCTCGACATGCCACCTGTTGCTGAGGTTGCACCAAATCGTCGTCCCTTGATTCCACTGGCACTCTTGGGTACGAGCATCTTGAATCTCTTTGGGATTTTTGGATATTTACTTGGAAGCTTGTGCGAGCCGAGCGACCTCTGTCCAAGTGACGGATACAACAGAATTAACTGGGCCTCAATCCACGAAATTACCAATGGAAACGGTTGGAGCCTCACTATTCTTGATGGTAGTTTTGGAATTCCAGATTTGGTTGCAGTGATCTGTTCCTTAATTCTCGTCGTCTACTTTAGCGGCCGGAAGTGACCGTTTGCTTACGTTGTTGAGTGAAGCCATTGCATACGTGGGTATGGCAAGCATTCTTCTCGCGTTTCTATTGGAAACTCGAAATGTACTGCACAGCAAGCAACCCGTCTATCTATGGCTGATGGCTTTTGGTTCTGGACTTCTTGCTATCAGAGCATTTCTAATTGATGAATGGGCATTTCTTGTTCTTGAAGTCGTTTGGTGCGGAGCAGCACTTGCAGTTCTTCTAAGGGGAGAAAAGACCTCAACGCAGAAGCCTCTTGAGCCGTCATCTTGATGTGAGTTAAGCCAGCCCACGAACCATGGGCCACGGTAAAGCAAAGCGAGGGATTCCTTCGAAAAGCGAAAATTTCAACGAATGGTACCCATTCATCGTAGAAGCCGCAGAGTTGGTCGATAAGCGCTATCCAATCAAAGGAATGGACGTATGGAGGCCTTATGGCTGGAAAACCATGAAACTCATTGATTCGTTGACGCATGCAGAAATGGAACGCACAGGCCATGAAGAAGTCAATTTCCCACTCTTGATTCCTGAAGTTCTTTTGGAAAAAGAAAACGCATTGGTCGCTCGCCTGAAGCGTGCCCGTGAAGAAGGCGTTGACCCAGACGACCTGCGCGACGAAGACGAAGAAGGTGGTTTCAAGAAAGAAGTCTATTGGGTCAAGCATGCTGGTGAAAATGAACTCGATATCCCGATGTTCCTTCGTCCAACGTCTGAAACAGCAATGTACACCATGTTTCCGCTATGGATTCGTTCTCATAAGGACTTACCACTCAAAGTCTACCAAATGGTGAATACCTTCCGATACGAAACAAAGCAAACACGTTCATTCATTCGGGTTCGAGAAATTCACTTCTTCGAGGCACATACTGCACACGCTGATGAAGAAGATGCATCAAACCAAATCAAACAGGATTTGGAAATAGTTGACAAAATTATGCACGACCTTTGCCTACCAATTATCAAAGCAAAGCGCCCCTTGTGGGATACCTTCCCAGGGGCTTGGTATACGATTGGAATTGACGCCGTTATGCCGAACGGTCGGACCTTGCAAGTCGCTTCATGCCATCATTATCAAGACCAATGGGCGAAAGCATTTGACTTGAAGTATGAAAACAAAGAAGCAAAACAATCCTACTGCCACCAAACTACCTACGGTATGTCTGAACGATTGCTAGGGGCAGTTGTTGGGATGCACGGCGACGAGAACGGCCTCATTATGCCGCCAGCAGTCGCTCCGTTCCAAGTTGTCATTTGCCCGATGATCCGCAAAAATGCAGAAGTCGATACGATCGCTGTCGCCCATGAACTTGCAGGAACACTGCGTTCTCGTGGTTTGCGAGTCAAGGTTGACGACCGAGACATTCATCCAGGTCAAAAGTACTACGATTGGGAGATCAAAGGAGTCCCGCTTCGCCTTGATATTGGACCACGGGATATTGCTCAAGGAACCGCATTTGCTGCCCGCAGGACAGGAGGTAAGGAACCACTTGCTATGGAGAATATCGTTGATGAATGCTACCGTGTGCTTGGGGAGATCAGCGATGAACTTCGCTCAAGAGCATCTCAGCACATGGGTGATGTGGTACAACCGCTTCCTGAATTTACCAACACGAACGGTGAATGGACAATGAACGGGGAGGTCAAGGACGGCCATATCTACGAACTTGCTTTTGATGGAACCGATGCTCATGCTGAAGCCATTGAGCGAACCACTGGATTTGCGTTCCTTGGTGATGCAACTGAGCCTTATGATGAACCACGGCCATGTCATATGACCGGTGAGCCAACTGTTCGCCGTGTCTTGCTTGCGAAGACGTATTGATTAAACTTGATTTCAACACCGCCAACGGTGAGAGATTGATAAAGAACTGTGGTTTAGGCCATGTTATGTCACTGAATGATGGAACCGGAGTAAACCTCACGGATTCAGTTCAGGTTGGTCATAACGCCATTGGACCAACAACCGGTGATATCATCATCAATTCAGGTTCGAACCATGAAATCTGTAGTATGTGTAAAACTCCGATTGATGCGGTCAATAATCCTGGATTGTTCTGCTTCAAGGATAATTGTGGTACACTGTTTTGCACCAATTGCGAATCGTTCTTCCGGGAATCAAGAAAGGCTGGTGAAAAACCATACTGTGCAGACCACATCGGTGAAGCGAATAATTCGACCGAAATACCTCCACCCCCTTCAGTAGGTGCGATTGTAAATGCAGTTCTTCGAGACACGAATACAACCTCCTCTCAAGCACAACCACCGCAACCTCAGATCATTGGTTCAGTACGTCAACAAGTACCGTTTCATACTGGTTCCCAAGTGTTTGTTGACCCCCAAAATCCAATGGGCATGGGGCAAATGAACGGGTACAACCCATATCTGAACCAGAGAATAATAAATCCAATACAAGCTTTTGTCAACACCATTTCGAATTGGTCCGGTAGAGGAAGAGCACAACGCAGTGAATTTTGGTTTGGTATGTTATCCTTCTACCTGCTATTTGGGCTATCTATTGGTGCGAGTATGGTGCTTTTTCAGACGAACGGAATTGATGAGGACATATTGATTTCAATTGGTTGTGGAATGTTTGTATTTTTGATACCTCTCATCAGCCTTATGGTTCGTCGCATTCAGGATACCGGCAATTCCGGATGGTGGATCCTTCTTGTGATTATTCCATACATCGGGTCGCTGGTTTTGTTTATTTTTGCCGTGTTACCATCCCAAGCCCATCCCAATCAATACGACCAGAGATGATGAATTTCCACATTCAACCGTTGGTTGTCTCACATTCCGAATGATGACGGGTCAATATCCATCTCACCGTCTTTCATCATCTTCCGCATCTGCTTGTTGAGTTTGCGGTTGCCGCCCATTCCTTTCATCATCTTACGGGAACGATTCCACTGACCGATCAGTTCACGAACATCCTTTTCCCGAACTCCAGAGCCGCGTGCAATTCTTCGAATCCGGTCAGATTTTATTTTCGCTGGTTCGTTCTTTTCCCAAGCCGTCATCGAATCCATGATGGTTCTATAGCGGTCAAGATTCCCCTGCATGGCTTCTTTTTGACCTTTTGACATGGCGCCCATTCCGCCAAGCATACTCCCTGGAAGGAACGACATTAATTTGTCAATGGTTCCAACTTTTGACATCATCTCCATTTGCTTGTACATGTCATTGAGTGTGAAACGACCGCTCATCAATCGTTGAGTGAGGCGCATGGCTTCTTCCTGGTCCATGTCTTCTGGAGCAAGGTCAATCAATCCCTGAATATCACCCATCCCAAGCAATCGAGAAATGAAACGATCGGACTCAAACTTCTCCAAATCCTGAATCCGCTCACCTACACCGATATGGACAATGGGTGCGCCTGTTGCAGCGACTGCAGAAAGTGCGCCACCGCCACGGGCTGTACCGTCAAGTTTGGTAATGACAATACCTGTGACTCCGGCAAGATTGTGAAACGATGCAGCAACAGGTCCTGCTGCTTGACCAACTTGTGCATCAATGACAAGCCAACGGTCTGTAGCCCTGGTGAGTGATGCAATGTTTTCCAGTTCAACAACCAATTCGTCATCGAGTTGGTGACGACCCGCAGTGTCAACGATAACGAGGTCTGCAGAAGCACATTCCTTCAATCCATTGCGCACAATAGTAACTGCATCTTTTGTGTCGGGCTCTCCGTACACTTGAACCGTTGAGTCCTCAAGGAGTTGTGAGAGTTGAGCGTATGCTCCTGGGCGGTGAACGTCCGCCTCTATTACAGCAACGCGTAGGCCGTGTTTTTTCCGGTACCATTCTGCAAGTTTAGCAGTGGTTGTTGTTTTCCCTTGCCCGTAGAGGCCGACCAACAGAAGTGTTGCTCCTCTTGGTTGGAAATCAGGAGCAGGGCCGAGTATTCTTACGAGTTCAGTATAAAGAATATTCATGGCGTGGGTTTGCATGGTCAAACCAACGCGTGGTTCTTCTTCCCGTAGGCGAGACTCAAGCCTGTCTACGATCTCTTTGGTCTGCCGAATGTTGAAATCTGCTTCTTGCAAAGCCCTTCGTAAACTGCGTGTCATTTCACGCAATTCTTCCTCATCGAGTTTTCTTTTATTCTTGAGGAAACCTAAGGAGCGGAAGATGCCTCGGGATAAGCCTTCAAGAGCCATGTTTGGGCGTTGAGGTTACCCCATTTCAACCCACTGCTTCAAGCAGGTGAATCTGAACGAGGAATGTCAAGTGAAAGGACATCATCCTTGAGTGATGCTTTTACTTTACTGGATTTGACATAACTTTGGGTTGGAATCTCCTGCTCACGTCCATTAAGGCCAACAAAGAGTGTTCCTTGTTCGCTTCGTAGGCTCATCTCTTCTCGGTTGAGTCCTGGAAAGTGAAGGTGTACTTTCTCAATGTCATCCTCAAGTTCTGAAATCATTCCCCGATGCACTTCGTGTTTGAGGACTGAGCCTATGTGATGTGGACCGATTGTTTCTGGTATCGAATGTGTTTCTCCATAGAGCAAGGTTCCAATGCGACGCAGTGATTCAATACCAACCACTTCTTGGTCTGCGAGTTCAATCGAACCAACGTTTACATCCTTCAGAGTAGATTTCAATTCCTCAATGCGTTCAAGTTCCTGTCCACGGCGCTTGGCAAGGAATGGATGTTCAAATTCTGGTGTTACTCTGTTGACCAAACAGCCTCCAACAGGGAGTTGAAATTCCATGAGTGAGTCATATGCGCGAACCGTTTCATTGACGCCCATACGTTCCGGAATGGTGACGAGAGTGAACGATGTGGTGGCGGGGTCGCTCATTACCCTACGAACATGAAGTACACGACGTCGAAAGCGTTCTAATTCTTCTTTCATAGAATCGCTTTCTTTCCGGCCAAATAGCATTGAGCGTATACCGCCGGAGACCCGCATGAGGCGAAGAAGTCGGCCCGACCATGATTCAATCAGTTCCGGAAGGGATAGGAAGCGAAGTGTATGTCCGGTTGGTGCAGTATCAAAAACAACCACATCCCAGGTTGGATTCTCCATGTGTTTCAATAATTCATCAAAAGCTAGCGCTTCGTCAAGACCTGGTAAAATCATGTCCGAGGTCTTTACATCGGACTTAATGTCATCCAACTCATCTTTTGCACCGGTGTCAAACATCATACTCATTCCACCAAGTCCAGAACCGCCCATATTGTTCATGGCTTCACCGAATTTTGGAAGAAGCGTCGATAATTTTGCTTCGGGGTCCATTTCCAATCCATAGAGACCAGGGACGCCTTCTACTTCTGTTGGCACTGGGCCGAGTTTGACTCCGAGGGAATCCGATGTTGAGTGGGCGGGGTCACTTGAAACAAGAAGAACTCGTAAGCCAGCATCTGCGAGCCATATCGCTGTGGAGGCAGAAGTCGTTGTTTTTCCAACTCCACCCTTTCCACCGAACAAAAGAAGTCTGGCCATAATCCGCTGAGACGCTAGGGGTGTTTGAATGCCTCGCCTCGCTCCTGTAGGAACAACGCTTTGATGAAGGGGGAGGTGAACCGCTGGACATGGTTTCTGAACTCATCTTGTTTCAGTTGTCCAGTTTTTGCGCTCTCATGGGTATGACCTTGGGGTGGAGGGGTGTCATGACTCGCTTCTCGGGGTTTTACGACCTTCCTACAGCTTGGAGTCAAGTCTTTTGGGGAATTGTCCTTGGAGGACTCTATGCTGTTGCGGCAGACGGAGCGTTGTTTGTTCCCTACTACAATCAAGCCACAAATGATGACGTGTACACTGGACTCAACATTGTCTCATTGGTTCTCGTGACGCTCCTAGCATCGATTGGAAGCCATTTTCTCTTGCGCAGGAAACGGGTTCGAAAGGGAGGTTCACAGCCAACGAGTGGCTGGGCTCTCGGACTTGCAGTTGGCGGGATGATTGCAATGGTACTCATGTATCGTATGTTTGAGTTTGAAGGTATTTTTTCACCTTTTGGTCTCCTTAACATTGCTTTAA
>Ga0208950_1000203_pt1 | contig 32169 bp, 33 predicted proteins | sample AOAMet_54_BLW_10_2_FD_188234 | JGI IMG/M metagenome (GOLD analysis project Ga0208950, IMG submission 188234) | Ammonia-oxidizing marine microbial communities from Monterey Bay, California, USA - CAN11_54_BLW_10 (SPAdes) | ecosystem: Environmental > Aquatic > Marine > Intertidal zone | place...
AATTGTTTGAATGCCTGCGACCCATCTCCAGCCCAGTGTATTAGATGCAGGACACCAATCAATTAAATTATTTTTAAAAAAATTTGCGCCAGATTCCCAGCTATACTTTAAAGTAAAAATCCAAATACTAGCAAACCACATTCGTGAATGGTTATGAAGGTAACCTGTTTCAATTAATTCATCTTTCCAATGATCAAAGCACTTTATACCTGTTTTGGTTGGTATAATTTGATTGTGATGTTTCAATTCATATTCTTTATAAACATAAGGATGAGTTTCTAGCCATCCTTTCCAATATGTTCTCCAAAAAATCTCTTCAATGAATTTTTCTATATTTTCATATTTATGTTTATTTAAAATGATTTTTAATACTTCGTATTCACTAATAAATCTTCTTCTTAAATAAGGTGATAATCTAGAAACATTATTATGAGGAATTCCATAGTCAAAATTTCTATCCAAAGAGTATGATAAAATTTGAGTATCACTAAATTGCTTTATGCTTTCTATTAATTTAGATTTACTCTTAGGGAACATGATTTTATATATTTGCAATAATTAAATATGAAAAAATTAGCACTACGATTACTATAAATGAAAGTGCTCTTCTCAAATATATATACCATTTTGGAAAAAACAAAATATCTTTGTATATTTCATCAATTAATTGAGAGACCAAGAAACCTATAGATAATATTATTATACTAAAATTTTGTTCTAAAGATAATATAATAATTCCAAATAATGCAGGTGTTATTGACCAAATAAGTGTAAATATTTTAAGTCTACTTGAATAATTAGTAGTTTTTTCAGATTCAAGTATTATTCCCCAATAAACAGATCCTAAAAAGGTCAAAATAATTACGCCATAATTTTTAGTAAGATTAATCGTAAATAATAGATTTGGATAATTAAACCATGTATCAATTAACCCTACTATGAAAGGAGTTAATCCAAAAAATCCAAATAAAATTATTAATTTTTCATAATTTTTAAATTTACTATAATTTTCTAAAATATTTTTCATTAAGTTATGCTTATGGGAAATGGTAGTTTAATTATATCATTAAATAATTGATGTTGATAATAATATTTAAAAAGCTAGAGAGCCAAATAGTCAATGGATAACTGTATTGTATGTAAAAGTAAATGTTTAGATATTTTTTTAAAAGTCGACAATTTAACTTACTGGAAATGTGGATTTTGTGAAGCAAAGTTTTTAGATAAAAAAAATTATATTAGTTACAACGAAGAAAAAAAACATTACTTAAAACACAATAATAGCCTAAGTGATCAGGGCTACAGGGATTTTCTTCAGTGTCTTATTAATCCACTTAAAGATAAGATATCAAATAATGATTTTGGTTTAGATTATGGGTGTGGTTACGCTCCAGCGCTTGCAGATATATTCAAAAAAGATGGCTTTAATATTGATGTTTATGATCCATTTTTTTTCCCCAATCAAAATATTTTTCTTAAAAAATTTAAATTTATTGCTTGTTCTGAAGTTGTTGAACATCTTTTTAAACCATACGAAGAATTTATTAAAATTGATAACTTGATGGACTTGAATGCCTGGTTTGGGGTCATGACTTCATTTATGACTGAAGATTTTTTATTTAAAAATTGGCATTACAGAAGGGATCCAACGCATGTGGTTTTTTATAAAAAAAAGACATTTAAGGTTATAGCTAGTCAACGTCGTTGGAAAGTTTTATTTCCATCAAAAAATATAGCATTATTTAACAAAATTGATCTTAGTTAATTTTTTTGTGCTAATTTATTTTAGTCCTACTAATAAAACGTGATAATAAAAGAAACTTTGATATATTATGGTAAAATCTAAAGTAGAAAATCAACCTTTGTTTGATGGTAACGACAAATTATTTAAATTATATTTACAAGATTGCAAACTTTACTTTGAATACGGTGTTGGGTTATCGACAAGTTGGGTGTTTGAAAACTCTAATGCAAAAATAATAGCTGTTGATACTGATAAAGAATGGATAAGTCATGTTGATGATAGAGTTAAAAATTTACGCGTCAAATTAGTATGGGTTAATTTAGGAGATTTGACAAAGTGGGGTCGCCCTAATTCTTATGAATATAGAAGTAATTTTATTGACTATGTAAGTGGTGTTTGGAATTTTAAAAGCCAAGCAGACGTAATATTAATTGATGGAAGATTTAGGGTGGCTTGTTTTTTGTATAGCTTGATACATTCTAAAAAAGATTCAATTATTATATTTGACGATTACTTTAATCGACCATGGTATCATATTGTTGAAGATGTTATTCCATTACATGATAAGTGTGGACGACAGGCTTTTTTTAAAGTTCCAGCTACTTTTAATAAAAATTTAGCACAAGATTTATTAATTAAATTTTTATATGTGTTTGATTAATCTTTTAAAAATTCACTTATTTTTGGTTGATACGCAAAATCACCTATGTTTCTAAAATTAAATGTTAGATAAATAGAATCTTCTGCAAGTAAATCTCTGTCAGCAATCTCACCGCTACTTTTATATTCAAGTAATATTGTTAAACAATTTCCAAACATATAACCTGTATCTGTATAGGCTAAAGCTAAACTTTCTTCTATTAGGTCTTCTTTATTATTGGCTAGGTCGTATGTCTGGTTATAGGATGCAGACCAGCTTGAAAAACTCTTAGAGACTCCTAATTTCAATTCTTCTCTATTAGTGTTGTTGGAAACAAAGCCACCATTGACAGATTTATGATTTGCAGAATATGACCATTCATTTAAAGACCCATTTAGTTTAAAATCTGAAGTGTCAGATTCAAAATTATGGTGGTTATAAAGTGAGAACCATGAAAAATTAAAAAAAGCACTTGGGTTCCAGTCAATAGAACTAATTATATGTGACTGTCTTCCTTGGTTAATGCTGTTAATATTGTTTTGAGTGCCGCTTATTTTTTGACTTTGACCTAAGAAAAAATTTATATCCCCATAATTTTCGGTCATAGCTAAGGCCGTTAAACCCGCATTCAATCGGTCATTGCTTTGAATATTATCTCTACCTTGATATTGGTTGGTTAAAAATAAATTAGCTTGGTCTAATCTGAATTCAGATGAATCCCTGTTTGGAATTTCGTCAGTTCTATCAGTTGAAAACACAGAACTAAATTGAAGTTTAGGTTCAAATATAATTCCAACATTGTCATTTGCAAAATCATACTGTTTACTTGCAGCTATTGAAAAACCTGATGAAAACCTATCTATATATCTATTTGTGTTTTCATCTGTTGAAGGTCTTCCTTGTATAGAATACAAATCTAAACCTACATTAAAATCTCCTTCAAGTGTTATATCATTGAGATAAACCTTTTTATTAATCTCTCCAAGTCCAGACCAACGTTTAATATCATAACCTTCATCATTATAAATTGAATGAGCTTTTAATTTAATGTCATAATTATATTTTTGGTTATTGTTAAAAACATGATGAGATATTGAAGGTGCTAGAGTGGGTTCATTGTTGCTTTTAGTACCATCTAAATTTTGAATATTATATATTTCAATATTTGAAATCGATTTTTGATTTACCTTTTCTAAATTAATGAAACTTTTATATGTTGAATCACTGTCAAAACCATATCTTCTCATAAATGTTTCTTGATCAGCATATTTCCCCTCTAATGTCATATCCCAACCATTTCTTAATTTAGAAGTGGCGAAAAGGTTAACTCCAAAAACATTATCTCCTTCAGATTTATTAGTATCTAGATTCCCTTTAAAAATATTAGTTTCTACTGAAGTAGTCTCATATTTTTTTCTGACGTTTAATTGATCAGCATGACCCGTTTTCCCATTTTGATGAGTTGTAAATGTCATGTCCCAAGTTGGGTCGTTTTCAGGAGCATAATAATAAGGTACTTTTATATGAAATCTATTTTGATTTGAGTATCCATATTTTGGTGTTAAAAAACCAGACCTACGTTTAATAGTCCAATCTGGAAAACTTAAGTATGGAAGATAATAAACAGGCATAGAAAAAATTTTCATCACAGGGTGAGTAAGGTAAACAGTTTTTGTTAAAGGGTCATGTTTAATTTGTTTAGACTCAATTCTCCAAATAGGTGTCTCACCGTCTTTTACATTACATTCACAAGCAGAATAAACTCCTTCATTAAAGAAACTCTCCCCGTTATCATTTCTACGAAGTTCTGGAGATGTTATATAAGATTTATCAGCTAACTTGGCATATAATGGTGACGCAACAATTGATTTAAACTCATTTGTAAGAACTACTTTATCTGACTCGTATATCGAACCATCTTTTTCTGTTAGTAAAACATTCCCAATAGCAACAGCTTTATCAGTTGTTTGGTTATATTCAACCTTGTCAGCAGTGATTTTACGTGAATCTGATGTGATGACTACATTTCCAGTTGCTATCATTACATTTGTGCTGTCATTTACCTGAAGGTTATCGCTTGTGAAGTTAATATCTTCAGACTTAGAAAAAGGTTTTTTGTCATTTTGAGCAATAGCATTTTCGCTTATAAAAAAAATCAAAAAACAAAATAATCTTAAAAAAAACATTATTATCCTTATAATTATTTATACATACCTACATATCGTAGTTGAATATTAAATGACACTATTAATTGTTAAAATAAAACTTTACCTGGGTTCATTATACATTTTGGATCGAGTTCTTTTTTTATTGTCTTCATTAAAGAATAGGCCACACTGTCTTTATGCTTTTCTAAGCTTTTTTTCTTTAATTGTCCCACTCCATGTTCTGCAGAAAAAGAACCATTATATTTATTAACAATTTCATAAAGTTTATCTGTAAGCTCAAGACTTTTACCTTCAAATCCATCCGGCAAAGATCCATTCCCAAAAACATTATAATGGAGATTTCCATCGCCTAGATGTCCAAAATATATTGTTTTCAAGTTAGGTAGAAAGTTAGTAATCATTTTTTGGGCATCTTTATGAAAATTTTCTATCGATGCAACAGGTAGTGAAATATCGTGCTTTAAACATTTGATAAGTTTAGATTTCTGAAGTTCTTTTTTTTCAGATTCCGCGCCTGCTTCTCTAATTGACCAGATTGACTTTTTTTGGCTCTCATTTTTACAAATAGTTGCGTCAGATATTAAACTGCTTTCTAGACAGGTTTCTAAAACATTTTCAATTGTGTCTATTATTGGTATTTGGCCATTCTTATCTGGGATTATTTCATTTTCAGAAAAGCTTGAAATGTCTATTAAGATACCCATTTCAGGTGTTTTTTCTAAAGGCATTACAATATTATCAATATTATTTTTAGCAATGTCCCAAAAGCTCTTAGGCATGAGTTCAAAAGATTCTATCCTATCTGGAAAATTAGAGGTGAATACATTTAAAAGTTTAATTGCGTTTGAAATCTTGTCAGATTCGACAAACAAGGTTGTTATCATTTTAGGTAATTGAAAAAGTTTTAATGTGGCTGCGGTAATTATTCCAAGTGTTCCTTCAGCCCCAATAAAAAGATTTTTTAAGTCGTAACCAGTATTATCTTTTTTTAATTCAGACAATAGGTTCATAATTTTACCATCAGGTAGTACAATTTCTAAACCAAGACATAGTTCTCTAGTATTTCCATATTTTAATACATTAACTCCTCCAGCATTAGTTGATAGGTTGCCGCCTATCATACAAGAACCTTGAGCTCCTAAACTAAGTGGAAAAAATAAATTTTGTTCTTCAACTATTTCGTGGATCTTTGATAAAATTATGCCTGAATCTACAGTAATAGTTTGAGCTTCTTTATTAAACGCTCGTACGTTATTCATTTTTTCTAAAGAAATTATAATTGATTTTCCAGTTTCATCTGGTGTAGCTGCTCCACAAAGGCTTGTATTTCCACCTTGAGGTACAACATCAATTTTATTTTTGTGAGCAAACTTGAGTATTGAGGAAACTTCCTTAGTATTAACAGGTCTTAATACAGCAACAGCTTGTCCAACATATTGTTCTCTCCAATCTTTAACATACTTAGCATGTTCCTCTTTATCAAAAATTGGGGAGTTTTTTAAGTTTAGTGATTTCAGAGAATTATCTAAAAAATTATTTTGCATTTGTTTCCTAATAAATGATTTATTCTTTGTAAGATGCTCTTGTTAAGCGATCATTAAGTGCAATGCCAAGACCTTTTTGGGGAATAGGCATAACTTGTATTATTTTAACTCCACAAGAGTCCAAATATCTAAGACCTGAATATAACAAATAACAAGCTTGAACTAAATTACCTTCAGGACTTAAGTTAAACACATTTTGATTTTTCTGCAATGATTTTGGATAGTTACCAAAAGTTAACCAACCACTATTATTAATGTTTGTTTTTTGATTTAAGTATACCTTAGCATTAGGTGAATAATGGCTCTTTAATTGTCCAGGCGAAAGTATAATGTCATTACCTTTAACGTTTAGAACTTTTCTTTTAGTTGCATCAAAAATCATATCAGATGTAATTGAACCGTGCCTAAGAATAATAGGGTTTTCTCCTCTACAATCCACTACAGTAGACTCAATGCCAATTTCACAAGATCCATAGTCTAGGATCTTTTCTAATTTCCAACCTGGACCTTTAAATTCTGGGCCAAAGTCGTCTTTAGAATGTTGAGCTGAAGTTGGGCTAACACCACCAGATTTATTGGCGCTAGGAGCTAAGACTGGAATATTAACTTTCTCTAATAAATCCAAAGCAACAGGGTGTGATGGAACTCTTATGGCAATAGAGCTTTTTCCTTGAGATAAAGTGTCTGATAACTTTGATTTTTTTGTTTGTAATACAATAGTTAGAGGCCCAGGCCAAAACTTCTTAGTTAATACATGGGAGTTTTCAGTAAATTGTGCGTATTTTTCGGCTTCATTTTTACTAAATGTATGCGCAATTAGAGGATTGTTTAAAGGTCTGTCTTTAGCTAAGTAAACGCTTTTTATAGCTTTTTCATCATTTCCAATTGATCCTATCCCGTAAACAGTTTCTGTAGGAAAAACTAGTAAATTTTTATTTTTTAGTGCTTTAACACCTGTTTTTAAATCATCTTCATATTTGTTTATGTCAATTTTGTTAAGGCATAATAAAAGTTTAGACGGAATTCTTTGTTTTGTTTTTCCAAAGGCTAAAAATTTTTTGTTTTTGAAATTTACTTTCCCATATTGTATTTCTAAACCAAACTCTGAAACGATATTACCACCAGCCGCTTTAAGGATACTGTGACCCGCTGCTATATCCCATTCCATTGTAGGTGAAGTTCGAGGGTAAAAGTCTACCTTACCCTCTGCCATATAACAAAATTTTATACTGGATCCGATATGACTGTCTGATATAGGTTTTGCGATAGAAATCCAATTATCTAATTCAGTAGATCTATGATTAAAACTACTTAAAATTCTTAATTTATCATAATTGATCGAAGAACATTGAATGTGTTTGGCATTAGAAATAGCTTGTTTAGGTTCAATTTTCCAAGCTTGTCCTCTAAAAGAATACCAAATTATTCCTGAATGAGGTTGAGATATTAAGCCAAAAACTGGTAATCGATTTTCAATCAAAGCAAAATTGACAGTAAAATTTGGTGAAGAGTTAATATATTCTTTAGTCCCATCAATAGGATCTATTAGCCAAAATACCTTATTATTTTTAAAAAACTTTTGAGATTTATTTGATTCTTCTGAAATAATTTTTATGTCTGGAAAAATTTTTTGTAAACCATTTACAGCCATTTTACTTACTTCTAAATCAGCTTGAGTTACTGGCGAATTATCTGTTTTAAAATTCACAGAGTTTTTGTTAAATGTTTTAAAATGCAACATTGCGCACTTATTACACTCTTGTGTCAAGGCAATAACTTGCTTTAATTTACTTTCATTAAACATAGTAAAGTGTTCTTTTCTCGACTTTTACTTTATTATATAAATGCCATAAAAATAAAGCTGCTGCACCTCTATAAGGTTTCCAGGTTTTTCCAATTTTTTCCATTTCATCTTGGTTTGGTCTATTATTTAACTGTTTAATTATCTTTACAGCTTCTTGAAGTGCTAAATCAGCTGTTGGCCATGCGTCAATATCTTGTAATGCAAAAATTTTATAATTATTAATTGTCCATTGACCTATTCCTTTTATTTTTATTAACAAATTTGTTAGGTCTTCACTAGGCATATACTTGAATGATCCAATATCTATATCTTTATTATTAACAAGTGAAGCTAAGTTACTTAAATAATGTGATTTCTGTGATGACAAACCATAAAGTTTTAAGTTTTCTATACTTGTTTTTGCTAAATTTTGTTCATTTAACATATTATCTTTAATTAATTTATCATATATTTTTTTTGCAACAATTGTTGAAATTTGTTGGCCAATAATTATCTTTGCAAGACTTTGAAATCCTTCTTTAATTGCCCTGTTTTCAGGGAAACCAATTTGATCAAATATATTTTCAAACCGTTTATCAATTTCCATAATTTTTGTAAATGCTAATAGCATTTCATCATTCCATTTCAAATTCATTGTTTTCCTGCTATTTTAATACCTAGTTATTATTGCATTTAAGGGCATTCAAAAAAAATGAAAAAAAAAATAAATAATAAGAAATCAATAGTATGGGATTTTTCATTAAGAATATTTCATTTTGCATTAATTCTTCTTGTTATGGGATCAATCTTTACAGCTAAGGCTGACCTTTTATCTATTCATGAATATTTTGGTTTATGTCTATTAGGGCTTATTTTCTTTAGGATTATTTGGGGATTTGTTGGCACGTATTATTCTAGATTTGAAAGTTTTAACTTTTCTATTGAAAAGGCTTTAACTCAGTTTTCAAAGGATTATAAAAACTCTTCAGTGAGGACACCCCTAGGTAGTTATTCAACATTAGTTTTTTTAATTGTTATATTAGTTTTGACAATTTCTGGTTTATTTTCAAGCGATGATATTTTATATGATGGACCGCTAACTTTTTTAATGCCCAAATATATCAATTTTTGGACCCTGATTCATAATATCTTCCACTATTTTCTTTATTCTTTAATAATTTTTCATCTTGTAGCGATCTGCTATTATCAATTTTTTAAAAAAAATATGATTATACAAAGAATTGTTTATGGTTATTCAAAAACTTTAGATATAGATTTAGTCCTGATAAAAGACAAATCAATGAAAGGAATACTACTTTTATTTATTTGTGTATTCCTTCCTTTTATAATTTTTAAGATTATTATATAATTTTATCCCACATCTGCTTTATAGCCAGCTGCTTCAATACCTGCTACAGCTGCAATTTCATCATTATCTGATGTGTCTCCAGATATACCGAGTGAGCCTGCTACATTGTTGTTTTTATCTCTTATTAACACCCCACCAGGAACAGCTACAAGTGCTCCATCTGTTAAGGTATTTACTGCATTTATAAAATATGCTTGTTGTTCAGCTCTGTTAAATAAGGCTCTAGAGCCCATGCCCATCTGAAACGCACCATTAGCTTTTCCATGAGCTATTTGAAAACGTAAGCTACTTATTCCATCTTCCCCAGAGCAGGCCTTTATTGCTCCACGATGATCCAAAAGCACTACCATGATGGGATTTATTTTTATTTCTCTTGCTTTATCAATAGCATTCTTAATGATTAAGTTTGCTTTTTCTAAAGTTATTTGTTCAATAACTAGATCAGACATATATGTAACTCCAATTTAACTTTATTAATATTTACTAGATTTCTCTATTAACTTATAACTAAAAATTATGATAATAAATATTTTTGTTATCGTATTTTTAAATAATTTTTATTAATGGTTGTTGAAAATGAAGCCTTTATCAGATTACATTGATTTTTTGAAATCGAATGAAAAAAAAATTAATGATGACGACAATTTGGTTGTTGTTGCTTTTTATAAATTTTTTGACCTTGAAAATTTAAATGTTTTTCAAGCTTTATTGAAATCTATTTTTGATAAAACAAAGATTAAAGGTACTATTTTAATAGCTAGTGAAGGTGTTAATGGAACAATTTCAGGAAAAAAAAATGAAATAAGAAAAGTTCTTGAGCAACTTTGGAAATTAGATGATTTATCCGATCTTAAACCTAAATACTCTTTTGCATCTAAAAATCCATTTTTTCGTATGAAAATAAAAATAAAAAAAGAAATTGTAACATTAGGTGTTAATAATGTTTCTCCAAATAAATTAGTAGGTAAGTATGTTAAACCGGAACATTGGAATGAACTTATCTCAGATAATTCTGTTTTATTAATAGATACAAGGAATGACTATGAAGTTTCTATTGGTAGTTTCAAAAGGGCTCTTAATCCAGGCATTACAAATTTTAGAGAATTTCCTGAGTGGGTGTCAAAAAATCTATTAACAAAAGGTCCTTCAATAAAAAATAAAAAAGTTGCAATGTTTTGTACAGGTGGAATTAGATGCGAGAAATCAACTTCTTATTTAAAATCTTTAGGATTTGAAGATGTCTATCATTTAGAAGGGGGAATTCTGAAGTATTTAGAAAAAACCCCCGAAAGTGAAAGTCAGTGGGATGGTAGTTGTTTTGTTTTTGACTATAGAGTTTCTGTTGAACATAACTTAAAATTAGGTAAGTATGACATGTGTTTTGCTTGTAGAATGCCAATTAGTGAAGACGATAAAGAAAGTGAATACTTCATTCAAGGAGAGAGTTGCCATCATTGTTTCAATACTTCAAATGATAAGCAAAAAAAACGCTTTAAAGAAAGGCAGAAACAAATTGAACTTTCTAAAGTGAAAAAAATATCACATATTGGTCCAATTGAATGAGAAGAAAGGTTAGTCTAAAATAGATAAAATTTTTTCTGGAGGTCGACCAATTAGTGTTTCTGCCAACTTATTATTTACATATTTTGCAATTATAGGTCTTTGAAGTAAAATTGGATTTGATATAATCATATCGACTATTTTATTTATAGATAAATTAATATTTCTTAGATCTAAGTTTTTGTAGATTATTTCATTTTTTCTCAAAACATCACTTGATGAAGTATTAATTTTGTTAATTATTTCAGTAAGGTTTTTTTTGTTTAACTCAACTTCTAAATATTTAATTACTTGATAATCATCTGTTTTTAATTTTAACAATTGAAGGGCTTCTCTAGATTTTGAGCATCTTGGGTTGTGATAAATATGATATAGAATTTTTTTTATAATAAACCTCCATTTCCCATTTCATTAATTTCTTCATTGCAAACATCTAAATCACAAAAAAGTCTCCATAAAATCCAGTCTACACCATTTTCCTTTTGTGATCGAGCACATCCTGGCATTCCAATAAATGGAATAATTTTATTTGAATTTTTAATTTGTCCAAGAAGCATTAAGTTACCAGGTTCTACTGGCATACCAAGTCGAACTACGTTTCCATTATTGTTTCTCAGAGATTGTGGTATAATATCATTAATGTCACAAATAGCAGATACACCAAAAACTAAAATAATATTTGCTCCTTCTTCAATACTGCTTTGAATATTTTTTGATAGTGATTTGACACTATGGTCGCATATTTTATCAACAAAATTTTTTAAATTTAAAGTGAGCAATCTTTTTTTAGTAACTAAAACAGTTTTCTTTAAAATTTTTTCAGGTGTGTTTATATTCTTTGTTTGAATTAAATGAACGTTCATATTCTGGAATGGCAATATTTGAAGGCATTCAATTGATACTTTTTCAATTTTTTGTAAAATATTTTTATTAATACCAAACGGAATTGCTTTGATTGATGCTACTGTTTGGTCTTTTTTTATTAAGGAGTATGGCTTTAGAGTAGCCACTCCTATTTCATCAGTTATTGAATTTACTGAAAGAAGTTGTTGAGGGTCAAATTTTAGGAGTCCGTTTATTTTTGATAAAATATTACATCTTCCTTGAGAAGCCGTTGATAACTTCAAATTAGAGTTTTTCTTGTTAATTAATTGTTTGGATATTTTATGAACTGCCAAATTTTCATCAACATCATTCTTTTCAAGTTTAGCGCAAGTTATATATTTAATTTTATTTTCTAAAAGTAGATTTATAATTTTTTTATTTATTACAGTTCCTTTTTTTATTTTTATCTTTAAACCATTTTCATCTAAGATAAGTGAAGTAGATAAAATGCCATTTTCAGAATCTTTTGTTTTAACTTCACCAAAAAACATAATAAACTTTCATAACTGACTAATAAGTTAGAGAATATATCTCAATTTTTAAAAAAAGTTAATGTTTTTGAATTTGAAATGTAATAACTCTTGACGATTTGTTTATCAAAAGATATTAAACAGTTGTATTTATATGGGGCTGTAGCTCAATTGGGAGAGCGCCTGCTTTGCAAGCAGGAGGTCGTCGGTTCGATCCCGTCCAGCTCCACCATATATTTATCTGATTTAGTTAATTGAATTTTATATGAGAGTGTGTCATGGCAGTACCAAAGAGTAAGATAACAAGATCAAGAAGAGGAATGAGGCGATCTCATGATGCTTTAACCTCTGATACTTACGTTGAGAGTAAAGATACCGGAGAACTTCATAGACCTCATCATATTGATTTAAAGACAGGTATGTACAAGGGCAGGCAAGTTCTTAAGATAAAATCTAAAGTATAAATAAAAAATAATTACAATCGAAATATCAAGGATATATTCATGTCAACAGATAGTGAAGACATTAAACCTAAACGAAAAATTAATGTTAAACCTAGTATTTCAAATAAGGTCAAAGTACATAAAGATCCCTTATTTAATATTGGTGATATAGTGAAACACCGTATTTATCCTTTTAGAGGTGTAATTGTTGATGTTGATGCTGAGTTTTCAAATACCGAGGAGTGGTATCAATCAATACCCGCTGAAATTAGACCTTCAAGAAAACAGCCTTATTATCATTTAATGGCAGAAAACACAGAAACTTTTTACACTGCTTATGTTTCACAGCAAAATTTAGTTGGTGACAGAGAAAATGGACCTTTAGAACACCCAGACCTAGAAGAAATATTTAATGGTATAGATGAAGGTAAATATCTTCTTAAAAATGAAGTAAGAAATTAAAAGTATTTTTTTTTGATCTTTAAATAGTACTTAATATGTACTATATAAAGTAATATGAGTTTAATATGTTTAAATTAAATAAAATGACTGATTATGCTGTGGTCTGTCTAGGTATGCTATCGAGAAACCCAGGATCTTCTATGTCAGCTAGAGAATTATCAGAGGCAACTGGCTTAACATTGTATACTGTTCAAAAAATTTTAAAACTCCTTGTAGTTAAAAGTAATCTAATAACGGCACAAAGAGGTGCATTTGGAGGTTATATATTAAACAAAAAATCCTCTAATATATCTGTAATTGAAATAATAGAGGCACTTGATGGACCAATTAGTTTAACGGCCTGTGTGGAAAGTTCAGAAGATATGTGTGAAGCTAGTAATATTTGTTTTTTAGGTGGAAAGTGGAATAAGGTTAATGAAATTATTAGAAAATCACTTAATGATATATCACTAGAAAATCTCCTTAATTATGAAGATACTTTTCCCATTAATAATAAAAAAGATACTGAATTACGTGCAATTAATTAAAAGGAAATTAGATGGTTGCTACACAAGAAACAATTAATAAAGTAAATGAAGTTGGTAGTGCTTATAAGTACGGTTTTGTTACTGATCTAGAGTCTGAAAAAGCGCCTCTAGGCCTTAATGAAGATATTGTCAAATTTATATCTAGTAAGAAAAATGAACCTAAATGGTTATTAGATTGGAGACTTAAGGCATACAAAAAGTGGCTTACAATGAAAGAGCCTGATTGGGCTATGGTTGATTTTCCAAAAATTAACTTTCAAGATATTTATTATTATTCTGCTCCAAAAGCTAAACCAAAATTAAACAGCCTTGATGAAGTTGACCCTGAATTACTTAAAACATATGAAAAACTAGGTATTCCAATTAAAGAACAAGAAATGTTAGCTGGAGTTGCAGTTGATTATGTTTTTGATTCTGTTTCTGTAGCAACTACATTTCGAGATAAACTTGCAAAAGAGGGAATTATTTTCTGCCCAATATCAGAAGCAGTTCAAAATCATCCTGATTTAGTTAAAAAATACATTGGTTCTGTTATCCCAATGAATGATAATTATTACGCTGCTTTAAATTCTGCTGTTTTTACAGATGGTTCATTTGTGTATGTACCTAAAGGCGTAAAGTGTCCAATGGAGCTTTCTACATATTTTAGAATAAATGAACAAAATTCCGGTCAATTTGAGAGAACCTTAATAATAGTTGAAGATAACTCTTATGTGTCATATTTAGAGGGATGTACTGCTCCACAAAGAGATGAAAATCAATTGCATGCTGCAGTTGTAGAGCTTGTCGCTATGGATGATGCTGAAATAAAGTACTCTACGGTTCAAAACTGGTATCCAGGCGATAAAGATGGTAAAGGAGGAATTTATAATTTTGTTACTAAGAGGGGCAATTGTCTTGGCAATCGTTCCAAAATTTCTTGGACACAAGTTGAAACTGGTTCAGCGATTACATGGAAATACCCATCGTGTGTCTTAAGAGGAGATAATTCAGTTGGAGAATTTTATTCAGTAGCCGTGGCAAATAATGCCCAACAAGCTGATACGGGCACAAAGATGATACATATTGGTAAAAATACTAAATCTACCATTATTTCTAAAGGTATATCTGCTGGTAAAGCACAAAATACTTATAGAGGACAAGTTCAAATTCAAAAAAATGCTAAAGGTTCTAGAAACTTTACTCAATGTGATTCATTGTTGATTGGTGATAAATGTGGTGCTCATACAGTTCCCTACATAAATCAGCATACTCCGTCTGCTAGAGTAGAGCATGAGGCCACAACTTCAAAAATTTCCGAAGATCAATTATTTTATTGTCTTCAAAGAGGTTTAGATACAGAGCAAGCTACTTCGCTAATAGTAAATGGTTTTTGTAAAGAGGTAATGAAAGAGTTGCCCATGGAATTCGCAGTAGAGGCTCAAAAACTTATTGGTATTAGTTTAGAAGGCTCTGTTGGTTAAAATAAAAAACATAAAAAAAATGGAAAAATAATGTCTTTACTTGAAATAAAAAATGCTTGCTTAAAATTAGATAATAAAAATATTCTCAATGGTGTCTCTCTATCTATAAACTCTGGAGAAGTTCACGCAATTATGGGCCCTAATGGATCAGGGAAAAGCACTTTATCTTATATGTTATCAGGAAGAGATGGATATGAATTAGAATCCGGTGAGATTTTATTAGATGGACAATCATTGTCAGACATGTCTGCTGATGAAAGAGCAAGGTCTGGTTTGTTTTTAGCATTTCAATATCCTGTCGAACTTCCAGGAGTTGGTGCAATGAGTTTTTTAAGAGAAGCTGTCAATTCAAGAAGAAAGTTTATAGGGCAAGAGGAGTTTGATCATTTAGCTTTTGTAAAGGAAGCAAGAAAAGAAGCATCAAAAATGTTTGTTAAAGATGAAATGCTAAAAAGAGCAGTAAATGTTGGATTTTCTGGTGGCGAGAAAAAGAAATTTGAAATTTTACAAATGGCTATGCTTAAACCTAAAGTTTCTATTTTAGACGAAACTGATTCTGGATTAGATGTTGATGCTCTAAAAATCGTTTCTGATGGAGTAAACGCACAAAGGAGCGATGATAATGCTATAGTAGTTATTACGCATTATCAAAGATTATTAGATTATATAGTGCCAGATTTTGTTCATATTTTATCTGAAGGAGTTATCATTAAGTCAGGTGGACCAGAATTAGCTCTTGAAGTTGAAAAAAATGGTTATGCAGGGATGATCAATGCTGCATAATATAAAAGATAATTATATCACCTCTGTAAATAATTATGTTCAGGATTTTGATGATAAGAGCTTTAGAAAATTAGCTGGAAAAGACTTTAAAAGCTGGCCTGATCCATTAGAAGAAACCTGGAGATTGAGTAGATTAGGTTCGCTATCTAGAAAAAAAATAGAACCAATTTCACTCGATGCTCAAGAACCTATTATGTCTAAGCTTAATGTTGTTGGGTCAAATACTATAAAGTTTATAAATGGCGCATTTAGAAAGGATAGGTCTTCAAATTTACCAAAAGGTGTGTCTTTAATTGAATTAAATGAATCTGAGAGTTTAACTTTCTTATCGAAAATTAAAAATAGTAATTTAAAAAACCATCCTTCTGTTAACGCTTCTTTATCATGCACTCCTTCAATTGTTAAATTAAGTGTTGATAAAAATGCTAAAATTGAAGAATTACTTGAGATTCATTTTGAAGGTGGTGATGAAAGTTCATCTGTTCATCCAGTTTTGTTTTTAGAATTAAATGAAAATAGTAGTTTATCTATAATTGAACGTTTCAATCATATAGGTTCTTTAATAATGCCTTTACAATTAATAGAGATAAAGGATTATGCGTCCTTAAATTCTATTAAAGTTTTTGATGATAGTAATGAATCGTACAATTTAGCAGCGCATTGTATTATTATGTCTCAAAAATCTGTCTTAAACTCTTTTTCACTTATTAAAGGTAGTCAATTCACGCGTTCGGAAACTCATGCTTATTTAAACGGCACAAGTGCAAAATTAAATCTTAATGGTGTTTATATATCAGGCGACAAACAACATCATGATCTAACAACAGCAATATATCATAATGTTGAAGAATGTATTTCTAAACAAATAGTCAGAGGTGTCTTGGGTGGAGAATCAACTGGAGTTTTCCAAGGTAAAGTAAAAGTTGCTCCAAATGCCCAAAAAACAGATGGTCAACAAATGAGTAAGGCTATTTTAATTTCTGACAAGGCTAGCGCAAATGCAAAACCGGAACTTGAAATTTATGCTGATGATGTTGTTTGTGCTCATGGTGCTACTGTTGGAGAGTTAGATGATGATCAACTTTTTTATTTAAATAGCAGAGGCATTTCCAAGGATAAAGCCAGGTTAATCCTTATTAAAGCTTTTCTATTGGATATTATAAGTGAATCTGTTCAAGAAACATTACATGATTTTATTTTTAATGAAGCTCAATCTGCTTTGTCATCAATCTTACAAAATGAAATAGAAGAGTTTGTCTAAAATGGAATATGATTTAGAAAAAATAAAAGCACAATTTCCTGTTTTAAACAGAAAAATTTGGGATAAGCCTCTTATTTATTTAGATTCTGCAGCTTCTATGCAAAAACCTCAAAAGGTATTAGACGCTATAAATAATAACTATTCTTTTAATTATTCAAATGTACACAGAGGTCTTCATAAATTATCAGAAGAGGCAACTTCAAATTATGAAGGAGCAAGATTAAAAATATCAAAGTTTATTAATTGTAGTGAAAAAGAAATAGTTTTTACGTCTGGTGCAACAGCTGCAATTAATTTGGTAGCCTATAGTTGGGGACTAAAAAATGTTTCTGCTGGAGATGAAATAATTATTACAATTGCTGAACACCACGCCAATATTGTACCATGGCAACTTATTGCTCAGCAAAAAGGGGCTAAAATCATTGCTGCTCAAGTTAATCCCGAAGAAGATTTTGATGCAGAAATTATCAAACAATTAGTAACAGATAAGACAAAAATTATTGCCTTTCCTCATGTTTCAAATGTCCTAGGAACTGTTTTTCCTGTTAAAGAAATATGTAAAATAGCTAAAGAATGTGGAGCTATTAGTGTGGTTGATGGATGCCAGGGTATCATTCATGGAACAGTTGATGTTAAAAAATTAGATTGTGATTTTTATTGTTTCTCAGGTCATAAATTATATGGACCAACTGGAATTGGAGTTTTGTATGGAAAGTATGAAATATTAGACGAAATGCCACCTTTTCTAGGTGGCGGAGATATGATTGATATTGTTAAAATAAATCAATCAACCTATGCAGATCCTCCACTTAGATTCGAAGCGGGAACACCACCTATAGTTGAAGCAATTGCACTTGGTGAAGCAATAGATTGGGTCGTTGAGACTGGTATTGATAGAATAGGAAAGCACGAAAAAAATGTAATTTCATATGGAATGTCTGTTTTAACTTCTATTGATGGTGTAAATATATTTGGAACAGCTCCAAATAAAACAGGAGTGATATCTTTTACTATGGACTGTGCACATTCACATGATATTGCAACTATTATTGATAGAGAAGGAGTAGCTGTTAGAGCAGGTCATCATTGTGCCCAGCCTTTAATGGATGCTTTCAACTTAGTTTCTACCACAAGAGCTTCAGTAGGAGCTTATTCATCAAATCAAGATTTTGATAAATTGGGGGAAGCACTTACTAAAGTTAAAAAGATATTTGGTGTCTAATATGAATGAAACTGAAAAACTTCCACTTTCTGCCTTTATGCCACATCATCCTTCTAGCAATCCACATGCCCCTTTTACTGCAACGGCAGGTAAAAAAAACAAAGATTTTAAAAAGGAAATTCAATTATCTCAGGTTATTAATGCACTAGAAACAATTTTTGACCCTGAAATACCTGTAAATATATATGATCTAGGATTAATTTATGATATCAAATTACTAGCAGATAATGATATCAATATAAAAATGTCACTTACGGCCCCTGGATGTCCAGTTGCTGGTGAAATGCCTGGGCAAGTAGCTGATACGATTGCAAAAATTACTGATGTTGGCTTGATTAATGTCGAACTTGTTTGGGAACCTGCTTGGACTAAAGACAGGATGAGTGAAGATGCTAAAATGGCACTTGAAATCTATTGATATAATAGGAGTATTTAATAATGAATGAAATTAAACCATTATTAACCTTAACAGATGCAGCAGCGAATAGAGTTAAAAATCTTATGAATGATGCTAATTCAGAAGTGATAGGCCTTAGAATCGGTATTAAGACTGCGGGATGTTCTGGAATGAAATATAATGTTGAATATGCAACAGAAATAAAACCTTTTGAAGAAAAAGTTGTATCTAAAGATATTGTAATTTGCATTGATCCTGCTGCAATTATGTTCTTAATTGGATCTGAAATGGATTATAAAGAAGAGAAATTTAGTTCAGGTTTCGAGTTTTCTAATCCAAACGAAATTGCTAGATGTGGTTGTGGTGAGAGTTTTACTGTAGCTGAATAACTCAAATAAATAATTATGGATTTCTTTAAATGAAAAATGCCGAAGCGTTTTCTTCGAACGATAAAATATTAACTCCATTAAAAACTCTTCAAGAGCTTATTAGATTTGTTATTCCTAAAGGTAATAAGGAAATGCCTACAAGAATAATTCTAGCTTTGATTTTCTTATCTTTAGCAACTTTAGTAAGTGTTTATACCCCTTTTTTATATGGAAAAGCCGTAGATTTAGTTGCTGAAGGAAAATTAGTTGACTTAAACTTATTGTGGTTAGTTATTGGATCTTATGCATTAGCTAGGTTAGGTCAGGTTTTCTTTGATGAAGCTAAAGAATTTGTTTTCGCAAGAGTGGCGCAAAGAGCTGTTAGAGGCGCTGCTTTAAAAGCCTTTAAACATATGCATAGTTTGTCTTTAACTTTTCATTTAAACAGACAAACAGGAGGATTAACTAGAGCAATTGATAGGGGAGCAAAAGGAATAGAGTTCCTGTTAAGGTTTACAGCGTTTGAAATAGTTCCTGTTATAGTTGAATTATTTACTGTTGGAATTGTTTTATGGGTTACGTTTGGTTTTGTTTATGCAGCAGTTACTGTCTCAACAGTTCTAGTTTATATTGTTTATACAATTAAAGTTACAGAATGGAGAATTGCAATTAGACGCAAAATGAATATAGCTGATGAAAATGCGTCTACAAAAGCAATAGATAGTCTCCTTAATTATGAAACAGTGAAATATTTTAATGCAGAAATAGTGGAAGCTGAAAGATTTGACGCTGCTATGAAATTATATGAAGATTCAGCGGTTAAAGCTAGAGCATCTTTATCAATAGTCAATATCGGTCAAGGAGGTATTATAGCACTCGGGCTTTTCATAATTATGGGTATGGCAGGTGAAGATATAGCAAGTGAAAAAATGTCGATTGGAGACTTTGTTGTTGTTAATACCTTTCTGTTACAATTGTACTTACCTCTAAATTTCTTAGGGTTTGTATATAGAGAAATTAGACAGTCCTTGTTAGATATGGGAAGAATGTTTGCCTTGGTTGATGAAAAACCAGATATAATAGATAAACAAAAAGCCTACAATTTAAATGTTCATAGTGGGAAAATTGAATTTAAAAATATCAGTTTTTCGTATGGAAACAGGAAAATCTTAAAAGATTTAAGTTTTGTTGTAAACCCAGGTCATAAAGTTGCAATAGTAGGACCTACGGGAGCAGGAAAATCTACGATATCAAAGCTGATATTTAGATTTTATGATCCATCTTCAGGAAATATATTTATAGATGATCAGTGTTTAAGAGATGTAACTCAAAGTTCTTTAAGATCAAATATAGGCGTTGTTCCTCAAGATACTGTGATGTTCAATGACACAATCAAATATAATATATCTTACTCCAAACCAGGTTCTTCAATGACTGAAATTGAAAATGTAGCTAAATTATCATCTATTGATAAATTTATTGCTGATTTAGAATTAGGATATGAAACTGTTGTTGGTGAAAGAGGACTGAAATTATCTGGAGGTGAAAAACAAAGAGTGGCAATAGCAAGAGCTCTTCTTAAAAACCCTAAAATATTTATCTTTGATGAAGCCACTTCAGCTTTAGATACTAAAACAGAAAAATTAATCGAAAAATCACTAAAAAAATTATCAAATAAGAACACCACTTTAGTAATTGCTCATAGGCTATCAACGGTAATTGATGCTAATAAAATTATAGTTTTAGAAAAAGGAAAAATTGCAGAGCAAGGAACACATAAAGAGCTATTACAGAAGAATGGTCTTTATGCAGAAATGTGGATGAGGCAGCAAGAACAATCAGATTAGTTTAACCTATTGAAAATTGTTCTTTCAAATACTTATCTTCCATACTATTTGTTTTGTCATAAAGAATTTTCAAATCAATATCATTTCTTTGAGAAATTAAAACTTTTTTTATATTTTTAACTTCTTTAGCATCAGCGCTAGCACTGACTGGTCTTAATTTAGGGTTAATAATATTAAACTCTACATTAGAGTCATTTTTTATTAAAGCGCCTCTCCATCTTCTAGGTCTGAAAGGGCTAATTGGTGTCAAAGCCAAAATTTCTGATCCAATAGGTAGAATTGGACCATGAGCTGATAAGTTATAGGCAGTTGAACCAACAGGAGTAGCTACCATTACTCCATCACAAGTAAGTTCATTCAGTCGTTCAGTATCATCTATTTTAATTGAAATTATTGCGCTTTGATGGGTTCTTCTAAAGATTGATACTTCATTTATTGCTAGTTCAATAAATTTGTTATTCTTTGAGTCGATTGCGATCATTTCTAAAGGATGAACAATTATTTCGTTAGACTCCTCTAATCTTTTAACAAGATTTAATTCATGAAAATCATTCATTAAAAACCCTATATTACCTCTGTTCAAACCAAAAACTGGTATATTAAAGTTTATACTTTCTCTCATTGCAGACAGCATAGCTCCATCCCCACCAACTGCTACTATAACTTCAGCTTTATCTAATTCAACCTGACCATATAAACGAATAAGTTCTGTTGATGCTGATTTTGCTTTTTTGTTTTTAGCTATACTAAAATGAATTTTCAAAGAATTAACCCTTTTTGTGGTATTTTTATTAATTACAAGTTAAAAACATTTTGACAATAAATGGTGATTTAAATGAAAGCAATAGAAACAGCATTAACATTAACAAAAGCTTATAAATTAGCTATAGAAAGATTTGAAAAAATGCTAGGGCAAGGATTTGTTTCTGCTGTTACTGCCATGAATGAAACTTCGGAACATATAATTGTTTGTGGAATGGGAAAGTCTGGTCTTGTTGGAAGAAAAATATCTGCAACTTTAGCTTCCACAGGAACGCCAAGTATTTTTCTTCATCCTGCTGAGGCCATTCACGGAGATTTAGGTAAAGTTCACAAAAAGTCTGTTGTGTTATTAATTTCTTATTCTGGTGAAACAGGTGAAATTTTAGCTCTTATACCTGCTTTGAAAAGGTTAAATGTCACTATTATTGCTCTGACTGGTGTAACACAATCTACTTTAGCCTCACATGCAGATATTATCTTAGATATGTCGGTAGATAGAGAGGCATGTCCTTTAAATTTAGCACCTACAACATCTACGATGATAACAATGGTATTAGGAGACGCTTTAGCTGTAGGCTTAATGGAGCTTAAAGATTTCAAACAAGAGGATTTTGCATTAACGCATCCAGGAGGGTCTCTAGGAAGAAGGCTTCTCTCAAATGTGAAGGATGAAATGAAACAAGTCAACCTGCCGTTTGTTAGAAAAGAAGCTAATGTTCAAGATGTTTTAATTAAAATGACAGAAGGTCGTTTAGGTTTAGCTTTAGTTGGTTCTAAAGAGGAGTTGTATGGAGTTATCACTGATGGTGATATAAGAAGAGCCTTAATAGATAATAGTAATTTTTCTAATCTCAAAGCAAATGATCTAATGAATAAAAATCCTTTGATAGCGATAGAAACAGATAATTTACAATTAGCAGAAAAAAGAATGAGAGAAGCTAAGGTTCAGTGTTTAGTTGTAAAAAATAAATTTGACGAGGTTGTAGGAGTTATTCAAATATTTGAATAATTAACTATTTTTTATGGATATATCTCTATTTGACTATGAACTAGATTCTAGTTTAATCGCACAAAAACCTAACTTTCCCAGAGATCAATCACGTTTGTTATCGTGCTTAAACAATGATTTTCAAGATCTACGGTTTAAAGATTTGCCAACGCTTTTAAATTCTGGAGATGTTTTGGTAATAAACAATACTGAAGTAATACCGTCTCGCTTATTTGGGAAAAGAGATCAAGTAAACATTGAAGTTACCCTCCATTTAAATGTAGAGAATAATCTTTGGAGAGCTTTTTTAAAACCTGGGAGAAAATGCAGAGTTAATGATGATTTAATTTTTCAGAATAATTTAAAGGCAAATATAATTGAAAAGTTTGAGGCGGGTGATGTGCTTTTAGACTTTAATTGTCACAAAGAAAATCTGTTAGCTGAAATTAAAAATCAAGGAGAAATGCCACTACCCCCTTACATAAAAAGGCATGAAAGATCAATTGACGATGTAAAAGATTATCAAACTATTTTTGCTGCTCATAAAGGTGCTGTGGCCGCTCCCACTGCAGGACTTCACTTCACAGATAGTGTGATTAAGAATTTAGAAAATAAAGGAGTTCAATTTGCACCTATTACGCTTCACGTAGGAGCTGGAACTTTTTTACCAGTTAAATCTGATAACATTTTAGAACATAAAATGCATGAAGAGTGGTGTTCATTAAACCAAAAAAGCTCGCATTTAATAAATAATGCAATACAAAATAACAAGCGCATTATCTCTGTAGGTACAACCTGTTTAAGAGTTTTAGAAACAATTGCAAAAATAAATAATGGAAAAATAATTCCTTGGTCAGGGTTTACAGATCTTTTTATAACTCCTGGGTTTAGATTTAATGTAGTTGATATTTTAATAACAAACTTTCATTTGCCTAAATCAACTTTATTAATGCTAATATCTGCTTTTCACGGACGTAAAAGGGTGTTTAAAAGTTATGAATATGCCATAAGACAGAAATATAGATTCTTTTCATATGGAGATAGTTGTATTTTTTCAAAGGAAAATGAAAAATATGAAAAATAAATTTAACTTTAAACTAATTTCACAAGATAAAAACGCTCGTTTAGGGAAGTTAACTACAGCCCACGGAATTATTGATACTCCTATTTTTATGCCGGTTGGAACAGCTGCTACTGTAAAGGCAATGCATTTAAAAGATGTTGAGGAAGCAGGCGCCCAAATTATTTTAGCTAATACTTACCATTTAATGTTACGGCCAGGCGAAAAAAATATAAAGGAAATGGGTGGTGTTAGGAAATTTATGGGATGGAAAAAACCACTTCTAACTGATTCAGGTGGTTTTCAAATTATGAGCTTAGGGAAGTTAAGAAAGATAGAAAATAATGGAGTAACATTTAAATCACATTTAGATGGAACAAACTACTTTTTATCACCTAAAATTAGCACTGATATTCAAAATGCACTTGATGCTACTATTTCAATGCAGTTAGATGAATGCATTCCTTTTCCAGCCTCATACGAAGAATCAGAGCGTGCAATGAAATTATCTTTGGAATGGGCTTATAAAAGTAGAGAAGCTTTTGAAGAAAGAGAAGGTTATGGACAATTTGGAATTGTTCAGGGATCAACATATTCTGATTTAAGAGAATTATCTTCAAAAAAACTGGTTGAAATTGGTTTTGATGGTTATGCAATTGGGGGGTTGGCTGTTGGAGAGGGTCAAGAACTAATGTTTAAGACATTAGATTTCACAACCAAAAATATGCCTTTTGACAAACCTAGATATTTAATGGGTGTAGGAAAACCAGATGATTTGATAGGAGCTGTTAAAAGGGGTGTTGACATGTTTGATTGTGTTTTGCCAACTAGATCTGGTAGAACGGGTCAAGCTTTTACTTCTAGAGGAACAGTAAATATAAAAAATGCTCGGCATACTTTGGATAAAAGACCATTAGATAATAATTGTAATTGTCATACATGTACTAACTTTTCAAGAGCTTACTTGCATCATCTATTTAAAGCTCAAGAAATTTTAGGTTTGATGTTGTTAAGTTTGCATAATATTCATTTTTACATAACATTGATGAAAAATATAAGAAACTCTATAAAGCTTAGAGAATTTGATGAATTCGAAAAAGTCTTTTTAGAACAATATTATTCTGGCGATATTGAATTAATGTAAAGTTTTTGGACATTAAAAGTTGAACAATAGTGAAAACATACTAATTAAAAAATTGGCTAAAGAGTTTGAGTTTGACGTCTGCAGAGTAACAGATCCTAAATTAGATCTATTAACAGAACTAAGATTAAAAGAGTTTATAGATTTAGGCTTTCATGGAGAAATGAAATGGATGGAAGAAACTTATGAAAGAAGAAGGTCTCCAATAAATCTCTGGTCAGAAGCTAAATCAGCTATTATTTTAGGCTTAAATTATGGACCTGGAGCAGATCCTTTAACAAAAAATGATAATAAATCAATGGGTAATATTTCGGTTTATGCGCAAGGAAAAGACTATCATGATGTAATAAAAGGAAGATTAAAGTCATTTTCAAGTAAATTAATTGCTAGATTAGATAAAACAAATAAGACAAATGTTAAAGTTTTTGTTGATACGGCTCCTTTGATGGAAAAACCTTTAGCTGAAAAATCAGGTATTGGATGGCAAGGCAAACATACTAATTTAGTATCAAGAGAATTTGGTTCATGGTTATTTTTAGGCGTTATTTTAGTAAATAAAGTTTTTCAATATGACAATCCGGAAAGCAATCATTGTGGATCTTGTAATCAATGTATTAAAATATGCCCAACTAATGCGTTTGATGCACCTTACAAATTGAATGCAACTAAATGTATTTCATACTTAACTATTGAATATAAAAATATTATTCCAAAAGAGTTCAGAAAAGATATCGGTAATAAGATATTTGGGTGTGACGATTGCCTGGCAATTTGTCCTTGGAACAAGTATGCAAAATTATCCAATGAAACTAAATTTGATTATAAAATGTATAACTTTGATCTCCAGGATTTATTAAAACTTTGCGAAGAAACCTTTAGAGTTCAATTCAGGGGATCTCCTGTAAAGAGAATAGGAAGAGATAGGTTTTTAAGAAATTGTTGTATTTCAGCAGGCAATAGTAATAACAAAAAATTATTACCAGATATTATTAAGTTATTAATGGAAGATAAATCTTTTATAGTAAGGGGCGCTGCAGTTTGGGCGTTTCAACAATTATCAGATGAAGAACTTTATAAACATATAAAAGTAAAACATTTAAACATAGAAAAAGATACTTCAGTCATACAAGAGTGGACATAATGATTTTATAAAGCGTTATTCTCTGTTTCACCAGTTCGTATTCTTGTAGCACTATGCAGATCTAAAACAAATATCTTACCATCTCCAATTTGGCCAGTTGAAGCACTTTGTAACAAAGCTTCATGAACCGCGTTTTCCATTTCATCTGGAACAGCAATTTCTATTTTTAGCTTAGGAACAAATGAAACACTATACTCGGCACCTCTATATATTTCAGTTTGCCCTCGTTGTCGCCCAAAGCCACGAACTTCTGAAGCGGTTAAGCCCTCAACACCGATTTCAGTTAATGCGTTTCTTACATCGTCAAGTTTAAAGGGCTTTATTATAGCAATGAAATATTTCATTTTAATTATCCTTAATCTGAATGATATCCTTTTTCACCATGGGAGCGCAAGTCTAAACCCTCTATTTCTTCTTGTTCATCAACTCTAAGAGGAACTATTAAAGATGTTACTTTTAGAATTAGATATGTAAAAATAGATGTCCAAATAACTGTCAAAATCACTGCTTTGATTTGAACTACAAATTGAGACATTGCTGTTTGACCTTCTGGAAGACCTAAACCTGAAAAAGTTGATGTTGCAAGAAATGCGACTAATAATGTACCTAATATTCCCCCAACACCATGTACAGCAAAAACATCTAAGCTATCGTCAATTAAAAGTTTACCTCTTATGTAGTCAACAGCTAAATAACAAAGTAATCCTCCACTAAAACCTAAAATTAAACCGCCTGGTATTCCAATATAACCAGATGCAGGGGTTACTGTAGCTAAACCTGCTACCATCCCTGTAACAACACCAATTAAAGATGGTTTTCCAAATCTTTTCCATTCAATAAACATCCAAACTAGAGCTGCTGTTGATGCAGAAATATGTGTCACTAACATTGACATCCCAGCACTACCATTAGCTCCCAGAGCTGATCCTGCGTTAAAACCGAACCATCCTACCCAAAGCATAGCAGCGCCAATCATAGTAAGGATAGGGCTATGTGGAGGTGTTATAGATTTAGGAAAACCTCTTCTTTTACCAAGAGTTAAAGCAGTAACTAATGCCGCGGTTCCAGCGGTTGCATGAACAACGATTCCTCCAGCAAAGTCCATTGTACCCCATGAAGATAGTATTCCACCTCCCCAAACCCAATGTGTTACGGGAACATACACAATTAACATCCACATACTTATAAATATAAGCATGGCTGAAAATTTTATCCTTTCAACAAAAGCACCTATAATTAAAGCGGGAGTGATGATAGCAAATGTCATTTGAAATGTTGCAAAAAGACTTTCTGGTATAGTGCCTGAAGTGCTATCTAAGTCGATTGACTTCATAAATATATTGCTAAAATCACCAATCCACGCATTACCTGAAGAAAATGCTAGGCTATATCCTAATGTAACCCAAATAATAGATACTACACAAGCTACCGCAAAGTGTTGCATTAAAACTGATACAACGTTTTTAGAATTTACAAGACCAGCATAAAATAAAGCTAAACCTGGGAGTGTCATGAATAAAACAAGAGCGGTGGAAGTTAAAATCCATGCAGTATCACCATTGTTTACATCAGCAAAGGCTGGAAAAGAAGTAAAGCTTAAAAAAATAATTAGATACAACTTTCTAAATATCGCTGAATCACATAATTTAAAATTTATATTCATAAATACCTCCCTAAGACTAATTTAGTTTTAAATTACTTTGTAAAAAAATCCAAAATAATGCATATTTATTGAGTTTATTTAATCATATATGCCTAATTTTTAATCATAAAAATAAATTAGAGGTAAGTTATATATCAAATTAGAGTTACTAAAAATTGTATGAAAGAATATCAAAAAGTATGAACTAATTTATTGAAAAGGATTAAATTGTCTAACTTAGTATTAAAACAGCTTGCACCTAAAGGATATCTTAGGGCAGCTATAAATTTAAGTAATTTTTTATTAGTTACAGGTCAAGATGGAGATGGTAACCCTCAAGGGGTTTCTCCAGACATGGCTAAAGCTTTAGCAAATAAATTAGGTGTTGAACTTAAATTAATCCCATTTAACAGGCCAGGAGAGTTAGCAGACGCAGTTAAAGAAGATATTTGGGATATAGGAAATATTGCAAATGAAGCTGAAAGAGCTAAATCAATTGAGTTTAGTTTACCTTACACGTTAATTGAATCAACTTATCTGGTAAGAGAAAATCTTAACATAAAAAATATTAAAGATATAGATCAGGAAGGTATTAGAATAGCTGTGGCTGAAAGAAGTGCTTATGATCTCTGGTTAACTCAGAATATTAAAAAGGCTAATCTGATAAGGGCAAAATCAATAGCTGAATCTTTTTCAATTTTTGAAGAGCATAAATATGAAGTTCTAGCTGGATTGAGACCTAAATTAGTTGATGATTTAAAAAATACAAAAGGTTGTAAAATTTTGCCTGAGGCATTTACTTTTATTAATCAATGCATTGGTAGTAAACCTGGGAACATCGAAGCAAAAAATTTTATAAATAACTTTATAAAAGTCAGTATTGAAAATGGGTTTGTAAAAGAACTTCTATTAAAATATGACGTTTTAGGTAAATTGTCTGTGCCTAAATAACTAGAAATTTAAAAAATTAGTAAAGTTATGAAAAATATTACTCCCATTTTGGCAGTTTTTTCTACAGTTTTTTTCTGGGGTTCTTCTTTTCCGGTTATGTCATATTTATTAGAAACAGCTAGTCCTCTAGTGTTAGGCGCCGGTAGATTTTCTTTAGCTGCATTCATATCATTAATATGGTGTGTTTTTAGTTATAAAAAAAAAATAACATTAAACCATGCTATTCGTTTTCTAATAGCAGGTTTTATAGGAATATTTTTGTACAACGTGTTTTTAAATTATGGTCAACAAAGCGTTTCTGCTGGTGCTAGTAGTTTTATTGTTAATTGTAATCCGTTATTTACAGCTTTAATTGGTTTTTTCATATTAAAACAAAAAGTAACTTTAATTCATTGGTTTGGTATTACATTTTGTTTGTTAGGTGTGAGTATAATTTCGATTGATCAAGAAGGTGGATTAGAATTAGGGAGTGGAGCTACTTTAATTCTGTTTGCAGCAACATTAACAGCAGCATATTTCCATATTTTAAAACCTCTGGTATCAATTTATGGTGCAATAACATCTGCAGCCTATACTATTTTGTTTGGAACAATCCCTATGCTTTTTTGGTTTCCAGAAATGTTTGGATTTGTAATTAATTCAACTAATGAAGTTAGAATAGCTTTTCTTTGGTTAGCGTTATTTCCTACAACAATCGGTTATTTAACTTGGACGTACACAGTTGGATATTATGGAGCAAATAAAGCATCGTTATTTCTTTATTTAATCCCTCCAATATCAATACTGCTGGATTTTTTTTGGTATAATAATATACCATCTCTATATACAATATTAGGTGGATTAATGATAATTTTAAGTGTGTCGTTAACTTTGTTTTTACAAAAAAAGAAAATAAAATAAAATATAATGTTTAGTTTCTATGAATAAGTATCAATTTGATTTTTTATGGAGCGGGTAGCGAGAATCGAACTCGCGTCATTAGCTTGGAAGGCTAAGGTCTTACCACTACACAATACCCGCTTAATAAGAAACTCCTTATAATCATAAAATATTAAATTGTAAATAACTTTAACTGTTTTTTAGGGTTAAAGTTCTTATTAAACCCAGCCTAAAAGGTTTGTTTTTATAATTTGATTTAATAGCTTTATTGAGTGTTTATTATCATTTAGGCAAGGTATGTATTCAAAATTTTGCCCTCCATTTTCAATAAATAATTCCCTAGCTTCTACATTTAGTTCTTCAAGTGTTTCTAGACAATCAGATATAAATCCTGGTGCTACCACTGCTATATTTTTTATTCCATTTTTGGCAAGATCTATAATAGTTTTATCAGTATAAGGTTGTAACCAAGGTTCAGGGCCAAATCTAGATTGAAAGGTTACTAAAATTTTATCTTCAGGCCATTTAAGTTCTTGCTTTAATAATCTAGCTGTTTTGATGCAGTGACAATGATATGGATCGCCGGCCATAAAATACCTTTTTGGTATTCCATGAAATGATATAAGCAACATATCAGGCTTGGTTTTGTTTTTGAGATTATCTTTAATTGTATTTGCAAGAGCTTTAATATAATTGCTATCATCAAACCATGGTGGAATAGTCCTTATATCTGGTTGCCATCGTTGCTCTAATAACCACTTAAACACTTCATCTTTTACAGTTGCAGATGTGCTTGCTGCATATTGAGGATATAGAGGCATTAGAACAATCTTAGTACATCCATTTTCTTTCATTTTATAAAGAATTTTGTCAATTTCAGGTTTGCCATATCTCATGGCATGCTCAATTATAATTTGTTTATCTTGTTTATAAAGTTCCTGTAATTTTTTAGTTTGATTCACAGTATGTTTTCTGAGAGGTGAACCGTAATTATCCTTGTCCCATATTTTTTCATATGCTTTTCCAGATTTTGAAGGCCTGAAAGTAAGTATTGGTCCGTTTAATATTAACCACCAAAGTGGTTTAAAGATGTCTACAACTCTTCTATCCATTAAGAATTGTTTTAAATACTTCCTCATGGACCAGTAATCAGTTCCATCAGGAGTGCCTAAATTTACTAATAATACACCTATTTTAGGTTTCAAAGGAAAATAAGGGTGATCTGAAGGTTTTTTTATTATAGCCACTATACTGCCCTTGGTAATTAATTTTAAGCTGGTTTTTTAAAGTTGATATGTTCTGTTTCTTGAAAAGCCTTTTTGAGAGCAAAAACTAAGTCAGAAATCATTTTTTCTGTATGTAATGGACCTGGAGTAATCCTAAGTCTTTCTGTGCCCGCTGCAACTGTTGGGTAGTTAATGGGTTGTATGTAATGCCCAAAATTATTTAAAAGAATATTACTAATTTCTGTACATCTTATTGGATCATTTACCATGACTGGAACGATGTGACTTTTATTGTTTAGAAAATTAATATTATTACTTCTCAATTGTTCTTTTAATAAAATTACGTTCTTTTGTTGCATAGACCTCTCTAAGTTAGATACTTTTAGGTATTTTATTGATTCAGTAGCTGTTTTAGCAAGGGCGGGTGGCATTGCCGTTGTAAAAATAAAGCCACTAGCATAACTTCTAATCGCATCACATATCAAGTTAGTTGAAGCAACATAACCACCCATTGTGCCGTAAGCTTTGCCTAGGGTTCCTTGTAAAATGTCAATAGAATGACTTAAACCCAATTGTTCTGAAATGCCGGCTCCTTTATTTCCATACATACCTACCGCGTGAACTTCATCAACATATGTCATTGCATTATATTTTTTTGCAATTTTTACTATACCTTCTAAATTTCCAACATCACCATCCATTGAATATACAGATTCAAAAATTATAACTTTTGCTTTGTCATATGGATATTTTTTTATTGATTTCTCAAGTTCTTCTAAATCGTTATGTTTAAATATTTCCTTATGAACCTTTGATTTTTTTATTCCAGAAATTATTGAAGCATGGTTTTTTTCGTCAGAAAAAACAATAGCATCACCTAAGATTTGAAGCAAAGTGCTTATAGTTGCTTCATTAGCAACATATCCAGAAGAAAATGTGATTGCTCTTTCTTTTTCATGTAAAGTAGCTAACTCTTTTTCTAACTCAACAATTGCACTACTATTGCCTGAAATATTTCGTGTGCCGCCTGAGCCAGTACCCATTTCTCTTACTGCATCTATCATTGTGTTGGTTATATGTGTGTTTTGGCTCATACCTAAATAGTCATTAGAACACCAAACAGTTATATCAGATTTAATTGTATTGTTGTTCCAAATTGCCAAAGGGTGCAAGCCAACTTTCCTTTGAGTTTCATTAAATACTCGGTACCTACCTTCAGCTTTTAATTTATTAATAGAATTTTCAAATTTATTGAGATAGTTCAATTTATTACACGCAGTAATTGCCATTAAAGTTAATATATAAATAGTCTCAAATACAAAATTTTCAATCATTTTAACATTTATTTTTATTTTCCTACTTGCACTTTTTTGAAGTTCAAATATAAAAAAATATTATTTAAACTATATTGGATGTTTGTTCGTGAACTCAACTAAAAAAAAT
>Ga0208950_1000216_pt1 | contig 31371 bp, 30 predicted proteins | sample AOAMet_54_BLW_10_2_FD_188234 | JGI IMG/M metagenome (GOLD analysis project Ga0208950, IMG submission 188234) | Ammonia-oxidizing marine microbial communities from Monterey Bay, California, USA - CAN11_54_BLW_10 (SPAdes) | ecosystem: Environmental > Aquatic > Marine > Intertidal zone | place...
TATTCGTTCAAGTGCGGGAACAAGCAGGTCAACAACGGTTGTTCCGATGCCTCCGGCACCAATTATCAGCAGCGATTTTTGCGATTTATTTTCATACATAAGGACTTATCAAATCGACTATATATCAACTGACCCATACCATCGCCCTTCGTTGCCATGGTACTCTATTCAATCCACTCTCTTTCTAATACGCCCACATCCCAAAGCCATGTTCTTTTTACACGCAATCTTACGCGACGATTGAAAAAGGGAGGCGCTAACGGAGATACATGAACGGCAAGACAGCAATGATTACCGGTGTAACGGGCCAAGACGGTTCCTATCTTGCTGAATTACTCCTTGAGAAGGGGTATACGGTTTATGGATTGGTTCGCCGGGTGTCTCAACCGACCTCCGGCCGCAGCCTCATCAACCACTTGATGGAGAACGAGAACTTCCACCTTCTCAACGGTGACCTCGCCGATCAAAATTCCATTGACAACGCAGTTTCTCGTGCTCAGCCTGATGAGTTCTACAATCTCGGAGCAATGTCCTTTGTTCCTGAATCATGGCGTTCACCAATGATGACAGCAGACATTACCGGTCTCGGGGCTCTGCGATGCCTTGAAGCAATTCGCAAGAATGCTCCCGAGTGCCGATTCTACCAAGCTGGTTCATCCGAACAATACGGCAAAGTTCGTGACGTTCCTCAAACCGAAGCGACTCCATTTCACCCACGTTCGCCCTATGGTTGTGCTAAGGTGTTCGCTTTCGAAATTACTCGTAATTATCGAGAATCCTATGACATGTTTGCTTGCACTGGCATTCTTTTCAACCACGAAAGCCCTCGACGAGGACTTGAATTTGTTACACGTAAGGTGACAATGACGGCTGCTCGAATCTCTCAAGGATTTGATGAGTGTCTATGGATTGGAAACGTCGATGCAAAGCGCGATTGGGGATTTGCAGGGGACTATGTTGAGATGCAATGGCGAATGTTGCAGCAAGAAACTCCAGGCGACTATGTCGTTGCCACCGGTCGAACACACAGCGTTCGTGACATGATTACACTCGCTTTCTCTCACGTTGGCATGAACCTTGTCTGGTCCGGTGAAGGTGTTGACACCATTGCAACCGATCAAAACGGTAACGTTCGGGTTCGCACGAACCCCAAGTTCTTCCGACCAGCAGAAGTCGACTTGCTGATTGGAGACCCTGCTCTTGCAGAGAAAGAACTCGGTTGGGTGCCAGGTACTTCGTTTGAGGATTTGGTCCAAATGATGGTCGATTCGGACATGAGTATTGTCCAAGAAGCCGTGAACGGTGGTTACGCTCCACCGATTCCACCAGAGTGATGAAGGAGGCCATAAGATGGCATATCCTCTTCTCTATTCGTTCCGAAGATGCCCTTACGCCATGCGTGCTCGCATGTCCATCGTTCGAAAGGAATACCAAGTTGAACTTCGTGAAGTCGTTTTGAGAGATAGGCCGGCTCACATGATGGAAGTCTCGCCTAAGGGCACGGTTCCAATACTCGTTTTGGAGAATGGAACGGTCATTGAGGAAAGCCTTGAGATTATGCAACATGTACTTGATTGGACGCTTTCTGATGAGGAGCAGCATTGGATTTCACGCAACGATGAGGAGTTCAAATTCCATTTAGACCGCTACAAATATCCGAATCGGTATGAAGATGTGGATGAAATCGAACAGCGAACCGCAGCCTCGTCTTATCTTTCTGATTTGGATGCTCGCCTTGGTGAGATGCCCTCGATGAGCGAACCGCTCAGCGATGCGTTGTTTCCTTTTGTTCGTCAATTTGCGAATCACGACCGGGAATGGTTTGATGTTCAGCCCTGGATGAATCTACATTCATGGCTCTCAAACAATTTGAACAGTAAGGCTTTCACAACCTGCATGAAGAAATTTCAACAATGGGAAGAGAGTCATGAGCCAGTTGTCTTCATCCAATAACGGCATCACCTTCATACCACATGTCGGTATTTCTTCATCTTATGAGTGGAGAAAACGTCTGGGATGCAGCGACAAAGGGAGACATTGGAACTTTAAGAGAACGTTTCACAACGTTGGAACGCTCTACTTATGCGAACCCTCGTATGACTATGCTCGATGATTCAGTCGGCATGGTTGCAGAAAGAGCACCGCCGCTCATTATGGCAATCATAGTGACTGCAGTTGGAATATTAACGCCTCTTTTCGTAAAATCACAATTCGGCCCTCTGGAGGCTCCTGACACTATTCTGCTTGGCGTGGTTCTGTTCGTGTTTGGCGGCGCAGGCCTCCTTTTGATTAGTCGACATTTCCGTGGCGATAAATGGCTTTTCATCCATGAAAATCATCTTGAGTTCCGTCTTGAGAAAAGTGAGAAAGGGATTCCAGAAGCGCACAAACATATCCTTTCCTCAGACGTTGTCAAAATCATTAGCCACGAACGCGTCTCAGAAAATATGGACGAAGATGGCAGTACCGATATATCTGTGAGCCAAGTCACAAGTATACTGGTGTACAATCCAGATGAACCTGAATCGAGAACAGATACAGAACTCAGTAATTGTGTGACCGACATTCGTTCTCGAACGAGAGAGGAATCCAATGCAATAGCAGCAGCACTCAACTTGTTGATTCTCGGTACACCTCTTCCATCACAGAGTTCATCTTACACCCCATCATCTCTCTCGGAAGAGTCAAACAACACGGTTCGAAATGTATTGATCGCCATCCCTCTTGTTGCACTCATCGCCTTTGTTGCGATATTCATGACTTAAACCGATGAAACAGCAAAGAGTGGAATTATCGAAACCATATCTGTTCAGTTCGCCATCTGTAAATGCTTGACAGACGGTGCGATTCCTAAATCATCAGGGAAGAACATGGTCGGTTCGGGAATTGGAATTGGTGAGATTTCTTGCCCAACAAGCGCCACTCGACTCGGGCGTGAATCAGATAAAATCTTACGACCTGTCAAAGGAGCAATTTTGGCAGAGAAATCCATGATGTCTTCATGGCTTGGCATGTTCTCTACACCGAGGTTTTCTCGGCTGTGTCCAACGAAAACATAGCCTTTGTTTTCGATATAATCGGGGTCTGCTCGCATGTCAAGGGCAGCAAATTGCTTGATGTGTTCATCGGACATATTGATGCCTTTCATCAGCGTGTGCCTGCATACAATTCGAGTATCAAGAGACGGCAACAAATCCAGTGTCTCCGAGAACTTGTCCCACGCATTGTCGTTCCATTTTGGCTTACAGACTTCATCGAAGACCTTCTTGTTTGGAGCATCAACGGAAACATAGAGCTGTGTCGGCAAGGTATCCAATTTTTCGATAACCTTTGGAAGTGTGCCGTTGGTTACAAGCATGGTTGTCATGCCGTGCTTGTGGCACAAATCCATGTATTCAGAGAGGCGAGTGTAAAGGGTGGGCTCACCGTTCAGTGAGATGGCAACGTGCTTAGGATTTTGAGCGTCCAGCCACTTTTCCCGAGGCACTTTTGGATTTCCTCCGAACCCAGACAACAGTCTGCGCTGGGCGCGAACGGACTCGTACAGTAGCTCGAGGGGATCTTGGTCGGTGAGTTCCAATGTGTCCATGTGGGGCTCTCGCCAACAGTAGGTGCATGCGAGATTACACTGGTCGACAACTGGAGACATTTGCATGCAATTGTGACTCTTAACGCCGTAGAATTTGCCCTTGTAGCACTGGCGGTCACGGAGAAGGGATTCTTTGGTCCAGTGGCATGTTTTGACGCCGCCGTGTTCACCAACAATGTGGTAACGTTGCTTCTGCAGTTTTGCTTTTAACGCGAGGTCCATTCCAGCCATGAGGCTCACTCCTAGTCCGATTTCCACTGTTGTGCTTGGCACGGTCGGGAAGGGGCTCTGATAAGCAGTCGTCGAACTTCTTCGCTATCAATGCCTCGCTCAGCGCTTGAGGATTGGTAGGAAGGCATTAGCTGCCTTCTCGCAGGCGTTAGCGACGTCGTCAAGCCGTTGTAAGACACGGTACATGTGCATAGCAGCCAGGGGTTCATCGTCTCCATTCGTGAAGACATAGCCTGCTGCATTGGCTTCGACAACATCCGCTTCGTGTTCCTTGAGGTTCACTTCTCGAATGAGTTCAGCGAGTTTGGTTTTCGCTGCTTTGGTCTCTCCACTGATGGTGTAGTCGCGCAGTGCTTCTACAGCATCTTCGTACTTGGCGACAGTTTCTGCTACTGCGTTCGCCATGTCCTTGAGATTTTCTTTTGCTTCCTTATCATCAAACAGTGGTCTGAATGCTAACTGTTCCGCCACATTTTGAGCATAATCTGCGATTCGGTCTTGCCGAGTAACCATGTAGAGGAAGTCATCGTAACTCACATGGACACCAAATCGAATGTCTTCACCAGCTAAGCGTCGAACTTCAGTCTTGACGTTATCAGCCTCAAGTTCAGCAGCAATTGTCGCATCAATGGCTTCGGATGCATCCTCGCCGTCGCAAGCGGTGTTTACGGCTTCAAGCATGTGTTCAACGGTCTTCTCGACAGCCTTGGCGTGTTCGTGGAACAACTCAAACGGTGTTGTGTCGCTGTTTATTTGGCCAGCTCCTTCACCGCCAGCACCTGCATCAGACAGAGCATCTTCCACATGGATTTCACCGCTGCTCTTCCATATAGCAAATCCAACTGCTAAGAAGGATAGAGGGAGCAAGACGATCATGTTCAGCGAATCTCCACCAGAGGCGACAAACAGTACGATTGCTCCAAATGCGGCAGCAGGAACGCTGGCAACCCATGAGGCGGCAATCTTTCCGAACACTCGGAAGTCAACAGCCTTCGCCCCACCGGCCAATCCCACGCCTACAACAGCACCGACAAGCGTGTGTGTTGTTGAGACAGGTACTGCCAAGAACGGCATAGAGAAGATGAGGATGGTGGTAGCTGCTCCGAATTCAGCAGCAAAGCCTCGGGTTGGTGTGATGTCAGTGATTTTCTTACCAATCGTTTCCATAACTCTCCAACCCCAGGTCATCACACCAATTGCGATTCCAGCAGATCCTAAGAGAATCAGCCAAACAGGAATAGGTGCTTTTTCCATCAGTTGACCACCATCGCTGCTGAGGACTTGCCAAACAGCAGCCATAGGACCGATAGCGTTTGAGCGGTCGTTTGCACCGTGTGCGAAAGCGACGTAAGCAGCGGTAATAATCTGCAACCAGACGAAAATTCGCTCGACACCACGGAATCCTCGCTTTTCTTCATTGATATCGATTCGTCGAAGAACCAAATACAATCCGAAACTTGCTATTGCTCCGATTACAGCTGCGAGAATAAGCGAATTAATTGGGAACCAGGCATTCTCTGCAAATGGGTTGAACACTCCGTTCTCTTTGACGGGTAGCCAATCGTATTTGTTGTTAAGATTGATAAAACCGATTTTCCAGTTTTCTGAATCTGCTTTTGAGAAGAATCCTTTCAGCGCCTTGAATTGAAGTGCGAGACCGAGAATGAAGAAGGTCGGGAAAGCAAGAATTGGAGCGAGCCACTGTGACCGGTCAACTGGATTCTCGGAGTCAAGAATTGTTTTCTTGATGATGTAATAGGAAAAGAAGGCGAGTAAAGCACCCATCAGTGGGCTTGCAACCCAAGACATGACGACTTTCTGGACAACTTCCCAGTCAATGAGCGACGTGTCGTGCTTGACTTCAAGAATCAAACCAACACCAATAATTCCCCCAATAATGGAGTGAGTTGTGGATACTGGGAGGCCGTATCGAGTAGCAATTGTAAGCCATGTTGCTGCAGCCATCATGGCGGCAATGAAGCCAAAGGCGATGTCCTGAGAGAACGCCGCATCAACCATTGGATCTGAGAAATCTACCGAAAGAATACCCTTTCGGACTGTATCGGTGACTGCATCTCCAGCGAAGAAAGCACCGCTAAATTCGAAGACCGCTGCTATGATTACCGCTTGCTTGAGCGTTAATGCTCGTGAACCAACGGATGTGCCCATTGCGTTTGCTACGTCATTCGCTCCGATGTTCCATGCCATGTAGGCGCATACGACCAATGCTAATCCAATCAAGACCATTGTTATGGGTTCCATGGCTCTACTCACTTCAATTCAGTATATATTCAAAATCATGTATATTCTATATAGGTCAATTTAGACGGCTGTAATGATACTATGCCGTTTGGACCGGGGGAACATGAAGTAAGGAAACTACAGAGCACGGGTGGTAGCACCTTCACGGTCAGTCTTCCAAAGCCGTGGGTTCTTGAGCAGCAACTCAAGGCTCGCGATTCACTGCGCGTCGATTGGAGGCCCAGCGGAGCCCTTCGAATTACTCCACTCAATGTGAGCGGTGCTCAAGAGAACAACGTTTCTTTTGATGCAGAATTACTGCCCGATAACAGTCTTCACGACCATCTCATGGGTGCCTATATATCTGGGGCGGATAACATCTCAATCCGTCTCAATAAGAGCCTTAAAAAGACAACTTCAATGCAAATTCGTCGTTTTCTTCGGAGTACCCGTGGTTTCGAAATCTTTGAAGAAAGTGATGAGCAGATTGACCTCAAATGCTTGATGAATGCAGGAGACATGCCGTTACATGCGAGCCTCAACAGGATGTACTTGCAAGTGACGTCCCTCATCCGTGACATTGGTAGCGTGTTCGACGGCGAAGACAGAGAATATCTTTCAGATGCTGAAGAAAGAGAGAGTGAAGTCGACGCAATCCTTTACTTGATTGAACGGCAAGTTCGAATTTTACTTGATTCACACCTCGTGGCAACAAAGTTGAATCTTTCTCGAACGCAAGCTTTGGAATACACAAATCTGGCCAGATCTCTTGAAAGAATGATGGATCACGCGTACACTATGTCGCAACTGATCCTTGAAAACCCACAAATTACTAGAGCCCTTTCAGGTACTACCGCTTTAGAAAAAATACCGGATTGGCATGCATCGCTCAAGGAACTGATGATCAACATACGGACAAGGGACTCATTCCGAATTGAAGAGGCTCGAAAAACCCTCAAAGACATTCAACATGTACTGGTTCTCCACGAACAGGACTTGCTCGCAAACCATCGACAGAACGAATGGATGGCGTTTGATTTGAGTCTTTCTGAGTCGGTTCGAAGGCTCTGCGCATATTCTCGAGACTTTGGAGAAATCCTCCTCAATATGAAGGTTTTTAGTGAAATTCGACGCAATGCGTAGAAGTGTAGTGAAAAACACTCACTTTACTTAAAGCACCTATGTGTTGGCAAATTTACCACGGCTTGATATACTGCCGGTTCCAAATATATACTGTAGCAAACAAGAACTACAGGCGGAAGCACTATGGACAAAAACTTAGAAACATACGTAGACCAAATAATGAATGAACAAGAACATCGAAGTGGTATCTTTACCAACCTTTTCGATGTCGTCATCGGGGCAATCTCTGATTACCGGTGTGGAGCCGACGCTCGAGGCGCTTTCTCGTCCCGCCGAGGTGTTCTTTGATGGACGACTACCTTTCGAGCTATGTTGATCAGGTACTTGATTCTCAAGAATACCAGAGTGGAATATTCCGCAAAGGTACTTTCTTACAGCGTCTTATGCGCCGATTCTCCAAAGAGTGAAGCCAGCCTTTACATGGGGGCATTGTGTCCTTAAGGCATGAATCAGCGTTGGTTACCTCACTTATGGGGCCTCACAACACCGCTGATCACGCTCTTTTCCCTGTATGTAGGGGGTCTCTGGGTGGCATCGACCTCGGTGCTTCTGCTTGGGATATACCCCCTATTGGAAATAATACTTGGGCGCTCTTCAACAACTGACCCTCTCCAAGATGGGCGAGCGCACAGCGTTCTTGCACATTTGCACGCTCTTTTCCCGATCGTCTTGGTCGCTGCTCTGTTATGGCGTGTTTCGGTAGATGGGCCCACCTCTCTCACCCTTCTCGCAGTACTGTCAGTGGGTCTTTCCAACGGTGCATCTGGAATTGTCGCAGCCCATGAATTGGGTCACCGTCGGCCTCGTTCATTCAGTTGGTGGTGTGCAAGATTGTCGCTTTTCTCCGTGCTCTACCTCCACTTCACTACTGAACACAACCATACCCATCACAAACATTGGGCGCGTTCAGTTGACCCGACTTCATCCCCATGGGGGCGGGGCGTTTACTTCCATGTTCTGCAAACAGTTCCTCGCCAGTTGAAGGGCGCTTACAAGGCCCGACCTACCGATACACGTAACGCCCTACTTTTCGAAGCAGTTTTGCTTGCTGGATTACTCATCGCTGGGTGGCCACTGCTGGTGGTTTTTCTGGGGCAAGCTGCCGTGGCAATTTTCCTTCTCGAATTCGTTAACTACATCCAACACCATGGCTTGAATCGAGGTATGGATGAGCGTGCGAATGCATCCCATGCTTGGGAAAGCCGGCATCGTCTTTCACGTTGGACTCTACTCGAATTACCGTTGCATCCGTCGCATCACCTCAAATCCAGCACACCGTACCATCGATTGACCGTCCATGACGAAGCCCCTCAACTTCCGGCTGGATATTACGGCATGTTTTGGCTGGCTCTCATGCCACCCTTATTCGGCAGGATGATGCAGAAACAACATGAAGCATCTGCATGATTTATCCATTCGCCAAACGGGTGCAGTGCATTGTTCACATTGAACAAAGATATTTATACCGGCGGTCGGACCGCCGGTTTGAAGTGTGCTTATGCCTCTCAACCGTTTTCTTAATCTTCCACATGAAGACAAAGAAAGGGTCTTACAGATAGCGAAAAAACAATTCTCGCATCATGGTTATGATGCCATGTCTCTCAATCTCCTGCTGAAAGAACTCGATATTTCAAAAGGCCAATTCTACTACTGGTTTGAGGATAAGGCCGATCTTTTCTTTACTGTACTGAAACAGGGAATTGATGCCCTTCAACAGCGTTTGAATGATCACGGAATGCCGAAGTCGAAGTCGAAGTATTGGGAGCACATGCGTAACTCGAGACTCATTTCAGAGATGTTGTGGAAAGAAAAAGATTTTGTTGAAATCGGTCAAATAATATACCGGCAAATCCCTCAAAATCACCCGCTCTACGAGCGATTGCAGGAATGTGGCGCACCATTAAGAGAACATTTTTGTGACGGTATTCAACTTGGCCAAACGTGGGGATTCGTTCGTACAGACCTTTCTGCCTCCGCTCTTTATGATTTGACCGACGGCTTAAGTGATGTTTTTTACAGTAAAATTTTGAACACCTACGATAAGGACTCGGCACCTTTCGCACAGGCCGTCACACTTCACGAGTTACTCGGCAAGACGCTGCGTTTTGTTCTAACTTCAGAAGGCCACAATGATTCATAATACCGTAAAACATGTATTGATATATTGATTTAGAGAAACTAAAGATTAGGAGGAAATGAAAATGCTAGAAGTTAACAATCTTACGAAGGCTTTCGGGTCTGGGTCCAACAAACTGCAGGTTCTCAAGGGCGTGGACATGAAACTCAAACAAGGCGAGATGGTTGCCCTCATGGGCCCATCAGGCTCAGGAAAATCAACCCTCCTCAACATAATCGGTGGTTTGCTGGCTGGCGACAGTGGAGAAATCCATTTGAACGACCAAAAGTACGGTAAAAAGAATCCATCCAGTGTTGTACACATTCGTAGAGAACATGTCGGGTGGATTTTCCAAGACTTCCATCTTTTGGACAACCTTACCGCAGTTGACAACGTAGCCATGGCTCTTGAATTATCAGGGATGCAAGCCAAGGATGCAGAAGCTGCAGCAAAGGTTGCCCTCGCTAAAGTCGGTCTTGAAGATCGTATGAATCACGTCCCCGACCAATTGTCAGGCGGTCAACAGCAACGGGTAGCCATCGCCCGTGCAATTGCCGGAAACCGTCCGTTGTTATTGGCTGACGAACCAACGGGTAACCTCGATATTGCCAGCGGCAGGGAAGTTTTGCAGTTGTTCAAAGACCTGTGTCACGATGAGGTAAATCCGATTTCGATTCTTATGGTTACCCACGACCCTGATTTGGCGTCAAACGCAGATCGTATGTTGCTGCTGAACGATGGAAGGACCGAAGCATCGGACATTCGCTCTGCATGGGGCTTGGATGCGGAAGAAATCGTAGGTGAAGAAGAATGACCAAAGGAGATGAAAACCTCGAACTCGAAGCAACTGATTTTGCTTCCTCTCGGAACCTCGGAAAGAAAATCCTGCACAAAATTTCACAAACTCCGGCACAATTGCGCTTAGCCAGTTTGAGCGCATGGCGAGGGAAAGAGCGTGGCCTTGCAGTCATTGCTGGTGTTTTCCTCGCATCTCTAGTCATTACGACGGTTCTTGCTTACGGGGTAGGACTCTCGCAACTCTTCTTTGAAGAATCTCTCTCCGGCGAACCCTTCGATGCTAAGATCGAATACGCCCGCACTCCAGTCGAAAACAGCAGTGGCTGGTCAAACAACACGACCACAATGACAAGCGTTTGCGATGAATTGATGGAGGACTTCAGTGAGTTTAGTGATTGTACTCTTGTTCTTGGACGTCAAGGCATACACAGCGGAGGATTCTTCAATCAAGATTTCATTGTCGCGCAACCACTTGAAATGTTGGCAATTACCGACGATGCGAATCCATATTGGGGCAATGTCACGTTCGATTATCCAGAGTTAGCCGAAGCAGGGCCTCCAATTTCTTCGAGCCGTGCAGTACGGTTCCTCGGGCCCGAGGCATTCGATGGTGAGTTTGCTGATCGGCTCGGTGAAAATATCATTGCAGGCCTTGGCGAATGGCCAAGTCCGGAGAACGTCAGCGCTCAGCGCGGGGTCATCCTACCTTCGACGGTTGCATCCGAAGCGAAAGCCAACGTGGGGGATGTTCTCGATTCACTGACTTTTGCTTACGTGGTCGATGAATCAACCCTGCTTGAAGCGACGGTTAACAACGAAAACTGCGACGGAGAAGTCACTCCCGAACAGAACGAAATGGTCTACTGCCGTATGCCAATGACAGCAACCAACCTTACTGTTCTAGGAATTTACGAACCATGGGATCTCGGTAATCCTACGCTCGGGCCAAATCCGATCTTTACGACTTGGGAAGTGTTGGAAGAAACGCAGCGTGCTGCTTTGATGGACAACGACCACATGTATCTGGGCGTCACCATTGACCGTGGTCAATTACCAACAAGTTCCACAGCGGATGCAGCCGATTGGTTGGAAGACCTCGGAACCCGTGTTCAAGACGGAAGTTACACCGACGAAGGCGTTGAACTGTATTACACAGACATCGTCAGTGGCACAATCACCTTCCTGAACATTTTCCTCGGACTGATTCAAATCTTCGATTACATCATCATGATACCAATTGTCATTCTTTCGATTGCTGTCCTCATTTACGGGCTGGTTCTTTCGCTTGAACAACGGCGTAGAGAGGTGAGTATACATCGCGTGATAGGTGCAGACGGCCCACGGCTGCAAAGTATGGTGCTGTTGGAACTGTTCGTCATGTCCTCAGTAGCGTGGTTAGCTGGATATTTACTGGCCCTTTTCGCCGTTCCGATTGTTCTCTCTGCCGTCGGCTTCATGGAGTTTAGGACGGGAGATTTTGATGTCAATCCGACCTTGGGTATTGGCTCAACGATTTTCACTGCGGTAACCACTCTCGGTTTAGCGCTCTTGTTTGGCAGGAGCAGAGCTCGGGATTTCATCGCCCTCGAAATAGAAGAGGGTGTCCGTAAGACTACTGCTAAATCCGAACCAAAGCGATGGCTTCACTGGCTCTCCTTTTCGTTTGGAATGCTTGCAGTTACCGATGCCTGGCTCAAACTTAATGGCAGTGAGGACGGTCTCAATCTCAACTTCTTTATCAACGGTTTACTCGGAATCATTGGACCGTTTGCTCTTTGGATCGGCGGTGCTTTACTGCTTGGCCGAATAGGGGCTCGCGGTCCACAAATCATGCAACTCATTCTCGGAAGAACACCTCTACTGAACGATGTCAAGCGCGGCTTGAAGGGCTCTGGTTCAGCCGAATCTGTGAACCGTCTTGCAGTCATTATGCTGCTCACACTCTCTATTGTGACGCTTGCAGCAGTGCAGGGATACACTGGAACATTGGTTGATGAGAAAACCGTCGATGCCACGGTTGGTGCGGATCTACAGATTACACTCGAACAGCAATACACTGAGGCGCAAGTTCTCGGATTGGTTTCCAACTTCACAGAAGCGGACGTCACCGCAACTGCGACTACGGTCCCAAGTCTGTTCTTGAACGACGTGAACGGTGGCGATAAGTTACTGACTTGGATTTTGCTTGATGACAATGAAGATGTATTACGATGGAATGGACAAGCCATTCCTGGTGAAGATACTGACAAAGCCATGGCAGCCTACCGAAACGGTGGATTTTCCGCAGGTGAAGACGCAGCATATTCGCTGGATATCGCTGGTTCAGGTCGTGGTGATGAAAACCAATTGAACGATAAATTGTTGAAACCTTCCGACAGGCAGAGCGAAGAAATCACCTTCCTGTGGGAGAAACTCGAATTCAATTTCAGCAGTGGAGGTACCGACCAAGCTGACCCGAACGCCCTGTTTGTCGCCTATTCCTCTCTTATGGATGGCGACTGGTCTGGATTGAACCTCTCAGGACAAGACCTCAGCGGTCGAGACTTCGGCGCAGTTGACCTCACTGGAACCGACCTATCGAATGCGAACCTCGCCGGTGCAAACTTAGAACAAGCACTCCTGTTTGATACCAATCTCGAAGGCACTGACCTCTCACAAGCCAATCTCAAAGAGGCTGTCATCGTGAACTTCATGGGAGGCTCAATGGAAGGTGCCAACTTTATCGGTGCAGATTTGACCGGAGTCTTTGGCTTTGCTGACTTATCCACTGCAACACTCGGAAACGCAACCTGTCCGGACGGAACTTCCGCTGAAGACACATCGTGTGCTTCCGGATTATCGCAAGTCCCACCGCCTCTCGCAGCGCCTCTGTTCTTGGCAGATACAACCGTACAGATTGTCATCACACCGTTCACCACGCCCATGGATTATATTGGCGTTCATCAATTCATACCAGGTGTGAGTGCAGCGACCATGAGCTCTTCACTGATTATCGGTGAATCGTCGTGGCTTGCTCTGGTCGGACCAGATGAGGTTGCCAATTATTCCTCTACCACTTGGATTGTCGAAGTTGATGGTGTAGGTGGCGAGGCTCTGGAAGCTCTTGCTTCAAAACTGTCTGCAGACTTTAGGGTCTCCAGTGTTCTTGACTGGTCGAGTTCACATAAGGAAGTTGAGCGAAACGGTGGACTGATTTTCGGAACACCTGGTCTTCTCTCCTTACAGTTCGTTGTGGCCAGCATCGCAGCAGTTGCTTCCAGTTTCGTTTTCCTTTCGTTGGTGTTAAGTCAGCGTCAGAAGGAACTCGCAGTTCTCCAAGCCATCGGTGCATCACCAAACCAAATCATTCGGTTGGTGTTGTTCGAGATCCTTTCTATTGTCATGGTTTCCATGGCTCTCGGAATTGTTCTTGGAATCGGTGTCGCTCTGTCGTTCAACGGATTCTTTGATATCTTCGGATTCATCTTCCAAATATTTGGAGGTTCATCAACCACGATAGAACGAACGTTAGTGTATCCTTGGACTCAACTGCTGTTGGTTTCCTTGTCGGTGTTCACTGCTGTTGTCATCGCATTGTTGGTGACCACACGCCGTGCATTGAAGTCGGACTTAGCCAGTGTGCTCAAGGGGGAGTGAAGTATGAAAGAAAGTATCTTGAGATCTGATGGACTTTACCACGTGTACGAATCGAAAGCTGAAGACGGTAACGTCGTCGCTCTGCGAGGGCTTCACATCGATATGAAAGAAGGCGAGGCAATCGCAGTCGTCGGGCCCTCTGGCTCTGGAAAATCAACGTTGATGAAGTGCCTTGGCGGATTGATGAAGGCCAGTGCAGGTTCCGTCTCCCTTGCAGGAAACAACATGACTCGCCTCACTGGACAAGAATTGGTTGAATTACGACAGAAGACAGTTTCCTTCATTTTTCAAGAAGGTAACCTTCTGCCACAGATGAACGCCCGGGACAACGTAGCACAACCGCTTCGACATCAGGGCGTGTCATCTCGTAAAGCACTGAAACTGGCCGACGCTATGCTCGACCGTCTTGGAATGGTCCACCGAGCGCATGCTTTGCCCATGATGCTCAGTGGTGGAGAGCAACAACGAGTTGCTATTGCTCGCGCATTGATTACCAATCCACGTCTGATTTTGGCCGATGAACCGACAGGTGCTCTGGACCCAGTCACAAGTCGAGAAGTACTGGCCTTGTTCAAGGATCTGCACCAAAACGACGGCGTGTCGTTTTTGATTGTAACCCACTCGAAAGAAGTCGCAGCGTTCGCTAACCGTTCACTGGAACTACGTGATGGACGGTTCGTTGCTGAACACGGTGAGAATGTGGATGTTGAAAACCTCGGCAAAGACCGAGAACTCATTATTGACGAGACTGGAACGGTGACACTGCCTCCGGACTTGTTGGTCCGGATTGGTGGTGCTGGCCGATATACGGTTGGCAATGCCGACAGCGGTTATCTTTCGCTTCAGGGTGAAGCAGTGGAATCCATGGGTAAGATGGAACTCGCCTCGGTTTGTCCTGCTTGTAAGCACCAATACGACGGAATTGAGGAGCAACTTTGTCCTTCGTGTGGTTCAAGTAGACCGATGGTCGAGGTCAAAGCATGAAGAGCGTCGTCTCTCTTGTCGGTTATCTCGAAGGATTCTCGTTTCTCATCTTGATGGGATTTGCTATGCCAATGAAGTACATTGCTGGAGACCCAAGTTGGGTCAGCCTCATGGGTTCATTGCACGGTGGTCTTTTCCTCGCCTACCTTGGATTGTTGTTCCTAGGAGTCGGTAAACACTGGACCTTCACTGCTTTGATTCATGGATTCATTGCTGCGGTCGTGCCAGCAGGCCCCTTCTTGTTTGAAGGCATGCTCATTTCAGGCGAGTATGACCTTGATGAGTAATCAAGCTATGATGTACCGTGCCACGCCATAGGGTGGCTCGATTTCACTAGAATCAATGCCAACCCACTTTTCTCGTATGATTTGATCAGCAATATGGCCAATGAACTCCTTTCTTCCTTCATCGCTGGATAGAATCCACTGTTCTACAGTGTATGCTTCTCGAACTTCTTTTTCTGCGACGCAGAGTACGAGGTCAACTTTCTCGATTCGTGATGCTGAAAGTCTCCACGAACGCCGAGTGGCGTCATAGAGTTCATCCGGGGTCATACCGTTGCGCCATGATTGGCTTATTTTCAGAACGAGAATTTCCTTTTGCATCTTAAATCAACTCAAGCGGATTTGACGCCTTCAGGCCACAGCACGAGAATCAATGTCTTGCCGCGAGTCTTTGGAGTGTGCGTCGTTTCCCGGTTCATCCATACAAGAGAGCCCGCAGGATAGGTGCCATCTTCATCCCAAACTTCGCCTTCAAGCACGATGTATGCTTCGCCACCGGGGTGGCTGTGGGGCATGAAAGCATCAACGGTTACTTCTGAATCAGCTTCATACAGCACCAAAGAGCAGGCGTCTTCCCGGTATAGGCGTCCAAGTCGAACACCAGTGCCGAAGTCTTTCCAGCGAATATTCTCTTCAAGCCAGGCTTTGTCAATGTTGAACCCAAGCCAGTCGGTCATGTTATGTGTGAAGGGCATGGCTAGGCGAAGTGGCCTTACCACATGAGTATTCGGATGGTGATTTGTTGCTCTGCAACGGGGATTGATTTGAATAAGGGTTCTTCTATCAATCATTTATGGCGACACCACTCCAGTTTCCAGATATCCCACCTTCTGGGCCATGGGACGGATATGTTTTGGTCGTTATTTGGCTCCCGATGGTCTTGCGTTTATTCCTCTTAGTGGTGCCTTTCCGTCGAGCAATATCTCAACTCGCACCTCATTCGGGCTGGGCGCTCAAACAAATGCGTGAGTTGCCAGTCAAAGGTTTTGGAATACTGGCAATGAATGAAATTTTAGCGTTTAGTATTCCTCCGCTGTTGGTTTATCTGGTTCGGATGACGAGTGATCCGCTCGGCTGGCAAGAATGGAGCGAAGTCTCCGATACAGGTTTCGCAATGTTGACTCTGTTTTTGTTCGTCTGGATTTTCTTTGATTTACTCCGCATCAGCCGAGTCCGTCGAATGATGAAAGCGGTCGAGAAGAGAGATATAGCGAAACTCCGAAAGGTGGCCGATGCTGGATTGGGCATACGTCGATGGTTAACGAAATTCTCTGGAAAAGAAAAGAAAACAGATGAAGAAAACCAAACCAGCCTCAAAGAAACAAGCAAGAGTGTAGCCAAGAATTCACTCGCAGTATGGGGTGCACGCGTATTAGCAGTACGAAAGTTGACACCACAAGGCCTTCTTACTGGCCTCGCCATTGGTGCGGCAGTAGAAGTCGCCAAAGCAGGTGCTGGGAAAATTACGGATTCAGTCGACAAGAAAATGCAAGAGGAATTTGATAAGATTGCTGAAGTGAATACAATGACTTTACTGAAATTATTACTCAGAGACCTTGCGATGGGTATTTTGCCGTTGTTCCTCTTGGCTTATTTGCCAATTCTTCTCGGTTGATTTCTCCGCCATGTTCATTGAGCAGCGTCTCAGCCGTTGACATGAGGGACGACCGTGTCAATGCTTATTCTCATGCGCCATGGACAATCAATGTGGAATGCTGCAAACTTGTTTACCGGATGGGTCGATGTTCCTTTGACCCAGAAAGGTATCGATGAAGCGCTTGACGGCGGTCGTAAGATTGCCCATTTGCCGATTGACGAAGTTCACACATCAGCGCTCATCCGTGCTCAAATGACGGCAATGTTGGCCCTTAGCCAACACCAATCGGGTAAAACTCCAATCTTCCAATACGAGGATTCCGGGGAATCAACGGCTTCCAATGAAGGGAAAATGGCAGCTTGGGCTCAGATGAACGAACAAGCCGACACCTCAAACATTCTACCTGTTTATGCGTCATGGAAACTCAATGAGCGAATGTACGGCGATCTACAAGGCTTGAATAAACAAGAAACTCGAGTGAAGTTTGGAGATGACCAAGTGAAGATATGGCGGCGTTCATACGATGTTCCTCCACCAAATGGAGAGAGCCTTGAGTTAACCGCAAAACGAACCCTACCTTACTTCTCTGCATCCATCCTCTCGTCCATCGACAACGGCAAAAATGTATTTGTGGCAGCGCACGGGAATTCTCTACGAAGCATCATCATGGACCTTGAAGGTCTTTCGCGAGATGAAATTCTGTCGTTGGAAGTCCCAACGGGTGTGCCTCTTGTTTACCGACGAGAAGACGGCGGCTGGACTCGCCTCACCGAGTTTTGAGGCGTTCGCTATGGACCGTTCCACCCTTCAAAAGCGAGGTATTCTTCTCGTTCTCCTTATCAGTTCACCTTGGCTTTTGTGTCAAGCATGGATCGCAGTTGGCGCACCAGATGAAGCGTTCACTGCCATGCCATCGTGCCCTGATACAAGTTACAATTGCGCTCATTTGGGCGGTGGAGATACCTATCGAATGGACGGAGAATACACGCTAACCCTCAATGCCACGGTTGAACAAGTTTGGTCGCAAGTAGAGCAATACATCGATGACTCGGGTTCAGAGGTATTGGTTGATGAAACAATGGATTCGGGAGAACGCTATGTTCACTTCGTTGAGCGAACGACGTTTTGGCGCTTTCCAGATGACATCTCAATCTCTGTGCAACCTCTTGCAGACGGTTCTTCAAGTCAATTAGAGATGAATTCACAGTCTCGGCTCGGTCAAAGCGATCTTGGCGTCAATCCAAATCGTATCGACAGCATCTATCAAAAAATCGTCAACGGTTTATGATGAAGGAAGTGCTTCCCAACCGTAAGGGAAACCATCCTCATTCACCATAACAACATTGATTCCAAGTCCATTCTTACGGAATGCAATCAATTGGATTTCGTGTATTTTATGCCCACTTGGAGCAACACCGAGCACCTTGAGATTTTGACGAAAGAAAAACGAACGTTTTCGACTTTTTGGCTGCTCGGGTTGTGCTTCGACACCTACACGTCTGCGCACTCCGTCGACATCATCGAACCAAGGTAGTGGCCCTTCAGGAGAGAATCTCAAGCCAAGAATCATGTCAACACCAGGCGTTTCTTGAGCGGCATCGGCATCGGCATTGCTCGGAATTGCTGGAGCATTTGGATGAGTATGAAGCCAATGGGTAAAGCGCCCAGCCCGAGAGCCACGTGAGGTGGAGAACATATCATCTGTCCAGTCTTCAGGGAGGTGATGAACGGAATACGAATCGCCGCGATTCACGATGTGAGCCTCGCCTATCACGAAGCCTTGTCCTTGAAACAGGCCGTCTGTATGCTCATTCCCTCGAAACCGAGCCTCAACCTCTGTGCGGTGAGGTTTCCCAGAATCAATGTCCATCCCGACAAGAATCTCATCAGGTAATGCCTGTAAAGCCCACCATACCAATTGTTCAAAGATTCGGCCAGGTAGATGGATTTGTGCGGTGTATGATTCGCGGCTGTCGTAGGATTCACGGTTGTAGCTCTCCATGAGTTCCTCGAGCCACGCTTCGACCATCGCAATCGTGTCTTCCAGTTGTTCTTTGTGAATGAAGTCAGCGGTCATGGCGGGAGAAAACCTTTGAAGAAGGTCGTGCCAAGCACCATCATGGCGAGGAAGAAAGGAGGGTTTGGCCGATTCATTGGCGCTCTCACTGGAACGCCATACGAACGACTTTTGAAGCAAGTAGACAAACTTGTGTCTGAACATGAGGACGACGACCGTAAACTCGCTCGAACACTCAATAAGCTCGTGAACATCGTTGGCGAGAACTACGAACAAGAAAACATCGATGAAGAGGAACACGACCTCATCATAGAGGCAATTGAGGAAGTCGACCCGGAAAACCGTTCATTTGGCAAATTGTCCGAAGATGAAGATTCCTTCTATGCAGGTGCTGTTCCTGACGCTCCTGAATTGAAACTTGGTAAGCGTAAAAGCCTCGACGATTTGATGCAAGCCAAAGGCAACGAATTCGTAGGAAGTTATGGGCGAGATGAGTTCGAAGAATTCAAAGCTCGAATGAGCGATGATTTCCTTGCTGAATCCGATGATGCCATACGAAAGGGTGACCATGAGGCTGAAATCCGTACCGAGAACAGAGTGTTTGGTGACGAAAATGAAGAATTAGAACGCCTCAAACAGCAGATTTCACAAGAATCTGGTTTGGTTGATCCTAACGCAGAGGATGCTGAAGAATTCGAAGAAGCGGAAGAAGAGGATTTGGAGGGCTATTCGGTCGACGAAGACGGCGTTGAATGGTTTGAAGATGAAGACGGATACTGGTGGTATCGCGAAGAAGGCCAAGAAGAATGGCAGCCTTACGAAGACTGAACTTCAGGAAAAGTCTCTCAAGTCTGGTAAGTCGCCAGCTCTGCGTTGGCGAGTTTGAATCTGTTGTCCGTCAACCTGTTGCATTTGTGGCATGTTCGGGTCTTGATTTGCATTCTTTTTCTTTGATTTAATTTGATTGTACTGCCACGTGAAACTGAGTACGAACAACACGATCAGCATCATCAGCGTTGAGTTGTTTGAGGTGGTCATCAAGGTAAGCGGGTTACCCGTAAGCAACAACATTGCACCCATAGTCCCCATAGAGCCTAACAATCCAGATACCAGCACTGGAAGCACATTTCTCATCCATCGAACTGAGAAGAAAGCGAGTATAGCCATTACGCCCTGAATTGTATCGCTTTCAACCACTTCGAATCCCTTCCCTTGCAGGAATTCAAAGACACCTGCAAAACTGACGTAAATCAAGAAACCAGCCATCAACCGAATGCTCAACTGAATTGTAGCAGCCATGAAGAATCCACACAATAAAACGAGGCCAATCATGACGTACAATTGGCGTATTTCGACGCCTAATTCAGTAACAAAGGTGTGCGTTAGAGGCGTGATGATGAATCCAATTCCTGCTCCGGTCATTCCAGCAACGAATTGTAACTTTTCGTGACCTTTGAACATTAAGAACAACGATATTGCGAGCATAATAGGGCCAAGATACGGCCCAATGCTCGTGATTTCAGTCAATAGGACCGAACCTGCATCGTCAACGGTTGGGCTTGCCATGACGAAGCGTTGGGGTAAGTTGATTTAGGCCTTTCACACGAAAACGGGGAGACTCTGACATATTCAACCATCATGATGGAATTGGTTGCTGATCCCACCATGCTGGTGAAAGGAACCATCGGTCGTCATCCACAGGCCGGTCAATGAGAGGCAGACCAACTGTTCCGCCTTCAATAATCAGTCCACCGAGAGGATTTCCAGCGCACGGTCCAGGGAGATAATCCTCTCCGGTCTCTGTTAATTCGATGCGCAGAGAATGCCCGGCAGGGACGATGACATCGAGAGGGTTGAATTCCATCAACATCGTATAACCAGTTCCAGGCGCAGTTGCTTTTGCCTCGTACCCCCCATCACGGTATCGAATATCCATTGTTGCATGGCCAAGACGCAGATTGGATGTGTCGTCGTACATTGTAGCAAAGATTTGTCCGCCGTTGCAGACCTGTGTTGTCACCTCGAGGTGCAATGTTGGAAGCCCCGAAATGTGCGTTTGGTTAGGGAACACAGGGCTGGTCATTGTCACGGATGAGCCTAGACCGTTGACCGTGCCAGATGCACCGTTCCAGTCGCTTGAGAGGTCGTGAACCAGCAGCGACACATCTTCCGGTGGCCAAGTTTCCTCGACGTGCCATCGTCCATCGTTGGTTTGGATTTGGACCATTGGTTCGGGTTCTTCACCGATGTCTTTGAGGTAATAGTTGAACCAGCCAAACAGTTCCACTGCCCAATCCATTCGACTCATGTTCGGGTATGCTTCAGATCCATAGCCTGACGACAACTCACTGTGTCGGTCGGGTTGGTCGGGGTAATTGTGTGCCCATTGACCGGATATCGCTCGAGTATTGATCCCAGCATCGCGCAGCAATTGGTAGGTTGGGAAGGCATGGTATGGGTCAACGTTCCAATCTTGAAGGCCCCATACAATGTACACACTGCCTTTGTAATTCTCAAGAACGTCAGGTAGATGGCGGCGCTCATCCCAATAATCTGACCAGTCAGCTCCACCGAACTCAGCCCAGCCCCACGTGCTCCATGGGTTGAGAGGGCCAACCAGGTCGTCACTGCACATGCGGACATCATCGGTCGTAAGGTCAGTCGTTGCTGCTTGATAAGCGGCATCATAACCCATTGCACGAGCCTCAGAAGAACCGTTTCGATAGAACATTTCTTGGACACCGATGGAGCCCGAAATTGGAACAATGGTTTTCAGATGTTCAGACGGATTTTGGGCTGCTTCCCAATTTGTAGTTCCTGCGTAGGATTTACCCATGAGTCCAACGTTTCCATTCGACCAGTTTTGTTGACCCAACCAGTCGGTAGCGGCTTGAATCCCGGTTTGCTCGCCAAGGCCTTTGACATCTTGGCAATGCGTCGATTGGCCGGTGCCGAAGGTCGAGGCTTGGGCAAAAGCGTAGCCATGCGGAAGGAAGGTGTCGTAGACCCATTTACCAACGCCGCCATCGGGAACCGTGTTTGGCGATGAATCATCACCCACACCTGGCATTCCTTCGCCACCGAAGTCATAGTAGGGGTGAATCGTCATAATGACTGGAATCTTTTCGCCTTCAGGGACGTTAGGGAGCCACAGAGCAATGTGCATCAATGCAGGTCCTGGAAATCCTACATCTTGTTCACTTGCTGGTAGTTCGACTTCGATGAAGTGTTCTGTGTAAGGTAGAGCTTCATAGGTTCCGTTCACTGGCAATTGTGCCCGAAGTGTGTCCATCGGTAAATCCATTGTGTGGCGGAGTTGGAGCGGAGTATCCCACCAATCGCCACTAAAGTCGCCCTCGCTTGTCGTTTTCATCAACGATTCACCAAAGGTCATTGCAAGGAGAAGAAAGACGATGGAAACCGCCACTGTGGTGACCGCTGAGAAGTTTAATTGCCGACGTCCGTGGTTCAATTCTTCAATACCGCCAGCAATGATTTTCTGTTGCGTGGCATCAGCGATGATGGCGTCCAAAACGACCTCGACATCATCGTCAGGAACTCCTGCCATGATGTTGCCAGTGCATTAACCATCAAGAGCATGACGCTTTGGCGTTCATGCCGCGTTTGCAGCTTCGCGGGCTTTTCGAGCGTGGGTGAAAGAGCGAATACAGGCGAAGGTGTAGACTCCACCCATCACCAACATAAGCAACTGAGCAACGGTTGATGCCGATAGATCCCCAGTGACGAGACCTTGTAGGCCCATGCCTCCACCAAGGAAGGTCAAGAGTCCAAACACGACGGCAATGTGCATCCAAAAATGTGAGCGCTCAGGTTGGCGGGTTGCCATGATGCTCATTGCAATCAAAGGCAATCCGAAGAAGGCAGGAATCAATGAGGTAAAACTGGTCATTCCTGTGCCGAGATAAAATCCAACACCTTCCAACACCAATGCACCTCCAACCAGCATAGTCAATCGAGGTACTGTTTGCCCTAAGAATGTGAAATCACTCATATCCCCGGTAAAGCGGACTAACTTTTGACAATGTCGATGGTTCGGCCATCGAAGCGAGCGATTCATTGGGGGGAACTCTCTCGGCGTAGTATGAAAGGACGATTTGCAGTAGTTCTCGTTCTCAACTTACTGCTCATGACTACCGGCGGAATCGGTCTTGCCAGTGCCGATGACGACCAGCCAGCATGGCGTTCAACCGGTATCGACCCATCGTTGTGGAGCGACGGGCCACTTGAAGAAGATACTCCAATGAACGAAACCTATCAGGGAAATCCAATCTTTGTAATTCAAGTATCGTATGTTCCAAATTTCGGTGAAGAACGTATCACTGGTAGCATAACTCTCGAGTTGTTTGAACAACGGGCACCTATTACCACTGCCAATATGATCAAAAACATCGATTTAGGCGTTTACAACGGCATTTTCTTCCATCGTGTCGTAGAGGATTTTGTCGCTCAATCCGGCGATCCTACGTGCAAGAAATTCGGAGTTTACCCTGCAACGAATCCTCTAGAACCTACCTGTGGTAGTGGTGGAACAGGCACTACAATTCCATTGGAGCATCACGAGGAATTATCTCATGTTGACGGTGCAATGGGAATGGCAAGAGGCGCAGAAGAAGATTCAGCGGATTCCCAATGGTACATCACACACTCCGAGCAACACGGACTTGACCCTGAGAACCGTGATGACGGAGGTTACGCTGTGTTTGGGATCGTAAGAGATGGCATGGTCCATGTCCGTGGTATTGCAACCTCTCCAACCGTAACGAATCCAGCAAGTGCTCAAGGTTTTCAAAATCCAGGACCTGATTTACTCGGCCGCCCTGTCAATGAAGTACTCATCGTCACCGTCGATTTAGTCGGTGTGTCTGACCCTGATGGGACTCTGCGAGGTGTTGCCAAATCTTCGAGTGACAGCAAAGGCTTCTTTTCGTTCTCAGATGATATCTCGGGCACATTTTTCAAATTAACACTCGTTGGTATGTTTCTTATTGTAGCTCTTGGGATGTATGTTGCACGAACTGAACAACCGCTGACATTGGAGAAGCATGATTCAACCGTCAGTTTGGACGCTTTTCTCGTCGACGATCCTATTTCGTGAATGAAGTGTCCTGCTTTGGCAATGCACATCGAGCACCACGTGACGAACCCTTGGAGAGAACCACTTTACTTTCTCCAAGTGATGGGATTCAATCGACCATTTTCTCCCGTGTGCTGCTGCCAATATGCTCAATTTTTCAAGCGTTTCAACGCGCCAACTTTCGATGTCTTCCTCTTGAACATTCATGTGGATATGCAACCAGCCCCCTCTCGGCTTTAGGCACTGGATAGCGTGTTCCCATGCATGCTCAGAAGAAGGCAGAATCCCGAGATGACATCGGTCTGCTTGAGCATATACATTGGGCAGTAGCAGTTGATTGTCGCCATGGTGAACGGTAATTTTGTTCTCGAGGTGATTCGCTTTTATTGCCCACTGTAGCCCTTCGATGGAATGTGGGTTCATCTCAAACGCATGAACATGCATTGCTTGGCTGCGGTGTGCCATATGCAAGGTATAGTATCCGACTCCTGCATATGCATCAACGACGACTTCTCCATCCATTGAAATGTTTCCAATACGCCGTCGCTCCGTATTGTTGCCTGATGAGAACATGACTTGTGTTGCATCAAATCCAAATTGAACACCGTGGTCTGTGAATTCTACCCAACCGTCCTCTCCAAACAGCAGTTCAGTTTGAGAACTTCGAAACATATCTTTGGCGATTGGACGCTGACGCGCTAAGCGTTTGCCTGAGAGTGCCTCAGTAATACATCGCCATAGTGCTTCCAGTTGAGACTTTGTGCAGCGATTCAGAAGTTTTACCCAGTCGTCGCTCTCAAACGCTCGTTCTGTCAGAATAATCATGTCGCCATAGCGTTCCCACTTTCGAGGGAGTTGAGAAACGAGTGGTTCGATTTCTGCTGCATTGGATTTACCTGTGAGCCAATCGGATACTGTTCTGCCAAGTAGAGCATGAGGATTGTTCGACAATTCTGCTCTTTCGAATTCTTGGTATGTGAAATGAATCTCAAACGACAGGCCCTTCAAAACCCGTAACTGCTCGTCCTTCAATCCACTCTTCAACGGCAGTATGAGCGAATCACGCTTGCGCATTGGTTTCCAATCTAGATTGAGGAGATCATGGTTGTCAAGAGCCATGTGAAGCGATTCACCCATCTCAAGTTGGCACCTTACTGCATTGCAGTAGGAGGGCTTTGAGACCGAATCAGCCATGGTTGCCCCAAGAGAGCAACGACTTTGAACATGGCGTGGCAACACTGTACCATGTCGCACAAGAGTCAACGGCCTACTCGCCTCAGTTTCTCGACATCGGTTGCCTTGGTATTGGTGATGACGCTGCATCTTTACGCACCGCTCGTTTCTGCTGCGAATATGAGTTCATGTCAAACTGCATGCGATGAATACGACAGTAATGAGGATCTCACACCTCATCGACAAGATTGGATTGAGGGGACATATGATTTCAATCTCGAAGACACATCGACCATCCGACTCGATTTGGTGTGGGCCATTCGTGAATTCAACCGCACTGCACTTGGTCTAGACAGTATACCTGCTGTCCAACTTGCACTTGCTAACGACGGTTTAGATTCGAAAGACGGAGCTCCTGCTGACCTTATTCGAGACCAATTTGATACGGAACTTCCAAACTCACCTGGTGTTCGTGTACAAGACCAACTCATTACTGAAATAGACAAAGCAATCGAAGATTCTGTCGAATCAGGGTTTGGTTCAGCTTCTTCTCCGATGACCGGTTATGTCGGTACTTACACGAACGGTGGTGTTACGGTTCAATGTTCGACCGATGAGATGAGCGATGCATCTGATGAAGGTGCTTCGACCAATAACGCGTTTGAGCCACCTATTTGTATCCAGAGCAGCGTCGACATCACGCTCTCGCCGGACTCATTCAATCTCGTTTCCAATACGAATTTGGAACTTGAAAGAGCATATCAAGGCCTTCTGGTCATGGGGACAGAGGTCACCACAATGTTCGATTTAGTCGGACTCCCCGGACACAAGTCTTCGTACTCATTCAATCCTCCAGAATACGCTTCCATCAAGAGCGTTGATGCCAATGGGGTACGTGCAGCACGAACTGGCCCACCAGCCTATTTTGCTGGTGAATGGGAAATCGATCACCGTAACGCTGGAGAAAACGACGGTGATCTTGCTTTACCAATTGAGGTAGAGATGGAACACCGAAATCGAACGGACACATCGACTGTTGTCATTCCGAGTGATGAAAAAGCGCTGGACCTACAGATTCGACTCGACTTGCGAGATGAATCTTCAGCCACATTGGACTTCATCGTTGCCTTGCATTATTTGGACCAAGATACAATGTCTGATTGGGGTATTTCGATGATGAGCGTTGCCGATCGAGCGACGATGAACCAAGTCACCTCTGATGGAATCCGTCTAGCCTATCACAACGATATTGTCGACCTTTCCAATATTACCAGCCAATTCCCCGTAGATACCATAGCAGAGGGTATTTCCTCGACTGTTGCTGGAATGGAAACGATTCAAATGAATCCGATGTCATGGGTCTCTGAATCGACGGGCGGTGAAGGAATCGTAGGGCCCGAGGGAGGTCTCAACTTCACACACTCAAGTGGCTGTACTGAAATTGTTCCACCGAACAAGCCTCTGTACTATTGTGTCCAGGGTGAAAAAGCGATGTCCTACGAACACCCAGTCTACCTTCGAGCGACAAGCCAACCGTTCTCCATGCGCTTGCTCGATATCATGAAAGAGAACAACGATAATGAGGATGTAGCCGATGTGCTCGATGTCCTTACAACCGAGGATTTCCGCAGAGTGATGAATGCAGGAATTGAGTTCCAATCGGTAATGGACAGTACTTTCCTCTCTGACATTGTTCCAGACGATCTCCCTCCATCAGAACTCACTCTCGAAATCATTCTCCCTGCATGGATTCAAACCATGGATGGTTCTGACCGCATCACTTTGAAGGATTCTCTTGACGGCAACGACGAAATGGAAATTTCTTTTTCCGGAGTAAATCAATACGATTGGCGGAATGTTATCAAAAATCAAAACGGTGATATCGCATGTTATTCCAATCAATCCACCTGCACCACAAACGTCGGTGGCTTGGATGCAATGGAGTTCGATTTCAATGAATGGGATCGGTCCGTTTCAGTCGAATTTGGACTCGATGCTAGTGTTGCTTTACACCGAATTGGTATCCCGCAAGACCGAATACCTACGTATGAAAACCACAGCATCTCCATGGAGGCAATCCCTTCCGATTTGATACGGCTTGGCATCGATATTTCGAGTCGGCTGGAATCTCCAATTAACCGTACATTGGAATTTTCAGAGTACTGCACGACTGAAATGATGGAATCCATGCCGGTGTGTGGAGAGAACATTACGTTTGAATTCTCAAGTCAAGGCATTACGGAATTCGTTGCGCGCTTTGGTGAAGTTCTAACAGATTTCATCCATCAAACGATTGCATACTATCTTGACACACATTCAACTCAAATCAAATCCGTCGATTTGGATGCATTTGTCATCGATTTCAGCATTGGTGGCATCGATGCTCCAGACTATGTTGTCTCCGATAACGAAGGGATATACCTTTCAATGAAGATTCCAAAGGTTCGATTCAAGCTTGAAGTCGATGGTAATCTTGCAGAAATGTGGACCGGTAACTTCGATTCTGCAGAATACACGCTGACTACTAACGCCGTTCAGAATTTGATTTTAGGCCCGATGACAAGCATGGTTGATTCATTCAGCCATGCCCTTACGTCTGGAATATTTTCGATTATCTCTTTATCGGGCGTTAACATTCCTCCAGAACGAGTGACTGTGCCGTTCTTCTTGACCAACAGCACCGTCAATGAGGAGTTTGATTTGGGTTGGACCGGGCCCTTTACCGTTACAATGCCGAAAGGCCTCGAATTCTCCTATCTCAATTCATCTGCAGGCAACATTGAGATTGGCGAAGTTGATGGTCGACAGCAAATTACCTACCATGTCCCATACGGTGAGTTTGAAGACGATATTACATTCAAGTTCAAAGTGACATGGTATTTCTTCTTCATCCAACTATGGAAATATCTGGGCATTGTAGTGATACTTCTTGTTCTCGCTATACGACGGCGAAAGAAGCGTAAGTTACGTAAACAGAAGGTTCGCAATGCTGCCAAGGCACATTCTGCGCACAAAGTAAGCATTAATCCGACAGAATTCGCTGATCTTTCTGGTTTCCACAGCAAGGGTATTCATGGGGACATGGAGGTCTTGAAGGATTACCAAGAAGATACAATACCTCCTCGCCCCCCAACCTCTTCGGGATTGGGCGATGGAAGATTTGACTGATTAATCATGCAACGCTGAATGAATTCTCATGGCGAGCGAAGGGCCAATGCCCGGGACTGTTTTCAAGTCCTGAAGTGAAGCGTGAGCGATTCCTTGCCGGCCGCCAAAGTGTCTCAGGAGATTCTGCATCTTTTTGGCTCCGAGTCCTTCAACTTCTTGCAGTGGGTCGTCAAGTTTTCTTCTGCTACGCCGTTTGCGATGGAATGTGTTGACAAACCTGTGCGCTTCGTCACGTGCGTGAACCATAACGCGGCCTTTACGGTCAAGAACAAGCGGTGCTGCATTGTTCCTGAATATTGTCTCTTCACGCTTTGCCAGTGCAGCAAGTTCGAATCGGCCGGTGATGCCGTGTTCTTCAACCAAGGCGGCAATGGTTGACAAATGGGTTTCTCCACCGTCGATAAGAACCATGTCCGGCCATTCATCCTGGCGTTTTAGCCACCGCTCGACGACTTCTCTCATCATACGCAAATCATCGATTGCATCGCCTTTGATGGTGTATTTCCGGTACTCTTTTTTCTCAGGCCTACCGTTGCGAAACGAGACACTCGCTCCAACTCTCTCGTCACCCAAGAGTTGAGCCATGTCAAAACAAACAAGATGGTCGAGTTGTTCCAATCCGAGAAGAGCAGCGCCTTCATCCGCAGCACGTTGCTCAAGAGAACCACTTGTCTTGTTGGAAAGCCGAACGATTTGAATTTCAGCATTCTGTTGAGCGAGGGTTTGCAGCGTCACGAGGTCGCCGCGCACAGGGATGCGAACCTCGACGTTCGAACCTCGACGTTGCGTTAGCCATTGTTCAGTTCCGTCTTCAAGAGGTTCTGGTGTCACCAGTAATCTCGGCGGTGTACGGTTGGTGTAATGTTCTGATACGAACATCGATACGGTTTCTTTGACATCACCTCTGTGCAGCATCGGCCAAACCTCTTGCCCTTGTACGACCCCATTATTGGCATGAACAACAACAACAGCAGCAAGGTCACCTTGCACTCCAATGCCGAGCGCATCGCAATCGCGATACACCTTACTGGAAACAACGTGTTGACCTGTCGTCGTTCGGATGGCGCGAATCATGTCTCTGCTCTGTGCTGCTTTTTCGAATTGCATCGCATGTGAGGCGTTATCCATCTGTACGGCGAATTCTTCTAAGAGTTCCGCGGCATCGCCGTTGAGGATTCGCTTCGCAGCATCAACACTCTCTGCATAGCCTTCGCCGGATATGCACGGGCCAGAGCACAATCCAATATGCATCGAGAGGCAACCCTGCGGTAGCAAATCTTTGCAGTCGCGAATTCCAAATTGACGGCGCAGTAATTGCATCACTTGCTTCGCTGCACCTGCGTTCGGAAACGGCCCCCAACGAGCACTTTGCTTAGGCGGATGGCGCGTGTACATGATGCGCGGGAATTCTTCCTCAGTGAGGACCAGGAATGGATAGGATTTGTCGTCTTTGAGCATTGAATTATACCGCGGTTTATGCTGCCGTATCAGTTCTCGTTCGAGAATGAGGGCTTCCTCAGGGTTGGGTGTGACCATGCATTCGATGGAGTCGGACTTCCGCACAAGTTCAGGAATCATTTGCCGGTCTGGATTGGAGGCGAAGTACGACCGTATACGCTCGTTCAATCTCGTTGCTTTTCCAACGTAGAGGACTTTTCCCTTTTCTGATTTGAAAAGATATACCCCCGGTTTCTTCGGAAAATCTACCGAAGAGAGCGTCACAGGCATGATGTTGGCTTGATGCCCACCCAAATAAGGCAACCCATCAACACAGAAGATAGAGATGAAGGTTGAATGTCGAATCGTTCATTACGGTGAGGCGTTTCGGATTGTTTGATACCATGAAACTGAAGATTTTGTTTGCTGTTTTACTCGTACTTATGCCTGGATGTATCGAGGAGGGAACAGATGCGTTAACCATTTCCAACCTTGATTTTGATCCGATGTTCAACGGCACATACAGCAATGTAACGCTGAATATTTTCCAAGGTGACAATTTGGAAAATGCAACCGGTACATATTCGATCAGCATCATGCTGAATCATACAGCAGCTCCAATTCATGCTGATAACATGCTGAAGCATATTGCAGCAGGAAATTACAACATGTCGACGTTCCATCGAGTCATCGATGATTTCATGATTCAGGGTGGCGATTTTGAGAATCACGATGGGAGTGGAGGATATGCTGCAGATTGGTACGGTTATTGCGGCGGTCAAAGTTCATCAAACCAATCTGACTGTCAGCAAACCTCGTGGACAATACCCGATGAAGCAGACAACGGCCTCAAACACTTCCCGTGTGTAATTTCGATGGCAAAAACTTCTCAAATCAATACCGGAGGTTCACAATTCTTCTTGATTCCTGATGATATTGAGCATCACTATTGGCTCGATGGAGTGCATACCGTATTCGGACAAATTACCGAAGGCTGTGAGCACGTTACGACCATTTCCCAAGTCTTAACTGGAGAAAACAGTGACCGACCGGTATCCCCAGTTGTCCTTTATTCTGCCACCATCAACTGATGTGTTCGCTTCAGCCTTCGCCATATTCGGAGGCCTCCCAGGTATAACGGGAGAATCTTCAACATAGGGTATTTTCTGCCGAGGCTGTGTACCCCTATTTTCGTGTTTTACGAATGGCCTTCGGCTCTCTTTTCCGAAAGAATAAGCCAATTGATTGGCGCGCAGAGTATCATACATCCTACAGGCCTTTAATTGGAGACTTAGATGTTTATCCAGAAGTCAACAATGGGCGGCATTTTGTGTTGTTCGACATGGCGCGATACGAACTTGCTTTCGCCATTGGTTTGGTGAAATACGTCCGAAAGAATAGGTTAGCATTCGTTGTTGGTGGTTCAAGTATTCGGTATCGAAAACGCCTCGCACCGTTCCGGAAAATTCGAATTCGAACCCAACTGGTTGGATTGGATGAAAAATTCTTCTATTTCCAACACACGACCGAGCAATCGGGTGCAGTTTGCTCATCGGCACTTGTTCGAACAGCACTGCGAATGAAAGGAGGCACTGCATTACCGCTTGAGGTCATGACGGCACTCGGATTTGAAGCGGAAACGTTCATGCAGCCCTGGGTTCAAGATTGGGCGGATTGGGACGACCAACGCCCGTGGCCGGATTACTCCTCAACAGAATGACGTGTTTGTTGCGCATCTCTTCTCGACGACACACGGTATGTTGTTTCTTATGCACGCCCGCATGTACAACGGTACGGTTCTGTATGTATCGGCAAACAAGGGACCCCCATGTGAATAAAAGTAGATTCCATCGCCTTAAACC
>Ga0208950_1000219_pt1 | contig 31215 bp, 20 predicted proteins | sample AOAMet_54_BLW_10_2_FD_188234 | JGI IMG/M metagenome (GOLD analysis project Ga0208950, IMG submission 188234) | Ammonia-oxidizing marine microbial communities from Monterey Bay, California, USA - CAN11_54_BLW_10 (SPAdes) | ecosystem: Environmental > Aquatic > Marine > Intertidal zone | place...
CCATCAAGAATCTATTAATCATCAAGAAAAAATAATGAATGGATAAAAAAAAGCGGCTGAAAAGCCGCTTTTTTTTATAAGTTTTGTGTTATTCTCTTAGTTTTTTAAAGATATAACGAGTAATAAAGATACCCCTTCCATCATTTTTACCTGCATCACTTTCTACAGCACTTGTTACAAAAGCCAACTCCCATCCTTCTTCTGTCATGGTGTTTATTTTAGAAGCAATTACCGCGTCATTAGCAGCAATGTTTTGAAAACGAATACCAGCTATATTGTAAAAATTTAACAATTTAGTTTCTTCAAAATTCTTTACTCTAATATCTCCTCTGTCAGATTTATTTCTTTTGTCTTTTACTGTTTTCCCATCGGTTCTAACTGAAGTAAAATCTTTGTAGTTTCTATTTTCATCAGTACTAATTAATCTAGATCTACCAGTTCCACTTGGTATAATAGATTCTACACTTGTTATTACTTGGTATTCATAAGATTGAGCTTCACTGGTATAAATACAACATAAAACTGCTACTAATACATAGATTTTTTTCATAATAAGTATGATTTTAAAAATTAGCTATAAATGTACAAATTTTTAGTTTAGAATTGATTTACTTTGCGCTATGACTGGAATTGTTTATAAATCTACAGGTAGTTGGTATTTTGTAAAGTCTCAAGAGGGCTTGTTTTATCAGTGTAGAATAAAAGGAAAGTTTAGGTTAAAAGGCATTAAAAGCACCAACCCTATTGCTGTTGGTGATTTGGTAGAATTTGATGTAGAAACAAAAGGAGATGAAGAGACAGGAGTTATTAAATTAATTCACGAAAGAAAAAATTATATTGTTCGTAAATCGGTTAATTTATCTAAACAAACACAGATTATTGCCTCTAATATAGATCTTGCATTTTTATTAATTACCATTAATAATCCGCCAACACATACAACATTTATAGACCGTTTTTTAGTCACAGCACAGGCCTATTCTATAAAAGTAATTTTAGTATTTAATAAAATAGACACCTATCAGATAGAAGAACGAGCAGAGATTTTATATCTCAAAGATATTTATGAAACAATAGGCTATACCTGTGTAGAGGTTTCTGCAAAAGAAAATACAAACGTAGCGGCCATTAAAGATTTAATGAAAGAAAAGACAAGCATGTTTTCTGGTCATTCTGGTGTTGGAAAAACAACCTTATTAAATGCCATAGAGCCTGGTTTAAATTTAAAAACCAAGCAGATATCTGAACAACATCAGCAAGGGCAACATACAACTACTTTTGCAGAAATGTTTGATCTAAGCTTTAATGCAAAAATTATAGATACGCCAGGAATTAAAGGCTTTGGTGTAGTTGCTATTGAAAAAGAAGAATTAGGGGATTATTTCACAGAGTTTTTTGCTTTAAAAAGCGGGTGTAAGTTTCATAATTGTATTCATGTAAACGAGCCTCAGTGTGCTGTAAAAGATGCTCTAGAAGAGGAAGAAATTTCTTGGTCTCGCTACAAGAGTTACCTTCAAATATTAGAAGGAGAGGAAGAAAATTACAGAACAGATATTTGGGAATAAATTTTTGTGCTTTAATTTTAAGAGATCAGTAAATTAAATAGCCAATCAATGAAAGCAGTTATTCAAAGAGTTACAAAAGCTAGCGTAACCATAGATGGTACAATAGTAGCCTCCATTAAAAAAGGGATGTTAATTTTACTTGGAGTAGAAGCATTAGACACAGAACAAGACAGTCATTGGCTATCTAAAAAGATTGCAAACCTCAGAATTTTTGATGATTTAAATGGTGTTATGAATTGCTCTTTAATAGAAGACCAGGCAGATGTTATAGTGGTAAGCCAGTTTACCTTGCATGCATCTACCAAAAAAGGAAACAGGCCCAGCTATATAAAAGCAGCAAAAGCATCCATTGCCATTCCACTGTATGAAAATTTTATTAGTCAATTAGAGCAAGAGCTAGGGAAGAAAGTTCAAACAGGGAAATTTGGAGCTTCTATGGCTCTAGAAATACACAACAATGGACCTGTTACTATCATTATAGATTCAAAAAATAAAATTTAACATTTTATGTTTTCCATGGAATATATAATTATCATATATTCGCCATGGAAAATAAGTAACAATTAACTATTAACAAATTATAAAAATGAAAAAAGTTTTAATTGCCCTAGTAGCTTTGTCTACTATTTTAGTTTCGTGTAACGGAGAAAAGAAAGAAAAAGTAGTTGTAAAAGAAGAAGTAAAAGTTGAAAAAGTAGCCATCGTTAACAATGTAGATTTAACAACTTCTATGATGACCTGGAAAGGAACGAAACCTACTGGAGCACATAATGGAACAGTTGCCTTAAAGAGTGGTGGTTTGGTAGTTGAAAATGGTGTTTTAAAAGAAGGAGAGTTTGTGATAGACATGAGTACTATAAAAAACTTAGACATGGCTGGAAGCGAAGGAGCTGGAAAAATTGAGGGGCATTTAAAAGCACCAGACTTTTTTGATATAGCAGCATACCCTACATCTACATTTGTGATTACTTCAGTATTAGAAGTTGAAGCAAATATAGCCGTTACCGGTAACTTAACTATTAAAGACGTTACAAAGAGCATTACTATTCCTGCAAAGATTTCTACTGAAGATGGAGTAACTACTTTTACAAGTGATCTTTTTAATATAGACAGAGCAGATTTTAATGTAAAATACGGTTCTAAAAGATGGATTGAAGGATTAAAAGACAAGTTTATTGATGACTTAGTAGAAATGTCTTTTGTTGTTAAAACAACTAAACAACTAAACAACTAAATAAATAGATATGAAATTTTATAAAATAGACAGACCTACTTGTGGTTGTGGCAACACCTCAGATGCAGAAGGTTATTGTGACGGATCACATTCAACTAAATAAATAAAAAACCCAAAAAAAACCAAGACAGTTGTTTTGGGTTTTTAAAGTACTTGCTCAAGGTTTTTAACCTTGAGCATTTTTTTTTATATTTGAAAAAAAACAACCAAATGATTAAAGAAAAAGCACTTTTGGTGCTAAAACTCCTCCTTTTAACAACTTTTACCACTTTTTCACAAAATAACAAACTATCATCACTTAGCATACCGGCTCATTTAAAAGAGAATGCAAATGCTGTTTTTAGAAATAATTCTATAGAAGTAACTATAGAAGCTGCAGATAGAATGCTTGTTAAAAATAGACAGGTAGTGACTGTTTTAAACAAAAAAGGAAACGTAGACGCCAGAATTGTAGAGGGCTACGATGAAGACACTAAAATTACCAAACTATCTGCAAAAATTTACGATGCATTTGGCAACGAAATAAAAAAGTACTCTAAAGGGAAGTTTGTAGATGTAAGTGCTGTTAGTGGAGGAACCTTGTATTCAGACTCTAGAGTAAAATATATTGACTATACTCCAATATCATATCCATATACGTTAGTTTTTGAATCTGAATACAGAACATCCTCTACAGGTTTTATTCCCAGATGGATTCCAAACAACGGTTATTATGTTGGTGTAGAAAAGAGTAGCTATATACTTAACAATCCTTTAAATATTCCTCTAAGAATTAAAGAAAAAAGTTTTGAGGGCTATCCTGTTAAAAATATGTCTTCAGGGGCTAATTTACATTATGTTATTAAAAATCAAATTGCATTAAAACCAGAAAATTCAAGTATGTCTTATTTAGAATACATGCCACATTTAATGGTAGCCTGTAATGAATTTGCCCTAAAAAAAGTAACAGGAAGGGCTTCTAATTGGAAAGAGTTTGGCAAGTGGATGCATCGTAAATTAATACAGGATAGAGATGTATTAGATGTTTCTACGATTGAGAAAATTAAAAGTTTGGTAGCCGGTGTCACAGACCCTATAGAAAAAGCTAAAATTGTATATAAGTTTGTACAAGATAAAACCAGGTATATTAGTGTTCAAATAGGCATTGGTGGTTGGGAACCTATTGCTGCCAATCAGGTAGATAAGGTAGGTTATGGAGACTGTAAAGGCTTAACCAACTATACAAAAGCTTTATTAGACGCTGTTGGTATTACATCATATTTTACACTAGTGTATGCACAGCAGAAAAGAAATATTATTAAAGATTTCTCTTCAATGCAAGGAAATCATGCCATTTTAAATATCCCAAATAATGGAAATGATATTTGGTTAGAGTGCACCAGTCAAACAATACCTTTTGGCTTTTTGGGAGATTTTACAGATGACAGAGATGTATTGGTAGTTACCCCAGAGGGTGGTATTATTAAAAGAACTCCCGCCTATTTAAATGAAGATAATTTACAAACCATAAATGGAAGTATTCAATTATACAAAAATGGTAGTATAGGAGCTAGTCTAGAAAGAGTTTCTTCCGGAATACAGTATGATCAAAAAAGCAGCTTTGATTCTATGTCTGATGAAGATTTAAAAAAGCACTATATGTCTAATGTCTGGGACTATAACAACAATTTAGAAATTACCTCTGTTGCCTTAGAGAATGACAAAGATTCTGTAGTTCTTTTAGAGAAAATGAAGACCACTATAGATGATTATGCAGCCATCAGTGATAATGAGTATTTATTTAGAGTTAATGTGTTTAATAGAGAATCTTATGTTCCTAAAAGGTATAGAAACCGTACTTTACCACTCAAAATTTCTAGAGGCTACCAAGACATAGACAACTATACATATACCATACCCAAAGGATATACTTTTGTAGGCTTGCCAGAAGAAAAAAATATCACAACCAAATTTGGATCCTACAAAGTAAGCTTCACTAAAATTGATGCCACTACTTTTACCTACAAAAAATCGCTTTTAATAAAAGCAGGAGATTATCCAAAAGAAGACTACAAAGACTATAGGAAATTTAGAAAGGCTATTGCTAAATACGATAATCTAAGAATATCTCTTGTTACAACTAACTAATCAAATACCTCCCTATTATGAAAAGAATATCGTTAGTATTACTGGTAGTTTTCTTTATTGAAACTACTGTAAATTCTCAAGACTATAAATTTGGAAAAGTTTCTAAAGCAGAACTTGAAGAAAAATATTATCCTTCAGACTCTTCTGCAAGTGCCGCTTATTTGTATAGAAAAAGGAGAACCTATTATGACTACAGTAATGTTAAAGGTTTTAGGATTATTAATCAGTACCATCAGAGAATTAAAATTTATTCAAAGGAAGGATTTAATGAGGCTACTAGAAAAATACAGTATTACAAACCAGATGCAACAAATAATGAAAGGGTATCTTCAATTACAGCAATCACCTATAATCTTACTAAAGGTAAGATTATAAGAAGTAAAATTTCTAAAAAAGATATTTTTGATGAAAAAATCAATGAATATTTTAGTCAGAAAAAAGTAACTCTACCAAATATCAAGCAAGGTAGTATCATCGAAATAGAATACAACTTAGTATCTCCATTTATACGATCTATAGATGACTTAAAATTTCAACATAATATCCCTGTAAAAAAAATGATCTCTATAATAGAGATTCCGGAGTTTTTTAATTTTAAAAATAGAATTAAAGGATATTATTTTATAAATCCAGTTAAAACTAGAGGGAAAAGAGTTATAAGTCAAACCTCGAGAGAAGGCCCAACTTCATCAAATGGTGGATACTCTTCTTATGAAAATTCAAAGGCAAATTTTGCAATAAACATAAGTAAATATGAAAAAGAAAATATACCAGCTATTAAAGATAATGAGTCTTTTGTGAAAAACATAAATAATTACAGAGCTGGAATTGATTTTGAAATTGATTTTATTAAGTACCCTAATGAAGGTGCTAAATTTTATACAACTTCCTGGTCTGATGTAGCAAAAAACATTTATTCAAACTTAAATTATGAAAGAGAACTTTCCAACACTGACTACTTCACTGATGATTTACTGACATTAACTAAGAGAGCGAAAGACGATTATCAAAGAGTAATGAATATATTTCAGTTTGTTAAAAGAAAAGTGAAATGGAATGGGTATAAGGGCCTGTCTTTAGATAAAACATTAAAAAGAGCATATGAAGAAGGCTCTGGTAATGTTGCTGTCATAAATTTAATGCTTACATCAATTTTAAGAAAGGCTGGTCTAAGAGCTAATCCGGTTCTTGTTAGTACTCAGTCTAACGGTATTCCATTTTTTCCTACAAGAAATGGTTTTAATTATTTGATTACTGCTGTTTCAATTGGAAATGAAACAATTTTATTAGATGCAAGTGAGTTTTATAGTTTTCCGAATTTATTACCTAAGAGAGCTTTAAATTGGAGAGGGCGTTTAATAATGAAAGATGGATCTTCCTCATGGATAAATTTAACATCTGGTGCTTCATCAAAAGAGGAAAGTACTGTAACAGTAAGAGTTAGTAATGAGGGTTTTATAGAAGGAATGATGAGGGATAAGTTTATTGATCTAGGGGCTTTAGAATATAGAAATACATATAATAGAATTGATCAGGATCAGCTGATTTCTGATTTAGAAGAGAAATATAGTATAGATATTGAAAATTATAAAGTTAACAATAAAGAAAATATTTCAAAAGCAATAACTAGAATCATTAAGTTTTCTAGTGAAGATTTAGTGGAAGTAATTAATAAAAAAATGTATATAAAGCCACTTTTGTTTTATGGGTATAATTCTAATCCATTCAAACTAAAAGAAAGAAAATTTCCAGTAGAGTTTTCATCAATTTGGGAAGAAAAACATACTGTTAATATAGAAACCCCATCTAATTATACCATAGAGTCTATCCCAGAGACTAAAGCGTTGTCTTTGCCAAATAACCTAGGAATCTTTAAATATAAAGTTATAACAAGTGGTAAAACAATAAGAGTTTTATCGCAATTAAAATTTAATAGTACTTCTATTAACGAAAGCTATTATCAGATATTAAAAGGATTTTTTGCAGAATTCATAAAAAAACAATCAGAGAAAATTGTATTAATTAAGTCTTAATTGAATAAACCACCTAACCCTAAAATTATGAAAAATAGAATCTATTTATTGTTGTTGTTTTTATTTTCAATTTCCAATAATTATGCCCAAGACTATAAATTTGGAAAAGTTTCTAAAGCAGAATTAGAAGAAACGTTTTATGAACCAGATTCTTCAGCAAGTGCCGCTTATTTGTATAGATATAGAAAAACTGCTATCGATTATTTTCCAGGAGAGGGTTTTCGGATGATAACAGAAATTCACAATAGAATAAAGATTTATAAAAAGAAAGGAGTAGGTTTGGCTACGGAGACTATTTCTTACTACACTCCAAAATCAGATGATAATGAAGAAATAACATCATTAAAAGCATATACTTTCAATCTCGAGGAAGGTAAAATTGTTAAAGTGAAAATTGATAAAAACGATACATTTGATGAGAAAAAAAATGATTTTTATTCAATAAAAAAAGTTCCATTTTCTGAAGTGAAACCAGGATCTGTTCTTGATATTAAATATAAATTAATTTCTCCGTACTCTAAAATCATTGATGATTTAGAATATCAATTTCAAATTCCTGTTAAGCAACTCAATTATCAGGTCTTAATTCCCAGTTTCTACAAGTTTAATAAAATTAATAAAGGCTATTATTTTATTTCACCACTAGTTGAAAGAAAAAACACAAGCAAGAAAATAACATATACTACCCAAACTGTGGGATATGCAGGTCCTTCAGGAAGAACAAAAAATAGCTACGATATGGATTATTTTACTGAAATATACTCTTATAAAGCTGAAAACATAGAAGGCCTCAGGGATGATGAACCTTATGTAACAGATGTTGGTTCTTATAGAGGTGGTTTAAAGTTTGAATTGGTTTCTGTTGAGTTTCCAAATAATCCTCCTCAATTTTATGCAAAAACATGGGAAAGTATATGCAAACAAATTTATGAGTCCTCCCAATTTGGAGAGCAGATTAAAAAAACAGGTTATTATCAAGAAGATTTATCTGAAGCATTATCTAATTTTGTTACTCCAGAAGATAAAGTTTATGCAATTTTTAATTTTGTAAAATCAAAAACCACATGGAATGGAAATTATGGTAAGTATATTCAAAATGGTGTTAGGAAAGCATACAAAGATGGTGTTGGAAATGTTGCTGACATTAATTTAATGTTAGTTTCTATGCTTCGATATGCTGGGTTAGATGCGAATCCTGTTTTAGTAAGTTCAAGAAATAACGGAGTGCCATTATCTCCAACAAGCCAGGGGTTTAACTATGTTATATGTACTGTTGAAATACCAAATAAAGGAACCTTGGTAATGGATGCAACAGAGCCATACAGCTCTATAAACGAGCTTCCCCCTAGAGCTATTAATTGGAACGGTCGTATTGTAAAAGAAGATGGATTTTCTAGTTGGATACAACTTAATTCTGATAGGTATCAAATGCAAGAATATAATCTTTCATTAAAGATTTCTGATGAAGGAAAAATTAATGGTTTTTCAAGAAGTCGCTATTTTAATTTAGCTGCTATGAACTATAGAAAAACCTACAATCATATCAGTGAAGAAGATCTACTTGAAAAAATGGAGTCAAAATATAATATAGAAATTGATAATTTTAAAATTACGGATAAATATAAAATAGGAAAGCCAGTAGCTCAAACAATGAAATTTCAAACTGAAGACGCAGTTGAAATAATTGGCCAAAAAATGTATTTAAACCCATTATTGTTTTTAGCAAAAACAAAGAGTCCTTTTAAACTAAAAGAACGAAAATACCCTATTGATTTTATAGCTCCTCAGAAGAATATTTTCAAGGTAACTATTGAAATTCCAGAAGGATATATAGTAGAGTCTTTGCCTAAAAATGATTCGTTTGAAATGGTAGATCAATTAGGTTCTTATAAATTTAAAGTTATCTCCTCTGATAGAAAAATAAAATTTTCTTCAATTATGTCATTTAATAAAGGAAAAATAGCGGCTAATTATTATTCGGTGCTAAAGCAGTTTTATGATGAAATAGTTAAAAAACAATCAGAGAAAATTGTAATAATAAAAAAATAATGAAAAATAAGATCCTATTATGTTTACTAATGGTGAGTGTTGTGTCTTTTTCACAGAAAAAAAGATCAACAAAGGTTGGGCTAATTAGTATAGCAGAATTGCAATTAGCATCTTATGACAAAGATACTACTGCAAATGCTTTGGTACTTTATGAGCACGCAAATACGTATATATCAGAAAAATATGACTTAGATTTTAAAACAGATTTTTATTACAGAATTAAGTTATTTACTTCTACTGCCTTTAATAGAGCTACTGTAAAAGTAAAGCTTTACAAAAAAGAAAAAATTAGAGAAATAGAGGCGTATTCCTACAACTTAGAAAATGGTACCATCGTAAAAACAAAACTATTGACTTCCGATGTTTATACCAAAGATTTAGACAAGAACTGGACAGAAGTTACTTTTACAATACCAGCTATTAAAGAGGGCACTGTAATTGAATATCAATACAGTGTAATTTCTCCATACTCTAGAGTAGATGATTGGTATTTTCAATCCAATATTCCAAAACTAAAAAGTGATTTTTCTATATCTTATTTAGGGAACTATCAATTTAATTCTAGATTAACAGGCTTCTTAAAATTTCAAAGGAATGAGCAGAAAGTAGAAAAAAAATGCTTGTATTTTCCTGGTATTGGAAGAGGAGATTGTGCAAATATTTTTTATGGCATGGATTATATTCCAGCTTTTGAAGAAGAAGATTATATGTTAAGCAAAGAGAATTATATTTCGAAACTTTCTTTTGACTTAATTTCAATAACACAAGCAGACGGTAGAAAAAAGAAATATACAGAAACTTGGAAAGATGCAGATAAGAGCTTTAAAAACGATTTTTTTGATGGGCAAATATCAAAGGATTATGTTTTTGCTAAAATACTGCCTAAGAATTTATTAGCAATAGAAGACGCGTTTCATAAAGCTCAGAATATTTATAAATACATTCAAAATAGATTTTCTTGGAATGGGTACTATTGGACACAAGATCAAATTAATCTCAAAGAGATCTATAAAGAAAGAGTTGGTGGTGTAGATGTAATTAATCTCTCTTTATACAATAGCTTACAAGCGGCAAATATAGAAAGCTATTTGGTGATGGTAGCCACCAGAGATAGAGCACAACCTACAAGGCTCTATCCTGTTAGAACAGATTTTAATTATATGATTGTGAAAGCAATTATTAATAATAAAACATATTTTTTAGATGCTACAGATAAGTTTCTTTCTTTTGGTCAAATACCGGTTAGAACCTTAAATGGAGAAGGGAGAGTCTTAGATTTTGACAAAGGAAGTTATTGGGAGCCTATAAAACCAATGAAGAATACTTCTACCAAAATTATGGCAACTATTACAATGGATACTACTCTTATGTTTACAGGTAGTATTAATGTTGAAAAGAAAGGATATCACGCTCTTGAAACACGGCATGAATACAGTGATAATGGAAAGAGTAGCTATCTAGAAAACTTAGAAAACACTTCTATTGATCTGGAGATTGAAGAGTATAAAATTGAAAATTTTAAAGAGCTAGAGAAATCTTTAGTAGAAGAGCTAAAAATTGAATCAGATCAGCCAGAATATTCTAATGGTAGTATATTAATTAACCCATTCTTATACTACAGAATTTCTGAAAATCCATTTAAATTTAAGACTAGAAATTACCCAGTAGATTTTGGGCATCCTATAAAGTATACCTATATTTTAACTTTACGAATACCAAAAGAATATGAAGTAGTTAAAAAACCAAGTTCTAAAGGAATTAAATTACCCAACAATGGAGGAACTTTTTTGTTAAATGTAGGAGATGTTAGAGATGGGAAAATAACCATAAGTTATAGATATCAATTAAAAAAGCATCTATTTTCTGCCGAAGAATATCACTATTTAAAAGAATTTTTTAATGAAATTATAAAAATTCACACTACTTATATAGAACTAAAAAAACCCTAGTGATTATAGCTCAATTTTAGTAGAATACTTTACTTCGTTAATAGAAAAAGTAGAATGTGTACTCCCAATATGCTTAATAGTAGTAAGCTTGGTAACCATAAATTCTCTATATTCTTTCATATCTGAGGTGTGTATTTTTAAGATATAATCGTAATCACCGCTTACATGAAAACATTCAGAAACTTCAGCTAGCTTTAAGATCTCTTTTTCAAAATTAGACAAGAATTCTTTAGAATGCTGTAAGAGTTTTACATGGCAAAAAATAAGAAATGATTTGTTAATTTTTTCTTTGTCAATAATTGCAATATATTTTTTAATAACCCCTTCTTTTTCTAATTTCTTAATTCGTTCATAGACAGCCGTTACAGATAAATTTAGCTGTAAAGAAAGTTGTTTGCTAGTTTGTTTGCTGTCGTTTTGAAGCAGGCTAATTAATTTTTTATCAGTACCATCTAATTTCATGAGAATGCTTTTTTTAATGCGCTGTCTTTTTTTGTAGAATAGTTAGCCGAAAAATTATCTAAAAATTTCTTACAAAGTTTAAAATTAAAGATTTAAAATTTATTTTTATAATATTTTAATGAAAAATAAACTAATATTATGTATTATAGTTGATAATATTTCTATTTATAGCTAAATTTGATAAAAATACACTGACCATGAAATTTAATCCAGCAGACAACATTCAAGACCTTCAAAACTTTGGTGAATTTGGAGGTGTAAATCCATCTATTTCAGACTCTTCTACCTATACCTTTTTATCGGCAAAAACAATGGCTGATACCTTTGAAGGAAATACAGATGGTTGTCATTTATATTCACGTCATACCACCCCAAGTAATATGTTTTTAGGGGAAGCGTTGGCTGCTATGGAAGGAACAGAAACGGCCAATGTTTCAGCTTCTGGAATGGGAGCTATTACTCCAGTATTATTACAATTATGTGGTGCCGGAGATCATATTGTTTCTAGTAGAACTATTTATGGAGGCACCTATGCATTTTTAAAGAATTTTACACCTAGGTTAGCCATTCAAACTTCTTTTGTAGACATTACAAATTTAGAAGTAGTTGAGGCCGCAATTACTAAAAACACCAAGGTTTTGTATTGCGAATCTGTAAGCAATCCATTACTTGAGGTAGCAGATATTAAAGCATTAGCTGCATTGGCTAAAAAATATCATTTAAAATTAGTGGTAGACAATACATTTTCACCCTTGTCTATTTCTCCTATTCAATTAGGAGCAGATGTTGTGGTGCATAGTTTAACCAAATTTATTAATGGTTCTTCAGATGCTGTTGGAGGTGTTGTTTGTGGAACACAAGAATTTATAAACCAATTAAGAAGCGTTATAGACGGAGCTAGTATGTTATTAGGTTCTACTATGGATAGTTTACGTGCTTCTTCGGTTTTAAAGAATTTAAGAACTTTACACATTCGTATGAAGCAGCATAGTTTTAATGCTGGTTATTTGGCAACAAAATTTGAAGCTGATGGGGTAAAAACAGTATATCCTGGTTTAGAATCGCATCCATCACATACATTATTTACCTCCATGATGAACACAGAATATGGCTATGGAGGAATGCTTACCATAGACGCTGGTTCTTTAGAAAAAGCCAATTTACTTATGGAGGCTATGCAGCATAAAAATGTAGGATATTTAGCGGTGAGTTTAGGTTTTTATAAAACATTATTTTCTGCTCCAGGGTCATCTACTTCTTCAGAAATTCCAGAAGAAGAACAAGAAGAAATGGGCTTATCCGATGGTTTAATTCGTTTTTCTATTGGTTTAGACAACAATATTGAAAGAACCTATCAAATTATGAAAGAATGCATGTTGGAAGTAGGAGTGTTTGCTGGAGTAAAAGCGTAGCTGTCTTAAAAATCTCTGAAAGCTCTTTTAAACATATCAGCAACAAAATCTTGTGCATTTTGGTCTTTAAAGCGTTCTTCTGAGAGGTTTTTAGTATTCCATCTATTTTCTTGTTTTACCAATCTAAAACTAAATAGAGAAGAATTAGAATCGTTCTGATCTAACAATGGATAGCGTAAATCTTTGTAAATAATTTGATCACTCGTTTTAGAAACCGCTAAGGCATAAAAATCTTTGCTAAACCATCGTAATGTTTTTATATCTGGATGATCTACATTTAGTAGTGTGTGATTTTTAGGAATACTAATAAAGGTAGGCAAGGTGTTTTTTTTATCAAAAATAGAATAAAAAGTTACCTGGTAATTAATGTCAGTTTCTGCAACTGCATACCACAATGCATTATTAAGAAGTGTGGGTTGAGCACTAAACCTTTGGTAGTTAATGTTTGCTTCTTTAAAAGATGTTTTAAATACACTGTCTACATACAATTTATTACCAATGGTAAAAAATAGATAAGCTGAACTCATATAAAGACCCGCTTTTGTCCATTTTCTTCGTGTTGGGTTTTTTCGATTAAAAAACATAGCAACAATCATACATACTAGAAAGGGAAGAGTGTATAGTGGATCTGCTACAGCAATGTTGTTAAAAGCAACTCTATAGTCTGAGAAGGGTAAGAATAATTGAGTTCCGTAAGGTGTAAAGCTATCTAAAATTGGATGTGTGAAAATTGATAAAAAAAACAACAAAATCCAGTCTTTCATATTGGTAGATCCTTTTCGTAATGCTCCATAATCATAAGCTTTTGAGCTTATAAAACCAAAGATGAAAGCTCCCAAAACTGCAAAAAGTATCGAATGCATAAATCCTCTGTGAAAAGCCAAGCTGTCTATCTCATTAGAATAATACAAACTTCCAATAATTACATCTAAATCTGGTATGGTGCCTCCAATGGCTCCAAAGAGTATTGCTTTATTTCCTATTTTTTTTCCTAAGGCAATTTCACCACAGGCAGCCCCTAAAACAATTTGAGTAATTGAATCCATGAGTGCAAATGTAACCAACTCTTTTCATTTGCATAGCTTCTTCTAAAATCGTAACATTACAAAACAAAAATTGAGACGATGCAAGACCAAGAAAACCTTTCTGAGATAAAAATACAAGATCAAAAAATAATGGAGAATAGTGAGCTTTCTATTTTAGAAGCACTTATTCCTATCGTCATTTTAGTAGGAATGTTAGCCTACAATGTTTTTATTTTTGGTGATGACTCATTAAGTGGAACAAATCAATTTATATTATTAATGGGAGGAGCCGTAGCCGCAATTGTAGGTTTTAGAAATAAGGTTTCCTTTTCAAGAATGATGGATGAGGTTGCTGAGAATGTAAAATCAACATCAAGTGCACTATTTATTTTATTAATGGTTGGAGCTTTGGCAGGTACATGGTTGGTTAGTGGTATTATTCCTACCATGATTTATTATGGTTTACAAATTTTAAACCCCACAATATTTTTACCCGCATGTTTAATTATTTGTGCTGTTATTTCTATTGCTACTGGAAGCTCTTGGACCACTTCAGCCACCGTAGGAATTGCATTAATAGGAATTGCAGGAGCTTTAGATATTTCTCTAGGGATGACTGCAGGAGCTGTTCTATCTGGTGCATATTTTGGAGATAAAATGTCTCCAATGTCTGATACAACAAACTTAGCGCCAGCCATGGCAGGAACAGATTTGTTTACGCACATAAAATATATGGCATATACCACAGTTCCTACATTTATAGTTACTTTAATTATTTTTATAATTATAGGACTCACACTAAGTGTTAGTGGCGATGCAGATACTTCTGTAATGCTAGGAGATATAGATAAGGCTTTTAATATTAGCCCTTGGTTATTTTTAGTGCCAATTATAGTAATTGTTCTTATCACAAAAAAAACACCACCTTTAATAGCCTTACTTGCTGGAACTCTTCTAGCGGCAATTTTTGCATTATTTTTTCAACCACAAATTATTATGAATATTGCTGGTGCAACTGAGTTAACTTTTAATTCAGCCTATAAAGGTTTAATGACCGCTATAACTGTTGATACTGCTATTGCAACAGACAATGAAATTTTAGCAGATTTATTTACCTCTGGAGGTATGGCAAAAATGATGGGAACCATCTGGCTTATTTTATGTGCTATGGTTTTTGGAGGAATTATGGATGCAATTGGCGCTTTGGCCAAGATTAGTAGTTTTATGTTACAGCTTTTTGATTCTGTTTTTGGGTTGTTTGCCAGTACAGTATTTACATGTATTGGATTAAATTTTACAGCATCAGATCAATACTTAGCCATAGTTGTACCGGGTAAAATGTATTCAAAAGCTTTTAAAGAAAAAGGCTTGGCTCCCGAAAACTTAAGTAGAACCTTAGAAGATTCTGGAACCGTTACTTCTGTATTAATTCCATGGAATACCTGTGGAGCTTATCATTCAGGTGTTTTAGGTGTAAGTGTTGGAGAGTACTTTATCTATGCAATTTTTAACTGGCTATCTCCATTTACAACCTTATTATTTGCTGCGTTTAGGATAAAAATAAGACAGTTAGCTAGCAAATAAGAACTTTAAATAAACCAATTCCAGACAAGTCCAAAACGAATCGTAAAATCTCTATATGGGTAATTTGGTGCAGAGAAATAGTTTCTGTTTCCAGCATCTGATAGCGCGTTGTCTATTCTAAAATAAAGTCTAGTTCTTCTTATTTGTGCGTTAAAAAAGATATCTACAGAAGGAAACCCAATTTCTTCAGAATTTTGAAGTGTAAACTCTGCCAATAACGGATTGTATGCGTTGGCCTTGTAAGCTGTAAAATAGTTAAAAGTAGCTCCAATTTGAACCTGCATAGGCTTTCCTTTAAACCAATAATCTGAATAGTACAAGGTATTTCTAGTGATGAGTTCTGGGACTCTAAAAACAGCAGAGCCACCGCTCACATTTTGGTACATGATGGTATTGTCTAAGGCAAATTTTTTATAGCTAAATTCTCTAGAAGCCTTTACTTTTAAATAAGTAACATTTTCTGAGTATTGTTGTGGTTTGTTATCTTCTCCAAAATAGGTGTAATTTTCAATATTAGTTAAATTTACAGCCGCGTTCAGCCATTTAGAACTTATCTCAAAACCTAAGTTTTGAGTTCTTATATTGCCAAAATTATTTTCCCAATTGTACCCATCATAAGAACTCTGATGAAGTAAATAATTAAAGTTTGGAGATGAAGAGTTTAATAGAATACTTGCCTTTAGGTCAAACAAACTGTCTTTTTTATAAGACAGGTTGCCTAGAAGGTTTGTACCTGCTAATCTTGCAGAACCAGGTGTTATTTCACCCGTTGCGTCTAGTTGAAATTTATTAATTTTTGCTTTCCAGTCTGCTCCAAAAGAAGCAGCACTTCCTTTGAGTTTTCTTTTGGTGATGCCGCTTGTTTGATTTATTATTTTGTCATAGCCATAAGAATAGTTCATGATGCTAGACTTTACTCTAAAAGTTCCTAAGACATATTTAGAATTAAATTCTAAAAAAAATTGATTTTTGAAGAATGCGTTTTTAACTCCATCTCTAATAGTTCCAGAAAAATTAGTAGTTCCTATAAAGCTGGTAGGTGAGCCCTGTCTAAATTCATATGCTTCACGACTACTTTCTAACACATGGCCAATCTTTAAGTTGGTAAAGTCTTTTTGATTGGTAGAATCTTTAGAAGAAAGGAGCTGATACTTTTGCTCTAAATAGACCCGAGAAGCTTCTAAAAAGTTTTCTGTATCCTCTAAATTTACATCTAGCCTAGCTCTGTCTGAAAAATTAGGATCATCATCTTTAAAAGCACTTAATGCTTCAGGTGTAAGCCCACCACTTTCTTCATGTAAGATGTCTTGGGTTGCTATATGACCTCTAATTTTGTACTGCCCTTTTTTAGTTTCGTAATGAAATGTTGTTCTAAAATTACCCTGACTTACCAAAGCAGCTCTATATTTCCCTAAAGACCGTAGACCTGTATATGCAATAGAAACGTTAAGTCTTTTGGAGAAATTTAATGTAAAAAAAGAATCTAAAAATCTACCTTGTTCTAGTGTAGTTAGAAACATAATTTCTGAAGTTGGCGTAGGAACTTCATAATAATTAATGCCTTCAACTGTATTAAAAGAAAATTGCTTTGCAATAAAGCCAATATTGGGAACAGGGTTTAGTTTATCAAAATCATAGGTTAATCTGTTAAAAGTCTGGCCAATATTGTGAAAAGGGAGCAAGCCAAAGTTGTCTTTTCGTAAAAAATTAAATTTGTAGTGTTTTTTAATGTTTAGAGTGGTGTCTACGTAGGTAGTGTCTTTTAGAAACGAAAAAACCTTGTAATCTGTGTACGCTGTTTTAGCACTTAAATTAATTTTTTTAGTCCTGTTAGAACCTGAGGAAATAGAATCGTTTAATGAGAAATTACGTCTCTCATTCTTAATTTTTGATTTATCTATTTTTCTTATGGGCTTAAGGGTTTGTCCAAAGACAATTACATTAGTGGTTAAAAGCCAGGCAGAAAAAAGGAAAAAAATAATTCTTTTCATTAAAAAATATTCTAAAACAAAAGTAAACTTTTAAATGGAATAGAATTCAAATAATTATCTTCAAAAAATGTTAATTTGCAGCATGTTAAAAAATAATTATAGCGGACATCAATTAGAGGCAGGAACAGACGAAGCAGGCAGAGGATGTCTTTCTGGCCCTGTTGTTGCTGCTGCTGTTATATTACCACCTGATTTTTACCACGAATTATTAAATGATTCTAAGCAGCTTTCTATGGCTAAAAGAAACATCTTAAGACCTATTATAGAAAAAGAAGCCCTGGCATTTGGGGTGTCTTTTATAAATCATACAGAAGTAGATCAATTAAATGTTTTACAAGCTTCAATAATAGGTATGCAACGTTCTATTTCGGCCATGTCTTTAATTCCTGAATATATTATTGTAGATGGTAACAGATTTAAACCCTATGAAGATATTCCTTACAAAACCATTGTAAAGGGAGATGCCAAATTTATGAGTATTGCTGCAGCGTCTGTATTAGCAAAAACATATAGAGATGATTTTATGGAAAAAATTCATCTAGAATTTCCAAAATATAATTGGAGACAAAACAAAGGATACCCAACACAAGAACACAGAAGAGCTATTCAAGAATATGGAATTACGAAGTATCATAGAAAAACTTTTAAATTGCTACCAACTCAATTAAAGTTAGATATCTGATTCAAATACTTCCACCTCAAAAAGAGCTTTAAAGTGAACAAGTATTTTCTTTTTCACTTCATTCAATTCAATTTTTTCACCTAGCTCAACTTCTAAAGAAGTGACTGCTTTTCCTTTAATACCACAGGGTATAATATGATCAAAATAGCCAAGATTGGTGGTTACATTTAAGGCAAAGCCATGCATAGTAACCCAGCGGCTACTTCTAATTCCCATGGCACAAATTTTTCTAGCAAATGGAGTTCCTGCATCTATCCAAACTCCTGTTTCTCCTTTACTTCTTTCTCCTTTAATACCGTATTCAGCCAGTGTTTTAATAATTACTTCCTCTAAAAAGCGCAGGTATTTATGGATGTCCGTGAAAAAATTCTCAAGATCTAAAATAGGATAGCCTACTATTTGACCAGGACCATGGTAGGTAATATCTCCACCTCTATTTATTTTATAATAAGTGGCCTCTTTTTCTTTTAATTGCTGTTCATTTATTAAAAGATTGCTAAGGTCTCCACTTTTACCCAAGGTATATACATGTGGGTGCTCCACTAAAAGAAAATAATTTTCAGTAGGGTTATTCGTATTTTCTTTTCTATTTTGTCTTTTTACAGCGATGATACTATCTAGCAAAGAAGTTTGATACTCCCAAATGTCTTTATAATCTTTTAAACCTAGGTCTCTTAGTCGTACTTTTTTGTTTGGTTTCATTACAGGTAAATATAAATATTTAATTATATTTGTAGCAAAGCCCCTAGGTTTTTTTATAAACTCTTTCTCCTATGAAAAAATATATTCTATCAATTATTTTATGTTTAGTATCAACTATTATTTTTTCTCAATCTAAGCATTGGAAATTGGCAGATATTGAAAAAAGTAATTTTTCTACTGATGCACTTAAATACAGAAAATCTATTCCAACTAATTTTAAAGTGTATGAATTAGATGTACAAAAATTTAAAAATGAAATCTTAGTAGCTAAGATAAATGAATCAACTATTATTGAACTCCCTACTTTAGATGGTATCAAACGATTTTCCTTCAAGGAAGCCTCTTCTTTATCAAAAGGCTTAGCACTTAAATTCCCTGTAATTAAATCGTATGTCGCACAAGGAATAGATGATCCTTCTGCAACTGCAAGGTTTAGTTTTGGAACAGACGGTTTTCATGGGGTTATCTTTTACACAGATAAACCTTCTTTCTATATAGATCCATACACTAAAAACTACAATTCTTACATATCTTACAGCAGGTCAAGTCTGCCACAAAGAGATCATGATTTTAGCTGTGAAGTAGATGAGCAATTAGATGCTAAAAAAATGGTTGTTAGTTCTCAAAGAAATGCAGATGATGGGCTTTTAAGAATCTTTCGTTTGGCTCTAGTCTGTTCGGGTGAATATGCGCAATTTCATTTAAATGACCAAGGTATTGCTAGCGACGCATCAGATGCAGATAAAAAAGCAGCTGTGCTATCAGCCATGAATACTTCCATGACAAGAATCAATGGAGTTTACGAAAGAGATTTAGGAGTAAGAATGGAAATTGTAGATAATAATGATCAGGTTATTTTTTTAGATGCCGCCACAGATGGAATTACTGATGGAAGTGCTGGTACTATGATTGGTCAGGTACAAACAATTTGTGATAATACTATTGGTACTGCTAATTATGATATAGGACACATCTTTAGTATAGGAGGTGCTGGACTTGCAGGTTTGGGTGTGGTATGTGTTTCAGGAAATAAAGCAAGAGGAGTCACCGGCATTGTTACACCAATGGGTGATCCTTATGATATTGATTATGTATCCCATGAAATGGGGCATCAGTTTGGAGCAAATCATACTCAAAATAATCCCTGTAATAGAAATAATTCAACTGCAGTAGAGCCAGGTAGTGCCTCTACAATCATGGGTTATGCAGGAATTTGTCAACCTGATGTACAAAACAACAGTGATGATCACTTTCATTCTGTAAGTATTACTGAAATGTGGAATAAAATTCAGACTAGTGCTAGTTGTGCGGTAACTATCTCCACGGGTAATAGTGCACCCGTTATAGTTGAAAGCGAAGATTATTCAATCCCAAAATCAACTCCGTTTGTATTACGAGGGAACGCTTCAGATGTAAATTCAAATAATGTATTAAGTTATAACTGGGAGCAAACAGATACAGAAGTAGCTCCTATGCCACCAACTTCAATTAGTACTTCTGGTCCTGCTTTTAGATCTAATTCATCAATAAGTTCACCCAACAGATATATGCCTGCATTACCAACGGTAATAGCAGGAAGTATCTCCAGTACTTGGGAAGTTGTTCCATCGGTTGCTAGAGAGATGAATTTTTCATTAGTGGTCAGAGATAATGCTACAGGAGGTGGAAACAGTGCAAGAGATGATATGAAGGTAACAACAGTAGACATTACTCCTTTTACAGTAGATGGACCATCTACCAACGAAGAGTGGCTTGTAGGATCTAATCAAACACTTAATTGGGTGGTGGGTGCTACAGATCAAGCGCCAGTTAATACTCAAAATGTAACTATTTTGTTGTCAACAGATGGAGGTGTTACTTTTCCAATTACACTAGCTGCAAACACCCCAAATGATGGGTCAGAAGCTTTTGTAGTTCCTAACAACACAACTAGTTCAGCTAGAATTATGATTGCGGCTGTAGATAATATTTTTTATAACGTAAATTCTACAAACTTTACCATATCGGAAGCAACAGCTTCTATTAAAGACGTTTCTTTTGAAGGTTTTAATTTATACCCAAACCCGTCTAATGGAAATTTCAACTTACAATTTGAAACAATATCAACAGCATTGGTAAAACTTCAATTATTTGATCTTACTGGTAGATTGGTAAGAGAGGTGCAGTTTTCTAATGTTGCAGCAAGATTTTCTGAAAGTATTTCATTTAAAAATACTGCCAAAGGATTGTATCTATTAAAAATTAAAAACGGAAGCAAACAAACCACAAGAAAATTAGTGATAGAATAAGATTTCAGAATTCTGTATGCTTATAAAAATAAAAAAGCTGTCTGAAAAGACAGCTTTTTTATTGAACTAACATTAAATAGACGATATTATAACATTAAATAAATTACTTTTGTTATATGTCTATACAAGTACAAGCTGTTTCAAAATCTTACGGAACTCAATTAGCGTTAAAAGAAATAAGTTTCTATGCTAAAAAAGGAGAAATTATTGGGTTTTTAGGGCCAAATGGTGCCGGAAAATCTACCATGATGAAGATTTTAACAGGCTATATTTTACCAAGTAAAGGAACTGTTTTTGTGTCTGGAATTAATGTGTTAACAAACCCAATAGAGGCAAAGGCTACCATAGGATATCTTCCAGAACAAAACCCCTTGTACCAAGAGATGTACGTAAAGGAATATTTACAGTTTCAAGCAGCTATTTTTAAGGTTTCAAAAGAAACGATTGCCACAGTTATTAAAACCGTGGGGCTTACGCCAGAAGTTCATAAGAAAATAGGCCAGCTTTCAAAAGGATACCAACAACGGGTTGGTATTGCAGCAGCTATTTTACACAATCCAGATGTGTTAGTCTTAGATGAACCAACCACAGGATTAGACCCAAACCAACTCCAAGAAATAAGAACTTTAATTAAAGACTTAGGAAAAGAGAAAACAATTTTATTTTCTACTCACATCATGCAAGAAGTAGAGGCTGTTTGCGATAGAGTCATTATTATTAAAAAAGGAGAATTGCTTTTAGATGCATCTATGAAAGATCTCAAACAAAGCAATGAACAAATTATAGAAGTTACGTTTGATTATAAGCTCGAAGAACAGTTTATTCAAAAGCTTCCAAATTTAAAAACTTATAAAAATAATTTTGACAATACCTGGTATCTAATTTTTGATTCTTTAGAAGACATGAGGCCTATTATTTTTGATTTTGCACAAGAAAATGGTTTAAAAATCTTAGAATTAAGTTCAAAAAACCAACGTTTAGAAACTCTTTTTACCGAGTTAACAGCTTAATTTAATTTAAAATTAACATGTTGGTCTTCAAGTATTTTTAAGAGCTCACCACTAATTTTTATTTTGGTATTTCTGCTAGGAACATCTAATTCTATTTCTTCTGCCACATCATAGATCACAAACCGTAATGATTGCTTTCCTTCATGTGCTTTAAATAAGGTATCAAAATTTTGTATAGATTTTTCATGCACCTCTTCAATAGGTATTTTTATGGTTACTTTTTTGCATAAATCATCCATGACATCATGTAGCAATTTAAACTCTGTAAATTTTAATCTTGCGTCACCTTCTACACCCTCTTTATTTACCCATCCTTTTTGAATGGTAGTTCTAACAAATAAGAAAGAATTAGGAACAAAAAAGTGCTTAAACTTTAAGTAATCTTCTCCAAAAATCCGAAACTCAAAACTGTCTAAGTAATCTTCAATAAAGAAAGATGCCCATCCTTTTCCGGCTTTTGATACTCGGTGCTGAACTTCTGTAATAATCCCTGCAAAAACTAAATTAGCGCCCACATATTTTTGTAAATCTCCTTTAAAGTGAGCAACACTTGCATTGCAAAACTTTAGTTCATTTTTAAAATCATCTAGGGGGTGAGCAGAAATATAAATACCTACCACTTCTTTTTCTTTGGCAAGTTCTTCCATATTTCCCCAAACGTCACATTCAGGAATTTCTGGCTCTGGAAATTGAACATCAGAAGCTTCACCAAATAACGATACCTGAGCTGAGTTTAAATTTTCTTGGTATTTATTTCCATATCGAATGGCTTTCTCTATAAAAGTTTGTCCTTTTTCATCTTCAGCAAAATATTGAGCTCTGTGTGTACTAGAAAAAGAATCAAAACCACCAGCTAAAATTAGACCATCAAAGGCTTTTTTATTGGCAGCTCTTAAATCTACTCTTTTGGTTACATCAAAAATTGATGTAAAATGTCCGTTTTCTTTTCGCTCTTTAATAATTGCTTTTACAGCAGAACTACCCACACCTTTAATAGCTCCCATTCCAAAACGAACAGCTCCTTGATTATTTACAGAAAATTTTAGATAAGATTCGTTTACATCTGGTCCTAAAACTTCTAAGCCCATAGATTTACATTCTTCCATAAAAAATGAAACAGACTTAATATCATTCATATTATTAGACAATACAGAAGCCATATACTCTGCTGGGTAGTGAGCTTTTAAATAGGCTGTCTGGTAGGCAATCCACGCATAACAGGTAGAGTGAGATTTATTAAAAGCATACGATGCAAAAGCTTCCCAATCTTTCCATATTTTTTCTAGTTTCTCTGCCTCATGACCCTTTTCTCCTGCTTGTTCTATAAACTTAGGCTTCATTTTAGCTAAGACTGCTGCCTGTTTTTTCCCCATTGCTTTTCTAAGAACATCGGCTTCACCTTTGGTGAAATTAGCAAGTTTTTGAGAGAGCAACATTACCTGTTCTTGGTATACTGTAATACCATAGGTTTCAGCTAAATATTCTTCCATAGCTGGTAAGTCATACTCAATATCTTCTTTTCCGTGCTTTCTATTAATAAAGGAAGGAATATATTCCATAGGACCCGGTCTATACAAGGCATTCATGGCAATTAAATCTCCAAAAACAGTTGGTTTCAAAGAGCGCATATGTTTTTGCATTCCTGGCGATTCGTATTGAAAAATCCCAACAGTTTCTCCACGTTGAAATAATTCGTAAGTTTTTACATCATCTAATGGAAACGTTTCAGGATCTAATAAAACTCCATGACGTGCTTTTACAATTTTAACGGTGTCTTTAATTAGAGTTAGGGTTTTTAATCCCAAGAAATCCATTTTTAACAATCCTGCATTTTCTACAACTGAGTTGTCAAACTGAGTTACATACATGTCTGAATCTTTTGCCAAAGCAACAGGAACAAAGTTGGTAATATCTGAGGGGGTAATAATTACCCCACAGGCATGAATTCCTGTATTTCTAACAGAACCCTCAAGAATAATTGCTTTATTAATGGTTTCTGATTCTATACCATTACCATCAGACATGACTCTTAATTCATTAACCATGTCTTTTTCTTCAGAACGTAAGGCAGCAATCTTTCCTTTGCTTTTATCGTCTGTTCCAAAAATATCTTTTAGTTTAATATTTGGTATTAATTTGGCAATTCTATCTGCCTCAAATAAAGGTAAATCTAGAACTCTAGCGGTATCTCTAATAGAAGACTTAGCCGCCATTGTTCCGTAGGTAATAATTTGAGCAACCTGATTTGCTCCATATTTATTAATAACATAATCCATTACTCTACCTCTTCCTTCATCATCAAAGTCTATATCAATATCTGGCATAGATACACGCTCTGGATTTAGAAAACGCTCAAAAAGTAAATCGTATTTAATCGGGTCAATATTGGTAATCCAAAGGCAATAAGCCACTACAGAACCAGCTGCAGAACCACGCCCAGGCCCAACAGAAACATCCATTTTTCTGGCCTCTCTTATGAAATCCTCTACAATTAAGAAATACCCTGGATATCCTGTATTTTCAATAACTCCTAATTCAAAATCTAAACGTTCTTTAATAGCTTCTGTAATCTTTCCATAGCGTTTTTTCGCTCCAATAAAAGTAAGATGCTTTAGGTAATCATTTTCACCTCTTTTTCCACCATCATCTTCGTCTTCTTTGGCTTGAAATTTATCTGGAATATCAAAAGCAGGCAATAATACATCACGAGCCAATGAAAACACCTCTATTTTATCTACAATTTCCTGAATATTACTAATGGCTTTAGGAATATCTGCAAACAATAATTTCATTTCTTCCGTAGATTTGAAATAGTATTCATCATTAGGTAAGCCATATCTGTAGCCTCTTCCTTTTCCTTTAGGAGTTGCCTGTTTTTCACCTTCTTTTACACAGAGTAAAATATCGTGGGCATTGGCATCTTCTTTGTTGAGGTAAAATATGTTATTGGTTGCAACAACTTTAACAGCGTGTTTTTCGGCAAACTTTAAGAGCGTTTCATTTACAATGCGCTCATCTTCTTGGTTATGTCGCATTAGTTCAATGTAGAAATCATCGGCAAACTGTTCTTTCCACCAAATTAGGGCATCTTCTGCCTGTTTTTCTCCAACATTTAATATTTTACTAGGTACTTCACCGTAGGTGTTTCCTGTTAATACAATGATGTCTTCTTTGTATTGCTCTATAACCTTACGGTCTATTCTTGGCACATAATAGAAACCATTAATAAAAGCAATGGAAGACATTTTTGCAAGATTGTGATATCCTTTTTTGGTTTTAGCCAACAAAACAATTTGATAGCCATTGTCTTTTCTTTTTTTATCTAAGTGGTCTTCACAAACATTAAACTCGCATCCTAAAATAGGTTTTAGAATGGTTTCTTCTGCAGCTTCGCCATTTTCTTCTGAGATCTCATTTTTGGCAAATGCTTGTTTGTTGTGTTTTAAAATGGCGCTCACAAAATGAAAAGAAGCCATCATGTTTCCTGTATCTGTTAAAGCAATAGCAGACATATTGTCTCTGGCGGCGGCTTTTACAATATTTCCAATTTGAATGGTAGATTGTAATACAGAAAATTGTGTATGATTGTGTAAATGAGCAAACTGAACGTTTTCTAATTCAGACAATCCGGCTGAGGTAGTAGTGGTTGTTTTGGTTTCTTTTAGAGACGCAAGGCGCTTTCTAATTTTTTCACTTTCTTTTTTAAGATTGATGTGTTTTAAACCAATAACCTCAATAGGTTTAGGATTGGCTTCCGAAAAATTCTGAAAATATGATTCATCAACATCTAATTTCTCTTTAGAGAATTCTCGCAAACGAATTAATTCTAAGAAACATCTTGTGGTTGCTTCAACATCTGCAGTAGCATTGTGAGCATCTCCAAAACCTACACCAAATAAATGCTTGTGTAATTCTGTTAACGTGGGTAGTTTAAATTTTCCGCCACGACCTCCAGGTATTTGACACAATTGTGCTGTATGTTCTGTACAGGTGTCTAAAATAGGAAGCGTTGTTAAGTTACTTGCAACTCCCAATCTATGAAATTCACAGCCCATAATATTAAGGTCGAAGTTTAAATTCTGACCTACAATAAAAGTTGTTTTTTGTAAAACTTCATTAAATAGCTGTAGTCCTTCTTGCAATGAAATTCCTTGTTCTTGAGCTAATTCTGTAGAAATTCCGTGAATACGTTCTGCATCATACGGAATATTAAAACCGTCTGGTTGAAGAAGAAAATCATGGTGTTCTATGATGTTTCCCATATTGTCATGCAACTGCCATGCAATTTGAACGCATCTTGGCCAGTTGTTTGTATCGGTCATAGGAGCGTTCCAACTCTTTGGCAACCCAGTGGTTTCCGTATCAAAAATTAAGTACATAGTTGCGGATTTCTTGTATAGAAATTAGTAGTATAAAAGTACTAAAAAGAGCCGGGAAAATACGCGAAGAGTTATTCGGTTTTATTAACAATTAAGACTTGTGAATAAAGTCAATAGTTTTCTTTAAAACAATGCTAAAATCTTTAGGTAATTTATCTTCAAGCCAGGGTTGTGAGGCTCCAAAAACATGATTGGCTTTTGGGAGCAACATTAATTCACTAGCCGGATTCCATTGATGTAAATTTTCTGCATGTATTACTGGAACTGCAAGATCTCCTTCTCCATGAACTATGAGCTGCGGAATGCTTAGTTGTTTTACTGCTTTTTTAACATCTAAACGTTCTTTGTTTTTACTATAATTATAGTAAAATTGTATATAATGAGGCATTTTTTGTTTGGTTCTCCCATTAACTATGTATAAGACGCCGTCTTTTTTCCATTGTTCTAATTCAGCTCCTTGTTCAAACATAGACCTATTAAAATCGCAGACAGCAGCCCAGGTAATGAGTTTTTTAATTCTTGCATCTTCCGAAGCTTTTAAGATAGCAATAGCACCACCTCTAGAGTGCCCAATTAAGATGATATTATTAATATCTATCTCATCTTTAAATTCTTCAGCAGTACTAACCCAGTTAATGACGCTTTCTAAGTCATCTAACTCTATTATATAATTATTGTTTCCAAAGGCTTCTAGGTCTGGGAAATCTATAGGTTGTCCTGGCGTGCCTCCATTATGAGAAAAGTTAAATTTTAAAAGAGCATTACCTGCTTCTAAAAAGCTAGAAGACATTGGGTCAAAGGCACCCCAATCTTTGTATCCTTTATATCCATGACAAAAAATAACTAGCGGTTTTCTTGTGTTTGTTTCATGATAATACAAATCATAAACTATGGGCTTGCTATGCGTTCTTTTGATGAGATTATTTTTTATACACTTCATAATATCTGGTTAAAATTAATGAATGTTTCCTGTTTTAATATAATTTATGTAACAAATATGTATTTTAGCTGCTTAATTTAATTACAAAACTTATAAAAATTTAAAGATGAAAAAAATTCTATTATTTGTAGTTGCCATTGCTACTAGTATTTCTGTAAATGCTCAAACTGCCGATGAAATCATAGCAAACTATTTTGAAAACATTGGTGGCTTAGAGAAATTAAAGCAAGTTAAAGGTGTTAAAATGACTGCTAAAATAAATCAACAAGGGATGGAAATTCCACTAGAGATCATTCAAATGAGTGACGGAAAGCAAATGACAGTTATTAATTTTCAAGGAAAAGAGATGAAGCAAGGAGTTTTTGACGGAGAAACTTTGTGGGGTCATAATTTTATGACAATGAAAGCTGAAAAAAGTGATGAGGAAACTACGGAAAACATGAAGCTAGATATGAATGATTTTCCAGATTCTTTTATAGACTATAAAGAAAAGGGATATGCAATAGAACTTTTAGGAAAAGAAACAATTGATGGTGCAGAAACGTTTAAAATAAAATTAACAAAAGAGCCTATTACTATTGATGGTAAAAAAGAAGAAAATATTACTTTTTACTTTTTTGATACTGAAAATTTTGTTCCTATTGCAGTACAAAGTGAAATTAAATCAGGACCTGGAAAAGGGATGATGTCTGAAGCTACTATGAGTGATTACGATGAAGTTGATGGATTATACTTTCCTTTTTCAATGACACAGGGTGTAAAAGGACAGCCTGGTGCTCCAATTTCAATTAGTAAGATTGAGTTAAACCCAACAGTAGATGAGAAAGAGTTTGCTTTTCCTGAAGAAATTGTTGAAAAAGAGTAACTCAATTTATTAATTAAAAAATTTTGTTATCATGAAAAAACTTATATCAATAGCTTTTCTATTAGCGCTATTTTCTTCCATAAATATAGAAGCGCAAAAAAAAGCACCTATCAAAGCAAAACAATTATTTGGTGATATTTCTGCACGGCAAATTGGACCTGCCTTAATGAGTGGTAGAATTAACGACTTAGAGAATCACCCGACAAATAATAGAATTATTTACGCAGGTACTGCTGGAGGTGGTGTTTGGAAATCAAATGATGGAGGGACAACATTTAATCCAATTTTTGATGAGTATTGTCAATCCATTGGAGCTGTTGCTTTAGATCCTAATGATCCAGATAATACCATTTATGTTGGAACTGGTGAAACTTGGACACGAAATAGCATTTCTGTTGGTGATGGAATGTATAAATCTGTTGATGGTGGTTCTAACTGGACTAAGCTAGGTTTTGATTCATCTGAACATATTTCAAATATTATTGTGAATCCAACTAATTCTAAAGAGATTTATGTAGGAGTTTTGGGAGCTTTGTGGGGTGATAGTGAAGAAAGAGGTGTTTTTAAAACATTAGATGGAGGTATAACATGGGATAAAATACTTTATACCGATCAAACAACAGGTTGTGCAGATTTGACAATGGATCCTAATGATTCTAACATATTATATGCGTCTATGTGGGAATTTAGACGAACAGGTTGGTCTTTTCAATCAGGAGGTAAAAATAGTGCATTACACAAATCTATAGATGGAGGTAAAACTTGGAATAAAATCCATACAGGTTTTCCAGAGGGTGATTTGGGAAGGCTTGCAATTGCTGTAGCTCCATCAGATTCTAACATCTTATATACTGTTATAGAAGCAGAAAAAGCAGAAAGAAAAGGATTGTATAGAAGTGATGATGCAGGAGCTAATTGGAAACAATTAAACAACGACTTTGGAATTACAGTTCGTCCGTTTTATTTTTCAAGAATAGTTGTAGATCCTAAAAACCCTGATGTTGTAGTTAAAGGTGGTTTAAGTGGTTCTATATCTAGAGATGGAGGAAAAACATTTAAAGATCTTGGCAATATGCATAGTGATATTCATGATATTGTGTTTGACATTAATGATTCTGATAGAATGTACGCAGGAACAGACGGTGGAGTCTACCGTTCTTGGAATGGAGGAACAACAATGGAAATTGTAGAAAACTTACCAATATCTCAGTTTTATCACATTAGTGTAGATAATGAGGAGCCCTATAATATATATGGAGGTTTACAAGACAATGGTTCTTGGTATGGTCCGTCTAGTTCTCCAGGAGGAATTAATGCTAGAGATTGGAATTCTGTTGGAGCAGGAGACGGTTTTAGAGTGTTAAAGCATCCAACAAAGAATATTATTTATTCAGAAATGCAAGGAGCAGAAAATGTTTGGAGGTCTGATGTAGCTAATAAAAGAGTAAAAACTATTCAGCCTTTGCCTCAAAAGGGATTTCCTAAATTAAGATTTAACTGGAATGCTCCAATGGCCGTTAGTACTCATCAGCCAGATCGTTTTTATATGGGAAGTCAGTTTGTTCATAAGTCTGAAGATATGGGAGATACATGGAAAATTATTTCACCAGATCTGACCACAAATGACCCAACGAAGCAACAACAAGAAAATTCTGGAGGATTGTCTATGGATAATTCTGGAGCAGAAAATCATACTACAATATTTACCATAGCAGAATCTACCTTAGATGAAAATGTTATTTGGGTTGGTACAGATGATGGAAATGTTCAGGTAACACAAGATGGAGGTAAAACATGGACTAATACATCTGGTAATATTATTGGTTTGCCAAAAAATACTTGGACTTATCATATAGAAGCAAGTGTTTTTGATAAAGGAACAGCATATGCAGTTTTTGACGGTCATACAATGAATGACATGAAACCATATGCCTATAAAACTACAGACTTTGGAACAACCTGGAAGAATATAATTTCTGATGATGTTGTTGGATTTGTAAGAAATATTCAAGAAGATTACAAGAACCCAAATTTATTATTCTTAGGAACAGAATTTGGATTGTATATAACTATAGATGGAGGTAGTACATGGCAAAAGTTTACCAACAACATGCCTTCTGTTGCTGTTCATTTTATTGATTTACAGAAAAAAACAAATGATTTAGTAATGGGTACACATGGAAGAGGTATTATCATTATTGATGATATTTCTCCCTTACGAGAATTAACTGATGAAGTACTAGAAAAAAAATTACATTTCTTTGAAAATAAGCCAACAGTTATTTATGAAGAAGGTAGTTTTTCAGGTAGTTTTGGAGCCGAAACACAGTTTGTTGGAGCCAATCCTAGCAGATCAGTTCAACTTAAATATTTTTTAAAAAAACGTCACACATTTGGGAAAATGACAATGGAAGTTCAAGATATGAACGGTAGCGTAATTTCTAGTTTAGGTCCTGGAAAATCTAAAGGAATTAACATTGTTAATTGGAATTACAGAATAAGAAATCCAAAAGTGGCCAAAGGAAAGACGTTTAGTTATGGAGGTTTTACTTCACCTTTGGTAGAAGCTGGTAAATACAAAGTAGTTCTTAAAAAAGGAAAAGACACCTATGAGCACAACTTTGAAGTAATGTATGATCCAAAATCATTACTTAGCATAGAAGATAGATCTTTTAAACATTCAACTACCATGAAAATGTATGATATGATGCAAGAATTAGCATACATGGTTTATGAGCTAGATGAGGTCTTAGTGAAGGCATCAGAGTTGAAGAAAAAGAAAATAGTGACTTCTTTAAATACATTAAAAGAAACACTAGTTGTAACTACAGGTGATAATTATGTAGGCTCTTCAGAACCACAATTACGAGAAAAAATGTCTGAATTATATAGTAAAATTGCCAGTACTTACGATAAGC
>Ga0208950_1000223_pt1 | contig 30730 bp, 22 predicted proteins | sample AOAMet_54_BLW_10_2_FD_188234 | JGI IMG/M metagenome (GOLD analysis project Ga0208950, IMG submission 188234) | Ammonia-oxidizing marine microbial communities from Monterey Bay, California, USA - CAN11_54_BLW_10 (SPAdes) | ecosystem: Environmental > Aquatic > Marine > Intertidal zone | place...
ATATCAACTCAAAACATTGAGGTTGGCAAGAGATGATGCATCATCATTTGAAGGGTTATTTGAGACCCTTTCTGCATCCCTTTTCTACGACTGCCACTTTCGCCAGTCTTGATTTGCATGAGCAGTTCGATACCACCAGACGCCACTCCCTTCGGGAGATTCATACCACTCAAAACCGTCATCTTTCATGAGTCCTATTGTATCGATTGAGGGTTTTGAAACATCTTCTGGTTGAGACGATTGGAGCGCAGGGTCACTCGCTAAAGAGGGTTCAGAGAAATCGCTCATGGCGAGTTTTTCCTCAAGTAACTTACTTCGGTCTTCTGAATCTACAGCACCTGCTAATCCAAAGTAACTGTCATTGTGTGCAATGCGATACAATTCCTGTGGTGAGGCGATGAGCAAGTCGTCAATGAGTGTGAACAACTTTTCACGAGTATCCTTCTTGATCTCGTTATTTGTGTACCGGCCCGTAAGGTCTGCCTTCAACAGGTTGAGTTCATCCACCAGCTCCTCTGAATCATCATAATATGCTTGAACCAATGATTGCAGGTACGTCAGTTCGTTTTCTTCCTCTTTACTGAGTTTGGAATTATTGCGAAGAACTTGAACCCAGCGGAATGTGTCAGGTAGAACTCCAGCAACAGCATTCGATTGAAGCAAAGTAAACAGAGCGAGTAGAATAGCTCCTATTCCCACTGTAGTAGTCACTGGACTTGTATCTCCGGAAAAGAATTCTTCAAAAATTGAAGCCGAAACTTCATCATTCTCTTCTTCAATTACTTCACATCCGAAAGCGTCCACTTGGCTATCTGGGGCAGTTCCTGGACAATTATCATCCATGTCAAGAACTCCATCTTGATCGGTATCAATGGAACTATTAGTTTGATTTGTTTCATCAGTACTATTTGTTTGCCCAGTTTCGTTTGTCTCAACTGGTTCAAACACATCTGCGACGCCGTCTCCGTCATCATCTAAACAACCATAGAATCCATCAGCAGTAGAATTCCCCGTTAGTTCAGGACAATAATCTGGGGCGTTTGCCTCCTCAACGAATGAACCTGGCGAAGAAGATGACCGGGTTGAATTCCAGGACGTATTGCCCCAATTATCCCCGTAGCCATCCCCATCTGTATCAGACCATTGTGTACTTTCAAGGGGAAATACATCACGATTGTCTCCGACTCCGTCACCATCTGAATCTTGATTTTCATTTGCGTCCAATGGGAAGAGGTCCCAACTGTTGGAAACGCCGTCGTTATCGTCGTCCCCGTTCCAAAGAATCATTGAAAAATTGAGAAGATAATCTGTGCGATGGCTTTCGATCTTACTGGGGCATGTCGTCTGCTGTTCAAGACTCCACCACTCTTGTGCCCCTTCACATCCGTTGGGAATTCCAGTAACATGTAATGTGAAGTTGACAAATGGGCTAACATCATCGATGTACCCTCCGGTGAAAAACTCCTCGGGGATGATGTCCATAATCTGCTCTCCAGCAATGCTGATGGTTTGTGACTCCCCGCCATAGAATGAGTACGCCAATCCTCCTGTAGAAGGTAAGACGTCAGGTGAAGACTCCAAAGAAACCATGGTGAGCCCCTCGGAGGTAATCGCGTTCACGGAGAACGATAGATTGTTTGCAAAAATATGGTACGGGTGAATCTTCCCGCCCTCCGATGATGTAGTGACTTCTACCTTGCTGGCTTCGGAGTTGTCGGGGATCTGATTGCCGTCTAAATCCTCCCATTCGTTTGCATTTAAGGGATACAAATCAGCGTTGTCGCCTACGCCATCACCATCACTGTCTTGGGTCTCATTGGCATCGTTTGGGAAGGCATCACCATTGTCGCCAACACCGTCTCCGTCAGAATCCATCCATTCCAAAACATCATTCGGGTATGTGTCTCCAGAATCGCTATACCCATCGCCATCAGCATCAGGGCATCCAGTAAGGTCTTGGGTGGATGTACCAGCCACCTCTGGACAATCGTCATTGGCGTTGAGAACACCATCGGAGTCGAGGTCATTCTGGTCTATGAATCGGAATGTAGAAGATAATTGGTGTTGATTATCCTCTTTGTCCCAAAGAGTTAGGATAACGGTGCCGGCGGAAGATGCAGAAGGCGTTGTCACTTGAATTGTTGAATCATTAACGACCGTCCCCGTCACTGAACCGTATTGGCCAAATTGAACGGTGATTTCATTGGTCTTACTCAAGCCCGTCGATTTTGTAGCGTACTTCAAGATTTTACTTGTTGCGTCATTAAATGGAACGTGCATAACTCCGCTTTCATCGATGATAATTGAATTCCCCTCGCCAACATCGGCACCACTTGCCATTGTGGTTACGGCCCAATTGGTGGTGACCGGATCGATTGTTGCGTATTTTAGATTCTGACCGGACCAGGTGTGATAGACAATATGAGGCTGATCGGCTAGGTCAATCACGATGGAGGGATCTCGTCCAGTGTTCCCCGATGAATCAACAACAGTGGTTGTCCATTGTCCGTTTGGAACCCCAGTCGAGTACTTTAGATCCTCATCTTTACTATCGTGGTGGGCGATATGAATCTGACCTTGCCCATCCATGGCTATCGATGACATGTAACCTGGATACATTTCACTTGGGTAACTTCCGGTATTTACGGTGTAGTCATCCCACTGGCCACTTTTGTCGGTGGCGATTTTTAATTTCGAGCTATCGCGGTCTTGGTAGGCGATGTAGATGTCATCGTTCTCGTCGATGACAATCGCTGAGTCACATCCACGGTTGCTCCCAAGATCAATACCTTGGGTCGACCAATCTGTTCCATCATGTGAGGCAATGCGGAGACCGCCACCGCACTGGTGACTTCCTTCAGCAGCGTAGGAAATATGTGGGTTATTGTTTGAATCAACAGCGATGCCAACTGGGCCAAACAGAGCGTTTGAAGAGACTTCTTCGCTCGTCCAGTTTGTTCCATCATAGTTCATGTAGACAAGCCTTTCAGCCCATTGAGTGTATGTAGTATAGGCAGCGTGAAGGTGGTCGTTACCATCAATCACCATGTGAACATCCCAGCAATACGTTTGTCCACAATCTTTGATTTTCAAGGTGTTCCAAGATGTCCCGTCATGAACGCTGTGCCGGATTTTATAATTTTCATCCCCGATATGGACGACATGGATGTGGCCGTTTGAATCCATGGCGACGGCATTCCATCGACCGGCTTCATCGCTGTAGTCCATGTTCGTCTTCACCCATTGGTGGTTGATTCCATCGTCTGTTATGTTGGAAAATGCGAGGTCAGAAAAACCGCTTCCAGTAATCGTAATCGCTTCACCACCAGAGGTCCAGCTTGAGTTGGGTGAACTTGTTGATTGTATTGGACTTGAATACTGTAAATTATCCCCGGTATCTTCGAGAACAGGAGTTTGCATCATTGCTGGTGAAATAAAAACAATCAACAATGCTGCAACTACGAACCAACTGCGCATATCATGATGTATTTGCCTTTCATTGAAATATGCTTTGTATCAAAACTGGTATTTCTTCAGAAATAGGGCACGCTATCGAACAGAATCTGGCTGGATGGTTGGAAGTGGATGGACACAATACTATCATTGTCGCTAAAAACATTCGTTGCGATTGTAAAAAACCGTCGCAGTGTCGTGTTTGACGAGCATTTGAGAAAGGATGTAGACGCCCTAAGTGTCGGGATAACTCATACGAACATGTTCTAGAGTAAATTCAGGTTGATTCCATCAGATTACAGTGATGCAACAATGTTCGTTTGGAAACGAGGGTAAGCCGCGACTCAGGAAGAACCGGTCATGTCTTCAGGACGAACCCACAGGTCAAATTCCTCGTTGGTCAAAAATCCAAGTTCCAATGCGGATTCACGTAGAGTCGTGCCCTTTTCGTGGGCGTTCTTTGCAATTTTCGCAGACTTATCGTATCCAATATGGTTGTTAAGAGCCGTCACAAGCATGAGTGAATTTTCAAGATTGGATTGAATGTTGGCTCGAACCGGCTCCAGCCCCTCTACGCAGCGAGTTCGGAAGGTACGGCAAGCATCGGTCAGCAGGTCAACTGAATGCAAGAAATTATGAATCATCATCGGTTTGAAGACGTTCAACTCAAAGTTCCCTTGACTTCCTCCAATGGTTATTGCGGTGTGGTTGCCCATTACTTGACAGCAAACCATCGTCAAAGCTTCTGATTGAGTTGGATTAACTTTACCCGGCATGATGGATGAACCCGGCTCGTTTGCTGGGAGTGCAAGTTCACCAAGACCACACCGTGGGCCAGATCCGAGCCACCGAACATCGTTGGCGATTTTCATCAACGATACTGCCAGAGTATTCAATGCCCCAGACGCTGCAACTATGGCGTCATGAGCAGCAAGTTGTGCAAATTTGTTCTCTGCTGAACAAAAGGTCAAGCCTGTGATGTTGGCGATTTCATCAGCAACCATTTGCGCAAAGAGAGGGTGAGCATTGAGTCCAGTCCCAACTGCAGTCCCTCCAAGAGCCAATTCAAAGAGGTCATCCAATGCAAAATCTAACCGTCGCAAGTCAGCATCCAACTGAGCGACCCATCCTGACGCCTCTTGGCCGAGTGTGAGCGGTACGGCGTCCATCAAATGCGTTCTACCGATTTTGACAATGTCCGCCCAAGCCTTGGCTTTAGCGTCCAATGCATCGCGTAGGGCGCGGACGCTCGGTAACAAGCGATGAGTGAAGGCCTCTGCACCCGCAATGTGCATTGCGGTTGGAAAGGTATCGTTCGAGGATTGACCGCGATTGACGTGGTCGTTTGGATGGACAGGATGCTTTGAACCCATTTCGCCTCCAGCGATTTCAATAGCGCGGTTTGCAATCACCTCATTGGAATTCATGTTCGATTGTGTGCCGCTTCCGGTCTGCCAGACGCGGAGTGGAAAGTGGTCGTTCAGATGTCCATCAATGACCTCTTGAGCCGCTGCAATGACGAGGTCGCCGACCTCGGGGTCAAGTTGCTCGAGGGCAACATTCGTTTTTGCTGCTGCTTGCTTGAGAATACCAAACGCCCGAACAACGCCAACAGGCATGGTGTCGTCTCCGATATCAAAGTTCAACAGCGAACGAGCCGTCTGACATCCATAGTAGCGGTCAACAGGCACTTCGAGTTCGCCCATCGTGTCCTTCTCAATTCGCATCTCGCCCATACCATAATGCTGGAACGGCCATCCTAAGAAGATAAGTGACGCATCAAATCGTTTTCAAGATCCGAAGCGTTGCACTTTCTCCGGGAGATAGGCCCTGCATTTTCCGTTCTAGCTCAACGCTCTCCCATGCCGTTCCAAGGGTGCCTTTCATCCACGCATCCATGAACCATGGATGAATGTAGGACGAGCGACATACTGCACGGGTGTTCCCCAAATCGCTTGCTACGGTGTCAATAACTGCAAGCATCACTTTGCTGCGTTGTGCTTCTGACGTTGGGACTTCCCAATCACCCTCGCTCCAGATTTTTCCGATTGATTCAACATCGGGCATAGCCTTCAGCCATTTCTTCATGGCTTGTGGAGTTTGCACCTTCGATAGGAATGCGAGACGTTCAGCGCAACGAGACGTTGCAGCCCAGGTACGGAAATTTTTCGCTGTAAATCCTTCGCCACTACTTTCCCGAATGTATTGGTTGATGTGTTCTGCTTTGAGGTCTACCTCATTTCCGGCTTCTGAAATGTACATGAATAAATCAGCGTCCTTTGCTCCGAGACGATTCGTTCTCAAAATGAGGTCAACCAAATAATCATCTTCAATTTTTATCTCCCAGTCTTTGTTAGACTTCCCAGTGAATGTGAAAATAACATCGTGTTTACCTTCAGCCTCATCCCCTCGGATGTGCTTAACGTGCATCGATTTCAGCGTTGTGAGCCCATAGGATTCATTCAATCGGGCATATTCATCACTGCCAACGCGAATATTGTAGAGGTCCATAAGTCGGACCACGAGCGCAGAAACGGTCTCAAGGGACATCGCTTTTCCTTCTAAATCACGTTCAATTTGCCTTCGGAGACGGGGCAATTGGGAAGCAAAGTAGACGACATCGTCGTACTTCATTTCAGCGGTTATCTCGACCCAATCAGGATGGTAGCGATACTGAAGTCGGCCTTTTGTATCCTTCCCAGTGGCTTGAATGTGGCCTCTTGGGTTTGGGCAAATCCAAACATCAACCCAACCGGGCGGGAGAGCCATAGAATTCCAACGTACTACGATGTCTTCTTCTGTTATCGGGTCGCCATTGGACGAGAAGTACTTCCAATCGTATTCTCCTTCAATTTCAGAGCCATTTTGACGGGTTACTCCTCGCAAGGAGGGGTCGCTCCTTACCAATGTAGCACGGCGAAGGGCTTCACTTGCGTCAACAGCCATGGGTCGGCCTTTCCTTATGACTCAAGAACCTACGGGCTGTATTCAATCAGCGGCGTGTTCTTTTCTAGAGCAGGTTGTTCATTCAATGACGGAGCAACGGATGATTTGCTGGGGTTGTGCTGGACGGTCACCTGGTAGCTTGGCGCATCCCTCGATTGCTTTTACAATGTCCATGCCTTCAGAAACTTCACCAAATACGGCGTGATTTCCATTTAGCCAAGGTGTTGCTACAGTTGTTAGGAAAAACTGGGACCCACCGGTGTTACGGCCAGCATTTGCCATTGAGAGCACTCCTGGTTTGTCATGCTTGAGGGCGAGGGCAGAGGATTCGCAAGGAATTTTCCAGCCAGGGCCGCCAGTTCCAGCTTTTCGGGAATTTGGATCTTTGGAATGTGGGCAGCCACCTTGAATCATGAAGTCTTCAATGACGCGGTGGAAGTGGAGGCCATCGTAATGTCCCATGTTGACGAGTTTGACAAAATTAGCGACCGTATCGGGGGCACTGCCGTGAAATAAGTCAATTGTAATGTTTCCTGCACTGGTTTCCATGAGAACTTGCATGGTTGGACCACAAGCCGGCGATTCAAGAGGCTTTGGATGGGCTAGGAATGAACCACATCTTCATAATGCCCTCGCTGGAGGGTAAATTATGCCCGAAGCACTTGATATCAACATTACCACAATGGAAGGAACCCATACTACTCTGCGAGAACTTGGCGGAACCCGCTGGCTTGTCGTCAACGTTGCGAGCGCATGCGGGGCAACTCCGCAATACAAAGGACTCCAAGAGATCCACGCAGGAAATGAAGACATAACCGTAGTTGGTTTCCCTTGCAATCAATTCGGGGCACAAGAACCCGGAACCAACGCTGAAATTTGTGAATTTACGGCTGAAAAGTACGACGTATCCTTCCCGCTCATGGCGAAGGTTGATGTCAAAGGAGAAGGTAAAACAGGTCTCTATTCCATTCTAAGTGAAGTCGCTGATGCAGACGGTTATTCGGGGGACATCCGCTGGAATTTTGAGAAATTCCTCATCGAAGCCGATGGAACCATCCAACGATTTTCGACTCGTGTCACACCCGAGAGCATTTCTCTCTGAAGCAGTAAGAACCATGCCCTTACTGCTAAAGCAGTAACCATGAGCCAAGCATGGGTCGTTGATTCAAACTGTTTTATCCACTTGGGTCAAAAAGGAAAGGAGAAGGTCGTTGAAGATCTCAAATCTGCCTTAAACGGTGCAAAATTACTCATTACGCCCGGCGTAAAAGACGAGGTTGCAACGGTTAGCATGCGTAAGATATCGGGCCACCCCAACCTCCTGGTGTTGTTTGACACTCTGTTGCATTCCACTTCTGTGGAGGAAGAAGATGTACGCAAACTAGCAACCAAAATTGGTGAACGAGCGGCTCCCCAGGACGTAGACTTGTCATTGATGGTCCTTGCAGATCAGTTGGGTAGCGACGGAGCGGAAGTGATTCTCGTTTCGGACGATTTCAAAATGACAACCACCGCTGAAACTGCAGACCTTGCCTTCACCACATGCCCCCCCTCAACATTCATTGAACGACTTATCGATGGGGGTGTTGAGGAGGGGCGGGACGAACGATTACGCAGTTTATCTCGGCAGGTAAGAGCGTCCGAAATGAAGTATGCTATCAGCCGACGGGACCAATACGACGTGCAGAAAAAACTGACATGGATGGTAGATTCACTGCTCGCATCTGCCCACGCGATGGCCGAAGAACATGAATCGAATGAAGATGAGGTTGACGAAGGCCGATTGATTGCTGATTTGACTCGTGCCATTCGCGGTTATGACATCAAATCCAAGCGACTCGAAGCCCTTGGGAACCTGCCAGAAATTTGTCAACCTGTTCAACGTTTAGACCAACATCTTTCTTCCCTACGTACATCTGCTGAAGATGACATACCCACTACTCTAAGAGCGACAAAGAATCTTCTTACCGATGTCATGGAACAGGTCGGTTTGGGGCTGGCTCCGCTCGGTGAGGCTAAAGCAGAAATCGCACATAGAGCCATGGCTGGGAGTTTACTTCGTACAGAATCCGCCCTAGGCGTTCTGGAAGGCATGGAAGGAGAAATGGAACGGGCGCGTACCCATCTTGTTCGCGCACTCCATCTCGCAACCCTCGTCGACGATGTGGGCTCAGAGCGCAAGGCAATGCGTAGATTGGGGGTTTTAGCACTCTACGCCGGTAACCTTCAGCGTTCGTTTGACCTGCTTGCAGCAGCGACCAATCAGCCCACATCAAATCCCGTTGACACCATACCTTCACTTGTTCTTTCAGCCATCGTTGCTATGCTACTTGAACAAAGGGAAGATGCCCAAAAGCGTGTTGAACACGCAGCCTCTATCCTATCCGATTCTCCACTTGAAGGAGCGGATTCATTGGATAGGTTAGGCAGTATTTTACTCGCCATCGACCGTCCTGATTTAGCCGTTGAATTGTTTGATGAAGCAATGGAACTCGCACTTATTGGAAGCGACGATACGAAACTTGAAGCCATCGCCCATCGTTTACTTCAGGCCGAAACAGCGCTGAGCGAGAGTGACCATGATGATGCGCCTTCACTGCGAATGTTGCTTGACGGGCTCACTCCAGTTGACCAAGGCGAAAGCAAGAGCAAAGCGATAAGTCAAGCCTCAACAAGCGATGATTGAGTTCGTGGTTCACTCAAGAGGGGCGGGTGCTGCAGCATTAACTGCAGGTGAAACTCCAGCCTCGTAACGCTTGAAGTTGTCATTGAACATTTCAGCCAATTTGTTTGCAGTAGCATCGTACGCATCACCATCAGTCCACGTAGTTCGTGGCTGGAGAACTTCGGAAGGTACGCCTGGGCAACTGGTTGGAACTTCAAATCCAAACCGACCGTCTGTGATGTAGTCAACAGCGTCCAAATCGCCGTCAAGTGCTGCGTTAAGCATGGCTCGAGTGTACTTGATTTTCATCCTGTTCCCTTCGCCGTAAGCGCCACCGGACCAGCCGGTATTGATGAGCCAAGCCGTGGAGCCATGTTCTGCCATTTTGTCGGACAAAAGGTCAGCATAAACACCAGGGTGCATGGGCATGAAAGGTTCTCCAAAGCAGGCGGAGAAGGTAGCTTGTGGTTCTTTTACTCCGATTTCAGTTCCAGCAACTTTAGCCGTGTAGCCCGAGATGAAATGGTATGCGGCCTGAGAAGGTGTTAGCCGAGAGATCGGGGGCAGCACTCCGAAGGCATCGCACGTGAGGAAAATCACGTTTTGAGGGTGACCGCCCTTTGAGTCGCCGGTTCGGTTTTCAATAAATTCAATCGGATAAGACCCGCGGGTATTTTGGGTCTTTGAGGTGTCATGGAAGTCGGGAACGCCTTCTCCATCCAACACCACATTCTCCAAAACCGTTCCAAATCGTCGCGTTGTTCCAAAGATGGCAGGCTCGTCCTCTTCGGAAAGATCAATGAGTTTTGCATAACATCCTCCTTCAAAGTTGAACACACCATTGGAGCCCCAGCCGTGCTCATCGTCTCCAATGAGGGCTCGCTTAGGGTCTGCTGAAAGGGTTGTTTTTCCAGTCCCAGAGAGTCCAAAGAAAATCGCCGTGTTCTCTCCAGTTGTGTTTGCAGAGCAGTGCATTGGGAGAATGCCTTTCTTCGGAAGAATGAGGTTCATGACCGAGAAGATGGACTTCTTGATTTCTCCAGCATAGCGTGTTCCGCCGATGATGACTTCCTTAGCAGCGTAGTTCACGATAACGAAACACTGCGAATTTAGGCCATCTTGCTCAGCATCTGCTTCGAAATGAGGTGCGTGGAGGACAGTGAATTCAGGGGCGTGATTGGCCATTTGGGCTTCATCAGGTCGAATGAACATGTTGCGTGCGAAGGTGTTGTGCCATGCGTTATGGTTGATGACGCGGATTGGTAGAGCTTCGGAGAAGTCTGCACCACAATACAAGTCTTGAACAAAAAGAGCGTCCTGTGATGACAGGTAGTCCACTACCTTTGCTCGCATGCGCTCGAATGTTTCGAGATTGGTAGAGACGTTAACGTCGCCCCAGTTAATGTCCTCGGTGACGGTTGCTTCGTCAACAATGAATTTGTCGTTTGGAGACCGGCCTGTTCGCTCCCCAGTTTCGGTCACTAAAGCACCATGAGCGCTCAATTTTCCTTCGCCGCGAGATACTGCGAGGTTGATTAAATCGCCAGCAGCGAGGTTCCAATAAACCTCTCCTGATGGAGTAATGCCGTATTTTCCGAGGTCCCCTGAAGGGGTGCCGTGGACGCCGCCCATGCCGACCGTTTCTGCCGCCCCTCTTTGTCCCTTTTGGCTGTTCATTCCTCTTCTTCAACCATTTTTTCTTAACTTCTGGTTCTCGGATATCACAAAAACCATGACGCCATAACGGCGATGTACGACGATTTGGACTATTTGCCCAGCAAACAACGGGCATATTCAAGGCGGCGAGGCCTCACCAAGTCTCATGGACGACCAAAGCGGAACCCGAACGGGTCCTGCAGGTGAGGATGAAGTCTTGCGCAAGAAGGAGTTTGGACGCGCACGGGGCATGAACCTCGGGGCGTTCATGGTGGATTCCGATGATTCAGAACATCCCGAACAATTTCCGACTGTTGATGAGGCGTCTGAAGAAAAAGAAGTTGATGCAGCAGTCGGCACGTTGAACGAAATGTTCACCGCTGATTCAGAACCGGTTGGCGATGACGAAACGGTAGACTCTGTTACTCAATTAGCGGTACACGCTGAGCAACAGGTCAGCCGAGCTATGATGGTGATGATGGTCCTCATTTGGACCGCTATTGGGGCCTTGGTCGGGACGGTCTTCCCCCCTCTTCTCAGTGCAGTAGGTCTTCTTTCAATGGCCATATTTGGCTTCGGTTTGGGTGAGCGCTGGATTCCGCGCCCATCCATGCATCTTCTTGGAATAACTTGGGTCATCATCTCAATGAAGTTGCTTTACGGATTAGCCCTCGACGCATGGAGTTGGGGATGGTTTGATTCCAGTCCGATAGGAAGCAGCGAAACTCTCGGCATTGTGATGTTAGGCTTGGTCGCTCTCAACGTTGCCGTTGCCTTCCGTCACGATGAGGATGCTATCGCAGCTCAGTCAGCCTTGGTCCTCTTTGCAGTGGGGAGTTCCGCAGGGGCCGTCTATGGAGGGGCAGGAGTTGCAATCTTCATTCTTCTCGCCATGGCGCTCATGCATGTCCTGGCACTGTTACGGTCCTCTGGAAATTTGGCCAGCCTGGGCATATCCATCTCCTACCTTTGGGTGGGGGTTCACGCTCTTTCAAACGATTGGACCATCCTGTCGTTGACACTGATTCCCATCGAGAATGACCTCACGCTCTTCCTTCTGCTTGCGGTCGTTAGTGCAGCGAATGCGGCCATGGCGGCAGTGTTTGTTCACCATGAAAATTGGCTCAGTTCTGCAGCGAACGCCCTCGGACTTGGCAAGCCAGGTCTTTGGGCGGTATCGGTATCCATTGGGATGGTCGGGGCTCTCATGGCCATTGCAGCCCATCGGTCAGAAACGGGATATGCACTCGCCCAATTGATGCTCCTTGCCACAGCGTTCAGTACCTCTTACCTTGTGGTTCGTGGTGTTTCTTGGACGAGATTGATGCCGTATGTTCTCGGCCCTACGCCGTTTTTACTGGCCGGATTGGCCTTGATGGTTACGGGAACCGTAACCATAGATTGGCCGTTTGGGCTTGAAGCATATTCCATATTTGCTTCGTTGATGGCTGCATTAACCGTCATGGTTCTTCTGCAACATCAGACAAGTGTCTCCGACCACGTGCTCTGGGTTGGAGGCATTGCGGTTGTGATTCTGCTCACCTTACTGATTCCTGCGGAAGACGGCGGAAAGAATTCGAGAATCCTACTCGCTACACAAGGAATTGTATGGTTGGGACTTGCAGGGCTTGCACTGCTTCGCCGCTCACCAAGCATTGCAGGAGTTGCTGTTTTGACACCCTACCTCTGGTTGCTTGTCTTTGCTACAGATTTTGAATCACGCCTTGTGAGTTCAGATCTGCTCCCGATCGTTCTTGCAGAACAAGATGTGGCGGTTTGGATGGCTCTGTTGGTGGTTCAACAAGTAGGTGTGAACATGTCTCTTGGTACCTCAAACCTCAACCTTGCGGGGCGTCTTGGTGGCTTCTCGGAAATCAGTGCCCGGCTTCGGGATTCCAAAGCGCTGAATCTCTGGAACCTCAGTTTCGTCCTCGCCGTGTTGACATTCGTTTCAATGGCCCGTCCACAGAGCCTTACCGGAGTCGGCCTCTTTGGGGGAATGTCCCTGCTGATTCTATCCCATGCATTCCTCGTGCTCCAAGACGTTCACAGAGGAAAACCACGAACCTTGTTTACCGTTTGGTGTGTTGCGGTCATAGCCCTTTCTTGGAACTTCGGGCAAGAAGCGATTTGGTCTCTGATTCTTGTTCTTGCAAGCAGCCTTCTTCTCCTCGCAGCAGAACGACGCCAAAGGGAAGGCAGGACAAAGGAAGAGTTGGAACAACTGGAAGCCCTCCCCGGGCGATTGCTCACCCTTCACCTTGGCATCATTACCGCCTTGTTCCTCATCATTGGACTTGAACCTCAGCGGCAAGCTGTTTTGACCGGCCAAGACGGATGGTTGAATGAAGTTGATAATCTTCGCATGCTAACAGTTCTTGGAGGGATATCTTTGGTCATCTACATGAATCGAATTTTGAAAATTGAATCGCTTTTGACACCGACAGTAGGGGCGCTTGGGTTGTTGATTGGGATGGCATTAGCAGGTCAAGGAATGGACCAAGTAGAAATCCAACTTGCAGCATTGATTCTCTTCGTTCTCACCGGTGCTTACTTGGCTCTTCAAGGAGAAGTACGGTCGGGATTGAAAGCACTCGCAGCCCAAGAGCAACGGCGTGAAGAGTTTGATGCTAAACGGGAACGTCTCCGACATTTGGTTGCTCATGAGGAAACTGCAGATACGACAACCTCAGTCCAACTCAAGCATCTTGATGCAGAGATGTTGCGTCTTGCAGAGGCACAACGAAAGCGTTCCAAACGAACCGATACCGGCGCAGCAGACGATCTCATCGTGGGAGATATTCATTACCGCCCAGTCATCATTCTCATGTTCCTTGGCGTCGCATTCTTGGGTGCTGCTTGGGTTTCTTTCGCTACAGGCGGGGGGCTGCAAGCCCTCATGTTCAGCGCTGTTCTTTCGGTTCTCATGGTCGGCCTCTCTCGCCTGCGTGCGAATTCCATCGGCTTACGGCTCCCAGACATTGCTGGCGTGGAATCTCCAATTGCGTTTTGCATGACTGGTTTGGTAGTGGTTCATCTTGCTGGACGTATGACGACCGGTGTCCTAGATGGAGATGATGCGCTCCACCTCTTTGTTCTCATAGGCGCACTTGGCGTTCTTGGCGGCATGGGGTTGATTGGACGCAACGACCTGGGTCTCCGATTACCAAGTGCGCTTGAAGCAGTTGTTGCTCTCTTTGCTGTTGACCGCATTCTTGCGCTCGTAGTTGGAGGGCAAGTTCCCGTTCCCTTCTCCTTCAATCCCTTAGATGGAGACACTATTCAGTGGGTTCTGCCATTGATTGGAATTGAACTTGTTGTTCTTGCTCTCGTTCTGCTGTTTGATTGGGTAGAAGGTGAGCGTCTCCGAAGAGACCTTGACGACCATCGGGGCGCCTTGGGTCGAACTGCATGGCTTGTTTGCTGCGTTCTCCTTTCTTTCGGTCCCGCGAGTATTGTTGTGGTTCTCTTTGCCGCCCGACGAAGTATCGCCTGGGCACAGCCTGCAGTCATGCTTGGTGTAATCGCAGTTCTTCCGTTTGCGCTCCAATCGTTCAACCCGTGGGCCTTTTCGCCTTCTGGAATCACGCTCGCTCCAGCCCTTTCAGCCTCTATTGTCGGGATTGGATGCATGATTTGGGCCGCTTACATTGTCGTCAACGAACATGGCTCTTGGCTATCGAGTGCATTATGGGGCGTTCACATCATGCTTTATCCCGCAGCCTTGCTCGGACAATCACTTCCACTGATGGTTTTTGCAGGCCTAGCAGCATCTGTAACAGCGTGGATTTCTGGGATTTTCACGCTTCGTAAGTCATGGCGCGTAATCGGCGCGGTTGATTTGGGCATTGCATGGCTCTTTGCTGCGGTCTCGTTTGTTGCAGGTGCCCAAGTTGAATACCTCCTCGCAATGTTGGCTTCTTCGGCAATACTGCTCTTCGCAGTAACAGCATTAACTCAAGGGCGTCAAGAACAACTTGCAAACGACTGAGCGTTATTGGAGAGCCTTAGACAGAAGACCTTCAATGTCTTCAAGCAAGGGAAGAAACTTCTCAGAACTCAATTCTGGTGAGAGGCGTAACGAAAGGCTGGTCTTCGCTTGAGTCCCGCTGTTGCGTATTCCAAATGAAAGCGTTCCTTTCAAACCTTCACCATGAACAAGAAGGAGATTTTCTTCTCCCTCAATGGTTCGGGTAACGGCCTCGATTCCATTGTGCTTGAGTGCCGTTAGGATCTTCTCGGAAACGGTTGCTTGCAATTCATTTCCTCGTTGCCAACGTTCTCTGTGGCTCTCTTTGACCGATGTTCTTCGCTTCCATCCGCGATTAAATGAACGAGGATTTGACCTATCTTGAGCCAGTAAAAAAGCACAGAGTGAAGCAGCGCCATCGCCCACAAGGCTCCATTTGCCACCATGACCCGAATGAGATGCTGGCATAACCAGATGTCCTGAGTCTTCAACTCCGAGCCGTAGTGGCATTGAATCGCTGTGAATCAATCCGTCGGGGTGGCGTAATCCAACCGAAAGCCAACGGTCTCCAACAGCCGTTTCAAGGCATATTGTGTCAGGATGGAATTGTGAAACGAACCCAGTTAATGCAACGTCAGACTCAATGCTCGCTGCAAAACGCCATGCTCCTTGTTCCTGCCCCGCTTCGATGAGCATTGCAGCCATGGCGTCTCCGTCAATCACTTTGTAACCTCCATCGGTAGCCTCAATCAGTAAACACCGGTCACCGTCGCCATCCAACGCAGCTCCAACAAGGGTTCCAGCCTCGGCTGAGTTCAGACTTGAAAGGAGCGCATGTGGAGATGAAGCCGCTTCTTCAACCGTCCATGTTTGAGTTGGAGAGAAATCACCGGCACCACAATTTGCATTGAGGGCAATTGCATTCTCACTTACTTCCCGAGTTTCAATACCACGCATTGTGAGAAAGTTTGCGAGCCATGAGGCTCCGGCGCCATGAGCGCAATCAAGATAGAAGGGTGAAGCGATTCTTCCGTTTTGAACCGAAGCGCTACACCCCCCAAAGACACCTTCAAAATCAGCCCAGCGTCGTTCAAGCCACGTTTGGTGGAAGGTTTCAGCCCAATTGTGAGCCATCCTAAGTGCGGGTTCACTGAGTCGCTTTTGTTCATCCAAGTTGACCTCCCGCTCCTCACTTGCAAGTGCAAACAAGGTCCGACTGATCTCCTGTTCCTGCAGCGGAGTGGTCTTGAAACCATGAGCGTCGAAGACCTTGATTCCAGAATCTGAAACAGGATTGTGACTTGCGGTGATCATGCAACCCATTCTCGCGTTGTTGTGCAGAACTGCAGCGTGAAGTGTTGGAGTAGCACATAATCCAATGTGAATCACTTCACTTCCGCTGAGTTGGAGGCCAAGCGTAAGCGCCTCAACGATAGCCTCGTTGTGAGGTCTATCGTCCCATCCAACGACTACAGTTTGCCCGTTCCCGGGGAATAGAGACTGAACGTGACTCAATGCTTCGCCCAAAACTCGCATCAGAGAAGGATGGAGCGTTCTATGCTCGGTAAGAGCCAAAATTGCATCTTCTTCATCCAGATGTTCAAGCGAGGTTTCTCCCCGAATTCCATCGGTTCCAAAATAAGAAAATGTCATGCGAACCACCTCAGCGATGTTCAACGTCAGAGCCGTGGATTCCGGTAACGGTTACGTTAGGCCATACCACATTGTTACAGCCCAAGACGACACCTGGGTTGGTGACACTGTTGCATCCAAGAGCACATCCCTCTCCCAACACTGCGCCAAATTTCCTCAAACCGCTACCAATTCTCTTTCCGTCAATACGAACATGGACTTCCTTTCCATCGTTTCGTAGATTGCTCAGTTTTGTCCCAGCGCCAAGATTGACATTTGCCCCAAGAATTGAATCTCCAACATAGTTGAAGTGCGGTGCTTTCGCACCCGGTAGCAAGATGGAATGCTTTGTTTCGGTTGAGTGGCCGACAACTGCTCCAGTGCATATCCATGAATACTCACGAACGTAAGCCCCACTACGAACCACTGCATGAGGTCCAATATAGCACGGGCCAATGATGTAAGCACCGGCCTCAACCGTTGCGGTAGCATCGATGATGATTCCTTCACCTGCGGTAAAGAATCCCGGATTGTCACAAGCGATGGTTCCAGAAAGTTGGTTCATTTGGAATTTAATTCCCATTGAATGAGCCGGGTCAAGAATCCGCCAAGCGGGTTCGTCAATTGGAAACTGAGGGACTGCTCCGTCCTCAGTACCCTTGAAGGATGGAAACAATGCATCCGGTTGTGTTGAGGATGGCCAGTTCATGTGTTGGGGCAGGAAGCCCCTCGGCATGAATGTGGTGCTTCATCAGGCGGCGAGGTTATAGATTCGCTTTCCTGTTGAGGAATCCAGATGAAATTCAATCAGTTCGGAGAGATGGCGAGGAATAAACAATCCAACCTTTCTGGTTGTCAAGCCATGATTTCGCATTTTTCGATCGTTTGACAGGAAGCTGACAATATCCGCTGCAGATGCGCCGGGTGTTGCACTAACGTAATCGATGATCTCGTTCTTTAGTCGTTCCAGTCGAGCCTTTTTTTGTGAGCCTTTTCCTCGCATTGTATTCTCATGTTATACTTGGTTGGGGGAGTACATCAACGGTCGTTGGGTTCGCCCGGGGGTCCCATCATTTCTCTATTCAAAAGCGCCCGATTTTTCTCAAATTAAGAATTTGAAATGACCTATTCTTTGAGGTGTAAGAGCAAAAAACTTCTTTTTGACCCTTCGAAAACTCATGGAGGGGGCCTACTGCATGGTGGGCGATGCAGGATTCGAACCCGCGTCGACGGGTTCGAAGCCCGTCAGGATATCCAAGCTACCCCAATCGCCCTTGTCCCTCCGAGATGTCCACCCCTCTTCAATAAGGCGGGTACCTTGGAAAGGACATGGCGCGTAAATTACCGTGTATCCCAACGGGATGTTCTGCGTGTTGTCGGGAGACAACGATGCCAATTACCAAGGCCGAGGCTGCTCGTCTTGCTCGAAGAACCGGTATGCAAGTGCCTGATTTTGCGGTAGACATTAACGGGGCGCTTACCCTTCTGAATCAATCCTCCACTCGCGCATGTGTCTTCCTGTTAACCGATTCAGCGGACATGAATGCCGAAGGTTTGTGTTCGGTTTACGAAATTCGGCCCAAAGGATGCAGAACTTACCCCTATGTCCTTGATGAACGAGATGAGGCCATCCTGGACAAGGGATGCCCACATAGGGAACAATTCCCAAGCCCACCCGACGATATGGCGTTCACACTGCTCAATCTCGAGGAACGTATCTTGCAAGAAGGATCAGACGACTGAGGCTCTTGTGAACGTGCTCAAGATGTGCGGATTTGGGAGCCCATCCACACGATTTGAGCAAGAGAAGAAGTTCAGGCCAAGAACCACTTAGCAATTCAACGTCTTCATCAAAAGACACCGGGAGGTTTGGACGCTCACCCATTGGTTTGACTGGTAGAATGAGAACAAAACCGGCATCGTGTGAAGCCACGTCATACGAACTCTCGAGCGTTGCTTTGAGCAAGGATTGAGATTCCATACTTCCTTGGGAGTTTCTACCGTAAGGCGGGTCAAGAACAAATCCAGAAACACTTCCGTGCCAGTCTTCGGGCAGTGCGTCACCGAGCCTCGTAGCATCGCCTCTTTCAATTGAGCAAGTAGGGCTTTCATCCTCTCCGTGCGCCCAATTAAGGTTCGTTCTTGCTCCTTCAACCATCTCTGAATGAATATCAATCCCCATACCATCTCTGCCACTTAACGAGGCTTCGATTACAAATCCGCCAGTTCCGGTCATGGGGTCGACAACGGGCCCAGTTCCCAGTGGGCCTGCCGCAAGATTCACCGCAAGCCGTGCAAGGCGAGGGTCAAGGCTTACCGGTTTGAAAAAAGGACGCTCAGCAGCCCGACGTTCTCCACTCCCAAAGGATGCGTTCCCACCACCCTCCATCCAACCGCACGCAATTGAGGCTGAGGTACCGTCTGCAATGAGGGCGAGCGTATAATCGGGAGTTTCAAGGTCAATGTCGTATTCTGCCCGAACCATAATGCCCCCTATTTTTCCAGCGAGAGCACTGGTACTCAAGTCGGATATTTTCCCTTCCTGGCGCCAAGGTTTAACCGCTACAGAACCGCTGACTGGGTGCTGGATAAGATACGCTTCCACCGTAGAGAGAAAGGCATCCTCGTCATCGTTCCACGGATGAATAAAACCGTCTTCAAGAAAGCACTGAAGTCCACTCGCAATGCGGAGTGCTTCATTGCGTTGAGGTGGCGTTGTACCGTCGACAAAGATCCATCGCTGTGACGCTGTAGGGCGGCGAGTGGCTTTGGGCAAGAGCGCGCCCAATTCCGCAGAAGCGAGGGCAGGATGCCATCCCCGAAGACACGCCAAGTGTTCGCCCATGACACCGCCTGTGGCTTTGACTTCTTGATGCTCTCGCAGGCCAACCCCTACATAGGGTGACCCACTGCTTCTTTGCATGGGCTGTAATTTGAAGGATTTAGCGCCGGCTGAGACGATCATCTTGTCCGAACTGGCGGGTAAAAAAGTAGGCATTGACGCCTTCCTCACCGCCTTCCAATTCCTCACTACAATGCGTGACCGCTCCCCGGAAGGTGACGGACTCCCACTTCGCGATGCAAACGGTAATCCTGTGTCTCACTTGATGGGATTCCTCCACCGAACCACAACCTTGCTGAGTATTGGAATTAAACCTGTTTTCGTCTTTGATGGGGATTCGCCCGAATTGAAAGAAGAAGAACTGGCCCAGCGTCGTGCTCGTCGTGAAGAAGCCGAACGCATTCACATCGAGGCTCTGGAAGCAGGTGACTTCCCTCTCGCACAAAAAATGGCTCAACGCATCGTTCATTATTCTCCACAGATGGTTGAAGAAACTCAACAGTTGCTGGACCTCCTCGGAGTTCCATGGGTGACGGCAGCGGCAGAAGGTGAAGCCCAAGCAGCAGTCATGGCTGCAAAAGGGCAACTTGACGTGGTTGCAACCCAAGACTGGGATGCGTTGCTTTACGGCTCACCCGTTCTTGTTCGTAATTTGATGGACGATGGGACAAAGCGTTACGGGCGAATCATTAACGCTCAGCAAATCAATCTGAAGTCCATGCTGGAAGAACAAGATTTGTCTCGGGAGCAGCTGGTTGATTTGGCTATTATGATCGGTACGGATTTCCACCCAGGCATCAAGGGCATCGGTCCAAAAACGGGCCTGAAATTGATTCGCGAACACCAGACGCTAGAGGCTGTTTGCGAAGCGAAAGGCAAAGAATTGCCAGAACGGCTTGATGAAATAAGGGAAATTTTCCTCAACCACCCAGTGGTGGATGTTGATGATGACCGCTTGGTTCAAGGGGACGTCGACCGTAAAGGGCTGGTGAAATTTTTGCAAGAAGACCGCCAGTTCAGCCAACGCAGGATGGATCAAGCCTTTGAGAAATTAACACAAGCAGGCCTTCTTCGCGGGGCAGGTCAAACCTCGTTGTTTTCCTTCTGATTGAATCTCAGCGGACTTGCGAGGACTTCAACACCGTCAACAGTCACAACTGCTTCTCTAGCAATAGACTGCGCGTCGTTGAGCGCCTCGTTTACCGTGTTGACCGGCGCACAGGGGATTCCCACCAGCATCGCTTCCAGTTCGTCTCGTGAATGAACAGCAATGTGGTTCTGAACCATGTCTTCCACAGCGTCACGTTCAGCAATTCTTACACTGTTTTCTTGCCACTTTTCTGGGGCCATGAGTCCCAATGCCTTGTCTAAAATATTCCACTGGCCGGTAGAACCAACGCCAATTGCGAACCATCCGTCACGTGCTTCGAAAACGCGGTAAGGAACAAGATTCGGGTGTGCTGTCCCCATTCGTTGAGGGGTGGCTCCAGCCAATGCATTGTGTCCTTGGTTGACCAGGGCTGCAAGAGCAGTATCCCATAATGAAATATCAATCCGTGAACCTTCTCCGGTCCGCTCCCTATGGTAGAGAGCTGCAAGAATTGAACTGACAGCATTCATTCCTGTCATGACATCTATCCATGCAACACCGACCTTTGCTGGAGGGCCATCTGCATCCCCCGTGATTGACATAATCCCCGACCTCGCTTGCATGGTGAGGTCAAATGCGGGTTCGTCACGACGAGGTCCGTTTTGTCCATATCCCGATATGCTGCAAAGAATGACTCCCTTTGGAACAGGGCCAAGGTGCCGCTCAAATGTTCCCGGCCTGAAATTTTCAATGACGATGTCGGATTTAGCGATCAAGGATTGAAGATGAATTTTGTCTTCTTTGATGTTGCCGGAGCGAATGTCCTTTCCTCGATTGCACGACAGAAAATAAGACGCAACGACTTCACCGTCGAATCCTTTCTGGAAAGGTGGCCCCCATCCTCGTGTGTCATCACCCCAAGGGGCTTCGATTTTCGTGACATTTGCACCGAGGTCACCAAGTGACTGGGCAGCATAAGGGCCAGCAAGAATTCTGGAAAGATCAAGAACGCGTATACCTTCAAGGGGACGAAGCATGAGCAGGGCTCGTGCGTGTTTCAAATGAACGTATCCACTAAGGGCGTTGTTCGAAGGGCATCATTGCCCTATCAGATTTGAACGAACTCAGTTCTTGTCTGCTTGGACTTGCTTGCGCACGTCCTGTGCAGTGTTCTTTGCTGTCTGCATGGCCTTGCGAACGCGAGTACCAGCAGCGGAGTTTCCTTTGTCATGCTTTGCAGCATCAACAAGGGATTCGGTCAAATCGTCAATCATCTTCTGTACCATAGCCTCAACGGACATAAAGCCGGCTCGGAAAGTCGGTTCTTATGTATTGCCGTGGGATATCATGAGTATTGGCTCCTAATGGGGCATTTCTCTTTTTCCAGCAGTGGTGATTAATTCGGGGGTGCTGGGACAGTCAACTTCTGCGAGGGGTTGAAAACCCTCACCATTGAGCACACCCCAAGGGGGGCATCAAGTGGGCTTTACTCGACGTTCAACACAACCTGACCCTGACCCTGTTTCAACACGAGAATGGATGGATTCCATCCGGGCGGTCAAGGAACAACTTGGCGAAGAGGAAGCGCGACGCCTTCTTCACGCCACTCTAGGAGCTGCTCGTGAGGCTGGAGTCGATGTTGACGTCGTCAATACTCCGTATCTAAACAGTATTCACCCCGATGATCAAGGCACCTACCCTGGAAATCTTGACCTTGAAGAACGCCTTCATGGAATTTTGCGGTGGAACGCCATGATGTTGGTAACCCGTGGCAACAAGTATTTCGAAGGAATTGGCGGCCACATCTCCACCTATGCTTCTGCGTCCCATGCTTGGGAAGTCGGATTCAATCATTTCTTCCGAGGTAAAGACGGAGACGGCTCCGGCGACCATCTCTACTGGCAAGGGCATGCCTCTCCTGGAATTTACGCACGGGCTTGGCTTGAAGGGCGTCTGACTTTGGAAAACATGGAACAATTCCGACAAGAAGTTGCCGGCGGCGGGCTGTCTTCTTACCCTCACCCTCGTTTGATGCCTGATTTCTGGGAATTCCCTTCAGTGAGCATGGGTCTTGGCGCAATGACGGCAATCCATCAGGCTCGGTTTAATCGATACCTCGAAGACCGAGGCCTTGTGACTACCGCAAACTCAAGAGTTTGGTACACCATGGGTGACGGAGAATCCGATGAGCCAGAATCACTTTCCCAGTTATCCCTGGCAGGAAGAGAAGGATTGGACAACATTGTCATGACGATGAATTGCAACCTCCAACGTCTTGACGGGCCAGTGCGTGGAAACTCTAAGATTGTGCAAGAGCTTGAAGGGCGATTCCGCGGTTCTGGCTGGAACGTCATCAAGGTTCTTTGGGGTAGTTCTTGGGATGACCTTTTCGCTCGTGACTCAGCAGGATTGCTGGCATCTCGTCTCGCTTCGCTCGTCGATGGAGATGAACAGCGAATCATGACTGCTGACGGTGCTACGATTCGTAAAGAACTGTTCAATTCTGATGGATTGAGCAACCTGGTATCTCATCTAAGCGATGAAGACCTCGTTGACTTATGTGCCGATGTTGGCGGGCACGATTTTGTAAAGCTCCATGCCGCATATGCTCAGGCTTCTGCTCACAAAGGCCAGCCAACCGTTGTCATCATTCGAACCATCAAGGGATACGGGCTCGGGCCAGCCTTTGCAGGACGAAATACGACGCATCAAAAAAAGAAGGCTGGCATGGAAACAATGCAATTCATGCGCGATGACCTCGGGCTTTCCTTTACGGACAGCGACTTGGAATCCTACCCATACGTTCTCCCTGAAGATGTTCCCGAACTGGTTGCTTATGCAAAAGAACGGCGAGAAGCACTTGACGGTTTCATGCCTTCAAGAACCGTCCCGGATGAATCCATTACCCTCCCCGCAGACCAAGCATATGCAGATTTTGATGAAGGCACAAAAGGTACATCCCAAGTCTCTACGACCATGGCTTTCGTTCGGGTGCTTCGCTCCCTCATGAAGGACAAAGAGTTCGGGGAACGTGTTGTACCTATCATTCCAGATGAAGCCCGTACCTTTGGTATGGACCCGTTGTTTTCCGAATTTGGAATTTATCACCCGGAGGGGCAATTGTACAAACCCGTCGACCACAAGGTATTGATGAAGTACAAAGAATCCGAACAGGGTCAACTGTTGGAAGAAGGAATCAATGAGGCTGGAGCGACCTCGACCTTCATCGCTTCAGCAACTTCCTACGCAACCCATCACTATCCTACAATACCCTTCTACACCTTCTATTCCATGTTTGGATTCCAACGGGTTGCGGACTTGATTTGGTCGGCTGCAGATCAGCGCGCTCGTGGCTTCCTCATGGGGGCAACTTCGGGGCGTACGACCCTCAACGGAGAAGGATTGCAACATCAAGACGGCCATTCGTTACTCATGGCTCATACCAACCCTGCCGTTCGTGCCTGGGACCCAGCATTTGCTTACGAGTTGGCCACCATCATCCGTCACGGAATCGATGAAATGTATGCTCAAAATAAGGACGTCATTCACTATGTGGCGGTTTACAACGAAAATTATCCGATGCCTCCGAAGCCAAAGGGCGTGGACGAAGGAATCGTGCGTGGAATGTATCTTCTGCGCGGTGCTCCAAAGGGCGAGGGGCCTGTAGTTCGGCTCATTGGTTCAGGGCCGATCATGGTTCAAGTGTTGGACGCAGTTGAGAAACTGGAAACCTTTGGCGTCCGTTGTGAAATTTATTCTGCCACGTCCTATGGAGAGATGCGTCGTGAGGGCCTTGAATGTGACCGTTGGAATCGCCTTCATCCAAGTGAGGAAGCCCGAAAACCATGGATTGAAGATCTCCTTTCAGAACCGCTTCCAACCGTTGCAGTTTCTGATAACATGGCAGCAGTCCCCGATATGATTCGTCAATGGGTCAGCGGCCATTACAGCGTTTTAGGAACGGACGGCTTTGGACGTTCGGACACACGCGAGGCCCTTCGTCGCTTCTTTGAAATTGATGGTGCAGCCATCGCTCTTGCGGCTCTTTCCTCCTTAGTGAGAGACGGTTCAATCGAAGCCAAGGTGTACTCGAAAGCAGAGAAAAATTTCGGTATTTCAACTGAACGAAACGACATTACTGAATTGTGATGGTCGGCGAAAAAAGCCATTTCGCTTCAATTTGAACGAAAGCATCCGTTGTTCCGAAATCAATGCGAATTACGTTTGAGGCGGTCTCCACGTACCTGCTTCTTTTGCAAAATCAAGAAGATGACAATAGAGCGTAACCAGTTTCACTCGTCGGTTGCTGACCTCATACACTTCATCTTCCCGTAATGGTCTGGGTGCATTTTTCCATGCCTTTTTTGCTATGAGCGAAAGAGGAAAACGGAACAGGGCGGGACCCGTTACGGGTAAGCCGAGTCTTGTGCTCCAAGGGCGCTCAAGAACTCCTGCGAGAAACATTGCTGAGGTAACGGATTTCCATGAGTTGCCGCCCGTCTTATGACGCACCAGCCAAGAAGGGTTGACTGAAGAATCGACTGTATATCCATGGTCGGCCAATACTTGGGCCATCCATGGAGCGATGTAACCGTTAGGGGCTCTGAAAAATGGACGAAACGAAGGACCAGCGGCTTGTTGAATAAGGGCAGTGGATGTTGTTAACATTGCACCGAACCCGTCAATGTCTTCGCCCCAAGCCGACCATGAGCGATGACTGTGGCCGTGACATCCGACGGTGAGTCGCTCACCAAAGGTGACGAGGAGACCGTCAAAAAGAGAACAAAAAGTGTCATTTTCAAGCAAGTCAGAGATCAAAAAAAGAGTTACGGCATAATCGTGACTCGCCATCCAATTCCGGAATCCTTCAACGCCAAGGAGGAACTCTGGGGAGAGTTCTGAATTGGAATGAAGCAACTGTTTCTTGCTCCTCGTGGGGTGGCCTTGGTATTGAGGAAGATGCCGAAAATCATCGCTGTCTACGGTGTACCATGTCTTCATGGCGTCTCACCACGCCCAATATCGACGAGGTGAAGATGATGGGGAACAGTCCGTTCGTTGAATTCAATTCCAATAAATTGTTCAAGCCGTTCCCCGTTCCAGCGGTTGCAAATTGCGTTGGCAGTAGCCAATCCTGCTTCGTTGTGGGGGTGAACTGCAATTTCCACGACAACTCCGTCTCCACGATGCTTCAACCAATCAAACACAGCATCTACGCATAGCGTTGCAATGCCTTGTTTTTGATGGCCTTTACGAACCCAGTACCCAAGATTGTATTTGGCGTGTAAGGATTGTAATTCATCTCCTAATCCGAGCAATCCAATGAATTTCTTGGTTTCATCCTGATGGATCGACCAAAAATGGAGTTGGTCGGTTCCATTTTGCGCTTGAATGTCAAAAAGCATGTCACGAAGTTGACGGCGAATATCCTCGGTGGGGTTTAGCCATGGAAGTGCGGTTTGAGCGGCTACTGAGTCTTCATGATAGGTCTCAAGAAGATCGGTCAAAATGTTGTTTTTTGCAGGATTGAGAATGATGCCATTTTCCAAGCGCAGTGTTGGTGTTTGAGTCATTTCATTCACCTAACCGAGCAGTTGGGACCTTGCTTGAAGAACTTGAGGATTATTGGGGTGGACGTATGCGGCCATGTCAAGCGTCCACTTCACATGGTCGTGACGTCCCAAGTGCTGCATAAGGACCGAGATATGCAACAACATGTTCAGGTTTTCATGAAGATGCGGTCCAAGCGTGTCGAGCGTTGTGGCTGCTTCGTTCATTCGTCCGTGCTTGATGTGTTCCATCGCTTCTACCACTTCTTGGTAGACTTGGTGGTCATCCCATGCTTGACCTTGAGGCCAAGGCCATATGCGATTGTTATCAATCGGGGGTGCGGATGCTTGTTCCTGAGGTTGGGTGGAGGGCGGCGCTTCTGTTTGTTGAGCAACTTCGTCATCATCTGGCAGGTCGGGAAGAGTGCTTTCTTGGCCCTGTGGCGCTTGAGCAACAGGAGTTTCTCCGGTTGATGGAACATCCGCCGTTTGTTCCATTTGGAAGTCGGGGGGCAACTCTGGAGTAGCAGTGGTTTCAGCTTCCATGGCAGTTGCTTGAGCAAGAGAGGAATGTACAGGCTCTTCTTCCGGAAGGTCCGGCAGGTCGGGAGTTACATCTCCAGCATTTGGACCGATACTTCCCAGCAGGTCGTCATCATTCGCTGTTGGCGTTGATGGAGAGTACAAACCCCCTTTGCCGGTATGGACAGGCTCTGCAACTTCTGCAAAGGGGTCAGTCTTTTCGATTTCAAACATGACTGAAGCGGTAGGGGCATCGCTGGCTTGCAATTCAACCTCTTCCTCTTCTTCGCTGGAGACGGTTTCGGAAAGGGTAGGGCCGTCTCCCTCAATGTACTGAAACGACTCAGGAATTTCTTCTCCGTCCTCGTTGATTTCCGTGGTAGGGAGTTCGTACTGGTCGACGTCAACGGTGACATCATCAAGCGATAATACTGCTTCAACGACTTCAACTTCCTCTTCTAGTGCCTCATTGTCTCCGAGAAGAAGACTCATGATTTCCTCTCCAGTTGCAGTGGGCTCAGCCATTGGTTGTTCTCGGGCGGATTTGTTCAGGGAGTAATAGCACTGTGCGCATGTTTCAGCCCCCTCCTCATTCAGATATTCGCAATAGGGGCAAGGATGGCCATCGGCCTCCTTTTCCTTCTTTTTGCGACCGAACATCTACTCACCCAGTCATCGGCTGTAGAATCTTGGTTTAAGAATGCGGGTTTCCCGATTACAGAACGCTTCATTCCCGAGGCATATGCTGATGAAGCGAGGCGACTTGGTTGGCGTCATGGGACGAAAGGGTTCAGTGCATCGGATGAACAATGCGGCAGTGCCGGATGTTCCGATGGCCAAGGGAGAACCTATGCCTGATCGTTGGCGGAAAAGTCAGGACCATTTTCAACGTTTTACAGAACTCATCAAACAAGAATTGGACGATGAAACTCAACTGGTTGAAGAACGGTGGAAAACATGGACTAAACAGCGTTTAGTCGTTGCTGGAGTGGCCATGTTTGACCTCAGTGCAAGGCCACAGGGCCGCTTCTTTGGTGACGATATTATCGTGTTTGAAACACAGCGCGGTGACCGAATGCCGAACCATCGTTTTGGACCAGGGGACATTGTGTTGATTTCCCGTTCCAGGCCGTGGGGTGAGAAGGTCGTAGAAGGCGTCGTTCTGGACCGCGGCCCAACACGCATACGAATTGTGGTTAAGGAACGCCCAAAGGATGTCAAAAAAGGTGGATGGCGCTTGGACCGCGGGGCAAACCGTGTGGCCCATGACCGAATGCACGAGGCCCTCATCGGGTTCCACTCAACCGAGGGCGAGAGCGGTACCGTGCTGAGGGACCTTCTCCTAGCCAACGTTCTGGATGTCAATGAAAGTGCATCACTGCCCCCCGATATTCGTGGGAAACCTTCCCTCCGTGCCCCTCGCCCGAATGTTTCTCATCTCAATGCCTCACAACAACAGGCCATTGAATTGGGTCTTTCTCAGCGCTTGACGCTCATTCAAGGCCCACCCGGGACGGGGAAAACCTACACTGCCGTCCATCTTCTCAATACGATGGCCCATTTGGGCAGCGGCCCGCTCTTGGCCACTGCTGAATCCAATGTTGCGGTAGATAATTTGCTTGAAGGCCTCCTTGATTTAGGCGTCAAAGCCTTGCGTATCGGTCGTCCGGTAAAGGTCCGAGAAGCGTTGCGAGATGCAACGCTTGATGCTCTTGTTGAACAACACCCGATGCAAGAGGAACTTGCCTTTCTTCAGGATGAACAACGTCAACTGCGCAAGGCACTCCCATCCTTGAGGGGGAAAGAGAAAGGGTTGATGCATAAAGACATCAGCATAAATCAGCGAGAAATTCGCCGCCTTGAAGCCAATATGATGGCGAGTATTTTGGATGAAGCAGAGGTGATTTGTGCCACGACCATCGGGTGCGGTCACCGATTATTAGAGTCCAGGAAGTTCCCAATCGTTCTGATGGATGAGGCGACTCAGGCCAGTGAACCCAGCGCATTGGTTCCCATCGTGAAGGGATGCAGGCAATTGATTCTGGTTGGTGACCATCAACAATTGCCGCCAACTGTGATCAGTCGGCGTGCTGAACAGGGTGGCCTGAATCGGTCACTTTTCGAACGACTTATTGCTTGCGGGCTTACTTCCACGATGCTCACGACCCAATACCGAATGCACCCGGTCATGCGAGAGTACCCCAGCGCCCGATTTTACGAGAACAGACTGGAAGATGGATGCGCATCTGCTGATCGCCCAGCTCCAGCAGGATTCCTATGGCCAGATTGGGACCGGCCAATGGCCTTCATACCGATAGAGGGGGCTGAAGTCCAAGACGAAGAAGGAAAAAGCCGATCCAATCTCGATGAAGCGGCAAAAGTCATTGGTATTGTTGATGAATTGCTTGCTATGGGTGATATTCAAGCCAGCGAAATTGGAATTGTCACCCCCTACAACGGACAAGTCCGACTGCTTTCCTCACTGTTTGAACAAGCAGGTGGTTTGGAACCGGGCCAACGCTATGGCGGCTTAGAGATCAAGAGCGTTGATGGCTATCAAGGGCGAGAAAAAGACGTCATTGTCTTTTCCACCGTGCGCGCTAATGACGAGGGCGAAATTGGCTTCTTATCCGACCATCGTCGACTCAATGTTGCGATTACGAGGGCAAAACGGGGTCTAATTGTTCTGGGCCATCCTACTACACTACGCCACGACCCAACTTGGCGGGCATATTTGGATTGGGCCGATGAGAGTGGATTATTTGCCTGGCATTTGACTCACAGTTAGAAGCGCAAATTGACAAAGGAGAACCCACGCCTAAGACCATGGCCGACAGTCCTATTACGATGGTTCAAGGTGGGGGAACGCTCGCTCAAACCGTTTTGGCTTCAGCACCAGAAGGCATGCTTATCGCTCCAGCATGGAAGCGGGTTGCAGCGTTTATGCTCGACGTCGTGCTGATTAGCGTGGTTCTCTCATTCGCGACTGGAGGACGACTTCTAGCGGCCCTGTTCGATATGAGTCTCCTTACCGTTGACGTAAGGACAGGCGCCTTTTTCCTACTGAATTGGTTTGTCTTCCTTTCTGCCTTTTATCTCTATTTCAAATACACCGGACAGACCATCGGCAGGTCACTTGCTCAACGTGGATTTCGTATCGCCATTGTTCACGATAATGGAACGTTGCTTGAACAACACCACTGGGGCCCACGAGCCATGGCCAAACTGATTTACCTCATTCCGGCTGTAGGATGGCTGTATTTCGGTCTTCGCGACGCCTACAATGCCCAATCATCAAAAGAAGAATACCGAACCAAGGTTGACCTCAAACACCATACTGTTGCGGCTGTAGATTGGTCCTTGCCGTCCGAAACTCGTTTCGGTCTTCGCTGAATTTTATCAATTTCAAGCATGCTATTGAAGTACAGCCACCTCTCAGTGGTGGTTGGTGAGAATGTATGAGCGATGACCACAGCGCCCGAGCAGGTTCCCTGAACACCTCCCTTCAATCGGTCTCAATGGAGATTGATGATGACGATGAAGATATCATCATGGTCGTCGTGGAATTGACAAATGAATCTGCCATTCCAGTGGGTGGTTTATCTGCCGCTCTCGTTAGCGACAAAGGCCAACGGTTCGACCCCATTGATGGGATCAGTTCAATTGGACCAGGCTTAACCCGTCAATTCAAGTTTGAAGCCTCGCTGGATTCTGGTGAATGGACGTTTGAATTCAACGGTGGCGGTCATAACATTTCGTTAGGCCCGTATGCAGCAGATTTTGAATTTCAAGCAGATATGGGTCGGAAGATGGGCAATGCGATTGGTTCCAGTCTGTTCAGTGGAGCATTCGATAACCACCTCGATGACTTCGGTTCTACAGAAGAGCGTGGAATTATTGATGCTGAAAGCATTGCAATGACTTCGTATTTTGGTGAGAACACTGAAGGCGGGTCAACAAAAGTAGTTCTCGGCGAATCGAGCAATGTTGACGAAGAAGACAGACCTCGTACCCCTCCGTGGCAGAGTGAAAAGCCCACGGTTACCGAGCCAACCCCCCCTCCTGCTACCAGCCCCGACCCGCTTTTTGCACCACTTACTCCATTGGCTCCCGTGACGCCACCTGCAGCCGAACCCGCTCCAGAGCCTGTAACTCCGCTTCAACCGCTCACCGTACCCGAGCCTGTGTCGGAACCTGTGGATGAACCGGCTCCCGCTTCAGCGCCCACACCCGAGACGGCAGCAACTCCACCCCCGCTCCCCTCTTCATCAAAGCCAACTTCCGGCCCTCCTAGCGGTCCACCTTCCGGTCCACCTTCTGGCCCTCCTAGCGGTCCACCTTCTGGCCCTCCTAGCGGTCCTCCGTCCGGCCCTCCTAGCGGTCCTCCGTCCGGCCCTCCTAGCGG
>Ga0208950_1000231_pt1 | contig 30381 bp, 29 predicted proteins | sample AOAMet_54_BLW_10_2_FD_188234 | JGI IMG/M metagenome (GOLD analysis project Ga0208950, IMG submission 188234) | Ammonia-oxidizing marine microbial communities from Monterey Bay, California, USA - CAN11_54_BLW_10 (SPAdes) | ecosystem: Environmental > Aquatic > Marine > Intertidal zone | place...
GAAGTGAGCGGCTCGCCCAACGAGCCAAGCCAACCGCCTCGCAACCTTCGGGTTGCGGGGCTTTGGTGGTGCAAACCATTAACAAACCCAATACAATGAACACTGCAACCCGTACTCGCCGCACTCGCAAGGGAGCCTTCGGCCACTCCCAAGTCCGCATGGACGATTCCGTCTACCTCTTGCGCCGTCAGGTCATCGAGGTCATCTACGCCGCCAACAGCCGGCTCTCCGTCCGCCTTCCCCGCCTTGAGGTTCGCGTTGTCGACGGTGGTGATTGTCAGGTACTTGGCTACGCTGTCATGGGTGGGAAGGTGGTCCACATCCCGAAGGACACGTTCGGTCGGCCCTGCTTGTTGCAGGTGGTCCTGCATGAGATTCTCCATGCGGTCCTATCCACGGAGCATGACGAGGACTGCCGATTGATGAGCGCATACGTAGACCACACCCTCACGGACGATGAGGCTTGGGAACTGTTCCTCGGCTACTTCTGAGCGGCTCGCCCAACGAGCCAAGCCCTCGCCTCGCACCTTCCCGGTGCGGGGTCTTGGGGGTAGATGAGATTCCTTTCCACCCCCCTTTTGAGCGCAGTTCGTTGCGTGTGTTGGTCCATTGTTTTCGGCGGCTTTTGGCTCCTTGGACTCTACGTTGCCGAGGTGCTTCTGTTCACCTTATTCCCTGCCATCGGCCTGTTGTCTATGGCCGAGGCTGAGGCGGACTATAGGAGATACCCTGAGAACTTTGATGACCGCAAGAAATAAACAGCAAAACATTTGCACAGTTCAAACATTAAACATACATTGCACTATGATTGAGACGCACACCATTCCGCTCATTGCCCCGACCGCTTCCGGGCAGACTGACCTGACCGCAGTACTAGTCACTGAGTACGGCCCATTGCAGGGTCATGCCTCCCCTGTGGTTCGCCGCCAAGAGGTATCTCGGTGGCACAAGTTGGACCCCACCCACATTCGTGTCCGGCAGGTATCGTTGGACGGCTCGTTGAGCGAGCCAATCCACGAGGGCTGTTGGCACATCGGGCAACTCGGACCTGACTCACCTCTATTCACCGCCGCTCAAATCGTCCTGAACAAATGACACACGTCTATTTCTGCATCACGGTACTGCTCTGCGTAGGCATCATGTACCTCCTGACCCACAGCCCTGCTGTCGGCCTCATGTTCTCCCTTATCACGTTCGCCTTCACTTGCACATACATCTACCACTACTCATGAAATACTCTATCAACCTATGGTCGGACGCACCCGTGGGCCAAGACCAAAGCCTTGCCATCGACGTGGAAAGTGACGACCGCGCATTCAAAATTGCCAAAGGGCAATGGAACAACGACCTCTCTGCCATCACCATTGAGCGCAGTAACGGCGGCGAGGAGTGGCCGACTCGGTGGCGTATGAATTGGGACGTGGGACGAGAGGTTCAGTTGGTTCGTATACCAAACGATATGTGCGACGTGGGCTACCACTTGGTGGCTCCGCTCATCAACGGGGACGTGTCGGGCATCGATGCTGAGGACGAGCACCACCTTGAGGAGTTCATTGCTCAGTATCCCAACTGCGTCTTGGAACCTGACAGCGATTCAGAGGGACACATCCATCAGACGTTCACGATGTGCGATGTTACGGGCAAGCACAATATGTGTGTCACCATTAAAGTATTCGGACGATGAACATAGAATTCCCACCCCTTTACGGCTCCGACCTTTTGTCTGCGGCCCTTGTCGTCACTGCCTTGTCTGAGGTTCCTGAGCCTGTAGACATCCTGTGTTGCGGCTTCAACGAATACAGCGGCAACGTATACATCGCCCTTGATAACGGCGTGACCATCGCCTCGTGCTTCGGGCAGAGGGTTGAGTACCTCGTCTACGACCCTGAGACTGACGAGGAGAAGTCTTACAAGAAATACCCGGCTCGTTGGGCGAGCCACAAATGACCTATCAATACGAACACACACAACATGAGCACACAATGCGAAACCTGTAGCGGCAAAGGCTACATCCACACCACCCGTACACCCGGCGAGAAAGAATACGTCGAGCGGTGCGACGAATGCTACCAAGAGGGCAGATTCTCTTGGACTGACGAGCAAGCGGCGGAGTATGCCACGCCATCAAAAACATCGACAAACTCTGACCCGGCTCGTTGAACGAGCCACAAATACAATGAACAAGCACGAACACATAAGCGAAGACGGGATATACACAGGGCCTGAAGTCAAGTGGCGCGTCTCTGACGTAGCCGCTGAGATGCAGGACATGGGCATACCCGAACCCTACAACCGAGAAGACCTCGAAACCATCTTGGTAGCTACGTTCGAGGACAATGATGCCTTGGTTGAGGCAATTGCACAACACATCAGAGCCACCATCGCATTCAAATTCAAATGAAAGACCAACTCATCAACGCCAAGGTCATCTATCCTACCCTTGGTCACACCGTACTCAGTACGGGTCAGGATATTCACCGAGACGAGAACGTCGAGGTCATTGTTCATGTAGGCACCAAGGCTTCGGGCCATGCGTGGTTCGAGTTCCACGACACCAAGTGGCACGGCGAGAAGTACTATGCCGAGGGTACGCTTGAGATTGACGGCGGCAATCTCGTTGACTACGATGGTGTCGGGTCGTTGCCCACTGTGGTGATGGACATCCTGACCAACGAGTTCAGCATCGACGTGACGGAGGTGTACGACAATGACGGACAGCCCAACGATTACAAGGTGTTCAAGTACCGCGTCGACGGCAAGGCGTTCGACGATTGGGACGATGCCCGCGAGTACATCCACTCACTCAACCTTGACCGCGATGCTAACCGCGCCAAGTTCAAAGAGATGCAAGAGTCATGAGAGACCATATCCTCAGCATCCTTCGCGATGCCCGCAACGCCATGGGCAAGGACGCCGAAGTCACGCTCAATACGCTCGCAAATATTGAGGTCGAAGCCATGGCCGCCTTGCAAGGCGGTAAGGTCATCGTCCCAAGCAAGCTGTTCGGCGACATCGACATCCCTCAGAATGTCATCACCGAGATGAGCAATGGCGACGACGACCTGTGGTTCTCCGTCAGCGCACACATCGACGTCAATGTCTTCTACGTCGACGGGTGGCAGTTCAATATCTACCCCGTCAAGAACGGAGAAATCAACACAGAATTCGACCTCGAATCAGGAAAGCTATGAAACAAGAAGCAAAGAGAGATACCATGGATGATTGCCCTATCTGCGGCGGCGAGGGGTTTGTTTACTCGACCCACTACGCTGACCCCTATGCTACTACCCGGCCATGCGAGTGCATGGACGCTGACCCTGACGAGAAACACGACAACAGATGAAAAGAACAAAGCATCTAGACCTACACATGGCAGAGTTATGCCAACAGCGAGCCGACATCATGGCTGAAAGACTCAAGCGCAACGGATGGGAAGACCTGTGCGGAGACGTAGCCAACGTCCGTGGTCTATCTCCCTTGTTTGAACGCCACGCAAGTCACGAAGAGATTCGAGGTTATATCCGCAAAATGGACACGGCTTGCCGTGAGGAATTACCTCAAGACGTAAGGGAAGAATTCACATGACAACAGATGAAAATAGCAAATCACTTGCACAATTCAATCATTCGTTGTACATTGCGATATGATTATGAAAGTGTATGCAAGGGCTAAGAGCAAGGCTGCATTGAACAGGACGCTAAGGGAGAGAGACCTTGTACCTGTCAGAGAATACTCACTACTACGACACGGCATCGAGTTCGTGTTGGGCTCAGACGTTCCTCATGGAACGGAGGTTGCCATCTACAAAGAAATCAAGAACGGGTTCCCGTATGCCCACTCATTCGGCACATACAACTACAATACAAATCAAGTAAAATGAACGAAGTACAAACCCCCGGCTCGTTGAACGAGCCACAGACAACGGACGTCACACCACAGACTCGTGACACATTGCTCGAACAACTCACCTTCCTCATCGACGGAGCGCGTTCCAACCTGATGGACATGAAGGCAAGCCTTGCCATCGACGGCCCCTTGCTCAAGCCCGAGACCATCTACACCAAGGAGCAGGTCACCGATATGTTGCGTCAGGCATACAACCTCGGTGGTGAGACCCGCGAGGAAAGTATGGAAGTGCGGACAAAGGGATGGAGTGGCGGCGTCGAGGTAGGCGTCGAGATGGAAGAGGGTGGCTTCAGATTTAGCGGCGACGTCACTGTCGATGAGGACACCATCAAGGATGCGGTCACGTTCGAAGACCACGACATGACTGACGAGCAGGTCAACGAGATTCTCAACTCATGAAGAACTCAATCAAGACCCGTCCATTCGCCGAGGCGATGGGCCAAGCCATGGCCTTCGGTCATGCTGTCACCACGTGTGACATCTTCAATAGCCCTGTCAACTCAGGATACGTGCATGGCACGAACGAACCACATGAATCTCAGTCCACTATCGAGGACGCATTCAACCGAGACCAATACAATTGTTGGATGGAGACCATGCGTCACGCTGAGGACATGGCCTCGGCTAGAGGCCACGACCCATGCACCTATGGTGTTATGATTCTGCGCACAGGCAACCTCGTCTTCATGAAGGTTGTGCGGCACACGTACGTCGAGGGCAGGGCATTGGATAATTCAGAACTTGAGTCGTTCGAAAGCGATATTGTTGTAGACGCTGTGTACAATATCGAAAGGTTTGACTCCCCCATCTATGTCGGAACATGAAGACTTATCTGCAATGCGTACCGTCATCAAAGAAATTCGTGACGGATACAGCATTCGTTATCACGAGGACGCTATCCTCAGACAACTAAACGAAACCCTAAATACAATAGACAATGTCCTCAACAGACACAATAACAATCACGTCTGACTACGGTCAGTTTGAATTCACAGAATACAATCGCAGTGTCGATGCTGCTCACGTTCGCAAGCTGAAGAAACTCATCGATAGGCAGGGGCTTATGCAACCCATCAGCGTAACGCCTGACGGGTACATCATCGACGGTCAGCACCGCTTCCATGCGTGCCGTGAACTTGGCCTCCCGGTCAAGTACATCGTATGTGACGCCCTTCGTATGAGCGAGGTAGTGGAACTGAACAACGCATCCAAGCCATGGACTGTGGCGGACAAGGTGCATAGCTATGCGGCCCAAGGCGACGAGCACTACATCAAGTTGGTCAAGTTCCACAAGGACTGCATGGACATGGACAAGCGCATCAGTATGCGCATCGCTGCCATGATTGCTCAGGGCAGTGCTTCCAACGCCAGTACCACCAAGCGCAAGATGAACCTAGGCAGAGGGACTTGGGAGTTCCGGGAGGACTATGACGTAGCACTCAAGAGACTGTACTCTTTGGGTCAGTTCAAGCGTTGGGACTTCTACTTGCGTATGTCTTTCGTCACTGCGTTCCTACGCTGTGTGCGTACCATGGACGACTTCAATCCATCGGAGTTACTCAAGCGTGCCGAGTCCAACCCGCAGTTGTTTTTGTATGGAGCCACTGCTGAGGAGATGCTTCGTGTATGGGAGAACGTGTACAATTATCGTCGCAAAACACACAAGAGATTCTTCTGATTATGCAATATATTTACATCCTCCACCTCGAGACCGACACCCTCGGTATAGTGTGGTCTAAGGCATACCACAGTCAGCTATCAGCACGCAAGGGATTGAACAAGGCATTGATTGAAGAGCTGAGCCAAGGCAACGACTTCAAATCTGGAGACCAAGACACTGTGTTGCTAAGGCAGGGACGATTGTACATACAAGAAATTTTAATTGAAAACGAATGAAACAAGACATCTTCGAAGAGTACGTAGACAAGGTGACCAACCACTTCGGCATCAGCCGTGAGCAGTTCTTCACCAAGGACAAGACACGAGACATTGTAGACGCGCGTCAAATGCTCTACTACTTGTGCAGGCAGCGGCCCATGACCGCTCAATACATCAAGCTCTACATGGGAACTAACGGCTATGACGTAGCTGTAACGACAGTGACCCATGGCATCAAGCGTGTAGAGAAAGAGATGGTCCAAGACCCTGACTATATCACCATCATAAACAAACTGAAATGAAAATGGAATCAGTATACAACAACCTCAAGGCCATCGACGTCCGGCCCAAGGCAGAGAAGAAGGGACGTGCCGACTACCTCTCATGGGCTCACGCCTGGGACATGCTGAAGAGCAACTACCCTCAGGCACAGCGCATCATCTACGAGCAACCGGAGACTGGACTCAACTACTTCACCGATGGCAAGACAGCCTACGTTAAGGTGGGTATTGTGGTCAACGACTTGGAGCACATCGATATGCTTCCGGTCATGGACAACCGCAACAAGTCCATCACCATCGAAAAGGTTTGCAGCTTCGAGGTTAACAAGACCATCCAACGCTCCACTGCTAAGGCCATTGCGATGCACGGCCTTGGACTTTCTCTATGGACAGGTGAGGACATCCCTTCTCAACCATCCGAGGCCAAGGAAGCCCCTTCTAAATCGTCCGGCTCGTCGAGCGAGCCAACGCGGATATCTCTTGACGTTGACGATGACAATTGGGGCAAGGTGCTCAAGTACGTGGTCGAGAACAAAGGCGAGGGCTTCGACAACCTGCTCAAGCAACTGCGCACCAAGTACAAGGTCAGTGCTCCCGTTCAGAAGGCTCTCAAGGATAACCTATGAGCGACATCATCGAGCAGTTACGTGACGACACCAAGTACTATGGCAAGGTCGGCAGGCAGTACATGTCCAACTCGGACATCAAGGTCTTGCTTGACAACCCTTCCATGTTCGGTGTCCCCACCCCTGACAACCCTGCCTTTGCTAAGGGCCGCCTCTTCCATCAGCTCATCCTTGAGCCGGAGAAGGCAGCCAAGGTCGAGAGCGTCAACACTGCAAGCCGCAACAGCAAGATGTACAAGGAAGCTTGTGCTGAGCGTGGTGCAGAGTTCATGCTCCTGACCAAGGAGATGGAGGACATCCATGGTTGGGCGCAGAAGATGCTCGGCAACTACGACTTCTTCGAGGCCATCCGTGCTGAAGAAAACAAGTATGAGGAACCCATCGTGGGAACCATCATGGGTCGACAGTTCAAGGCCAAGGCAGACATCCTCTGCCCTGACCGCATCATCGACCTGAAGACGACAGGTAACATCGACGACTTCAAGTGGTCGGCACGCAAGTATGGTTACGACAGCCAATGCTACATCTACCAAAGCCTATTCGGCGTACCGCTGGTGTTCTTCGCCATCGATAAGAAGACGGGTATGATGGGCATGTACGAACCGAGTGAAGACTTCGTCCTCCGTGGCAGGGACAAAGTCGAACGGGCCCTTGAGGTCCACGATAAGTTCTTCGGAGCTGATGCCACACACAGCATTGAAACCTTTTATATAACCCAAACACTATGAGTGAAGAGAAAGACAGGGTGTACCCACCCGCCATGAATTGGTCAGCCCCACGTGATGGAGCACCGGATTTTGTCAAGGGCAAAGTCGGCATCGTCGTCAAAGAGTTCGTCGAGTTCTTGCAAGCCAACGTCAAAGAATCCGGATGGATAAACTTCGAGATGAAGGAAAGCAAGGAAGGCAAGTACTACTGGGAGCTCGACCAGTGGGAGCCCAAGGAAAAGGAGGAGTCTCCGTTCTGAGAATACCCTTAACCTGACGGACGTATATGGAGGGGGGCAACAGCCCCCCTCTTTTTTTCCGGTGACGCCGTGACAGATTTTTCTTTCCCGTATAGAGAGAGAGAGAGTACTCTATCTTTCCTTTCTCCTACATATACGAGAGGAAGAATCGACATTCGCGTCACAGCCACTGATTCTCAATACAATAGCATTAAAATAACGACACAAAAACCGTCACAGACATGTCACAAATCGTCACAGTCTTCCGAAATATCAGGGAAACAGAGACTCCCTTCCACCGTTCAGTCAAGTTTGTTCTCGACAGAATCAAGGACGGTTCCTCCAAGGAACTAGTACAACGCATCCGTAAAGAGACGGACAAGGCCAGCCGAAACGAGATTAAGAAGGAGCTACCTGCGGTGTGCTTCTCCGGTCAGTTCAACAAGCGTCTCGACTCTGCCATCTTAGAGCACAGTGGATTCATCTGCCTAGACTTTGATGGTTACACAACCAAGAAGGACATGAAGGCCGAGCGCGACCGGCTATGCAAGGACAGGTACGTGTACTCTGTCTTCACATCTCCATCAGGCAATGGCCTCAAGGCATTGGTTCGCATACCTCAAGAGCCTGATACTCATATCAATTACTTCAATGCTCTAGAGAAACACTTTAACTCTGAGCACTTTGACAAGACATGCAAGAACATCAGCCGTGTATGCTACGAGAGCTATGACCCACTCATCTATGTCAACGAGGTCAGCGAGCTATGGACAAGCATCGAGGACTCGGACTATGTAGAGGTAGACACGAATAGAGACGCGCCTACGATACCAATCACCGACGACAACAAGACCGCTGACATCCTTGTCAAGTGGTGGACGAAGAAGTTTGGTATGGTAGACGGCGAGCGCAACGCCAATGTATTCAAGTTGGCCATGGCATTCAATGACTTTGGTATCAACAAAAGCCTAGCCTCCCACATCCTCCGGCAGTTTGAGCAGTCGGACTTCACTGCCACTGAGATTGAGCGCACCCTCGACTCAGCATACAGCAACACATCTAAGCACGGCACGAAGTTCTACGAGGACTCCGACCGCATCAACAACATCAAGGCACAGCTCAAGCGTGGCGTGTCAAAAAAAGAGGTCCGTTCCCAACTCAAGGGCGAGGTTGAGGGCGATGTAATAGAGGCCGTCCTCGAGCGTGTGGAGAGAGAGAACGAGGAGCAAACCTTTTGGATGAAGACAGAGAAGGGTGTCATTAAGATTGTACCCCTCGACTTCAAGACCTTCCTAGAAGACAACGGCTTCTATAAGTACGCTCCGGAAGGCAGTAAGAACTATGTGTTCGTCAAGGTCACCAACAACCTCATCGACCACACCAGTGAGAAAGAGATTAAGGATTTCATTCTCGGATACCTCATCGACTTGGAGGACAAGAGCATCTACAATTTCTTTGCCGATGCCGTGCGCTACTTCCGTGAGGAGTTCCTTACTCTACTGAGTACCATCGATGTATACTTCATGGAGGACACATCAGGTGTGGCGTACCTATACTACCGCAACTGTGCAGTGCGTGTCACTCGCGATGGGGTAGACACCATCGACTACCTCGACCTTGGTGGGTACGTGTGGCAAGACCACATCATAGACCGCACGTTCAGCTCACAGTCCCATGAAGGCTGCGACTTCCAAACCTTTATCGGGAACATCTGTGCCAACGACGAGAACCGGAGAGAGACGATGGAGTCTACCATAGGCTACATGATGCATGGGTACAAGAACCTAAGCTATTGCCCGGCGGTCATCCTCAACGACGAGGTCATCAGCGACAACCCCGAGGGCGGTACAGGCAAGGGTCTGTTCATGAACGCACTCAGTCAGATGAAGAAGCTCGTAGTCATAGACGGCAAGGCGTTTGCTTTCGAGCGTAGCTTCCCGTATCAGCTCGTAAGTGCTGACACTCAGATACTTTGCTTCGATGACGTGAAGAAGAACTTTGACTTCGAGCGTCTATTCAGCGTAGTAACAGAGGGTTTGACACTGGAGAAGAAGAACAAGGACGCCATCAAGATTCCTTTCGAGCGGTCCCCGAAGATTGGCATCACTACCAACTACGCCATCAAGGGTGCGGGCAACAGCTTCGCCCGACGCAAGTGGGAGCTTGAGCTACATCAGTACTACAACAAGTCGCGCACTCCACTGATGGAATTCAAGAAGCACTTCTTTGCCGATTGGGATGAGGAGGACTGGGCCTTGTTCGATAACTATATGTTGGCGTGCATCTCCGGATACCTAGGTACGGGACTCGTGGAGAGTAAGTTCATCAACCTCGGTATCAGGCAGCTCAGTGCTGAGACAAGCCACGACTTCATCGAGTGGTGCGGTCTCGTTGGTGGTGAGGAAAACAAAACCATCGAGCCATACGTCAAGCTGTACAAGAAGGACGTGTACCTAGACTTCATCCAAGAGTACCCTGACTACGGGCCTACCGCCAAGCAGAGTATCTCACGGACTAAGTTCTACAAGTGGCTCGTGTCATACTGCCTGCACAAGTATGGCATCGGACCAGAGGAAGGAAGGGATAGGCTAGGCCGTTGGCTCCGTATCCGCAACAAGCATGAAGGCGAAGAGCAAAGCGAAATCACATGGAGCTAAGAAACTATCAGAAGAATATCGTGGCTCGAGCCAAGCAGATTCTTGGTGTCAATAGGTTTGTTTACCTAGCCATGGAGGTTCGGACAGGCAAAACCTTAACGAGCCTATCCATCGCCGAGGAGATGGGCGTAGAGAGGGTCCTGTTCCTAACCAAGAAGAAGGCCATGTCAAGCATCAGCGAAGACAGCATGAAGCTATGCCCCTCGTACGAGCTGTTCATCATGAACTACGAGAGCATACACAAGCTGCCCAACCTGAAGTGGGACCTCATCATCTTGGATGAAGCCCATGGCCTTGGTGCTTTCCCCAAGCCGAGCAAGCGTGCTAAGCAGGTCAAGGATTTGTCGCGTGGTGCCTACGTTATCTTGATGTCTGGAACCCCAACGCCTGAGTCGTACAGTCAGATGTACCATCAGGTGTATGGCATCCCGGGCAATCCATTCCGTGGGTACAAGAACTTCTACAGGTTCTGCGATGACTATGTCGACGTGACCGAACGCATGGTCAACTCCCTGATGCTCAAGTTCTACAACAAGGGACTGCCCTCTATCCTTGAGGCGATGAGGCCATACACGATTAGCTTCAGTCAAAAGGAAGCAGGCTTTAAGAGCCAGCTAAACGAACAGATACTGCGTGTACCTATGGAGCCACGGACATACGCCATGTGCTCTGAGCTGCGTAAGCACAGGGTCATAGACGGAAAGAAAGAAGTGATACTGGCTGACACCCCGGTCAAGCTTATGAGTAAGCTGCATCAGATGTACTCGGGAACGGTGAAGTTTGAGAGCGGCGAGGCCATGGTCTTCGACCACAGCAAAGCGCAGTTCATATACGACAGGTTCTGCCGAGATAAGATTGCCATCTTCTACAAGTTCAAGGCTGAGCTACAGGCTTTAAAGGATGTGTATGGCGACGAGCTTACCACAGACCTGAAGGAGTTCTACGATGGAGACAAGACCATCGCGCTACAGATTGTCAGTGGTAGGGAGGGCATCAGCCTACGCCAAGCAAAGGCTTTGGTGTACTACAACATCGACTTCTCTGCCACTAGCTACTGGCAGTCCCGAGATAGGATGACCACCAAGGAACGTACCAAGAGCAACATCTACTGGGTCTTTGCTGAGCGTGGTATCGAGACTAAAATCTACAATGCTGTATCGAACAAGAAGGACTACACTTTAAAACACTTTAAGGAATGGAGTACAACAACGACTTCAAGTTCGACCTGAGTCGCGGGAAGATTGGAGAAGAACACCTAGCTAAAATACTAGAGGACAAGACACTAGAGGTTAAGACCGACAGTTGGATTGCTAGGACACAGAACATAGCCGTCGAGTATGAGAGCCGAGGCAAGCCCTCTGGCATCGCGACTACCGAGGCTGACTACTGGGTCTTCGTCTTTGACGGACGGTACAACAAGGAGGTCATACTAATAATGGACACGGAGAGGTTGAAAAAAATAGCAAGAGACTACCACTCCCGTGGCAGCATAAAGAAAATGGGTGACAACAACACCTCCGTTGCGGTCTTGATTCCTTTATGCGAACTCATTTCAAAGGTCTAGATATTACCTTGTAGGTAAGATGACCGAGCAGCAGATACAGAGTCAGCGCATCAAGCAATTGGAAGAGGAGGGATACTATGTCATCAAGCTAATCAAGACCAACAAGAACGGCATACCCGACCTCGTTGCTATACCACCAGATTGCGGAGTGCTATTCTCTGAAGTCAAGCGACCTGAAGGAAAGCTATCTCGCCTGCAAGAGTACCGCCTCAAAGAATTGAAAGAACATGGAGTCCACACAGAAGTATATCGAGGTTGAGCAAGCGTACGAACTGGACGAGAAGTTTGTCGACGGCATCATGGACCTTGCGTCTATCGACCGGGTGCGTGTCATCCGACAGCTCAACGCTGCTGTAGATTCATTCACGAACGACGACGAGAATACTCAGATTGCTGCGGGACGAATCGGCGGTGAGATGTACTACGAAATAGAATACTACAAGGACGAAGAGATGGTTATCCTCCTCGACTTTTCAGATATAGAACTAGATGACTACCTCGACTACATGAACGAGGGTAAAATTTTACTACAATGATTCCCCACCACCCCGAACAAATCCGTCGGCTTGCCGACATCTGCTTTATCATATTCAACGGAGACGTCTACGCCAATACCCGTAAGAGAAAGGTTGTCGACGCACGCGTGTGCTTCGCTATCCTCCTGAAGGAACAGGGCTTAGGCCCTAGCGATATCGGAAAAATCCTTGGCCGTGACCACAGCACCATCATCCACTACTTCAATAGGGGTGAGGCGCTCATGCAAACCGACAAGACGTTCCGAAAGAACATGGTTTTAGCGCGTGAAGATTACGCTGGTCACGACCCTGTGTATTACTACTCTTCTCCCGAACTTCGCAAGAAGTATATGGAGCTACGTGCAGACTTAGAGGAGGCCAAGGAAGAGCTGAAGAAGCTACGCAACAACGAGCGTTACGACCGCCGCATCCAGCCTATCATCAACGTCATCCGTGAGCGTACCAAGCGTGGCTTTGAGGAGGACGCATTGCAAAGAATCAATAGAGTATACAACGGACTATGAAGTGCCCCGAGTGCCGTAAGAATTTAAAATGGACCGGCGACCACGACTCAGATGAGGGTGGTACGCCGGGCCTTACGGTCTCTTGGGAATGTAACAACGATGAGTGTGAGATACGCTACATCGATGTTCATTGGCTCGTTTAATCCTCCGGCCTCTGGGACTTCGGCACCCCAAGCAATTCGTATGTCTCGTCTTCAATGGGTGCGCCCTCGCTAATCCTAAAGAGGGCACGTAACCAATCAAAGTTTGTACTGAAGTAAAGCTCAGCAGGAACAGTGAATATTTTTGCCCAGTCTTTTTCGCTGACGGCCTTATAGAACTCTCTTCCGGGCCTCTCCAGTGGGTTCAGGGCTACTGGGGTCTGATACTTTTTCCCGGTCAGGTTGTTGAACATCCACTCCGCAGTGGTTCCGTATACAGGATACAAGAACGCCGCTTGGAACGGGGACAGGAACACATCCATCAGAAACCTTTCCCTGTCGTCGTCGCTACCCAAGAGCAAAGAGACGTTAGAGATGGCTGTGAAGTAGACGTACCCCCCGATAGCATTGAAGTACAGTCCCCTTAGGTCTTTCGACTTGACATTTCCGTCACGGATTCCGCGTTGGATATTACGTGCATAGCGAAGCGTGTTGTTCAGGTATAGAATCTGAGAGCTGGAGAAGGCAGTGAGCAGCCTTGTAAATCCATTGCGATAGATTTGAATCGGAGCCCGCTCCGCTGGCGTACGCGACTGCTGCGTCTCGTTGTAGTTGTTGAACTTAGCGAGGGCATCTTCCTTGGACATACCGTTCTTGATGTCCCGATTGTACGTCACCATGTATCCCATCACACCAGCGATGTCACCGATAGCTGTGGTTCTAGCACCCGCGCTAGTCAGACCGCGCATGAAGATGGTAAACTTCTTGTAGTCTGCCTCTGACTTCATCCTACGCCCCGTGGTGGTACCGGAGCTGAGCCCGTAGATATCTCCCTTACCGAACAGCCCTTCCATACGAGACCGGAAGGTGGCGGACATCTCCATAGCGTCACCGATTTTCCCTTTGTACTTACCGAAGGTTACGGCTCGGGCAATCATATCGGGAACGAGAGCAGCGTACTCCAAAGAGAACATGATGGCGTCTACAATGAGGTTCGGCTTGGAGCCGTATTGATACTCAGTAAGTCCAGCGAAAGCTGAGGTGGCCTGCTTGACAACTTGCATCACCTTAAATGCCAGTGTGGCAATAGTGAACTTGCTGAGCAGCTTGTCAATCCCTTTGGCTTCTATCTCTGAGCGGAAGGCATCGGGAGATACCGCTGATGAAGCCGCGTTTCTCATGGCCCTCTCCACACCAAGGAGCTTTGTTGCAGCAGCATAGTATGGGCTACGCATAACGGCGTTCATATTCTGAACCCCCTCGGCGTAAGCCTTGAACCGCTCCATCTTATCGTAGTGCGCCTCCAACTCATTGATGAAACCAAGGTCTTTGGATAGGTCCAGCTCCCCGGGGCTGGTACGTTCACGCAACGCCTCAGCCATCTGCGCACTGAACACGGCTCCGACAGGTTGGTCGTCAGTCTTGATATCGAGACCACCCTTGGTCGAACTCTTGGTAGGGAAGTAGTTCTCTACGTACCCGAGGTTGACATCGTTTACGGTACGGTACACGCCATTGACACCCTCGTAATACTGGTTGCTGAGGTAGTCTACGGTCTTGTCAACAAACTCTACCAACCTATCGTCAAGGTGGTTCGTTATCTGCTCCATCACCTCATCGGTAAAGCCTACATCGCGTAGCCTCTTCCTCTGCACATCATTAAGTGACAGCGCGTAGATACGCATCAGCTCATCGGTGGTATAGTTCCGAGACCCTGTGGTCAGGCCACTGATAAACAGAGGTTTGGGGTTGGCGAATACCATACGCAGAATCTCGTCGTAACCCTTGGTTATACCGTCGATACTGTTAGCCCTTTCGTTCTGTGAGTCAGCCTCATCGAACTGACCGCGAAGGAAAGCCTCTTCCATAACGCCCATCGGCTTATAGATTTGGTCACGGAAGAACTGACCCAGCTCGTTGCTCAACTTACCCAAGTGGAAGAGTACGCCTTCAGCGAAAAAGGTTTTGACGCTCATCTTCTTTGTCGTGCTCGACCACTCCACCAGAGAGCGCAGCTTATTGCCCAAGCCATTGGCACGCAGTGCGTCACCTAGGCTGACGCGGTTGGCTATATCGGACTCGATTTGGTTCTGCGTCTTTGCGCTTCCGTCCTCGTTGGTAGCGAAGCTCCCCCACTCCTGAGTCACAGAGTCCTTGGCTCCCTCACGCAATGCGTTGAGGCGTTGCGCCCGCTGGTAACGAATCTCGCTGAGGGCAAGGCGAGAGAACCCTGCCGTAAGCTGGAGGTCCTCGAACACAGCTTCGGTTTCCTCAAGGGTCATGTCCTTCAGGCGCTCGAATAAATCGAAGGCGCTCTTCTGGTCATACAGGGCTTGCTCCTTTCGGGTCAGCTCCTGACCGCTGTTGTACTTGACTGTAGCCTCGGCGAGAAGAGGGTCGTTTGCATACGCAGCGGCCATCTCTTGAAGCTTGGCGTTGTCTGATTTAAGGACCAGATTCAGTACAAGGTTAGCCTGCTCGAAGAAGGCTTGGCCTGTAGCATCGAGACCACGGGTGACCACGCGACCCGAGCCGGTCTTGTATTTCTTTGACTGCTGCTCAACGTAAGCCCTCATTTTTTTGAGCGTACGGGCCTTCATCTGGTCACGCTTCGCGTCGACTTTCTCCAGAATCTTAGCCACCTTCTCATCAAAATTCTTCTCGGTAACCTCGTTGACCAGCTTGTTGAGCGTGGCGATATCCTGCTTACCATACACGGTACGGGGGAGCGACTCATTGATTAACCCGCGCAGCCTCTTTTGAATCTGCCGCGCCTCACGCTCGGCGTACTTCCGCTCCGAACGGATGCGGCTGTCGAGCTTCTTGATGTCTCGGAGCTCAGCGTTAATGTCCGCCTTGGCTTTCTTCTCCAATAGGTCCGTCAGCTTTTTGACTTGGACAATCATATTGTCTTCGGTCACGTTGCTTACCAGCCTAGCCAGCGCCTTGGCTTCGCCCTTGGTATACTTCCCTGCTGGCAGCAGGTCGTCGAGCATCTTCTGCAACTCGTTGCGTACGGCCTTTGCGTTGGTCGCACCCTTCTTCCTCTGACGGATGTTTCTTCGAAGCTCCTTAACCGTACGGTTGATGTCGCGTCCAGCACGAGACTTGAACGAATTCATGTACCCTACGATGAGGGACTCCTGAACCTCCTTTGACTGGTTCTGAAAGTCTGGGTCGGTAACCAAGAAGTTCATGGCCATACTCCTTACCTCCTCCATGGAATACACCACGTCCTCAGCCTTGCGCGGGTGGCGACGCAGGAGCTGGGTGTCGTTCAGCTTCTTGTCTTGTGGGTACGACGCCCTCAACTCCTCTATTCGTGCGGCACGCTCGGCTTTTGTCAGTGGCTTGAGCGGAACCTTCTTGCTCAGCTCTTGGTTCAGCGAGCGACGGAGGTTACCAAACAGCCTACGGCCCACCTCGAGCCCACCTTCTACGTCTCCAAACTCCTTGGGAATCAGGGAAAACATATCGGTGTACTCCTGCATAGCGGACTGGATGTCCTTGGCCTTGTATCCACGGCTAAGCAAGACGGCCTTGATGGAGGAGTCACGCAGGTACAAGTCACGCCCCTTCTTAATCAGGTCAACGATGCTACCTTCCTCGTACATGGCTTCGAGCAGCGCCTTCTGTTCAGTGCCTCTGGCCACGAAGTCACGACCGCTATATGGGCGCTCGTCGGCCTCATAGATTTCCATGATGCGAGACTCCAGCTCTTGAGCTTCGCGCATGGCCTCCTCCTCGGCTTCTACCTCAGCTACCTCACGGCCCAGCTCCTCTTGGCTACGGCGGTACTGCTTGTAGATGTCTACGGGCACACGGTTGGGCGTGGAGACGTAGATGCCACCGTTATTGGCACGGCTTAGGGTCAGGCCCGACTGCTCCAGCACCTGCTTAAAGGCACGGATGTCTTTGGTCTGAGCGTTGTTTGGGATAAACCCCTTGGTGTTGACACCATAGTACAGGGCCTGCTCATACAGCCCGTCCGATACCTCTACTGTGGACTTCTGCTCAGTACCTCTCGGGCCTGTTTGCTCAGCGGCGCGGTCTTCGGCAGCCGGTTCACCCACTCGGGCAGCGGCATCTCCCACGTCTCTTCCGGCGCCTCGCCGTAGAGAAAGAACTTCGCGTCCTCTTGATTCGGATTGAGCTTCAATGCCTTCGAGTAAGTCAGATACTTGAGCTTCAATTCCTCTGCTCGTTGCCCATCCGGGGTTGTCGCTCCTGTTCTCGGCGAGGATTCTCCTTGTTCTTTCATAAGGTGTAAGTGTTTCGTCTTCCAACAACTGCGTCAGCAGTTGAACATTAGATTTAATTTCTGCCGCAGTACGGCTCTTGTTATTAATTCCTGTACGCTGTGCCTCCCAAGTGATGGACTGCATCTCTCGTGGCTGTATGCCAGCTATCTCAGCGGCCTTGATATAAGCCTCTTTGATAAGGGAATACTCCACGCTACGCCCACCCTTAAAGACACCGAATCCGCCAGCATCGTTAGCAGACATAGGGATACCCAAAGCCACAGAGGCAGCGTGTGTATCGGCAGTAACGTATGGGTTCTCAGAGTAGGGGTCTACGATATTGTTGTAGAAGTTCCGGACCTTATTACCGCCGCCCAATTGCTCTCGGATATTCTCTATCGAGGGGTTGCGGTACATGTTCATAGCCTTGGCTATCTCTACCGGAGAGCTCCAACGTATCGGGGTGCTATCGAAACCAATGAAGTCGCCATCAGGCGTAGTCATCAGCACCTTACCGGGATACATGGCTTGGTCGATGGCACGCAAGAGGTTGGTCTGCACGGTTACGGGCACACCCTGAGCCTCCATCTCGTTGAGCGTCATGCCCTCATACTGAGCAAACTCTGCGGCAAGCTGCTTGCCCCACTTGCTTGGCCCCTTACGGCCCATGTTTAAGGCCAGTGCCTTATCAAATATTTCCCTTGAGAACGCTGTGTCCGAGTGGTTCTTCAAAACCTCGAACGCACGCTCAGCAACAGCGATGTTATTGAACCAATCGTTCTGTGGGCTAAGTGCGGCAAGGACTCCAGCCGCCTCCTCTACCGTGACTCCATAGATTTCTGAGATACGGTTAGCCACACGGTTCGCACCCACATACCATTCCTTAGAGGCCGCGACAAACTCTGGCGTCAGGCTGTCGTATACCGCAAGTATATTCTGCGTCATCACGTCCACCGCCTCAGTCAGAATCTCTTCGGTAGTTTCCTTTATGCGGTTTAATAGCGCCTCTCTCTTGGCGACGTCTTTGGGTTTTACTTCTGACCTTGCCTTTACCCTACGGTTCAGCAGTGACAGGAGTTTCTTGTTTTGGTAGGGGAGCTTGATGGGGTACGTTGTAACCACCCCAGTCACTTTGTTTTTCTTGGTGTATGTGACCACCCCGGAAGCAATTTTCCGTGCGGCGCCTACTGCGGCAGAGGACCCAGTAGTGATGGTGTTTTCTATGTCGTCTAAGCGGAAGTCCTCCTCGAGAGAAGCTTCAACTTTCTTAGTCGCAGAAACGCTTACTGTCGGGCTAGTCTGACCAGCCTTGACCTCTTCATTGCCATCCAAGTTGATGCCCGTGCCGTCCGTATCTATGGCTCGCTGCTCGGTACCTCGGGGCTGGTTGAGAGAATTAAACTTCTTTCGCGCTTCGCTGGCTGCGTCTTCTAATTTCTTCTCTTCAGCTATGCTTATCTCATACCACCCGTCGCCTTCCTTTAAGCCGAGTTTATATCGCATAGCAAGCTTCTGGCCGGAAGCACGCTCACGACTTTCCATCTCTTGATACGCCTCCCTCTGCTCTCGGGTAACGGTGCCGAAACTGTCTAGGAAGGCATCTCTTTCAGCTACCTTTTCAAAATACGCAGCCTCGGCTTCCCTGACTTTTCTCTTAGCCCTAAACCCTCGCGCTTCTCTCGCCTCATCTATTTTTCTTTTGGCCTCGTCTTGTTCCTTTCCAATCTGTTCAAAAGCATTGCGCTCATCAATAGACATCCGTGATTGCACAACGTTGTTGTTGGCTACTTTGTCTTCTATAGACAGCTCCGGTTCCACCTCGGGTTCTACCTCCGGTTCTACCTCGGGTTCTACCTCCGGTTCCACCTCGGGTTCTACCTCCGGTTCCACCTCCGGTTCTACCTCCGGCTCTACCTCCGGCTCTACCTCGGGTTCTACCTCGGTCTCGGTAGCACCAAGGTTGTCCTCAGTCTGTTGGCGGTCGGTCGTTAACGACCGACCCAGCTCGGGGAGCGTGACTTCGAAACTAAACTGGTTGTTAGCCTCAGACTTACGCGTGAGCTTCGCGTCAGGAATATCCTTGATGAGGTCGTTAAGCTTGGCCTCTGCCACATTAGCCTCCTCCTCGCTGAAGAAGCCCCGGTTGAATACGTCTTGGTTGGGCGCAGCCTTGCCGCCCAAATCAACTTTAGCTCCAGCGACGTTGACAGGCACCGTAAACACGTTTCCTGTAGGGAGGTACTTGTTGCGTAGCTGGTTGAGCCAAAGCGTAATGCCATCGGAGGAGATGTTGTCTGTCTCTACCAACACATGGTCGTCTGGCAGCGACTCGACGGCGGCCTCAAACGCGGGGCGAGTAGAGCCTTTCTCAGCAGCACTCAGGTCTGCCTTGATGGCAAACTTGTTGGTGGGCTTACCATTCTCGTAAAGCCTCTTGTAACCAAGGTAGTTTGCGTCACTGGCCTTGTCCGGTATCGCAACCACAGCCGCAATCTCTCCGGTGTCGGGGTCTGCATATATTCCGACAGTCCCGTTCTCCCCGAACTCACGCTCCGACTGCAATACCAGCTCCTTGTCAGAGAACCCGAGAGTGCTTCTCTTGGGTAACACGCTCTCTACCTCTACCTCGGGGTCAGTCTTTTTCTTGGTCTCTGCAAGACCCTTAAAGGCGGATATCTCTCGTTGGGTAATGGTCTTGCCTGTAGCCACCTTACCTGACAGCGTCTCAAGGATGGAAAGGATTTGTTGGTCCCGCTTCGTAAGGTCTTTGGGAAGCGTGATGTCTACACCAATGAGCTTAGCAAGGCGCTCAATGAATCGGGCGATGACACCCTTTGTCTTGGTGTCAGCCTTGGGATAGGCGTCCGTTACGATACCAAAGAACTCTGCGACATACTCCTCGTTGGTGAAGTTGTCTCCGTAATTCTGAGAGAAAGCGTCAAGCTTCTTAGCCAAGTCAGAGTCGGCGGGGATGACCTTCTTTAAGGTGTCCACGAAGTCAGACATAAGGGCCTGAACGTCGCCGTCAGCAATGCTGTTACGCAGCGCGGCATGGAAAGCCTCGTGAGCTACAGTAGTGGTGTCAGCAGTGACGAGGTTGATATGAACCTCCTTACCATCGAAGCCGTAAAACCCTCTACCATTTTGCTTTAGGCCCAACCTCTTCGCGGCCTCGTTAAACGACTCGGTATTGTCGTGAAGGATAATCTTTACACCGGGGAAGTTCTTACGCAACGCGCGTGCAGCAAGCACAGCCTTAGCTCCAATCGCCTTTTGAGTTTCGGTGAGCTCGGTGGCGTTACGACGCACGGTAGTGACCCCGTCCTTGGACTCCTCTGAGGTTTCCGGGGTAGCCGTCTCGCTGGCTTCGGGAACTCCCTCACGGAAAGCCTTGGCCGGCTCCAAATCCTCCTTAAAGACGTCTTCAAACTCGTTGTAGAACTCCTGTTCGGCAGGGGTAAGCGGCTCCTCGTTAAGAATCTTTTTAGTAATGGTGGTACGGATGGCTTCTTCCCTGCGTTCATCGAGGTCTCCGTCTTTAGCTTGGGCTACGTCTTCTTCCGTCGCTTCGACAGTTTCGACCCGTACTTCTTGGTCCACTCCCGGGCCAGCTTGGGCTTGTTCGCCCACATCCACCGCTCCTGATTTTTGCTTTTGAAGGGCATCTTGTTTTTCTTTAAGGTCTAAGCTCAGGAGGGGGTCGAAGAATACCCGAGACCTCTTGAGCTGCCGTGGGCTCATAGTCTCTAGGTCTTTGACGAACTGTTCCCGACTGACTTTATTGCGTCCAGAGAAGTACGCCGCAGGTCGGCGTCGCTGGGTGCGAGCCTGAATTTTTCTGAGGTTAACCTTCCCAGTTCCGACAGGCTTTCCGGTCTCTGCAACCAGTGCTATCTCCTCGGTTATTTCCCTAATCTTTTCAGAGAATACACTAGAGCCTGACTTCTCCAGCTCTTCCTTGGCTTCAAGGAGTTGCATGATGCGAGACACGGCCCCACTGTTTGAACTAGGCTTGGCATCCAAGGGTAAACCCAACAGCTCGTTGGCGGTACGTCGATGCCCGATACCAAGGCGAATGTCCTGAGCCATCTCAGGAGTAATCTTACCCATCTTCTCTGCGTTGTCTACCCACTTCTGCAACCTCTTGTTAGAGATTTCTTGACGGGCCATAAACCGAGGGTTCATAAGTTGCAAGCCAAGCTCAAGACGGGAAGTGTTTGCCATACGCCGACCCAAAGCAATTGCCCCGGTAGGAGTGGACATACCGATGGCGCCCAGTGCCTCAGCACTAATCTCCTTTATGTCCTGAACGGAGCCCGTATACTGACCCGAAGCCATGAGAGCTGCCGTCTCACCAAGAGCTTCAAAGGCGGGGTCTACGACAAACCGCTCCGCTCCGAACATAAGAAGCTGAGCGCCCTTGGGCATAAACTTGTTGCCAACGAAAAGCCTACCAGCCACTCGACCGCTCAACCATGACGCAGCAGCAATAGGGATACCGCGCTTGACGCCACGGTCGGTGCCCTCGTCCCAAACAGACTGGTCTTGGTATGCCAGCATAGCCGACTGTGGGTCCGCCCAGTTGTACCCCTTCTCAGTACCTACCTCAAGGATAGAGTTACCCCACTCCATCATGAACGCGGACACAGACATGCCGCCAAGCATACCCGACGCAAATGCCGTACCAGCAGCACCCGCTAAGGTAGCGCCAGCACCAAGACTAGCAGCGCCACCAGCCGCCGTGCCCGCGACAGTACCTATGGGGCCGCCAGCTATGGTTCCGGCCACTGCCCCCCCCGCCATGAAAGCAGGGATAATCCTCGCTCCCAAGGGGAACAACATGGACAAAGACTCGCCGGCCAAGTTTGCCACATGAAGCCCGAGGTCACGACTTGACTCAGTGAATAGCTGTGACGTAGTGGTGGCGCCCTCAACCCTAGATGAGACTCTACCAAGCCTAGTGTCCCTGTTCGACTGGAGTTTGTTCACCCGAGCAAGGGATTCCTCGTCATCGCCCAAGCCGAATTGAATCTTGAGTAGCTCAACCATCGTTTTTCCAGTACGAAGCCCCTCACTAATCTTCATACTGAACTCCTCGAAACCATCGATGTAGTCCTCAGTTACCTGCTTGTTGAACTTGCTGTCGTAATAGAGCTGCGCCTGCTCATACTTCTGTGCCGCGACCTTACGGTCAGTGATGTCTGCGTTGTACTTACCGATGATAGCAATGATATCACGTTGCTCTTGAGCCGTCTTAGGCTCGTAGTCGAACAAGCCTTCGATGGTAGTACCGAACGTAGCTAAGCTGTATGCCTCTAATCCGTCTTGCCTCCTGACGGCGGCAGAGTTCATGTCGGCGGCATCCTCAGACAGGGCCGCCTGCCTTTTGCCTAAAACCTCATCCCAGTCTTCACGTAACCGAATGCCCTCCTCGGTTTCGAACTGCTCATACAACCCGTTAGCCTTAACCTCGGCTTCGTTACGCAAGACGTTGATGTCATCGCGGACCATGTTGCCGTCGATGAAATACTTCTGATACTCCTCAGGAATATCACCCTCATACCTTTCCCCCTCGGTCAGTTCCTCTACAAAAGAATATTCGTCGTTGGCTTGAGCCAAGGCTTTGCCGGCAGCCTTCTCGGCATAGTAATTGTAACCACGCTCCGCATAGAATACCTCTCCTTCAAGGTCAATGGTGCTGGCGTCTTTCCAAGACCCCTCCGCAAAAGCTCTTGCCTCTTCGGCGGTGTCGAATTCAAATACTTCGCCACGTCTGTAAGCCTCCTCGATAGCGGCGTCGCTATCTAGTTCAGTCCACATAGACGGCTGACTGTAAAACCCATCCGGGTCGTTGGGGAAGAGGGTTGGGTACGCGATGAACTTACCGTCCACCTCCGCATCCTCCATCTTTACTGTCGAGGTACTCCCGTCGCTATTACGTCGAGCTATGGGGCGGATGTCGTTAACACGAAGAGCCTTCTCAGTAAATGTCCTCTCGTCCCCTTGCAAACGAACAGACGGGGATTTGTTTTCGGATACGAAAGTTTCGAACCTAGCCACCTCCTCAGGAGATATCTGGCCATTTATCAAAAGAACTTTGTGGGCCCTAGGCACACCCATAGCCTGACTATAAACCGTAATAATCCCGTCCGTAGCCGTACGGGTTCCGTCTGCGTTCTCAACCGAATCGCCTACAATAGCGCCATCAAAGCGAAAGCCATACTGTCCATACGACTTGCGCAAATCTTCTATGAAACCGTCCTTTACCTCGTCGCCAATGACTTCGTTCAGGGGCGGGGTACGGACTTGCTCTTGAGCTAGATTAAAAGACTCTAACTCCTGCTGAGATATCTCTTCGAGCTGGGCATTACCCTGCTCCATAAGTTCCATACGCTGAGCCGTTTGCTCACCGGTATAGTACTCAGGTAAATTTGACTGAGCCTCGTCACGAGCGGGGTCACGAGAGGCGAGCAGCTCCGAAGAACCATCGTCCAATACAGATTCCGTAACGACCGGCTCGTCTTTTTTTTTTACTTTCTGCTTGAACTCCTCAAACAGGATGTCGTCGCCAAACCTCCCTGGTTGCTCCTGCATCCAAAGAAAAAGTTTCGCAGCATACTGTTCGTCTTGAAGCTTTTCGAATAGGCTTTCAGGAGTGTACCTATCCTTAAAACTTGGGTCCTGCCCGTTAACGTAATCGAACACATCGGTGGCATAGTCCCCCGGAGACTTTTCGGTCGCTTCAATCATGCCTTAAATATACCAATCCTTTATGGAGCTGGATTGGTACTCCTTGCCCTTACGGGAATGGACTCTTCTATTTGACTTCCAAACTCTTCGTTCATGATGTCGTTAAACTTCTTGGCATTGGGGGAGTCCAACTCAGAGATAATCCTTTCCATCTGCTCTTGCGTCAGTACGCCAGACCCCTGCGCATCAGCAGCCCGCAACACAAGCTGTGTAAGCTCTTTAAGCTTCTGCTCTCCATTACCCTCCTGAAACATAGGAATGAATATTGGCATCGGTGTAATACCCGGGACGTAAAAAGAGACGGCGTTAGCAGGACTCATACCGGTATCGCGGAACACGGGTGTAAGACTACGCAAGGGGTAGTATTTTATTTCGTCCGTTCCTCGACCGGTCCTTTGAGTGATGATATCGCCAACCAGTGCGGCCCTGTTTTCAAGCCTGTCACCAAAGTTTACTTCATCCCCATCGCTGTCAATTGCAGTGTTCTGCCAAGCCTCATCGGCACCTACAGACGCCTGACCCGTAGCCCTTCCGTCCTCGTCATACGTAGTGGTCTGTACCGTGCCTTCGTCCCAACGCTCTACAGGACGGCTCTCTTGAGGGATGGTTGTGCCTCCAGTTGTTGTCACGCCCACGGGGGCGCCCTCTTCGTCGGTGACTAAGTTTTCCCAACGTTCTGCTCTTTGAACACCGTGAATTCTAGAACCTTGAGACATCCAGTTGTCTAGGTCTATAGTGCCTTGGCCAGAGTCTAAGCTGAGACGATTGAGTTCTTTGAATTGTGAATCTCCATTCTCGTCAATGTACTCAAGCTGTACGATATTCCCCTCCAACAGTTTGATGTCGTTAAGCTTACCGACACCCATGGTACCACCTAAGTCTTGGGTTACATCCTGCGCAATGATGCGGCTCTTGATGGCGTTTACCTCGTCTTGGTTTTGTGCCAAACCAAGGGCACGCCAGTTAATCATGGCGGTGTCTTCACTTTCTATACGCTCGGCGCGGTCCAACTCCCCTTGGGTAGGAGCTCGGCTAGTGCCTGCGCTACGAGCCTCTTCCTTGAGGTCTAGGTTAGCACGGAGACGACCGCGAACGGCATCGAAAGCCTTGTCTTTCTGTTCCTTACGGTTGTCGCGGAGCTTCTGTCGCAACTCCTCCGGAACCTGAGCTTGCTCCAAATACGCATCGAAGTCTGCGTCGGTAACGTCGTCCTCAACTGCACCGATAATCCGCTGAGAATTGGCCGGGCTAGGCATCATAACAATTAAGTTGGAGTTGCTTGCCGCCTCTTTGATATCCTGTTGAGAGTCTAAGTGTCTAGATTGATACGAACCCTGAACGTAATCAACAAGAGTTGAGGTAACTGCATTGTCGTTGGTGTCCAATATTCCCGCAACCACATTATCCTCCGCGTTCAAATACTCTTGGTTCTGAAGGGGACTCTCAATACTTTCTACGTTCGGGTCTTCTCTGTAACTCAGTACGTCTACGGTAGTGCCGAGCATCTCAGCCTGCTGAGCCGTAAGGGCAGATATGTTGAGCCTGTCGTATGTAGACAGCACCGCCGTGCCAAGCTGACTGACACTAGCGAACTTCTGCCCGTCCTCACCGACCAAGCCAATGCTGCCCGTGGGCGCGTCGATAACGGGAGTGAACTTGCTGAAGTTGCCGAAGTCTTCTACGCGGGCCAGCTCAGATACCTCTACGCCAGAGGCGGCAGCATACCCATTCTCATCGGCCTGCATGCGCTCAACATGCTTCTCGTAGTTGGCCGCGTACTTTTCCGCCTGACCGAGGTAGCCCTCGGTGTTGGTCTTGAAGTTGTTGGTGGCAGCTATATACTCGCGGTAGCTCATCTCTCCACTACGCCACAGCTTGTTCATCATGAGCGAGTACTCCTGTGCATCGGACGCGAACTCAGACACGCGCTGGTTGGCGTTGACGTCGGAGCCCATCGGAGCCTCAGACAAGGTGGTCGTAACCTCGCCTTGGAGCTTTACCGCATCGTCGAGCTTCTCGTTACGAAGGCGGGTCTGCTCCTTGAGCATGTCGACCATGCCCTTGCTAATCTCATTCCAGTCTACCCGAGACTGGGCTGACCTCTCGGCGTACTTAAAATAGCTCATCGTGTACCTCCTTCTTTGCGAGTAACAATTTTACTTACCGACTCGAGTTGTTTGTCAGTTAAGTCGGGCTGGTTGACACGCCTGATTCCAATGACATCAGAGGAATTGTATACCGTGATGTTGACCTCGTCACCTTGGTTGCCACCGAGAACTTTCATGTTCCCGTCCTTGTCATAGCCAGCGAAGAAACCTACGTGGCGAGTGTCGGGTCTTTTCCCATTCAGTCGGTTGATGATGACCACATCACCCATCTTAGCGTCTTTTACAGAACCCTTGACTTTCGGGAACCCATACTTTTCTGGCTGACCCTTGAGGTCTTGATGAAGATTAGACCGCTTGATACTTTCGTTGGTGAAAATGTTCTCACCAAACTTCGCTGACATGTACATGTCGGCTCTTCCTTTTTGATTTTTACCAATCAAAGACGCCGTTAGATTTGAATCGGCAAGCACCATGTTTACAAAACCAGCGCACCAAGCTTGCTCTTGCTTGATGTAAGATTTCTGACCAGCCTCGGTCTGCCCTACACCGGCCCACACCTCGGTCAAAAGCTTCTGTCCCTCCGGAGTAATCGTCGGAGTCTTAACGTACACGGAGTCACCCTTAGCCGGGTCGTACTCTTTATAGTTGGGCTCTCTCACGTTAAGCCACTGCATAGCAATCGGAAGGGGGTTGCTAGATGTCACACCTTCGGTTGCGCTCCTTACCACCTCTTCGGCAGCAGGACCCACCTCAGCAGCCTTTTCCAAAGCCTCGGTGTTGACTGACTCAATCTCTTTTGAGGTTGGGTTGGGCGTAGCAATCGGTTCTTGTCCTTCAGCAGCAAGCTTGTCCAATAGTTCTCTAGCCATCGTAGACTCTCCGGCAGACTGCACTTGAGCACGGGACCCCTCGTTAGCGGGAGCAGGTGGTGTATACGTAGCCGTCCACTTTCCGTCTTCACCTTGATTGGTCTCGATGCTTTCCATAGCGTTCACCAAGTCGGCGCCGTCTAGTCCGCTAGTTCTCTGGATATTAGCCTCCATCTTAGACCTAGCTGTGTTTCTGTTAGAAGCCACGACGCTAGTCCTAGCCTCTACAGGACGCCTCTCAGGTGCAGGTGCAGGTGCAGGTGCAGGTGCAGGTGCAGGTGCAGGTGCAGGTGCAGGAGCCACAGGCCCACCAACACCAGCCGGTGCTACAGATTCTCTAGCCTCCCCCCGAGTAGCATTAACGGGTGAAGGCGGGTTAAAACCCCCGACGCCAAGCTGACGGTTACGGAAATTTCTAACATACTCAGTTGGACGCATATCCGACCCGAGGTAATTACCGGACATTTCGGGAATCTGAAATCGCGGTACAGCTAGTGGCCCTGATGTAGCTTGTTGGGATGGCCCCATTCCAAACGCGGACATGTCATACCCACCGGGCCCCGTAATCATAGGCTGAGCCTGTGTAGTGCCGGGAATTTCAAAAGCGGTATACTGCCGTGGAGGGACCTGTCCGATACCACTTGCCGGAGCACTTGTAGTAGTTCCGGGAACGGCGCTATCAACTAGGCGTTGCTGAGCCATCATCCTATCATACTCTTCTTCGGCAGCAAGGAACGGAGCTCGCTCCCTCCTGTTCAACATCTTCTTGCTGTTTGGCTGGCCGAACTTACCAAAGTTCCCCTCCGCATAGCTGGTGCTCAACCCCTCGGCGATGCTACCCAGTGTGCCTACACCCTGAGTGAGATACGCAGCCCGGTCCTCCTCGGCATCGCGGATAGCTTGCTGAGCTCCCTCCGCCTCTTGCATGGCGATACCTGCCAACTGCTGGTCGATACGCTTGTCCTCCTGTGCTACAAGCTTGTTAATCTCATCCATGCGCTGGCCCATCTCACCGCGCACCTGCCCCTGCCGTAGGTTCTGTGCCATCTGCAACCGACCTGCCGTAGCTGCCGCACCACGGGTCTCGCCCTCTACACCAGCCTGCATGCCTGTGGCGCCTTGAGTAAGCAATGCGTCACGCATAAGCTCGTACGGCTCCTTGGAGATGGAGAGTTGCTCCATGCGGTTGATATCAATTTTTTTTCTAGCCTCATCCACAGACTTTCTGGCGGCCTCTTCTGCCGCCTGACCACGCTTACGCGCCTTGTTGGCATTGCTGAAAGACTTGGCTCCCCCGTACAGGGTTGTGCCCGCGCCAACACCGGCGGCTACGACGGCTCCAACCCCTCCCGCAGCGGTGACACCGCTGCCGATAGCTGTAGCTAGAATTACTCCTGACATAATTTCTTTTGGATTACAGACTCCGGTAACTCCCGGAAGTCCATGGTATATACCTCTTTCTCCGCCTCTTCAATGGTCTTGGCATCGGTGCGATATACGCACGCCCACCGCGTGTCCTCATGGATAACGGCAACACGCTGCGTACCAGCCTCAGTGTGTACCACCATAGGTGCCTTTACGCGCTTGACCTCGCCAGTATCCATCAGCAGAGACATCTCACCCTCCATAAAGAAAGACGGGTGGTTCTGCTTGTGGATGAAGCTAACGACGAGCTGACCCGCAGGCATAAATACCTCACGAGTATACAGTCCGTTCTCAAGCTTGTGGGTGACAGGCATCAAGTCCTGCATATCCTCGGTGTGGTGCTCTACAGTTTCTTCCAAAGGGGCAAGATGATTCCGCAAATCCTCAATGGATTCCCAGAGCAATCCTCTCTCTGTATGGATGTTATGCAGAATCTCTTCCATTGACTATAAAAGTAAGGCTTAGCCGGGATACGACTTCATCACCTCACTCTTGGCTACGAACATCTCTACAGCCGTAGTATCCTCGTTGGTTAGTTTGAATACACCGTAGTGCCCAAGCAGCCCACTGGACTCAGCCTGCTGGTTCTTAATGCCCAGCCAGAGCGGGTCGTTGATGCCGGGTGCAGTGCCGCTACCGTCATGGGTAACGCGGTTGATTCCGTTGGGGATATCGACCTCGATACTTTGGACATACCCAGCGAAAGTGATGGCCGTATATGGAGCCGGAGAGAAATAGAACGCGTCGCCCGCGCTAAGGATGCTGCCGATGTCTGTGGTAAGCGGGAAGTTTACCACGTTGCCCACCACCGTTTGGCTGAGAGCAATGCCGTTGAGTGAACGCAAGGCATAGTCGTCAGGCTCAGCAGGGTTGTTATTGACCGTGCGTACAAACGCGAAGTAGTCACCCTCCTTCTTCTCAAAGAAGTCCACGTCCATGAACCTCCCGTCCTGCTGGTCGGAGATAAGCGTAGCCGACCAAGGTCGGTTGCCCTCGATGGCCATCGTCTTGAAAATCTTGTTGACGATAGGCTCGTCGTTGAAGACGCTCGTGATGGTGCTCGAGTCTTCCGCAGGGTCGTAGCTGTCGTAGAACGTATTGCGCTCCTCGTTGGTATTGTGCCGGAAGAGGTTGCCGCCACTGAACGTATACAAGAACTGGTTCATGCCCTGAATCCACTCAGGGTCATACGAGTAGAACGAAGGCCACCCCTCAGCAGGCGGGCTATATGTCAGCGTGTAGTTAGGCATTAGGGATAGATGCTGAAGTAGTCGTTTATGTTGGTGTCGATGCCAGTGCGATTGCTTGATTCGTCGGCGTCATAAATTACAAATTCAAAAAGATGCCCAGTGAAATAGGAGCTTAAAGCTGTTCGCGCTCCTAAACGGTTCCTAATTCTAGCTATTGGATTTGTAACCGCCGCTGATACTGCTGTTTGGTCATTTACAGCCACTTCGTGGTTGCTGCCGTCGTTCTTATAATACACTGATTTATAATCGATTTGAGCCGTAATTGTACTGCTCACCGTGTTACCTCTCGACCGCACCTGAATATTTGTCCCCCTATCAAAATAAAAAGAGTTTTCAGTATGGTCAGGAGTTCCAATGGGTTGAATCGGTATACCGCCACCATCAAGCACTCCAAAAATTGTTACATCAGTCGTTGTTATTGTTGGACTATCCACATATTGTGCCCCACTAAATAAAACCGCAGGCTTCCCGTTCTCAGTAATGACCGCCGAGCCATCGTAAATAAACGGCTGTGCAGTTGCCGTAGCTTGAGACCCGTCATTTGAAGAGCCACTCTGGTCGTACCATACGCTGACCGTAAGCGGGTCCGAGCCTCCAAACGATACGATAGCCGCCTCGTCCAAGTCGACACCATCAAACCCGATGTCTGTCTCATCGAACGGGGCTACCGTTCTGCGCACGCGCATGGCGGAGCCGCTGTA
>Ga0208950_1000246_pt1 | contig 29260 bp, 24 predicted proteins | sample AOAMet_54_BLW_10_2_FD_188234 | JGI IMG/M metagenome (GOLD analysis project Ga0208950, IMG submission 188234) | Ammonia-oxidizing marine microbial communities from Monterey Bay, California, USA - CAN11_54_BLW_10 (SPAdes) | ecosystem: Environmental > Aquatic > Marine > Intertidal zone | place...
GACTTACATCAAGACTGGTTAGTCCATTAAAGCTACAGCCTAAAATAGTTAAAGCCGTATTATTACTTACATCAAGACTGGTTAGTTGATTAAATTGGCAATGCAAAGAAGTTAAAGCAGTAAAATCTTCAATTCCTGTTAAATCTGAAATGGTTTGGCCCCCACCCGATACGGGCGAGGTTGAGACATTTAAATTAGTAACGGTATTAATATTGGAAGTAGTAACAGAATCATCATTAGCTATACCATTGCCCATTCCTCTAGCTTCTAAGTAGGCTTCAAAGTTATCATTAGGAACGTAGGTTTGTTGAGCTAAAGTTAATAATGGAAAGCAAAGTAAAATAAGTAGAAGTTTCTTCATTATGTAAGTTTTAATCACTTAATATAATAAAAAAGTAAGTTAATAAACCATACTTAACTTTTTAGTTCTAAAACAACATTAACTAATGTTTATTAGTTCGATAATTTATTAATCAAATCATCATCTGCTATATTTGGAAGTGTTACTTTAAGTTTTGGATTTCTTTGCATTTCTCTTTTAATAGCAAAAATTGCTTCATTATTTCTAGCCCAGTTTCGTCTAGCAATTCCATTATTTACATCCCAAAACAACATGTTAGATATCTTTTCTTCAGAATCTTTAGATCCATCAATTGTTAGTCCAAATCCTCCATTAATTACTTCTCCCCAGCCAACTCCGCCACCATTGTGAATGCTTACCCAAGTAGCTCCTCTAAAAGAATCTCCAATTACATTTTGAATTGCCATATCTGCTGTAAAGGCAGATCCATCATAAATATTGGAAGTTTCTCTGTATGGTGAATCTGTTCCAGAAACATCGTGGTGATCTCTTCCCAAAATAATTGGGGCAGATATTTCTCCTTTTTTAATGGCTTTGTTAAATGCTTTGGCAATTTCAATTCTACCTTCAGAGTCGGCATAAAGAATTCTAGCTTGAGAGCCCACTACCAAATTATTTTCCTGGGCACCTTTAATCCATTGAATATTATCTCTCATTTGTTGCTTTATCTCAACTGGAGCTTTTAAAATTAAAGCTTCCAAAACAGCACAAGCAATTTCATCACTCTTTCTTAAATCAATGGAATCTCCAGACGAACAAACCCATCTGAATGGACCAAACCCATAGTCAAAACACATTGGACCCATAATATCTTGCACGTACGATGGATATTTAAAATTAATCCCATCACTTTTCATAACATCAGCACCTGCTCTAGAAGCCTCTAATAGAAATGCGTTTCCGTAATCAAAAAAGTAAGTACCTTTTTGGGTATGTTTTTTAACAGCTGAAGCATGCTTTATAAGAGTTTCTTTAACTTTTTTCTTAAAAAGCTCTGGATTTTTAGTCATTAATTCATTTGATTCCTCAAAGCTTATTCCAGATGGATAGTAACCACCTGCCCAAGGATTATGTAATGAGGTTTGATCTGATCCAAGCTCAATAAATATATTTTCTTCATCAAACTTTTCCCATACATCTACAATATTTCCACTATAAGCAATGGAAACTATCTCTTTATTTTTTTTAGCTTCTTTAACTCTGGAACAAAGTTTATCAAGATTGTCAATTACTTCATCTACCCAACCTTGCTCATGTCTTTTATAACTGGCTTTTGGATTAATTTCTGCAGTTACAGAAATAACGCCTGCAATATTTCCTGCTTTAGGCTGAGCACCACTCATACCACCTAACCCAGCAGTAACAAACAACTTTCCTTCAGGGCCATTTTCATCAATTTTTCTACAAGCATTAAGTAAAGTGATGGTAGTTCCATGTACAATTCCTTGAGGGCCAATGTACATGTAAGATCCTGCAGTCATTTGACCATATTGTGTAACTCCTAAAGCATTGAACTTCTCTAAATCATTTGGAGTTGAATAATTAGGAATCATCATTCCATTGGTAACTACGACTCTTGGAGCATTTTTATGAGAAGGAAAAAGTCCCATTGGATGACCACTGTACATAGCCAGAGTTTGATCATCTTCCATTTGAGATAAATATTGCATCGTAAGCAAATATTGAGCCCAGTTTTGAAAAACAGATCCATTTCCGCCATAAGTAATTAATTCCTGAGGATGCTGAGCTACAGCTGGGTCCAAGTTGTTTTGAATCATTAACATTATTGACTTAGCCTGAGTAGACTTACCTGGATAATCTGTAATTGGCCTTGCAAACATTTCATAATCTGGCTGAAACCTGTACATATATATTCTGCCATAAAGATTTAATTCATTTTTAAATTCTGAACCTAATACTTCATGATGTTTAACTGGAAAATAACGAAGTGCATTTTTAAGAGCTAATGCTTTTTCATTTTTTGAGAGCAAATCTCTTCTGTTGGGAGCATGACTAATATCGATTAATCTTTGTTTAAACTTAGGTAGATTATCAGGAATACCTTGAATAATTGAGTTTTTAAAGCCAGACATTTTAATTATTTATTAAATCCATAGGGACAGTGCTTACATTTGTTTTCACAACAATAACCCCTTTTTTTGTGATACTTTTCAGTAAAAACAACCAATCCATCTTCAGAAAAGTAATAATTATCTTCTTTAAGTTTTAGTTTGGAAGAAGTGTCTGTAAAATATGAATTCATATTACTAATTTAATTATCTATTTAAGAAGAATCTACTTTGTTTTACGTAAATCGCACAACAAATTGATTCACATCCACAAAAACAGAAAATAAAATTGCATACATTTACTTTAAATTCTAAAAATACAATATTATTATGTCCCAATACCAAAATAAAATTGATTCTTTTATTGAGGAATTAATGATAAAAGATGGTCATGAACCAGAGTTTATTCAAGCTGTGGAAGAGGTTGTAGAAACTATAATACCTTTTATAGAAAATAACTCAAAATATCATAACACAAAGATTTTAGAAAGAATTGTAGAACCAGAAAGAGTAATTCAGTTTAGAGTGCCTTGGGTTGATGATTCTGGAGAGCCGCAAGTAAATAGAGGATATAGAGTTGAGTTTAATTCGGCTATTGGCCCATACAAAGGAGGATTGAGATTTCATCCCTCTGTTAATCTTTCGATACTAAAATTCTTAGGTTTTGAGCAAATTTTTAAAAACTCTTTGACTACTCTTCCAATGGGGGGTGGTAAAGGTGGCGCTGATTTTAATCCTAAAGGAAAGTCGGATAATGAAGTAATGAAATTTTGCCAATCATTCATGACGGAATTATCAAGACACATAGGGCCTAATACAGATGTTCCAGCAGGAGACATTGGAGTTGGTGGACGTGAAATAGGGTACATGTTTGGCCAATATAAAAGATTGAGAAACGAATTTACAGGAGTTTTAACTGGCAAGGGAATTAATTGGGGTGGATCATTAATTAGACCTGAAGCTACGGGTTATGGTGTAGTTTATTTTGCAGAAAAAATGTTGAACACTAAAGGAGATGATTTTAAAAACAAAAAAGTTGCTATTTCTGGTTCTGGAAATGTAGCTCAGTTTTCATGTGAAAAATGTATTCAACTTGGTGCTAAAGTTGTTACTCTAAGTGACTCTAAAGGTTATATTTATGATTCAGAAGGTATTGACCAAGAAAAGTTATCGTGGATAATGAATTTAAAAAATGTTGAAAGAGGAAGAATTTCTCAATACACTAAAAAATATCCGAATGCTACTTTTCATGAAGGTGAAAAGCCATGGGATGTTTCAGTTGATTTGGCTTTACCATGTGCAACACAAAATGAATTAAATGAAGACCATGCTAAATTACTTGTGAAAAACGGATGTATAGCTATCGTTGAAGGCGCAAATATGCCTTGTACGCCCGAAGCAATTTCAGTTTTTACAGAAAACAAAATACTTTTTTCACCTGGAAAAGCATCAAATGCGGGTGGAGTTGCAACCTCCGGTTTAGAAATGTCACAAAACTCCCTTAGATATAATTGGACTAGAGAAGAAGTTGACTCTAAACTACATAATATAATGCTTGAAATTCACCAACAATGTGTGAAATATGGCAAACAAAGTGATGGTTATATAGATTATGTAAAGGGTGCTAATATTGCAGGTTTCGTAAAAGTTGCAGATGCAATGATTGATCAAGGAATGGTTTAAAATGTACGGATTAATCAAAGACCAACTTAGTAAAGAGCTTTCAGAAATTGAATCTTCTGGATTGTTTAAAAATGAAAGAGTTATCACAACTTCTCAAGGTGCAAGTGTACAAGTTGAAGGAGGTGGTGAAGTTGTAGTTATGTGCGCTAACAACTATTTAGGCCTGTCTAATAATATAGACGTGGTAAATGCTGCAAAATCAGCTTTAGAAACCCACGGGTTTGGAATGTCTTCTGTTAGATTTATTTGTGGTACTCAAGATATTCATAAAGAGCTAGAAAAGAGAATTGCTAATTTTTATAAAACAGAAGATACAATTTTATATGCAGCAGCATTTGATGCTAACGGAGGATTATTTGAACCATTATTTGGGCCTGAAGATGCAATTATTTCCGATGAGTTAAATCACGCCTCCATAATTGATGGAGTTAGATTGTGTAAAGCCAAAAGATTTCGTTATAAACATAGCGATATGAGTGATTTGGAAACTCAACTTAAACATGCTCAGGGATTAAGAAATAAAATTATAGTAACTGATGGTGTTTTTTCTATGGATGGAGATATTGCCAAAATGGACCAAATATGTGATTTAGCCGACAAGTATAATGCTATGGTAATGACAGATGAATGCCACTCTGCAGGATTCATTGGCAAAACTGGCAGGGGAGTTCCAGAATATCATAATGTAATGGACAGAGTTGATATTATAACTGGAACGTTAGGTAAAGCTTTGGGTGGAGCTATGGGAGGCTATACCACTGGTAAAAAAGAAGTTATCGAAATGTTAAGGCAAAAATCAAGACCATATTTATTTTCTAATTCTTTAGCACCTTCAATTGTTGGAGCTGCAAATAAAGTTTTTGAAATAATTAGTGATAATACCGAGTTAAGAGATCGATTAGAAGAAAATACAAAATATTTTAAAAGTAAAATAATTGCCTCTGGATTTGAAGTTAAAGATGGTGATTCTCCTATAGTTCCAATAATGTTGTACGATGCCTCCCTCTCTCAAAAATTTGCCAATTTACTGCTTGAAGAAGGTGTTTATGCTGTTGGATTCTTTTATCCAGTAGTCCCAAAAGGCAAAGCTAGAATTAGGACTCAAATATCAGCAGCACATACACTAGTTCATTTAGACAAAGCAGTGAATGCTTTTATTAAAGTAGGCAAAGAATTAAAGGTGATTTAATAAACCAACTTAAAAAGTTGACAAGTCGATTGTTAGTATGGAAATTATATCATATCTTCGCAGCCCAATAAACTAATAAGATTATAAACGTGAGTCATTTAAGTTATAAAACGATATCTGCTAACAGTGAAACTGTAAATAAGCAATGGTTATTGATAGACGCAGAGGGACAGCCATTAGGTCGTTTGTCTAGTAAAATAGCCAAATTTATAAGAGGAAAACACAAAGTAGATTATACACCACATGTAGATTGTGGAGATAATGTAATTGTAATTAACGCTGAAAAAGTAACCCTATCCGGAAATAAATGGGAGAATAAGGAATACATTAGACATACTGGATACCCAGGTGGACAAAGATCAATGACTGCAGCTTCTTTATTAAAAAAGTTCCCTGAAAGACTAGTTGAAAAAGCAGTAAAAGGAATGTTGCCTAAAAATAAACTAGGAAAAAAATTATTTGGAAATCTTCATGTATTCGTTGGTGAGACTCACGATAAAGAAGCCCAAAAACCAAAAAAAGTAGAACTTAATTAATTATTTAATGTCGATAATCAACAAATTAGGAAGAAGAAAATCTTCAGTAGCAAGAATTTACCTTAAAAGTGGTAAAGGAAAAATCACCATCAATAAAAGAGATCATAAAGAATATTTTAGCACTGACGTTCTTCAGTATAAAATCTCTCAGCCATTTGAACTAACTGGCACAAAAGGAAAATACGATGCTACTATTAATGTTAAAGGTGGTGGAAATACTGGTCAAGTTGAAGCAATAAGACTAGCAATATCAAGAGCTTTAGTTGAAATTAATGCTGATTATAAACCTCTTCTAAAAGCAGAAGGCCTAATGACAAGAGATCCAAGAATGGTAGAGAGAAAGAAACCTGGTCAACCTAAAGCAAGAAAGCAATTTCAATTTAGTAAAAGATAAAATTTTAAAAATATGCACTAGGGTGCATAGTTTAGTATCTAAGGTGTGTAGATCATAATTATGCTACTATATATCTGCTGATTAATAATAACAGTAAAAAGAAAGTAAACAATATGACAAAAGTAACTTTTGAACAAATGCTTCATGCTGGAGTGCACTTCGGACATTTAAAAAGAAAGTGGAATCCAAGTATGTCCCCATACATTTTTGACGAAAAAAAAGGTATTCATATAATTGATTTAAATAAAACATTAGTTAAGCTTCAAGACGCTTCTAATGCAGTAAATCAAATCGCCAAATCTGGCAGAAAAATTCTCTTTGTGGCTACAAAAAAACAAGCTAAGGAAATAATATCTACCAAAGTTTCTGAAGTTAATATGCCATTTGTAACTGAAAGATGGCCTGGAGGAATGCTTACTAATTTTAAGACCACTCGTAAAACCATCAAAAAAATGACTTCTATAGATAAAATGATGAAAGATGGTACTGCAAATCATTTGTCTAAAAGAGAAAGATTACAATTAACTAGACAAAGAGATAAAATTGATAAGATTTTTGGAAGTATTTCAGATATGAACAGACTTCCAGCAGCAATTTTCATAGTAGATGTTAAAAAAGAACATATAGCTGTAGCAGAAGCTAAAAATTTAAATATTCCGATTTTTGCCATGGTTGATACTAATTCGAGTCCAGAAGGAATAGACTTTATTATCCCTTCAAATGATGACGCAACTAAATCTATTGACTTGATAATAACAAATCTTTGTGATTCTATTAAGGAAGGGTTAGGTGAAAGAAAAGAAACTAAAGATAAAATTGCCCAGGAAAAAGCAGCTAGAGATGCTAAAAAAGAAGCTGAAAAAATAAGTAAAGAAGATAATCAAGAGAAAGAAGAAGTAAAATCGTAAATTATAATTAGAATGAGTATTACCGCTAAAGACGTTAATGAGTTAAGAAAAAAGACTGGTGCAGGAATGATGGACTGTAAAAAAGCTTTAACTGAATCAAACGGAGATATGGAACAGGCTATAGACTTTTTAAGGAAAAAAGGTCAAAAAATAGCTGCTAAAAGAGGGGATAGAGACGCTAAAGAGGGATTAGTTATTGCTAAATCTGCAAATGGAATAGGATATTTAATATGCCTTAATTGTGAAACAGACTTTGTTGCTAAAAACGACGACTTTATTAAACTAGTACATTTTTTTATAGATCAAGCCTTAGAAAATAATGTTTCATCATTAGACGAATTATTAAAAATGAACTATTTAGAATCTGGGTTAACCATTGCTGAAAAAATTATAGAACAAAGTGGTGTTATTGGTGAAAAAATAGAAATTTCATATTTTGAGAAAATAGATGCCGTCAAAGTTGTAGCTTATAATCACCCAGGTAATCAGATAGCGTCTTTAGTAGGGCTAACTTTAGATGCCGAGGAAATTGGAAAGCAAGTTGCTATGCAAGTAGCCGCAATGAATCCAATTGCTTTAGACCAAGATTCTGTTTCACAAGATATTATTGATAGAGAAATTGAGGTTGGGAAGGATTTAGCTATACAAGAAGGAAAGCCAGAAGATATGGCTGAAAAGATTGCTAAAGGAAGATTAAATAAATTCTTCAAAGAAACTACTCTTGTTAATCAAGCATTTATAAGAGATAATAAAAAATCTGTTGGTCAGTTTCTTAAAGAAAGTGATCCTGATTTAATGGTTACTAACTTTAAAAGATATTCATTATCAATTTAATTTTGTTAATTTAACTAGAGAGCTTTAAGCTCTCTTTTTTTTGCTTTAATAATAAATTATGAAATACAGAAGAATTTTACTAAAACTAAGTGGAGAAGCTCTAATGGGAGACAAACAGTTTGGCATTGACAATAATAGATTAATGCAATACGCTAATGACATCAAAGAAATTTCACAAATGGATGTAGAAATTGGAATTGTAATTGGTGGTGGAAATATTTTTAGAGGTGTTCAAGCAGAAAAAGGCGGCATGGATAGAACTCAGGGAGACTATATGGGCATGTTAGCTACAATGATAAATAGCATGGCTCTACAATCAGCTCTTGAATCATTAGGACTAGTCACGAGACTACAATCAGCAATAGAAATGAATCAAATTGCTGAACCATATATTAAAAGAAAAGCAGTAAGACATTTAGAGAAAAGAAGAATTGTAATTTTTGGTGCTGGAACTGGCAATCCATTTTTTACTACTGATTCTGCAGCTTCGTTAAGAGCTATAGAAATAGACTCAGACGTGATTCTTAAAGGAACAAGAGTAGATGGTGTATATAGTTCTGATCCAGAGAAAAACCCAAATGCAACTAAGTTTGATACTATAACTTTTGATGAGGCATATGATAAAAAACTAAAAATAATGGATATGACTGCTTTCACCTTATGTAAGGAGAACCAAATCCCTGTTATAGTTTTTGACATGAATTGCCCTGGTAATCTAAAAAAAGTTATATTAGGAGATAAGATTGGAACCTTAGTTACAATAAATTGATTTTGTCATGGATGAAGTTAAAATTATTTTAGAAGAAGCAGAAATAGGAATGAATAAATCTGTTTCTCACTTAAATATAGAATTAAGTAAAGTTAGAGCAGGTCGTGCTAACCCATCAATGCTAGATACTGTTATGGTTGATTACTATGGATCACCAACTTCATTATCTCAAATAGGAAATGTAAGTACTCTTGATTCAAGAACCTTAACTATTCAACCATGGGAAAAACCAATGCTGGATGAAATAACAAAAGCTATAATTAATGCCAACTTAGGTCTTAATCCTCAAAATAATGGCGAAGTAATAATTATTTCAGTACCTGTCTTAACCGAAGAAAGAAGAATAGATCTTGTAAGAAAAGCTAAATCCGAGGGGGAACATGCCAAAGTAAGTATTAGATCACAAAGAAAAGATGCAAATGACATGGTTAAGAGTCTAAAAGATGAGGGTTTAAGCGAAGACGTAATCAAAGAATCTGAGGAAAAAATTCAGAAATTAACGGACTCTTACACTAAGAAAGTAGACGAATTAATAGCCGTAAAAGAAGCGGATATTATGAAAGTTTAATTAGGTTTTTCATCTTTTATGCTTGATAATTAGGAATTTATCAAAAATATCTTGAGTTTTGCAGCTATTTGCAAATTATAAATATATAAATTAAATATTATGAAAAAGTTTTGGATTTTACCAGTTACAGCATTAATGATATCTTGTGGTGCTGCTACAGAAGAAGCTCCTGCTGCAGAACCAGTTGAAGAGGTTGCTCCAGTTGAAGAGGTTGCTCCAGTTGAAGAAGTTGTTGCTGACTCTACAATGGAAGAAGTTGTTGCTGACTCTACAATGGAAGAAGCTCCAGCAATGGAAGAAGCTACCGAAGAATAAGTATCAAGAGTAATATAATTCTTATAGAATTTATTTAAAAGCCCTTAATTGGGCTTTTTTTATGCCCAGACTTTTGATCCTTCAGAGCAATTCCGACATATTTCAATTTCTTTTCTGTCTAAAAATATTTGTTTTCTAAAATTATTATAATAATTACTAAACCAAACTTTTTTAAAACTATCATTTTCTAAGTTTCCTAACGTATGTCTTGCATCCTTATCAAAACAACAAGGAACAACACCACCTTTTGAGGTTACAACTGCACTGCTCCACATTCTCCAGCAATGGTTGTAGAATTTATTTTTAATTTTATACTTGCCATTTTTTAATTTAACATAGCGAGAGTAATTTTCGTTATCTGGGATTAACTCATTGCCATCCTCATAATTATATAATTGAGCAGTCTTAAATCTTAATTCATCTACTCCAATTTCATTAGCTAAAATTTTCATTTCTTCAATTAGATGCTCATTAGTTCTTACTACAAGGAATTGAAAAATTATGTAAGGATATTGACTATTTAATTTCTTTTTCCAACGTAAAATATTTTTTGTTCCTTCAATTACTTTATTGTAATTCCCTTTTTTACGATATATCTCGTATGTTTCTTGACTGTTTCCATCAATAGAAATTATTAATCTTTTTAGCCCTGAATCAATTGTTTTTTTACAGTTTTTATCGTTTAAAAAATGACCATTAGTGGACGTAGAACAAAATATTTTTTTTGATGTAGCATATTGTACAAAATCAAAAAAGTTTTTGTTAATAAAAGGTTCACCTTGAAAATAATAATTTACGTAAGTTAAATTTTCAGAAAGTTCGTCAATTATTTTTTTATTTAGTGACATTGATAGATTTCCGATTTTTCTTGTGAATTCTTTTAGACCACTTGGGCATTCAGGGCAACCAAGATTACAGGAGGTTGTAGGTTCGATACTTAAAGCCATTGGAAGACCATAAACTTTAGAAGATTTTAAAATTCTAGATTTTATAAAACTAAAGTATAGCTTAAAAATATTTACTATTCTTTTTATAGATGAAAATCTAATTAAGGCTATTAATTCTGATCTGTGCATTTGTTTTTCTAAAATTAGTAAAATCCTTTATTCTAATAGCCTATAACTTCTCTATTAATTCATAACTTAGTTTTAAATTAATTATTTTAAGATGTGGAAGAATATATCTAAAATTATTCTTGGTAATAGAATTTTAATTGTTGTTTTAATACTATTAATAACAATATTCTTCGGTTTTTTTGCAACTAAAATAAGATTGCAATATCAGTTAAATAAACTTTTACCTGAAAACGATCCAGTTTATATTGCATATGAAAATTTCAAATCAAATTTTGGTCAAGATGGTTTAATGCTAGTGATAGCAACTACTGAACCTGATTTTTATAATACTGATAAATTTAACGCATGGCTCGAGATGGCTGATAGCATTCAAAACGTTAAAGTATTAGTTAAAGAAAATGATACTAGCTACTACAAATACGCAATTGACTCAGTATTCTCTGAGGGGCATCTATATAACATAGTTAAAAATAAAAAGCTTAAAAAATTTGATTTAGTTCAAATAATTGATAAATATCCTTTAAGTCAGCAAAAAATTGATAGCATACATAAGGTTATAAGCGATCTTACTTTTTATGAAAATATTGTATATAAAAAATCTAGTGATTTACACCTAATGATGTTGTTTATCAATAAAGATGTATTTAATTCTAAGTCAAGAGGAACTTTAATTACTGATGTTCATAAAATTGCTAATTCTTACAATCATTTATTCAAAAATTGGAAATTTTCTGGGCTTCCATTCATAAGATCTTACATTATGACAATTGTTAAGTCTGAGCTAACATTATTTGTGCTATTGGCCCTATTTGTAACTTCAGCCCTTTTATTTCTATTTTTTAAATCTTTTAAAGTTGTTATAATTTCTTTAGTTGTTGTAATTGTTGGAGTTGTTTGGTCTATGGGGATCATAGGTTTTTTGGATTATGAGTTAACATCTTTAACAGCTTTAATTCCTCCATTAATTATTGTTATTGGAATTCCTAATTGTATTTACCTAATAAATAAGTATCAACAAGAATATAAAAATCACGGAGATAAGTTTAAAGCTCTTGACAAAATTATTCAGAAAGTAGGAAATGCAACTTTTCTAACTAATGCAACTACTGCATTGGGATTCGGAACTTTTGTATTTACTAATTCTTCAATTATGATAGAATTTGGATTAATATCATTTATAAATATTCTTTGTATTTTTATTATTAGTATTTGTTTAGTTCCAATTATTTATAGTTATTTACCACCTCCAAAGAACAAACACACTAAGCATTTAGATAGAAAATGGATCTTCAATTTTGTAAATACACTAGTGATTTTTTCTTCAAATTATAGAAAACAAGTTTATATAGTTACATTAATTTTTTTGGGTTTAGGGTTCTATGGTATTAGTTTAATGCATACAACTGGAAATTTTACAGATGATTTTCCTAAAAATGGACAAATAGTAAAGGACTTGAAGTTTTTTGAAAAGGAGCTCAATGGATTATTACCATTCGAAATAGTTCTTTCTTATAAGGATACCGTTTACAAAAACTTTTCTAACATAGCAAAAATTCAAGACCTTCAAGAATCTTTAAAATCAGAAAAATATTTATCCAAATCACTTTCAATTGTGGATGCTATGAAATTTATATCCCAATCCTACTCTAATGGTAAAAAGTCTAAATATGATCTAGATTTTAGTAAGTCCAAAGACCAAAAATATTTTTCAAGGATAATTAAATCAAAGTATTTTAAAAATACTTTTGATAAACAAAAAATAGACAATAATAATGGCTTTGTAAGTAGTTTTCTTGATTCTACTCACTTAACTACCAGAATAACACTTCAAATTGCAGATATTGGAACTGCATCAATGGATAGTCTTATTTCAAGAATAAACCATAGAATTGATAGTATAATTAATCCTGAGCAATCTCTTTATGAAACTGCAATAAGTCAAAACAATTTAGATACTTTATATAAATCAAATCAAATTATAAGATTTAGAGTTAAAAAAATATTAACAGATGGAGACCTTGTTTCATCTAATAATTTTCCATCTTCTATTTCTTCAATTGATAGCTTATATGGAAATAAAGCTTTTAGTAACGCTATTGTAGAATCAGTAGCTTCACTAAAGGTTAATTCTGATATTACAGGTTCAGGTGTCTTATTTACTAAAGGAACAACATACATGATTAAAAATTTATTTGTAAGCTTGATGTTGGCAATCATTATTATTGCTTTAATAATGTCTTTTTTATTTAAGTCAGTTAAAATGGTATTAGTATCCTTACTTCCAAACCTTCTTCCTTTGGTTTTCACTTCTGCATTAATGGGATATTTTGGTATCGCTATAAAGCCATCAACTATTTTAGTTTTTAGTATTGCTTTTGGAATTTCTATTGATGATACAATTCATTTCTTAGCTAAATATAGACAAGAGCTAAAAACAAAAAATATATCTAGCGCTGTTGAAACTTCAATTAAGGAGACAGGTGTTAGTATGATATACACATCTATAATTTTGTTTTTTGGATTCTCAATTTTTTCAGCTTCAGAATTTGGAGGTACCCAAGCACTTGGTATTTTAATTTCTTTAACATTATTCGTAGCAATGCTAACTAACTTAATTTTATTACCGTCACTTCTTTTAACTTTAGAAAAAATGGTAATCACTAAAAATTTTAAAAATTCGGAGGATTATTTTTATGATGATTCCGACATAGAACTTGAAAAATTATAATTTATGAAAGGAATTATTTTAGCAGGTGGCTCAGGAACTAGATTGCATCCACTAACCTTAGCTGTAAGTAAACAATTAATGCCAGTTTACAACAAACCAATGATTTACTATCCACTTTCAACACTCCTAAACGCGGGGATAAGAGAAGTGTTGTTTATTACTACTCCCAATGATCAGCCATTGTTTAAGCATCTTCTAGGGGATGGCTCTAAACTTGGATGTAGATTTGAATACCAAATTCAACAAGAACCTAACGGTTTAGCTCAAGCTTTTGTAATTGGAAAACAGTTTATAGGAAATGATAAAGTTGCCTTAATATTAGGAGATAATATATTTTTTGGAACTGGAATGGGTGAAAAATTAGTAAGTTCTAGCGATCCTGAAGGAGGGTTAATTTTTGCCTACAGAGTAAACGATCCCAAAAGATATGGTGTTGTTGAATTTGACGAAAATGGCACAGCTATTTCTATTGAAGAGAAGCCCACATCTCCAAAATCAAATTATGCTGTTCCTGGGTTATATTTCTACGATAATGAGGTTATAAAAATTGCTGAAAATTTAAAGCCAAGTAAAAGAGGAGAATACGAAATAACAGATGTAAATAAAGAATACTTGAAGTCTGGTAATTTAAAGGTCACTACTTTGCCTAGAGGAGTTGCTTGGCTAGACACTGGTACTTTCACATCATTAATGCAAGCGTCTAATTTTGTTCAAACAATAGAAGAACGACAAGGTTTTGGAGTTGGTTGTATTGAAGCTGTTGCTCATTCTAACGGATATATTAATGATGAGAAACTAAAAGAATTAGCTATTCCTTTGTTGAAAAGTGGATACGGTAATTATTTAATGAGTTTAATTGATTGAAAATACTCTATGTTAATTCGTTATAAAGATATTATTGATAAAGAATTAGACGTTTTCAGTAAAAAACTTCCATCAATTTCAATTTATGATCCAATAAAATATATCATAAATAATGGCGGAAAGAGATTTAGATCTTCACTTACTTTATTTTCTACGGATTTATTTTCAAATAATCCATTATTATCAATAAATGAAGCTTTAGCAATTGAACTGTTTCATAATTTCACATTAATCCATGATGATATAATGGATCAAGCTCCGTTAAGAAGAAATCAACCATCAATTCATAAAAAATGGAATTCTAATATTGCAATTCTCTCTGGGGATCTCCTATATGCTGTTGTTAATAGCATTTTGTCAAAATCTTCCTCTCAATCGGTTGAAACTAATATGCTTTTTCAAAAAACTGCAATTCAAGTTTGTGAAGGACAATCATTAGATATGGAATTTGAAAAATCAGAGTCTGTTACTATTGTTGATTATATAGAAATGATACAACTTAAAACTGCAGTTTTAGTGGCATGCTCTTTAAAAATGGGATCAATAATCGGCGGGGCTTCTAAAGAAGATTCTAATTTATTATATGATTTTGGATTGTACCTAGGAACCGCCTTTCAAATTCATGATGATATTTTAGATGTATTTCCAAATGAAGACAATTTTGGGAAGCAAGTAGGGGGAGATATTATTGAAAAAAAGAAGACAATTTTATTTATAGATTTTTTAAATAAATCGACTTCTAAGGAGCGAATATTAGTTGATCAAATTCTTAGAAATAATAAATTAGATAATGAAATAAAAGTTGCCAAGGTTAAAGAGCATTTTATTAAATACTCTGTATTGAAAGTAGCTGAAGATCACAAAAATAAATTCTATAATAAAGCTATTAGAAGTATTAAAAGTTTAAGTATTTCAAACAAAAAAAAGCAATTAATAGAAGGATTTGCAATTGATTTAATGAATAGAAAATTTTAGGAATAAATTTCTCTTAGTGCATCTTCTATTTTTTCATACTTAAATTTAAATCCAGCATCCTTAATTTTCTTATTTGATACTTTAACTCCTTTAAGTATGGTGTCTGACATTTCTCCGTATAAAAATTTAAGAACAAAACTTGGAACATTTGGCAACCAAATTTTTTTATTTAATTCTTCTCCAATTTTCATTGTAAGATTTCGATTATCAATAAAATCACCAGAAACAGCATTATAAGTTCCAGAGATATTTTTTTCCAAAATTGCTTCGAAGAATAAATTAACCGCGTCCTGAATATGAATCCATGGCATGTACTGTTTGCCATCCCCTAACGGAGATCCCAAACTATTTTTTACCATATTAGCTATTCTTGGTAAAGCTCCGTGATTTTTATCTAAAATAACCCCCAGTCTAAATTTAACAGTTCTTGTAGTTGACTTAAATTGATCAACAGCATTTTCCCATTGTTTACAACAGTTCCCCATGAAATCTTCAAAGGATTGATCTTCTTCTGTGAAAATTTTGCCACTTACTTGGGCACCATATATGCCAACTGCAGATGCAGATATAAATGCTGATATATTTAGATTTAAACTAGAAATTTTTGAATGCAGGAGTCTAGATGTAAAAACTCTACTTTTAACTATAATTTTTTTCCTTTTTTTTGTCCATGCTTTTTCAGCAATTCCGGCGCCAGCAAGATGCACAATATGAGTTACATCTTTAAAACAATTTTCATCAATTTCATCTTTTTCCCAGTCCCATAAATAATTTTTTACGTCATTTTTTGAACTTTTATTTCTTGTTAAATGAACAACTTCAATATTGTTACTTAATAACTTTTTTGTAAGTGCAGTCCCCAACAACCCAGATCCACCAGTAATTAAAACTTTCATTTTTTAAAATTACATTTAAGAATTTACTTGTTTCTTATTGTTTAGTTATAATATTACAAAAGAATAATACAAAACTATATAATTTATTATCCAGTTAATTTTCTCCAAAGTTCTTAAAAGAAACTTCTTTTCAGTTATTATTAAACCTATTTATTTTGCATATTTGCTAGTATAATGGCACTAGATCAGTTTTCTTTTTTAAACAGCATTGACATTGACTATATCGATGAGCTTCATCAAAGATATTTAGTTGATAAAAGACTAGTTGAACCAAGTTGGCAAAGTTTTTTTGATGGATATGAGTTTTCTAAGTTTAATTATGAGCAGGTTGACCAAATACCTATTAATGTTCTTAAAGAATTTAGAGTAATTAATTTAATAAATGCTTATCGCTCTAGGGGCCATTTATTTACTAAGACAAATCCAGTTCGAGATAGAAGAAAATATAATCCTACTCTAGAAATAAAGAATTTTGGATTAGACAATGAGGATTTGTTGACAGTTTTTCAAGCTAGTGAACAAGTAGGTTTAAATCCCAGTACGTTAAATGATATAATTATTCATTTAGAACAGACTTATTGCCAGTCAATAGGAATTGAGTATCAATACATTCGTCATCCAGAAAGAGTGGAGTGGATAAGAAAAAACATCGAGTTAAATAATAGACCTCAGTTTTCTAAAGATCAAAAAAAGCACATTCTACACAAGCTTAATCAAGCAACAGTTTTTGAGCAGTTCTTACAAAAAAAGTTTGTTGGACAAAAAAGATTTTCCATTGAAGGAGCAGAGTCGTTAATTCCTGCTTTAGATGTTTTAATTGAAAACGGTTCTAACTTAGGTTTAAAAGAATTTGTTGTCGGAATGGCCCATAGGGGAAGGCTAAATGTTTTAGCTAATATTTTCAACAAAACCTACGATAAAATTTTTAGTGAATTTGATGGTAAAGAATACGATGATGAAGTTCTCTTTGATGGAGATGTTAAATATCATTTAGGTATAACTTCAGAAATTGAGACAGATAATGGGAACAATGTTAAAATTACGCTATCTCCTAATCCATCCCACTTAGAAGCTGTTGATCCGGTTGTAGAAGGAATTACAAGATCAAAAATTGATCGTGAGTTGAATGGAGATGAAAAGAAAATACTACCTATTTTAATTCATGGAGATGCTGCTATTGCAGGTCAGGGAATTGTTTATGAAGTTATCCAGATGGCACAGTTAAAAGGATACAGAACGGGTGGAACTCTTCACATAGTTATAAATAATCAAGTTGGTTTTACTACAAATTATTTAGATGCAAGATCAAGTACTTACTGCACAGATATTGCAAAATCTACATTGTGTCCAGTATTTCATGTAAATGGCGACGACATAGAAGCTGTCGTTCAAACGCTAGACATCGCACTTAGATACAGACAGGAGTTTTCTAGGGATGTTTTTGTCGATTTATTATGTTATAGAAAGTATGGCCACAATGAAGGAGACGAGCCTAAATTCACACAACCTAAGCTATATAAAATAATTGCAAATCATCCAAATCCAAGAGAGATTTATCTTAAGAAATTAATTGATGAAAATGTAGTGAACATTGAAGAGGGAAATCAAATAGAAAAAGAATTTGATGACATGCTTCAGGAGCGTTTAAATGATGCTAAACAAATTGAAAAGGCAAAGATCACCAACTTTCTTGAGGATGTCTGGATCGGTTTTAGAAAATCGTCACCTAAAGATTTTGAAAATTCACCATTAACAAGTGTAAAAGAAAGTAAGTTACTTGAACTAGCTAAAAAAATGAATTCTCTTCCAGAGGGTAAAAAATATTTTAGAAAGATTGTCAAGTTATTTGATGATCGATTAAAAATGTTAGAGTCTGATAAGTTAGATTGGGCCATGGGAGAACTATTAGCCTATGCAACTTTACTTGACGAAGGTAATTCCATTAGGATTTCTGGACAAGATGTAGAAAGAGGAACATTTTCTCATAGACATGCAGTTGTTAAAACAGAAGATGATGAAGAGGAAGTTGTTCCTTTGAATTTATTAAGTGATCATCAAGGGAAATTTGAAATTTACAATTCTCTTCTTTCAGAGTATGCAGTTTTAGGTTTTGATTATGGATATGCTTTTAATACACCCAATGGTTTAACTATTTGGGAAGCTCAGTTTGGTGATTTTTTCAACGGTGCTCAAATAATAATAGATCAGTTTCTAAGTGCAGCAGAAGACAAGTGGGGAACACCTAACGGCTTAGTTATGCTACTTCCACACGGTTATGAAGGAATGGGCTCAGAACACTCATCAGCTAGAATAGAACGATTTTTACAGCTATGTGCCGAAGAAAATTTTCAAGTTGCTAATTGTACAAATCCTGCTAATTATTTTCATCTTTTAAGAAGGCAAATGGCCAGACCTTTTAGAAAACCTTTAGTAGTTTTCACTCCTAAAAAACTATTGAGATACCATAGAGCAGTTTCTTCCATTAAAGAAATGTCAAATGGATCCTTTAAGGAAGTAATTGATGATTCTACAGCAATAGTATCTAAAATAAAAAAGGTAGTAATTTGCTCAGGTAAATTTTATTACGATTTAATTGAGCATTATGAAACTTTAAAATTAGAAAATATTGCATTTGTTAGATTAGAACAGCTTTATCCTTTTCCAGATTTACAATTAAAAGCTATTGTAGATAAATACGGAAATGAATGTAAGTATTTATGGGCTCAAGAAGAACCTGAGAATATGGGACCATGGTCGTACATATTAAGAAAGTGGAAACATTCAAATATCACCTGTTTTTCTCGAGAAGAATCTGGAAGTCCTGCCTCTGGTTCACCAAAAGTATTTGAGAGAAGACACCAAGAAATTATTAACAAAGTAATGTCATATTCATAAAAATAAAATTATGTCAATATTAGAAATGAAAGTTCCAAGTCCTGGAGAATCTATAACAGAAGTAGAAATTGCAGAATGGATGGTTGAAGATGGAGATTATGTAGAAAAAGATCAAACTATAGCTGAGGTTGATTCTGACAAAGCTACTCTTGAACTTCCCGCAGAAGAGGCTGGAACAATTACTTTAAAAGCAGAAATGGGAGATGTAGTTGCTGTGGGGCAAGTAGTATGTCTAATTGACACAGCTGCTTCTAAACCAGAAGGCGGTAAATCTTCTAGCGATGCTAAATCCGAACCAAAAAATACTGTTCCATCACCTGGTCCAGTAAGTTCACCTTCTAATCAAGAAAAAACTTACGCATCGGGACATCCAAGTGTAGCAGCCAAAAAAATTATTGTAGAAAATAATATTCAAGTAGAGCATATTGACGGAACAGGAAAAGGAGGCAGAATAACAAAGCAAGACATTCTTCAATTATTAGCTTCTTTACCTGAAGAAGGCAACAGGAAAAGTGAGATACGTAAGTTGAGTATGCTTAGAAGAAAAATTGCTTCTAGATTAGTAACTGTAAAGAATGAAACGGCCATGCTTACTACTTTTAATGAAGTAGATATGAAACCAATTATGGATTTGAGAGCAAAATACAAAGATGCTTTTAAAGAAAAATACGGAGTAGGTTTAGGATTTATGTCCTTTTTTACCCATGCTTGTACGATTGCTTTAAAAGAATTTCCAACCGTTAATTCTATGATAGATGGCGACCACATGATATCTTATAATTTTAACGATGTTGGAATTGCTGTAAGTACAGAAAAGGGATTGATGGTTCCTGTACTTAGAAATGCAGATGAAATGAATTTATTGGAAATAGAATCTAAAATTAAAGAACTCGCAATTAAAGCTAGAGATGGTAAAATTTCAATTGAAGAGATTTCAGGGGGAACATTTACCATTACTAATGGAGGTGTTTTTGGCTCTATGCTTAGCACCCCAATAATTAACCCTCCTCAATCTGCAATTTTGGGTATGCATAATATTGTTCAAAGACCAGTAGCCATTGATGGAAAAGTAGAAATAAGACCAATTATGTATTTAGCGCTTTCTTATGATCATAGAATAATTGACGGAAAAGATAGTGTTGGCTTTCTAGTAAAGGTTAAAGAAGTACTAGAAAACCCTGAAGAATTAGTTTTTGAGGGTAAGGATCCTCAGAAAATTCTGATGAATTATTAATTTTTTTTACTCGTCAATTAGAATATTATCAATTTCCCAGGTTGCTCCATTAGAATCTGTTCCAGTATATTTAAATGCGATTGTTGTTGTAGGGGAAATAAATTGTGTTAAATCAATATTTCCGCTAGATACAAAATCCCAATCTCCCGAATCAACATCCCAATTTGGAACATAATTGGTAAGATCAATCCATGTGCCCTGTTGTGATGGATTACTTACCCCATCATAATCACTAGAAATAAATAATTCTAACCTTGGTCCAGGCTCGTACTGAACTACATTATCAAATGATAAGAAAGGTGAGCTAGTTGAAGTTAAATCAACAGCAGGAGAAACCATCCAACTTTCACACGCATAATTTTGAAAAATACTAACATCAAAATTTCCAGCAGATGCAACATTTCCTCCAAATATTTCCCATTCCCCCCAATTTTCAGTTGTTGTTGTTCCTGTCCAAAAACTTTTCCAATTTCCAGATGTTATAGAACCATCATTAAAATCTTTTAACAAGACACCACTTCCAGAACCACTGCCACCGGAAGATCCATTACATCTAGTTGAATCTAATTTCACTTCATTAATATCTCTTACAACAAATTGTTTTTCAGAATTATATATAGTGAATATTCCAATTACTGTACCTTTCCCAGATGGTAGAGTATCATCAGCAAAATTTGCATATCCACTTGTTCTTACAGAAATAGTATTTCCATTACAGTCAGAAAGAATTCTAGAACCTGTAGTTAGATTAATTGCATCAGCATAAGTCATTCCCATTTCAGTAAATTCAACATCATTTAATTTAACTAATCTACTTTGATCCTCATTTATACTAAGCTGATTTATAGAAGACTCGAAAGGCTCAACAAACTTTTCTGTCGCAATTTTAACTACTTGTTGATCAACATCTATATTATCTAATTGAATAAGATCGCCATATTCACTCATAGTAACTCCAATAATATTAATTCTTATACTATCGCCTATGTACAGTCCTCCAGAAGCTTTTAGTTGAATTTTGATTGCGCCACTTAAATCTTCCATATAAATTTCTTTATAAAAAGCACCATTGGTTTCTTCTGTTGTTATATTTCCAACTATGCTGTAATTACTGTCAATTACAGTTACAGACCCTGTAAACATATCTTTAAGATCACCAATAGATATTATTTCTCCAACAGGAACATCATTAGCAGGTGGATTGTCATATTTTTTATTACAAGAAAATTGTAATGCTATTATACCTAGTATTAGAATTATATTTTTCATTCTTTTCATTTTTTTAAAACAAATAACTCACCATTAAAAAGTAGGTTCTACCATACATGTAGCCATATTTATTGGGGAATCTTTGAATATTTGAAGCGTCGTAACGTAATTGTTCAAACCCGCCAGTTTTGAAAGAAGTGTTATCTAGTAAATTATTAACGTTAAGTCCTAATCGTATATAACTGTTGTTTTTATAAATTTTCCAGCTTTTTCCACAAAAAAGGTTAACAGCGTTTCCATCGCTTAACTTAGTTTGATCAATTATATCGTCTCTGTATGGATATTCATTGCCATAGGCGCTAGTAGCTTCTGCAGTTCTCCTGTCAGGATTGGGAGATAAATATATATCGGCAAAATAATTAAAATTAATTCCAGCATACCAGTATTTTGGAGAGTTGTATTTAAATCCAATAGAAGCTGCTTGTTGAGGCATTCCGCCAATTTTAAAATTCCTTAAATAAACTACTTTGTCCACCGCAATTAGTTCTTGTGAATTATCTCTGGTAATGGTTGCCACTGGTCTAGAATTGTATAAATAATCTCCAACAGTAAATGCACCAGTTAATTGAACTGTAGAGGTAATATTACTTTCAAAGCCTAGCTCCAATCCCATAAAAATTTGGTCTACATTGGTCATCATATAATTTACAAAAGTTCTGTATTCATCGTGATAGAAAGATCTTGCCCAAGTTTGGTCGTTTATTTGGGTATAAAATCCAGTTAATCGAGCTTTTAAAAATGGAAGCCTAATATTATAATTTAAATCACCCGATATTATTTCAATAGAATTTAAATTTGGAACTAATTGATCTCTTGTTCTTGGCGATACGTATGCATTTCTAACATAAGGTGCTTCAGTTTTATACATAGCATTAAAGGATAACAAATGTCTTCCCGTAATCTTGTACAAAAAACCCAATTTTAATCCGTAATTATAAAAGTTTTGCTTTTCAGACTTCCCTAAAGAGCTTTCAGGAAACCTTCCATTTTGCATTTTACCATTTCTCCAAAAAGTAGTAGTTGAGGTATTTATTCCAAAAAAAGATTCAATTCTATTTTTATTATAACTGTAGGTCCCAAATAACTCATTTTTATTTACATGAATGTCGTAATTATAACCGAAAATATCTCCTTCTCTAACTATGTTATTAATGTTTTGCAAATCATTTTGAGCTAAAGAAGGATCATTAAAATCCCTAAGTGCAAAAGGATCAATATCTACCCAAAAATCACCCCCTAAAAGATCATTCATTTTTCGGTAGTTTTTACTTTTATAAATACTTGCATTAAGTCCAAAATTTAAATCACTGTATTCATTAATATTTAACTTTCCAAAGCTGTTAAACCCATAGTGCCTAGGGTCTAGTCTATATTCTTCTACAATATATTTAGATCTTTTTCCAGTTAGTGAAGATTGAGTATTTCCAATATTATTTTGAGTGTATAAGTTGTTATAATTCCCTTGATACATTAAATCCCAATTTAACTGTGTAGTATTTGGATCATTGCTTTGCCAACCATCTAAAATTTGTTGATATTCACTTTGTTCAGTAATGGTTTGGTTGCCAGTAAGTGTCCCTTGATCACTAATAAAATAACTTGGTAAATATTTGTAATAATCAGGTCTTGGATCGTTGGCACCAAACCAATTTAAATTGGTGTTACTTGTTTTTCCAACTATAGCATAAAAATTAGATTGAATATTTAATTTTTCTGAAAATTTCCAATAATGGCCCAATGTCATATAAGGCTTGTGATTGTCTCTATTTCTAGCATTTCTCTTTTTTTGAGTTCCGTCACTTTGAGTTTGATATCCCCAATATGGATTGTAAAAAGGATCTCCAGTAAGGTCATAAGCTTCTTGAACTGCAATACCTTGTCTTCCTTGAACTGTTGGTGCTCCAAAAACCATTAAATTCAAAGTATGTTCTTCATTTATTTTCTTTTCAATAGAAAGTAAATAGCTTCCAGCACTATAATAAGATCCAGGAACATATCCTTCCTCTGACCATCTTGAGGAACCACTTATTAAAAATCCCCAACCTTTTTTATTTAACCCACTATTATAGGTTAACATAGTTCTATTTCTATAGGATCTATTGGTAGAGGCATAAGAAATTCTAGTTCCAACTTTTTTTGCTGAAGGAAGCGCGGACATATAGGAATAAGCTCCAATACTTCCAAAATTTGCTTCAGAATTGGATATTCCAAAGCTTGTTTCAGGATACCTAGTAACATCATTTAATCCTCCCCAATAGCTCCAAATTGTCCAGCCATTTTCCGGATCATTTACTGGTATTCCATTAATAATAAGCCTAGTATTTTCAGAGCTGTAACCTCTAAGTCTATATCTTGCGGCACTAAAATTAAATCCTGCTTGGTTTACATAAACATCTCTTGAAGATTGTAATAAACCACTAATATCTTGAGATTGTAACTCATTATCTAGTAAATCTACTGTAGTGGTAAAAACTGGAATTATATTTTTAGTACTATCTACTTCAAATGAAGCATCAGTTTGAGCTTGATTACTTAAAAATAATGAAGTTAAAGCTGCAACAGAAAAAAATTTAGACTTGATATATTTACTAAACATTTAATGTAGATTATATAAAGTAAATTAAGTTGTTTACTTTTATGCAAAAATAATTTAAATATTCATTAACCTTGAAAGTTCAATATATTTTATTAACATTTTTACTTTTTTTCAAGACATTTTATTCTCAGAATAATAAGTCAATGGAACTTAATTTAGAATGTATTGCATTTTATAATTTAGAAAACCTTTTTGATACCATAGTTGATACGGACACTAACAAAATTCTCCAGGAAGACTTTACACCGTTGGGTAAGAAAAACTATAACTCTGATAAATACTTTCACAAACTTAAAAATTTAGCTTTTGTCTTAGATACCATTGGTAAAGAAGTTACTCCATTAGGTCCAAGCATAATTGGTGTATGCGAAATTGAAAATACACTTGTTTTAAAAGATTTAGTGTCACAATCATCAATAGCTGATAAAAATTATAAAATTATTCATCACGAAGGCTCAGATGCTAGGGGAATTGACTGTGCACTTCTATATAATCCTTTGCATTTTAAAGTAACTTCTAGTAAATCTGTTAAGTTTACTATACCAGAAAATGAAAGATTTAGATCTAGAGATCAGCTAGTTGTTTCAGGTGAATTGTTGGGTGAGAAAATACATTTTATTGTAGTTCATTGGCCATCAAGAAGGGGAGGAGAAGCTAAGAGTAGACCCAAGCGTATTGAAGCTGCTAAACTCACAAAATCTATTGTAGACTCTTTAAAACAAATTGATAAAAATGCAAAAGTAGTTGTTATGGGTGATTTTAATGATGATCCAATTTCTCCAAGTGTTGCAGATTTTTTAAAAGCCAAAAGATCAATGGTTCTTAAAAATAACCAAATGTATAATACCATGTATGACCATTACAAAAATGGAATTGGAACGCTAGCCTATAGAGACCAATGGAATTTATTTGATCAATTTATTTTAACTCCATCTTTAATAGACTTAGATAAAAATTATGATGGCTTTAGTTTTTATAAATCGGTAGTATTTAATAAGTCATTTTTAAAAAATCAAAAAGGCAATTTCAAAGGATATCCATTTAGAACTTTTGTAGGGTCTACTTTTCTAGGAGGTTACAGCGATCACTTTCCAGTTTACATGTTTTTAGTTAAAAAAGCTTTATGAAGTTTTTATTCATAATTTTCTTATCAATAACCTCATTACTTACCTACTCTCAGGACTCTTTAAAAATTACTTTTTATAATCTGCTAAATTTTCCTTCTTCACAGCAGGATAGGACAGATACCTTAAAAAAAATTCTCGATTACATAAAGCCCGATATTTTTGTAGTAAATGAATTGACTTCTTTTAATGGAGGAGCTTTAATTAAGAATAATGTTTTAAATGCTGGAGGTTCTAACATTTACCAAAGTGCATTATTTTTTGATGGCCCTGACACTGACAATTTACTTTTTTATAACCAAAATAAATTCTCTCTTTATTCACAGCAGCAAATACCAACCCAGCTTAGAGATATAAGTGAGTATGTTTTGTACTATAAAAACCAAATTAATCTTGTAAGTGATACTAGTTTCATTTATGTTTATTCTATTCATTTAAAGGCGGGAAACAGCCCTGTAAATGAAGAGCTAAGAAGGCAAGAGGCAGAATCATTCAAACAGTTTTTAGTAAATAATAATCGAAATGAGAGATTAATTATTGGGGGAGATTTTAATTTTTATTATGCTGGCGAACCAGGGTGTCAAGAAATTCTATATGGTCAAGGCTTGAATCTTCTAGACCCGATTAATCAAATGGGTAATTGGCATAATAGCAGTTCATTTAAAAATATTCATACTCAAAGTACAAGATCTGCTACAGGCGGATATGCCGGAGGAGCATACGGTGGAATGGACGATAGGTTTGATATTATATTTGTTTCTAATGATGCTATTAATGGAGCTTCAGGTTTAAAATATATTGAGAATACTTATAAAGCGGAAGGTCAAGATGGGAGTTATTTTAATCAAGCTTTAAATAATGTAAATAATTCTCAAGTTCCTCAAGAAATTGCCAACGCGCTTTTTTATATGAGTGATCATTTACCTGTGTCTCTTTCTTTTTATTTAAATTCTCCTACATCAATTCTTATTCAAGAGAGCGATAAAATTAAGTTTATAAAAGGTTATAATTATTTAAATGTAGATTTTATGGAAAATCAAATACTAGATGTAACAATTTATGATTTAAATGGAAGAGTTTTATACAAAGACAAAACCTATAACCAAAAACAAATAGAAATTGACCTTTTATATTTCAGAAAAGGACTTTACATTATAAACTGTAATTTGCAAAATGAAAGAATTAATCATAAATTTATAGTAGATTAATAAGATTTACCTAATAACTTTTTTATGAAAATATTTTTAAAAATAATTACTATAATTTCTTTTGGTTTCTTAATTGAATCTTGTAAAAAAGATAAAGAGATAACAAATTCAGACTTGTTAAATGGAGATTGGAATATTACAAATTTAGAATATGATACTCAGATCGAGATACCTGTTATTGGAACTCAATCTTTTTCCGGAGAAGCTAACGATGCTGGTTTTTGGAGTTTTCAGTACCCTGAAAATACATGTTCTAATACTTTAAGTTTTGCAGTTACAATTGATAATCCGTTAATCTCTGCGATCTTTGATTCAATTCCAATAGATATTAACACCAATGGAACTTGGGAATTAAGTAATAATGATAATACTCTAACTATAACTGATGAGCAAACAGGTGCCGTTTCAAGTTATCAAATTTTATCAATTCAAGAAAATATTTGCTTTTTAGAAGGCCAAATACAGGTTGAAGAAATGTTTGGTTTTAGTCCTGTTGTTGATATTGAGTTGAGGCTTAATAAATAATAAGATTACAGTCTTCTATTCTATATTTCTTCTGATATAAATTCGTAAACTAGTTTGTAAAACTCATTGGGATTTTCAGCGTGTAACCAATGCCCCACATTTTTTATGGTCTTAATTTCTCCATTTGGGAATGCTGTTAGTATATTTTGGAAATCTTCTTCAATAATATAATTTGATAATTCGCCTCTTAAAAACAGTGTTTTCAAATTGGAATTCCCAATATTAATTTCTTTTAATATTTCTTCAATATTAATTTCAATTTGTTTTAAATTCATTCTCCATGCTAATTTCCCTTTTTCAATCCAGTATAAGTTTTTTAATAAAAATTGTTGAATACCTAAATTAGAAATATGTTTTTTAATGACTTCTTGAGCATGACTTCTACTGATGGTTTTTTCTAAATCAATACTATTTAAACCATTTAAAATTTCCTCGTGATGCATAGGATATGCTTTTAAGCCAATATCTGCAACAATTAATTTTTCTAAATATTCTGGGTAATTTTTAGCAAACATTAAAGCTACTTTTCCACCCATTGAGTGTCCTAAAATAGTTGGTGAAATAATTTTTTCATCTTTTATTAATTCCAGTAAATCATGAGCCATATCACTGTAGGTCATTTGGTTACTATGAGGAGATCTACCGTGATTTCTTAAATCTATCAAATAAACGCTATTGTTCTTAGAGAATTTTTTACCTAAAGTTCCCCAATTATCAGAAGAGCCAAATAACCCATGTAAAATTAATAGTGGTTTACCGTCTCCAAGTTTTTTAAAATTCAGTTTCATGTTTTAAGTGCTCTTAAATATAAATTTACTGCGTTCTCCATGCCATAATTTAAAGCATCTGCAATTAGAGCATGTCCAATAGAAACTTCTTTTAAGTTTGGAATTTTTGCAGCAAAGAAACTTAAGTTTTCTAGGTTTAAATCGTGACCAGCATTGAGACCTAAACCTAATTCATTTGCTCTATTTGCTGCTTTTATAAATGGATCTATAGAATTTGCAGCATTCTTCAAATATAATTTTGCATAATTTTCAGTATATAATTCTACTCTGTCAGTACCAATTTTTTGTGCACCGTCTACATATTTCTCCACAGGATCTATAAAAATGGAGGTTCTTATATTATAACTTGAAAATAGTTGTATCATTTCACTTAAAAAATCTTTTTCACTTATTGTATCCCATCCATGATTTGAGGTCAATTGACCAATTTTATCAGGAACTAGAGTTACTTGATTTGGCTTTGTTTCTAGAACAAGCTCTACAAAAGATTTTTCTTTTGGGTTTCCTTCGATATTTAGCTCAACATTTAAGTTTTCCTTAAGCACTCTAACATCATTGTACGTAATATGTCTTTCGTCAGGACGTGGATGAACAGTAATTCCGTGGGCTCCAAACATTTCAATGTTTTTTGCGTTTTCTAATACATTGGGAACATTGCCTCCTCTGGCATTTCTCAATGTTGCTATTTTATTAATATTTACACTTAAGGCAATCATTGTACAAAAATAAAAGACAATTTATTTTAATCGTTACTTTAATTGTATTTTTACATTTTATTTTGAAAATGAAAGCAATTGAATTAATCCAAAATGATGTTCCACCAATAAGAATTGATGAGCCAATAGAAAAAGCTTTGGCTTGGATGGATGAATTTAAAGTAAATCATTTACCTGTGGTAAGTGGCTTAGAATTTATTGGATTGATTTCTGATGATATGATTTATGATTTTAATGATTCTAAGAAGTTAATCTCTAAAATTAACTTTATTGGCAAACAGCAATTTGTATTTGAAAATACTCACTTTTATCAAGTAATGCTTTTATTATCTAACTTCAAGCTTAGCGTAGTTCCTGTTTGCGATAGTCAGAATATTTACAAAGGGTCTATCAGCTCAAATAATTTATTAAAAGCACTAGGTAACCAATCTGGTTTTAATCAAAATGGTCCAGTAATAGTATTAAATTTAAATAATATTGATTATCAACTTTCTCAAATTGCCCAAATAATAGAAAGTAACGATTCTAAAATACTAGGTTTGTATAGTCAAAATATAAAAGGAACAACTCAGATTAAGTTAACCTTAAAAATTAGCCCAACTAACCTAGGAGCAGTTTTACAAACTTTTTCGAGGTATGATTACACAATTGATGAAATATTTAGCGATGACGAAATAAGTAATCAAAATCAAGATAGGTATGATCATCTAATCAATTATTTGCAAATTTAAAATGAAGAA
>Ga0208950_1000247_pt1 | contig 29252 bp, 22 predicted proteins | sample AOAMet_54_BLW_10_2_FD_188234 | JGI IMG/M metagenome (GOLD analysis project Ga0208950, IMG submission 188234) | Ammonia-oxidizing marine microbial communities from Monterey Bay, California, USA - CAN11_54_BLW_10 (SPAdes) | ecosystem: Environmental > Aquatic > Marine > Intertidal zone | place...
TCGTTGATCGCTGTCAATTCCGACCTTTATTTTTCAGCGGGAGTGAACAATGGGAATGTCGAATTGTGGAAACATGAGACAACCACAAACACCACCTTCATGATCAAGGACATCAACCCTGGAATCCTTGCATCTTCGCCGACAAATCTTGTTTCAATGGGCACGACAATCTACATGTCAGCAAACGATGGCGGTGGTGCCGGCACTGAATTACATGCCTACGAGATCAACAACAATTCGACGTGGGTGGCAGCCGATATCCGCCCCGGCGTTGCGGCCAGCATGCCCTCAGACTTGGTCGTTATCGGCACACAAGTGTACATGAAAGCCTCATCGGGAACCTATTTCGAACTCTGGGTGTACGATTCACAGAACAATTCATTCTGGGAGATATCAGACATCCAGTCAATCAGTGGCCCTGGCGGCCCATCGGGACTCACCGTGAATCAGTACACCGTCTATTTCTCTGCCGATGATGGAACCTCAGGCGAAGAATTGTGGGCCCATCATTCAGTCAACGGAACCACATGGCAAGTCATTGATTTGAAACCAACTGGCGGCAACATCGGTGACATCCATGTCCACGAAGGAAATCTGTATTTTTCGGGCGAAGATAACTGGGACGGTCGTGAATTATGGCGTTTGACCTTTAGTCAAGAGGTCTCCTTCATCTGACACTTTAGATGCTGAATTTGTTTCGCTCTGTTCGCCACCGAAAGGGGGAATCATGAAGCAACAATGTTGTAGACGGCCTTCACAGATGTGAAAGTGGTGATTGCATAAATTCACGAAGCAAGGTAGTTGCATAACTTCCTGAACTGAGGACAAAGCGGAACCGAATACATGCGCCTTCTGGATGCCAGCGGTCTCCTTCTTGTGGTCCAGCATCCCAACGCTTGCTCAAACTGCTTGCTTCGGCGATGGGGACAGTGTCAACACTAAACTCTTGGAAATGGCTGACAAGTGAGCGACGGGTCCCTTTGCTAGAAAGCCTAGGAATCGCTTCAACTGCCCAACTCACATTCCCGAGCCCTTCTCCCTCAAGTGTGGCTTGTTCCAATTTACCAGGCTCTCCCTCGCAGGTTGTAATTTCACTACCGGGAAGCGGCCCCGTAGTGATCAAGCGACCGAGTTCACAGTTTCGTGAAATTCGGGGAAGGGTGCGGTCTTCAACAACAACACAAGAAGGAATGTCAAGTTGTCCTTTATCATCCAAGCGACCAACAATATCACCTGAAACAGGGCTTGAAAGCGGGAGTCCTGCTTCTATTCGTTGGAATAGGGACTTGTTGAACACAATCGATTGGAGCGCATGAACCGTCATCAATTGCAAGTTCCCAGGGAGTTTTCTGAATGCACCCACATAATCATCAGGCCGGGCCAGCAAATGCTCAATCATTTTTCGCTCAAAGCCCATCCATCGGGGGAGCATTGGAATCACGGATTCATCAACACCGTTCTCTCTGATGTACTTACGGACCTTTTGAGCTGCCTCTTCTTCGCTCTTTCCTTCCATTGACAAATAAGCCATGACGGCTTCTTCCCACTGGTCACGAACGACGTGAGACCCTACAACGGGTGTCACAGGACGTCCTGAACCGAATCGTTGTGGTCCAATCCAATTCGGGAACCGACCATCTCCAAGCGATGCCATCATGTCAGATTGTATTCGCTCAACTTCTCGCATGGCGTCATCGTTTGAAAGGGGCTTCCCGTTTTCGTCACAGCAACCTCGCACGACGATCGTGAAGCGATTGCCTCTATGGTTACCAAACCCTATCTTTTGATGGGAACGGCCAAGAACCTCAATGTCTACATCAGCAAGTTCGACCGCTGAAACTTTGTTCATTGGTGCATCGATGACAAAAAGTTGAGAAGTTACCGCTCGCTTATCCTTTGTTCCTGCGAAGAATATTCTGTTTCGTGGAATTTTCAGGGCCGCTGCAAGTTGATTGCAGAACCTGTTCGTTTCCCAATTTGTGAGCGTGACCTTGGCTACAGTAAACCTGCCACGATTATCAAAATGAATGGGAGTCGCAATTTCTTCAACACGAAAATCAGAAACTCGTGCCTTGATAAGACCGCCTATGCCGTCTGTTTTGGTTGCATAGCCAATCATGCCGATGGCTTGAGCGACCGAGTCCATGACGATGACCTCTTCAGAGGCTGGCGTCAGTAAATTCCTTGGCGACGCCGCTGACGATGTCCTTCAGAACTTTTTCAACACCGGCCTTGGTGGTTGTGCGAATGTAAAATTCAGGGTCGTCGAGTTCTGGGTGCCCTGGGAAATAGTTGGCGTAATCCACACTTTTGTGTGCGTTGAGGCGTTGACGGAGGACTTGAAGAGCAGTGTGGCTCTCACCGATAATTCGGAGTCGCAGTTCATTCTTCTCTTTCTTGAGCACTGTAACAGACATGATGACCGGTCGTTCCACCGGCCAACTCGTTTTGAACCTTCTCATCAAATTCTTCCAAACCTACCGGGTCGTGAAGGATAAGAAATGGTCAAGTTGACCGTGTTCGTTCCCAAGAACACCTCTTTGTTTTTGTACCAGCATGAACGGGGAAGTTCATGGATACGGCACGTCTTGAGGAAAGACTGGCCTCCGGTGCCGGCCAATTTAGGCGTACTGCGCCATTTATTGTGGTGTTTTGCGTTGCCCTCACGGTGCTTTTACTCGCCCAACTTGTCTTGTCGCCCCCGACCTTTGAAACCGACCTCAACGATTTCGCACCTGAATCCGAATCTACGGCCACACACAATGCCATTCACGAGTATTTCCCTGATGAGACACGACCAATGTTCATTCACGTTACCGTTGATGACGGGTCCAACGTTCTAAGTATGGAATCGTTGCAAGCCATGCAATCGGATTTGATCGTGTTTGAAAACGAATCCGTAAAGCGTCAAAATCTCGTTCATGTGTGGACGACTGCTCCTGGAATCCTGCAGTTAAGTTTGGATGAGGAAGGCAACGGCGAGCGCATCAGTGAGTTGAACGCTTGGACCGAAATACTTGACATTCTGTTCGATGAAAACGAGACCTGTGGCCTCACTGCAGATGACCAACTGCTTTCTGCAGCAACCTATGCATCCTCAGCACTCCTTCACAACGACCTTTCCATTGACCCTGCATGCGAATATCTAGAAAACGGGCTAGGTAACGGTTCTCCTACGGCTTCATCAACACTTTGGGTGTTGGAAGTTGACCCTGAGATGGACGAGAATCAGCGTAAAGAATTGCAAGACCAAATGAGGGATGTATTTACTCAGCAATCAAAAGACTCAATCATGGATTACAAGGCCATTTCAAATGACCTGCTGGCTCACGATATTGATGAAGGTACATTTGACAATCTCATCCTTCTCATCGTTTTGGCTTCCGTTGTTGTTGTTCTCATGCTCGCCGTGGCATTCCGTTCTGCAAAACGGATCATCTTTCCCTTGATCGGTTTGTCAAGTGCGTTAATTTGGACCTATGGAATTCTCAACGTTACAGGTACCCGTTTTACCGCCCTTGAGGCAACTGTAGCCCCCCTTGTTCTCGGCCTTGGTATTGACTATGCGATTCACCTTCAGCGCTCTCAAAGTTCGTTCTCTGATGAATATCCAGACCCTGCTGAATCATGGCTGCGGGCAACAGCCCATCTTTCAATTCCTCTCTCACTGGCGGTCATAACGACGGTCTCTGCATTCCTGGCCAACATCATATCTCCTCTCCCCCCATTAGCAACTCTTGGCTACGCTTTGTCTCTTGGTGTCATTTGTGCCTTCCTATCTTCGACCGTATTCGTTGGCGCACTGCACGTAATGTTCACGAGTCAGTCTTCAACGGGGAGTGTTTCACCACTGCGCCTTCCAACAATTTCAAACTTCATCGTCAAACTTCAACAAAAGCAACAGTTGGGCGTCATTCTGGTAACCATCCTTATTTCTGGGCTTTCCATATACGGAGCAGCATCTCTTGAAACTGATTTTGACTTGGGTGACTTCGTTAATGAGGACCTTGAAATCATGACCGTTCGCGACGACCTTGCCACAAGCTATGAGAGCGCAGGTTGGAAGGTCATCTATGTCCTGATGGAACCTGTTGAGAACCAAGAATCAATCCCCGGGGATGACCATCTCCTCACAGAATTAAGGAACCTTCACAGTGACTTACAATCAAATAACGACGTTGTTGGAACCGATTTCAGAATCTCATCTCCTTCCTACGACGGCCCGTATACCATCGTCCGGGATGCCGTTCTTCGCAATGCGACATTTGGAGAGGAGCACAACATGGAGATTCTTGTGAAAACAGGTGATGTCTATTCCATTGATAGAGACCAAGGGATTAATCTTGGACTCTTCTTTGCAGCCCTTTCCGACAACACATCAACCGCTGACCCACTCACTGGTGAAACATGGGGCGACCGAGTGTTAAATTCGGTTCATTTAGAAGGCACGGACATCACCTATCTGAGACATGAGATACGTGTAGAAGCCTCTACATCTTCACAATCAAATCGGGTCGTTGAAAACTTCCATGAAACCTTGGGTTCAATCGATGAATCGGGAACGCTCAAGTATGAACTCAAAGAACATGCTGAACTCCATGTCACTGGAGATTTGGTCGTCCTGCAAAGTGTTCTTGATGGCCTTTCACTTTCTCAAATTGAAAGTACTGCCATCTCACTTGCGGTTTCCTTCTTCGTTCTCTTTGCACTTACCCGTAGGATCATGCCTGCTGTCGTGGTACTCTTCCCTGTTGGAGTTGCTTCGCTTTGGGTTGTTGGTTCCATGGCCCTCATCGGTCTGAAGTGGAACGTCCTGACAGTAATGGTGACGGCACTAACGCTGGGCATTGGAATCGATTACTCCATCCACATGTGGAGGCGCTTTGAGGTGGAGATGGCGAAACGAGGTGACCATTGGGAAGCATTACGTGCAGCGGTAGATACTACCGGTGTAGCACTGATGCTCAGCGCCATTACCACGATGTCCGGATTTGCTGTTTTGCTGTTCTCCCCAATGCCGGTGATCCAAGACTTTGGACTCATTACCGCCATCACCGTTTTGTTCTCGCTTATACTTGCATTGATGTTGCTTCCCGTGCTTGTTGAACTATCTGCACGAGGCCAGGAGTCAAACACCGATGTGCCGGCTGATCTGGATTGATCAAACCACGGCAAGAGCATCTGCAATGTCGTCCATACCCAAGCCCTGTTCACGAGCAACCAATGCATAGGCAAGCCACGGTGTGATGTGGTGGAACGCAGAGATTTTCCGCTGCGCCCTTCGTTCAAGTTCGGTGGGCTCAAGACCGCTGCTCCGTGAAATAAATCGGACAAGACGCTTTGTTAATCGTGCACGGGGGTCAAGGTTTGATTCAACCGTTTGCGGGGGCTCAATGACCGGGGCCGATACAGTTTGAGTTTGAGTCCTAGGAGGGGACTCCGAAGTGGTTTTTTCTCCGCTTGATGCGTGAGGTGGCGAGAGAAGACGAGACGGGCGGGGAAACCAACCCAAAGGGACATTCACTTCACCGAGTTCTACAGCAAGCCGGACTGTTTGTTGCTCAGTGAGAATCCAGCCTTGTGTTGCGAGTTGATTCACAGCTTGTTCGGCTTCATGAGGTGCGACCCATTCCATGTCAAATGAAAAGAATCGTTCAAGGTCCAAAAGGTTCAGTTCGGTGTGTCCACGAAACGCAATGGTGAGTACACGACGGATGTCCGCATCGGCTTCACTCATGGTAGGGCTCAGCCGGTAAGCATTGAATAAGGTAGGCTTCAGATGTTATCGGCAATCTTTGTGAAAGATTTGTCCTCATTGAGTAACCAGCGACCGCATTCTTCACCAACGTAATAGGTTGCATCCAACGTGTATTCGTACTCTCCACCACCTGGGAGTTGACTGTAATCTGCAGCATGGTTATCAGCGTCCAATGGTAATTCATCACGTTCTTGGACTGGCCCTAGGGCGTCCATGTATTTCGCAGCCATTTCTTGAGGCGTTGGCTCTGCAGATGGTTTGGACTTCGGAGGGCCGCGAGGAGGACCCTTTGATGGACGGCTTCCAGCATTTGCGGCAATTTTTGCACCAGGAGGACCCCTGCGTTTGGGAGGTGACGGTTCGGTTGTTTTGTCTGGTTGACGTTCAGATGCTTTGGGCTGAAGTGCTTCGAGTACCTTTTCTTCGACGAACTCCTCCTTATTCCTTCGTTGTAACAAAATCGCCCCGCCAATCAGTGCTACCAAAGAGACACCTCCGGTTGCCATAACCAATCCGCTTAGACCCTGAGTTTGGCTCGTGTAAGTCTTGTTCCACTGATTGTTAGTTTCATCCAACTCCCAAATGGCTTCTTCCTGGTCTATGGTGATGGCGAGGCTCCATGTTCCGGCGGGAGCAGTGAAGGAACGCTTGATGGATTTTGCAGAGTTTTCATCCATTGAGTAAAATATAGACCGGCCCACTAAAGTTCTTTTATCACCCTGTACAATCTCAATACTGGCGTTGAATGGAATCGGTAAAGACTCTCCAGCATTGACGACGCTGAATGATAGCCTCACTGTTTCCCCTTCTACTATTTCAGAACTCATCTCAACGGCTTCCAAGGTGAGGTCCGGTCCGATACTGTTCAAGTTCGTAATCAACCAAGGGTCAAGGTCTGAGTTTCCGCCAGCGGAAACAAGACTCCAACCCGAGTCATCAGAACCCTCTGCCCAACACGCCAGTGAGGCTTGAGGTGGTAGGGTTGAAGGGTCGCCCAATTCACTGAAATCAAAGGTGAAACTGAACATCGTATTTCCATCGAAGACCGTCGTGTAATTACGATTCAAAGTCACTGCATCCCATTCAACATCTAAGGAGCGAACTTGACATGTCAACGTCAAAGGAGCGCTCCAACCCTGTCCTTCTCGCACGTTCACACCGATATCAACCGACTCCAGATGGAACCGAGAAACTACAGAAGCCATGTTTGAACTCAACAGTTCAGGAGCCTCTCCATCAAGCATGAATTCAGGGATGTCAACCGATGCTACCTTTTCAAGTCCCAAGGGATCCCAAAGAGAGATTTCTAATTCTTTTACAAGTCCAGTTTTCGTCGGTGTTGGGATGGAGTAGGTCAGTTGACCTTGTTCCACTGTAACTGCCGTTCCACCACGCCATAATTCACCGAGAATTTTTCCTCTCCACTGGAGATTGAGCACGCCGTCATAAGGTGTACCGCTCAACAGATGGTCGATGTATCCTGTAAGGTTGAGGTGATCACCTGCCATTACCGAACTATCTGCTACAATCAACTGAGTCACAGGACCATCCTGGTCTACGATTGATGTAACCTCAACTACGAGGTTTCGCTGAAGACTCCATCGATTTGCGAGCGAGGTTGTCATGACGCCATCTTGGTCGATGACCTTCACCTCAACAGCCCCATCGTCAAGGCCTGACGGGCCCAAACTCCAATCAGCAATTGCCCAGACTTCCAAGTGGAGTCGGCCATCTATTACCTCTGCTACGCAGCGGCTCGTATCAACAATGAGTCGTTCATCAAAGGAAGCACAAATGTTGGTTGAAACGGTGTACTTAAGTCCCAACTGACTGTCATTACCAAGTTGAATTCGAATCTCTGAAATGTCATTGATGCCGTTCGGGTCAAAGGTGACCAATTTCCATCCAAAGTCTCTCGATGGCTCAATGCGAGTAATGTTTTGCGCCATGAGGTTCCCGAGGTGCTCAAATTCCTCGATGCTTGAAGTTTGAGGGGTTCTCGATTCCCAGCGAATATGGCCTACATCAGGTGTTGATTCAGGGAGGGCGAATCCAGCAACATCCGTACCCTCCAGCAAAACTCGCACCCATTGATGGTCGTCATTTATGGAATCGTTGACTGACAAATTTATTGTCCAAAGGTTGGTATTTTGGTCGATATAAAGCGTGGCCGCTTTGTATTCATCTCGTTGTGCAATACCATCCGCAGGTGAGCTTGAATCCCCGTCATCCCGTGCTTCAATCCAAACAAATGCCTCCAAATATTCCGTTGAGAAACCACCGACATCATGGAAATTAAATGAGACGACACGTTGATCTTCTTCGTTAACATATGCGTCATGAGATGGTGATACGCTGAGCAGAGTTGGCCCCTCTCCATTAAGCATAAATTCGGACGGCTGGGTGTTAAAGAGAAGATTCCAATCTTCACTCGTTCTTGCCTCCAGCCAGAAGTCAACCTCACCTGAAATCCCCTCTGGCAAGTTGAGAAGTGCATTCTTTATTTCACCGGAACTCAACGAAAACCATTGTGTTGAAGAATTGCTCCAGATGCGTTGGTTTTGTGAATCAAGGTCGTATGTTTCCACATCAGTATGCAGCCGTACTTGGATGACACCTCCCAACAGTCGAAGGCCAGAATTGGTAAAGAAATGGTCTATAGTGACATTTAATTGGGTATTTGCCGGCAAGACTTCGCCTTCTAAAACCGTCATGTCACCCATACTGGAATAGTCCGCAACGATATCAGAAACCTCTACTGTGACATCTTGGTCCAAAGCAACGACACCTGGGTGAAGGTAAGAGGCGTTACGTTCAGCATGAGTGCTGACTTTGAACCGAAGATAATCGCTTGGCATGCTACCACTGAGCGAGATGCTCCAGGTCATGTTCTGTCCGTTGGTTTCCATGAGGTGAGGAGTAACAGAAAGTTCATCAACAAATAAAAGTCCGTCTGGGTCGTCAATTTGAAGAACTTCATCTGTTGTATTCCAAGTCAAGATTGACCAGGTAGAAGCCGAATCAAAACTTCCGAATTCGTCCGCAGCATGAATAGAAAGTAAATACTCACCTTCTTGGGTGGAGGCGTGGTGGTGGGTTGTGATGTTGATGGCAGATGCAGTAGGCTGCATGTACTGAGGCAAGGGTGAAGTAAAGGCTGCTTCATCACCACCAAAGGAAACCTCAACAACTGTGGGGGTGGCCCATTCAAGGACTCTTGAGGTAGACAATTTCAGCCGGTACTGGAGAATATGTATGTTTTCTGAGACATCATCTAGAGAGGAATTACCTTGGCTGAGATAGGAGTATACGGGGACTGTGGTCGGTTTCCAGGGTGCTGAGCCAATGGCAGCTTCAGTTCCTGCTGTTCGGTATTGCATCAACGCAGAGGTCCCCGTGGGTTCAATCGCTGTAAATCCCAACCAAATTGGGCTTGCAGAACCATGTTCACTTGAACTCAAATCATACATCGGCGAAGAAATCCATCCATCATGTATGTCCGGATTGAGGAAGTAATCTCCCTCTGCATTGTAGAGGGCTGACCCCCAACTGCTGAACCGGTTGTTGCTGAGGTCTCCACCAGCGAAAACGAGTGTATTGTTCGCTTGTGTGATGGTTGAATCGAAGACCCCATACTGAAGCGTTGAGCGGGTATTCCACTCATCCGTGAACGGATTATATCCGAATACTTTGTTGTTCTTTGTGATTTGCCATCCATTAGCTTCGTATCCACCCATGATGATGATTTCTCCATTGAATACTTCAGCAGCATATGCTGCGAATTTCTTGGTTGAATTTGACAACTGAGTCCAAGTGTTGGTTAACGGATCGTAAGCCTCGCTCAGGTTGGTATTCCCAATAACCGTTTGATTTGCTATTGGGTCAAAATAGCGAGCAACTCCACCATAGGCCACAAGTTTCCCTTGGAATGAAACCAATTCAAATGAATGTCGAGGTAAACTCATGCTCGCAAGTTGTGTCCAACTGTTGTTAACGGGGTCAAATCGCATTAAACGGTCCGTCATATTTGTTCGGTCTGGATTTGATGCTCCACCTGCGACATAGATCATGTTGTTTTGAGACTCAACACCTGCCAGTCCCACCTTGGTCCCCGTGGGCATATTGGTCCCGAGGGTCCAATTTCCCGTAGTTGGGTCAAATATCTGCATTAAGCCCTCTGAATTGATAGAGGGATTGGAATACGGATAAAGATCTCCAACGGTGTAAATTTTGTTGTTTGCCGTTGCACACCCGTGGTATTGTTGAGTTTGAACGAGATTAGAGGTGCTGGGATGCCATGATTTATTTGAATTGTAAAACACATCAACTGCGGAAGTAGGCGATTCATCATCGGGTTGAATGGGGTTAGGATCGGCCCGACCACCCGTGTAAAACACTTGGTCGAGGGAGGGAAGATAGGCAGCGCAACCGCCTGTCTTTGGCTGGAGAAGGCTTCCGGTTCCGCCTGGATAATTCCACGTGAACGAAGGACGCTCAAGATTTGTCACGCCAGAAACGGGAGATGTGGTCATGTTGGTATGAGTGAATCCTTCGTTTGTTCCATAAGTGGTGATTTTTTCGTTAGAAGTGTCGATGGTCGGCTCGTCGAACAACGAATTATCAGGCTCCTCAGGTTGTACGACAGGTAGCCAAGGGTTGATGACCATGAGGAAAATAATGACCAATGCCATACGAATGTGAGGATTGGTCATATCCAATCCCACGAAGCCGCAGTTTGTATATCCTTCTTGTTAGCGATTCTATTCTTTTTCTAGTGTAAACTTCCCAAGGTTCATCATGGTGGGCACGCTGCGGGGTAAAGGGGAGCACATGGCACGAGATTATATTGCACGCGACCCTCGAACTGGGAAGCCGATTAATTTCCATAAAGCCAAGGTCGCTGAAGCATCCTTTGAACCCATTGAAGGACCTTGGTCGGCTTTGGTTTCAGCAGATGCTATGTCTCTCGCTGAAGGCTCTCTCGAGCAGAAGGAAGTTCGCTGGTTGGGAGATACACATGTCATGGGAAAAAGCCATGGCGTTCGTGCACTATCAACGGTACCCCAAAGTATGGTACGGGCGGCTCACGGATTGCTACTCCTCGCACTTGAAGACGGCGATGATGAGGTTCGTATTTCGGCCCTTGAAGTACTCCCCGAATTTGCTGTCCGGCGTTCTGAAGATTTGTTTGATTGGCTCTCAGTCCTCCTCGACGATGACTCCATCGACGTTAGCAAAGCAGCCAGTGACGCACTCGCACGGGCAGCGCCAACATTCCCGTCAGGCGTACAATCTTCGCTTGAAAACGAGCTTCGCTCTCCGATTGCTTACCGACAAAAAGCGGCATGGAAAGGACTCAAATCTCTCGCTGATACGTGGCCAGAGGTTGTAGCGGACCACATCGACACCCTGCTTCTTGAACAAGATGTTTCACTTCGGAGAAAAGCCGCTGGGCTTCTCAGAAAGGTGCTGTCAAGAAATTCATCAGCCGTCTGGGACCTGATTTCGTGGTCGCTTAACGATGATGATGCACAAGTTCGCCGAACTGCTGCGAAAACACTTCCCGCACTTGCTCGTCAAGACGTTCGCATGGCCACTATGTTCGCAGAACGAGCCATTGCCGACACGGATTCAGAGGTACGACTCGCCGCAATCAAGGCAATCCAAAAGCTCGACAAGGACCACGGAAGAGCTCGGGACCTCATCGTCACCGGTGCCCGCTCGAAGGACCTCCGTGTGCGTAAGGCATGTATCGACCTGCTCCCACGCTTGATGGGCGAAGATGAATTACGCATCTTTGCAACTGACCTTCTCAAGACAGAAACCGATGAAGGCTTAATCAAAACGCTTGATGAAATGCGCTTTGATGCAACGCTTGAAGGGACTGAAGCACAGAAAAACGCAGCACTCGCTCCTGCAATACCGGTTCCAGAGATCGACAAGGAAATCGCTCAAGCACAGGGCAAGGGCATTGGGCTCCTTTCCACTTCAAAACCGAAAAATCTCCTTGAGAGAGCAGAACAACAAGAAGCGGTTCAATCCTCCGTGGAGCCCAAAACACCAACGGTTGAACGACGTCCTTCTCAAGACGAAATCATGGGATACATGGACGACGATGAAGATGAGTTTGACGATTTTGACTTGGGTCCTGACGAAGAGATGTTTTGAATTGATTTTCGTGCAGACAAATACGGCATGGTTAAGAACAGGTGGTCGGTCGCAGAACCGCTTAAGAGGTGGATTGTATGAGTGACGCAGCGTTCAACGACAAGGCCGAACAATTTGACCGACTATGGGACGGACTCACCCCAAAGGGTGTAAACCGGCCCCGTGCTCTCAAATTCCGACAATATATCCTCGAGCATGTCCGACAGACGCGACGCCCTCTCAACCGAGAGAACGCTCGCAAATACTGGATGGGCGAACTTCAGAAGGAAATTGCCGACAAGGACAATTATTGATTGATTTCGTGCAGGTTGCCCTCGTCTCGGCGACCAAATCACCAAACGAGAGACGGAGGGAAAACGAATGTTCACCACCACACGCTTTGATTCATGGGACCTACCAGAACATCTGTTAAACGGATTGAATGCTATCGGCTGGGAATTTGCAACGCAAGTTCAGAAAGATACTGTACCACTTGCTCGTACCGGGCGTGACGTGATCGGACAAGCCCGAACAGGGTCTGGAAAGACTGCAGCATTTGGCTTACCGATTCTTGAACGGTGCCAAGTTACAGGTTCTCTACAAGCTTTGATTCTCACACCAACTCGCGAACTAGCCAATCAAGTCGCAGAAGAGATATCAATGCTTCAAGGCGAGAGTGGGCTAACGATTCTTACCGTGTACGGAGGAACCGACATCGACAAGCAAGCAAAGACCCTCGCTGATGGCGTGGACATCATCGTCGGAACACCAGGCCGTGTCATGGACATGACAGAACGGGGCCACATCGATTTGACACTCCCAACACTGCTTTGCTTGGACGAAGCAGACCGCATGCTTGACATGGGATTCTTCCCTGACATCATGTGGGTTATCGAACGCATGACCCATCGTGAACAAACTCTTCTCTTTTCAGCAACGTTTCCTCAAGAGATTATTGACGCTGCGCATGAATTCACCAATGACCCTGAATTTGTGTTGACCAACGCAGAAGAATTGGACATACCGCCGATTGACCTCTATTCAGTACACATCGGCCGCTCCAACAAGTTGTGGGTTCTTGGACGCCTTCTCGTTCGAATGAATGATGATGACCAAACCATTGTATTTTGCAATACCAAGCGCATGGTTGACCTTGCTGTTGAACGCCTTAGCAAGCACCGATTTGACGTCGCAGGGCTCCACGGAGATTTGAATCAAAATCAACGTGAGAAAATACTTACTCGCTTTAGAGAAGGCGAAGTCAAGACCATTATCGCAACTGACGTTGCCGCTCGTGGTATCGACGTAGATGCGATCAGTTTGGTCGTAAATTACGACCTACCAAATGACATGGATTCCTTTGTACACCGAATTGGTCGAACCGGACGTATTGGACGAAGTGGAGAAGCATGGAGTCTTGTATCCAGAGACGACGCACCCCAACTCTCCCGCATCATGGCCACCTACGGCCTTGACATCCTTCCAAGTGAAGCACCTGAACTTCCAGAAGGCATTGACAGAGACCCAGTCCGCCGACAAGACGACTTTGGTGAATCTGCAGATGTATTTGGCTATGTCACGGTAAAACTCGATTTGACTCCTAAAGCGGCCGGTTCTGCCCATCAAGTCTCTTCTTGGTTTGTTGAACAACTCAAGTGCGATGAATTAGCAGTTGGCGAAGTTCGCTTTTCCAACGAACATACCTTTGTGAGTTTGCATAAAAGCAAAATTGGACTCGCAATGAAAGCCATGGAAAAGCGCCCCTATGGAAGCGATACACTTGTCGCTTCAATCGTTGAGTAATCACTCTTCTTCGTTTTTACCACGCTTGTTCCAAGAGCCGGTTTTCTTGACATGATGGCCTTTTTCCTTCGCAGGTTCGACAGTTTCAACCCGACTTGGCTCCGGCCAATTCCCAAACTCATCTGGCCGTTGGATGACAAGGGCTGTACTTCCAACCATGACGAGGGCTATTGCAGAAAGAGACCATGCGTAACCAATAGCGTCGTCCCACCGCTTTTGTGCGTTACCACATTCAGCTGAAATAAGGTTTGCAAATTCACACATTTCCAAGGTTTCCTTCGCTTCGATCGCTTCAACATTTGTTGAAATGTTTGAATATGCGAGGAGAATGATCAACACTCCAAATCCAAGGATTGCCCAATGTTTTGCCGAATATGTCGTCCTGCGGGTAATTCGCCACGATTCTTTTGTCTCTTTGGCCGCCTCAAGAGTTTCTTTGTGACCACCAAATGTGAAGAACCAGACCATCCACATGAGAACGAGAACAACCAAGAAGCCCCATTCGTAAACGGTTTCATGAAATGTCCACATGTCGGCCAGACATGCTTGTTGGTCTGGATTTGCGAGGCACCCTTCGAGCGCAATGGGATAAAACGCAACCAAACGCATGAGGTTGAGCACGTAAACAATTCCACACATCACTGCTACTGACTTTAGTTTGAACCGCTGAGACATGCCATCTGTCATAAGAACGAGTGTAGAGATAAAGATCATCTCATGTACACCTGCACATTCGTCTGAAACATACAATCCAACAGAATTGTACGGGCCAGGAAAGCTTGTATGAACAAAATCAATTCGTGTCAGCCAACCGTTGTGGTGACTAATGACTGAACTTCCTTCGCCAAACATGAAGTTTGTCATCTCATTCCAGAGCCATGCCTCAGTCACCTGAATAGGAGCGAGCGTGTCGGACGGTATGGTCAAAAACCAGTAAAGTGCTTCCACAAAAAGAAGTGCAAGAGGTATTCTTCCGTATCGTAGGCCAAGTTCACCTACCTCCTTCCACGACATATCGCCATCAGGACGCGTCGTGGTTTGGTAGGCCATGTGATGACAAGAGAGGTCTTGTTGAAGAAGGTGTTGTGGTTGTCTTTTTGCTTATCGATTTTTTTGAGTTCAAAGGAATGTGTTCAAATTGGTCCGAGACCTCGGAGGGTTGTGGCGGAAGGAAAAAGCGAAGTTGAGGCAACCCATCGCCTCGATGTTCTAGGCTTTTATTGCCCTGTCCCGGTTGTGAAAACACGCCAAACTTTGGAAAGGTTGTCCAACGGTGATGTGTTAGAAGTCCTCGCTGATGACCCTGAAACCCTTCATGACATGCCCTTATTGCTGAACCGAACAGAACATCTGTTATTGGGTGCTGTCAGCGAAAATGGAGAAATCCGATTTACTATTGAGGTGAAAAAGTGACAATAATCCCCCGTGATAATGTACCCAGCGAAGCCATCCTGCCGACATCGTATGGTTCATTTCGAATACAAGTATTCCATGAACCTTCAACTGGATTTGACCACGTTGCTATGACTCTTGGCGACATGGGCGGACCAGACCCTGTTTTGCTTCGCGTGCACTCGGAATGCCTGACTGGAGATGTATTTCGCAGTGAACGGTGTGACTGTGGGCCACAGTTGAATTCCGCTCTCGAAGCCATTGTTGAGAAAGGATGGGGCGTTCTTTTGTACCTGCGCCAAGAAGGTAGAGGAATTGGCCTCCACGCTAAAATTCAGGCATACCATCTCCAAGATGAGGGAGCAGATACGCTCGATGCAAATCTCATGCTCGGACTCCCTGCTGACAATCGCGATTATTCGATCGCTGCGGAAATGCTCAATGAACTCAATGTCGAGGATGTAAATTTGCTCACCAATAACCCCGAGAAGGTCAAACAACTGCAATCCTATGGAATCAATGTAGTTGAACGAACACCGCTCATCGTTGGCGTGAACGATACCAACAGAGCCTACCTCTCAACCAAAGGTTTGCGGATGGGTCATCACATACAAAATGAAGACTTGTGAAGAGGAGGGCCGTGGCCGGGAATTGAACCCGGGCTGGCAGAACCACAATCTGCCGTGCTAACCCCTACACCACCACAGCCATGAGAAGTAAATGGCCCTCAAGTGCTTGGTATTTCAACCATCCGCCGTAGAGGATTCGCTGATGAAGTCTTGTGTTTTTCAAACGAAAGACCCCTGCCTTCAAGTGTTACCGAAGAGTGTAGGATAATATGCGAACGAAGCGAGTCATCCTTTGCATCCTTCTTCTTTGTTTAACTTCAGCCATTGGACCCTTGACATCTACGGTTTCAGCACGTAGTGTTCACAGCACATATGATGTTGATCTGCTCCCTCAAGGCACATTAGTTGACGCGTCTGCATGGACCATGAGTGCTGAAACTTCGTTTACTCAGGAGGACGCGACGTACACAGAGACGATGGTCGCAGACCAACGCCTAACAATGGCTCACCATCGCCCCGTGAACCTTGACACCATGTCTGTCTGGGCAGGTACATCTCCAACCGACTCAAATTATTCCACTGGCGCCCCCGATGGAGCAAGCACATGGTCCACTGGCCCAGAGATTCAATTGACAAATTTCGATGTTAGCGGATTGTCAGACTATTCCCTGGTTGAGGTTCATATGAAAGCAGTAATCCAGATACCTGATGCTTTGACAGAAGATACGGTGAGGATTTCAGTGCAGCATCCTGGTGGATACGAACTTCTCAAAACCTTCGCTCACACTCAAGTTGGTTTGGATTACATCAATAATTCAGCATATTCAGTCAACCTCACCGGTCTCTATGAATGGACTTGGCAGGACCTCAACAGTTTGGAGTTCACGCTTGATTATGTGTCTGCAGGCGGCGTTGACGATTCCCGCTTGGTCGTCGACGCAGTGGGTTTAGGCATCACCGTCCAAACACCTTGGTACGGTGGGGAGGTTGGCCTGGCAACCACTGAATTTACAGGTCACAAAATGCCTTTGATAGGACTTGATTTGGCTCAAGGAGAATCCATCAACATGGCGCTAACCGATTGCGGATTAACGCCTTCCATAAGTGGAACAACAGGTGAATGGGTCAGTAGCGTCCTAGAGCACCCTCCAGAACAGATGCTTGGTCGTGTCCACTTTCAACTCTCTGAAGGAGAAGCGGCCAATGTTAGCCTCGAATATGCTGTTTCAGCAGACGGGGAATCATTTTCGTCCTTCACAACTCTCCTAGAGAATACATTACTTCCGCCCGGTCAAGCATATAAAATTAAAGCAACTGCAATCGATTCCTGTATCGAATCAATATGGGCTGATGTAAATGACCCATCGCTCACCATCTCGGGTCGCGTTTTCGGAACCAACGATGGCATTGACCCGACGTATTCACGATGGTTGGTTTTCGTCAATGACGAATTGGTTTCTAACGAACCCATGTCGCTCGGCACCTTCACCCATTCATGGCCTATCGGCCAATTCATGATTCCAGACACCACCTCGTATACCGTTTCCGTGAAGGCTTGGTTCACGTGGGATTCCTTGGGGAATGCAAGCCATACCGCCTTAGAACTTTCATCGCTATCAGTGAATGGTGGGTTTGCTATTGAATGGGACGAGGACCCTGTATGCGAGGGCTTAGGCGACCAAGAACTGACTGAAGATGGGGGAGGAATGATTCTACCCCTCTTGTTGCGATGTACGGACGACAGAACATCAAACGATAACCTCGTTGTTGAATTTACCAACAGCAATGATGGATTGGTTGAAGTCGATTTGACTGAAGGTGAAATTCGACTCAAACTCATTTCTGAATCAAACGGTCAGTCGGTCATCGGCGTAAAAGTCATTGATGAGGCTGGAAATTCATGGACGCAATCCTTCAACCTCATCGTTAATGCCGTAGATGACGCACCTGATGTTGGTGAATTCCCGTCGTTGGTACCAGCAGAGCGAGACGAGACCACTGTGGTGAACATGTCGGTAAGTGATCGAGATTCATCCGTTCTTACAGCGTCTACAAACCGAAGTTGGGCTACGGTAGATTTGGACAGTGGAACTGTAACGGTTCAACCCCCAAATGCTGGCTTCTACAGCGTCCTGGTTTCTGTTTGTGACCAAACCTCCTGTTCAGAACGAACCCTTGACCTCGATGTAATGGCCCTTGCGGACTTACTGGTTGAGTCAATTGACTTTGGCAATGATGATATGACGCAGGGCGACATTGTATCTATGCGAGTTATGGTTCGTAATCAAGGTCAAGCTGAGGCTACCTTCATCTCGGTTCGCTGTCAAAATGACCTGCAACTCATGTCGGTGGAGATTATTCCAGTCTTAGCACCCGGTGAACTTGGCTCGGTAACATGTGACTGGCAGGTTCCAGACGATGCTAAAGTGATTCGATTTAGTGCAGTGGTTGACCGTGGACTTGAAATCCCCGAAGGTGACGAAACCAACAACCTGATGGAGAAACTTGTTGGGATTGATGAGAAGCCAATTGCTGATGATGCGAGTAGCGACAACGGTCTGTCTTCAGCCACAGTGTGGACCGGTAGCATTGGATTACTCCTTGCAGTTATTGCACTATTTGCCTACATGACTCCCGCAAAAATCAAGAAAATTGAGTGATGTTGATGAATTCAAGGACACTTTCTACCGAAGAGGTCAACGCATTGATGAGGCGAATTCATTCGATCCCCATCATGGAAACACTTTCAATGGAAATTACCGGACTGGAAGATGGCGGCTGCACGGCGGTTGTCCCACGACACGAACAATGGAATGGAATTTTTGAAACGTTTCATGGTGGCATACTTGGAACCATTGCGGACTCCATCACATGCTTTGCTATTCTCACAAAATTGGGAGCAGAGGCTAAGGTAGCAACTACGGATTTCAACATACGATTCTTACGTCCTTGTCTTACAGATGTGACATGTAAGGCAGAGGTAATTCGTCCGGGGAAAACACTCAGCCTTGCAGAAGCGAAATTGTACGACACAAATCAAAAACTTGTTGCTATCGCTCAGGTCTCTTACATCCGATTGGAATAAAGTCGCTGGTGTCGCATAATGCGAATACATGCCTCAAAGTTGATAACCGGACCGTGTCAGAAGAGGATACTTTGAGGTCGTGGGGACCGTTCAACTTCGGTTGACAGAGTGGGAGTGGGAACCATGTCTCTATTGAAAATACGAATTGAAACAGAAGAATACATCTACGAAGAATACGTTGAAGCGTGAACGGATCAAGCTTGCTTGACCCAGCGCCGAGGGTAAACTTCGGTGTCCATGAGGACCATGCTTGGTCGAGCGACTTCTCCGTTTTCCATAGCACCGATTTCGTCGGTGTTTACTGTGAGCTTAACAAATCCAACGGCTTCTCCCTTGAGAGAGGTAATCAGAATATCTTGACCCGATGCAATACCAGCGGGAACGCTTACAATTCCTGGTCGTAGAAGCGGTGCACCAAATGCAAGTGCTGCAACTGCGCTGTCCTTAACGACACATCGAGGGACATCGACAAGCAATTTCTCAATGGGTTGAACGATTCGCATGAGAGCGCTTGCATCGTCGCATTCCTTCCATAGCCAAACAGCGTCAGCAACGGTGTCCATAGTGACACAATCATCCAATGAGAACATGCCTGAGTGCTCACGGCGGAGCTCTTTGAGTTCAACGGGTGAGCCGAGCATCAAGCCCATGTCACGCGCCATAGTTCGGATGTAGGTACCTGCTTCACAAGTAATACGTGCAACCATGTCTTTTTCATTGAAGTCAAGTCGTTCGAATTTGAAGATTTTACGGGTTCGAACCTGTACCTTTACCGCTGATACTTCCGGAGGTACGTTGTAGATGCGACCGGTCATTTTACCCATGATCTCATCAAGTTGCCCTTCGGTTGGAGGTGTTTTGAATCGGAATACAGCAATGTATGATTTACGGTGCTTGAGGACTTTGTTGGTAATCTTCATGCAACGTCCAGCCATGAGAGGAAGGACACCTGTTGCGAACGGGTCAAGAGTACCACCGTGTCCGAGCCGGTCCAGTCCGAACAAGTCGCGAGCCCAAGCAGCCAACTGATGTGATGTAGGCCCTGCTGGCTTGTCAACCAGGATGAAACCTGATGCGAGGAGTTGCTCTATCGTTCGTTCATCGGGTATGGTCCCAAAATGGGGGTCCGTTCCGGCCTCGGGGTCAAGGATGTGGGTGTTCATGATGCGGCCTCTATGAGGACGACGACAGCCTCAAGTATTTCATCTGCATTGAGGTTTGTTGCTGAAATAACATGTGTATAGGGTTCTGGGTCCTCAGGCAAGAGGCCATAAAGTTCCATGAATCGTTGCCCATCCACCTTTGACCTTGATGCGTTGGCAGCGAGAGCTTCACTGAGTTGAATGCCCTCACGATTTACGACTCTCCGGGCACGTTCCTCATCTTCTACATCCAACCAAATACGCAGGCAGGGCAGGTTCAATTTGTATGCCCACCATCCTGCGAGTCTTGATTCAACAATGTTTGAAGCATCATCAGATTGCATTCTTTCTTTGAGTAAAGCATCAAGTGAGCGGTCGACGTCAAGTTCCTCCTGACACAATCGCCCAAAATCTGCGAGACTCATTCCACGTCGTTTTGCTTCCTCACGAAAGACATCACCGCCGTTGAGAGAATTCCAATCAAACCGATTCATGAGCGCTTTGACTAACGTACTCGTGCCGCTTCCTGGATGTCCAGAAACGGTGAGGTGAAGCATGAATCACACCCATTCGTGGAAGCAAACATTGCAACGCTTGGTGCGAGGTCCATCATGAGTGATGACGTCACCCTGGCACTCAGGACAAGAGAAATCGTAGACGCCTTGTGTTTGAGGTTCTTCTTCTGTATCCACATCTTTGGCAGGTGCTGACTTTCTTTTGTTCTGTTGTGACTTTCGCTGAGACCTTTGTTGGCGCTTCTTGGCTTGGCTTGAGGCGGCGGCTGGTTTGGTAGCAACGAGGTGAAGAAGAGGCTCTTTGATGACTTCACCGCTTAGGACAAGAGGATGAGATCTGTAGCGAGCGAGTTTGATGTGTCGGTCAAGTACGCGACCGTAAGCAGCACTCATTGAGATGTAACAGCAAATCCATGCAGGGAAGAACAAGAAGCGGTCTTCCAAAAGATTCCACTCTGGAGCCCAAGGTAAGGAGACATAGTCCACACGGAACGATTCAACAGCAGTTGTCAGCCATGCAAAAATTCCGATAATGAAAATCATAGTGAACATCATTGGTTTCATTGCCCCCATCTGGACATTGAGTTGTTCTGGCATCATTTGTTGCTGAAGCGTCATCGCCTTTTCTTGAAGAATCGGGTCACGGGAAATACGTGCTTCGTTCATGATTTGACGAACTTGTCCTTGTCGGTGACCGATGTGAGCTTGGTCCATAGGGTCAACAAAGAAATTTCTTATCACGGTGTTGAGGGTCATTGAAAACACACCGAGAATCAGAACGGTGAGGACGAAAAAGGACTCTTCGGGGAGCAAAGGTGACAGAAGTGGGTCTGCTGTCGTACCCAAAGAGACCCGAATTGAAGGCGTCATGATGAGGATGGTCATCATTACCATCACAATGAGCATCAGGAACATTGAGCCACCCGGCGGGGCGGGCGGAGGTGGGGTTGGACCATTGGCCATAAACCACCTGCGTAGAGGGAAGGGCATGAAGGTTAGCCTTGAATTCCCTCGTATATCCCTCTCTTGAGGGAGACACTGCACAAATCAGCGCGAAGTTCAAACAAGAGCAGTCACAGGCTACACTATGCGCAAGAAGGAACCGCTTACCGTAGATACGACTTGGCGCTATCCTCTACCGATGCCAATGCCGGGTCAACCTGTATGTGCGACAGAATTTGAGGCAATAACTCAACTTGAACGACTCCCAAAACCACCCCGTATGTTTTTGTGGACGGATGCGGAACGAAAATGTCCTGAAAATTGGGGATTCATCGCAAGTGTTCGAGAGGGAATCCCTCCCCAAGGCATCGAGGCTGAACTTCTAGCCTGGTCCGGTCAATATCGCAACGCTTGGCTCGCAGTTGACCTACGTGACGGTGTAATCCCACCCTCAACAACCACTCCGATGGAGGAATTACTTTCATCACTAAAACGACCCATCATTATTCTTGTCAGCAGATCTCCTGAGCATGAAGATTGGCCACAATGGGTACTTCCAGAGTGAGCCTTACGAACGAATCAAACAATCCTGCGGGGCAGTGATCCTATCAAGCGAGGTCGAGCTAACGGCAAGCCGTGATTCAGTTAAACGTAAACTTGCACGCACTGCACTCTGTAGCGTCTGCAGGGTTAATCGTGTCACAAATTTCACAGACCTTTTCAGCGGTGTCATCTGAGCCTTCCTCTTCACGAGCGTTCCATGCATTTGCAGCATCTTCCAATTCACCCTTTTTGAGGTAGCCGTTATCATCGCTATCGTAATCTGCAGCGAATGCAATGAATGCATCACGGTCAGTAATACCTGAAGCTTCCATGACACGGAGAAGCACATCTTCTCTCCAGTTCATCTTGGATTCTGCTTCTTCCCCTGTGGTTTCTGCTTCCGCTTCTTCCTCGGTGGCTTCTGCTTCCGCTTCTCCCTCGGTTGCTTCCGCTTCTTCCTCGGTGGCTTCCGCTTCTTCCTCAGTGGCTTCCGCTTCTTCCTCGGTGGCTTCTGCTTCCGCCTCTTCCTCAGTGGCTTCCGCTTCTTCCTCAGTGGCTTCTGCCTCAGTGGATTCTGCCTCTGTAGATTCGTCCTCTACGGCGTCTTCAACTTCCTCAACTTCAGGTAAGTCATCGGATTCAATTTCATCTCCGAAATGAACTCCGTGGAATCGGTTAAGTGCTTCAGCGTCAACTTCTCCAGTTCCCTTGATATCAAAGGAAACTTCCAGGCGCTCACCCTTCTCGACCTTGGGGACATGCCATACAATATGCAGTCCGCCTTCGCCTTCTTCAGAGGTCATCTTAACGTCTTCACGCTTTCCATTTGCGCCTTTCATGGACCAATCTTTAATCTCAAACTGAGCGGGTAGGACATCGTTGATGTACAAGTCGCTCAAGGCTGTGTCACCGTTATTCTCAAACAGAATCAAGACTTCGTAACGACCTTTGCCCCCGAGAGGGATCGCTTGCTTACCGGCACTGAAGTTACGACGGTTGTGGATGACCTTGATGGTTGGTGTTTCCGAAGGTTCTCGGGTACAGATCGGACCAAAGCGCTCTGAACTAAACTCAACACGTGCAGGACCATCAACACGGGTGTTGTTTGGTGTTGGGTCTGGAGCGTTGAGCGGGTAAGAAATTTCTATCTTCTTACCGGGCTTGAGGCCAAGAGGTCCGCGAGTTCCGACAGTGAGGGTCATGGTGTGGCCAATTCCGTCAGGAGATTTGTGCTCCTTCTCAATGGTGACGCCTTCTGCCATTTCGACCTTGAACTGGTCGTCATCAATGGTTTTACCGTCAAGTTTGATGGTTAGTTGTTCCTGTGAAGGTGCATCAAACAATCCAGGTATGTCATCGGTGATTCGCATCAAGTTGATGACGGAGGAACCCTTGTTTTCGAGGGTCATAACCGACTGGATTTTCTGTGCTCGATATGAACGCAAACCACTTGTTGAGTAGGTCTTAGAAATATCTGCTTCCAAGACTTGAAGTTTCTTCTCCTCAAGTTTCATTGAACCCTCAGTACTTTGGATTGCTCTTGGTAGGACTGAGTAAGACAATTCGTAGGTAAAGTCAGGTTCGGATTGAGCCATAACCACACGCTCTTCAGATTCCCACTTACCATAGGGGTGAACATCTTCATCAACATCGTGAATGTCAAAGAGAAGTTCTTCACTTCCCTTCATTCGAACTTGGAGTTTAACCAAGTCGACAGCAAAGGAGGAGCGGTTCTCAAAGATAGCCTGACATTTCCAGTTGTCTGGGCGCTCGTCTTCACGGACGCGCATGTAGGTAAATCCTCGGCAGAATGCGTCCAACTCTCTGAACATCATGTTTGAGAGGGTTGATTCAGCACGATATGTTGCGCTTGCTTGTCCTGCTTTGATGGACTTGGTAGAAGTCACGGAGATTGTACCTTCCATTGTGATGACTTGCTTTTCACCAGCATTGAGACGACCAACATTCCATGTGATGGTTCCGTCATCAAATTCTGCACCGCCAGTCATTGCAAAGTGCATTGCTTCAGGGATGGGGCGAGTTACGACGACGTCATGCAGTTCTACTCCGGACATGTTTTCAACTTCAAGTTCAAGAGAAATTTCGCCAGGGTCTTCGTTCATGGCGACAGATAAGGAACGCTCTTGAGAACGGGAAGGATTCGTATCCAATCGCTCACGGAGCGTCATCATTTGCTTTCCGTTAACCTTGTAGGCCATCTTGTGATTCTTTGAAGGTTCAAGTTCGTCTACAGAAACATGTTCCCCACCGATATCAGTTGCATCGATGTTATCGAGCATTACGTCAATATCATAGATTCTGTCTTCAGAGGATGGATTGTTTACAGTGAGCGTACCCTTTACGGATTGCTTGATGATCTGACCATCGGAATTCAACGTAGTGGTCTCAATTTCATGCAAGGTACCTTCGAGTTTGTCACCAGGAACGGTCTCAACTTCTGCACGACTTCGGATGGTTGCTCCTGCTTGCTCACCAGTGAGGTCAGCAGGGGCCAAATCAGGCAGTGGTGGTTGTTCCAAGATATCTTGACTTGGAGGTGCTGCAAGCGGGTCCATCAACGGGTCTGCTGCGGGAGGCATGGGAGGCATCTCCGGAGGAGCAGGAGGTGCTGCAAGCGGGTCCATCAATGGGTCAGCAGTTGGTGCTTCTGGCATTGGAGGCATAGGAGGCATCTCTGGCGGAGCTGGAGGTGCTGCAAGCGGGTCCATCAGCGGGTCTGCTGCGGGAGGCATGGGGGGCATCTCTGGCGGAGCCGGAGGTGCTGCAAGCGGGTCCATCAGCGGGTCTGCTGCGGGAGGCATTGGAGGCATAGGAGGCATCTCTGGTGGAGCTGGAGGTGCTGCAAGCGGGTCCATCAACGGGTCTGCAGCTGGCGCTTCAGGCATTGGAGGCATGGGCGGCATCTCTGGAGGAGCAGGAGGTGCTGCAAGCGGGTCCATTAACGGGTCTGCAGCTGGCGCTCCAGGCATTGGAGGCATGGGCGGCATCTCTGGTGGAGCAGGAGGTGCTGCAAGCGGGTCCATCAACGGGTCAGCGGTTGGCGCTTCTGGCATTGGAGGCATAGGAGGCATCTCAGGAGGTGCAGGAGGTGCTGCAAGCGGATCCATCAACGGGTCTGCGGCTGGTGGCATTGGAGGCATAGGTGGCATCTCTGGAGGAGCAGGAGGGGCTTCCGCCATTGGAGGCATTGGTGGCATGGCAGGCATACCAGGGGGAGCAGGTGGTGCTTCAGGCATTGGTGGCATGGCAGGCATGCCAGGGGGAGCAGGTGGTGCTTCAGGCATTGGTGGCATAGCAGGCATGCCAGGAGGGGCAGGAGGGGCTTCCGGCATAGGAGGCATTGGTGGCATACCCGGTGGCGCTGGTGGTGCTTCAGGCATTGGGGGCATTGGAGGCATACCGGGAGGGGCCGGAGGGGCTTGACCGGGGGGCATAGGTGGCATAGGTGGCATTCCTGGTGGCATAGGTGGTTTTTCGTCTGTCATCTTCAATTCCTCCGGTTCACACAATGTGCGACAGATGTTCGGACGCACGCCGAGCACATAACCGTTCTCCAACATCGTGTTTGAATAATGAGTTTCATTGAGATTTTATCAAGAATATAGCGAGGGGTTGATGTAGGGTAGGACGGAGGACAGTTCATGGTCGGTATGGATAGTGGCTCCCCCCCAGTTCTTTTTGTTGTTGGAACAGCAGGTGCTGGTAAATCTTCGTTAGTAACATCTTTTCAGCGTTGGTCTCGCTTTTTGGAGACTGAAGCAATCGCAATTAACCTTGACCCCGGAGCAGAACGTGTCCATTACGACGCTGAATTTGACGTTCGGGATTTAATCTCTCTAACTGAAGTGATGGCTGAGTATGACCTTGGTCCAAACGGTGCTCAAATCCTTGCCGCTGACCTTCTGGCAGCACAAGCTGGAGATGTTGCTGAACAGCTCCATTCGCTCTCAGGGGAAATGATGATCGTTGACACCCCAGGACAAGTCGAATTGTTTGCATTCCGAGAAGCAAGCAACCATTTGATTGAAACGCTTGGTCGGGAACAATCCGCCATCATTTACTTGTTTGACCCCATGCTTTCACGGTCACCTTCAGGCTTCGTATCCCAAATGTTACTTTCATCAATTGTTGAATTCCGATTGGGACTCCCTACCAAGAACTTCCTCTCCAAGGCGGATTTGCTCGAACCCGAGCAATTGGAACAAATTCTTGAATGGTCAGAGCGACTTGAAATTCTTGAACTCGCACTTTATGATGAAGCAGGTGGACAACGAACTGAATTCGCTATCAACCAACTACGAATGATGCAAGAATTTTCCCAAGCACCAGGCCTCACCCCTCTATCCTCCGAGTTGGAAGAAGGAATGGCAGATATCCTGACCTTTGCTCAAGCCCTCTTCGGTGGGATGAGCGATGCTCGTGACGGCTTCGCTGCAGACATCGAGCATGAGAAGAACTGAGCGCACAACGCTTAGAAGCCGCCTTGCGGTGGGCGAAGCATGACTCAGCACTTGCTTGCGATTGACGACGTGGCCGAAGATTTTGAAGCGATTCTAAAATGGGCAATTGAATTCAAGCGCCAGTGGAAACAAGGTGATGATGTCGCACAAAATTTCCTACCTCTTGACACGCTCGCTATTGGCTCAATTTATGAAAAGCCATCAACCCGCACACGTGTTTCATTCGAAGTTGGCATCCAACGCCTTGGAGGAAGTGCTTTGACGCTTCTCAAGAACGATATTCAGCTTGGAACGTCTGAAACAATCGGAGACACATCACAAGTTCTTTCCCGCTTCCTCGGAGGAATCACCTACCGTTGTTTCGGCCATGAAGATGTAGAGGAATTAGCAAAGCACGCTACGGTCCCGGTCATCAATGCACTCTCATACAAGCATCATCCTTGCCAGGCTGCCGCAGACCTCATGACCATCCTTGAGAATTATGATGAATTGGAAGGGCTCAAAGTTGCATGGGTTGGCGACGGAAACAACGTGCTCCACGATTTGATGCTTGCTTGCGCTATTCTCGGGATTGACATTCATTATGCATGCCCAGAAGGTTACGAACCCCACGAGGATGTTGTTGAGCGCACCAAAGCCTTGGCTGAGGCTCATGGAAGTTCTGTCGTCCATACAACTGACCCTATCGAGGCAGTAACCGATGCAAGCGTGGTCTACACCGACGTATTCATTTCCATGGGAGAAGAGCACATGACGGACAAAATCAAGTCGTTTGAAGGCTATCAGGTCAATGAAGAAATGGTTGCTCACATGGCCGATAATTGGTCCTTTATGCACTGTCTACCTGCACACCGTGGTGACGAAGTTACAGATTACGTGATGGACCACAAACAGAGCATCGTCTTTGACCAAGCAGAAAACCGAATGTGGGCTCAAATGTCACTCATGGCGTTTTTGATCAATCGAGGCGCATGGGAAGCAATGGGCGAATTCATGGGTCTCATCGATTAGACCAGCAGTGCAACAACAAATCCAATGAGACCGAGGAGCATTGAGGCTCTGATTCGTCCAGCCACAAGTTCATCCTCACCTTTGTACAATGGTCCATTAAGCGTGATGAGCATCAGAATTGCTGGGGTTTGTAGAACCAACTGACCAAATGCAAACGGTCCAAGCCAAAACGGCATGTAGAGGCAAACAAGGCTCGCCATGATAAGGATGTATGAGGCCATTCTCACCTTCTCTTTACCGTAGGTCATCGGAAGGGTTTGACGAAGACCAGCGTCTGCTTCCATATCCATGCAATCCTTCACCATCTCACGAGCAAGGTTCGTTGTGAATACAACGCCGAAAATCCACCAAAGCAAGGGGGTTCCAATCTGGCCAACTCCTGCTCCACCGTACAGAATAACTGCACCAACAAGAACTGAAATGACAACGTTACCCATCAGGCCTTTGTTCTTGGTTGCCGGACCATGGTCGTAGGTTACCATGAGCAAGGCTGCAAGAATGTAGATGCTGATGGTTGGTACTGCAGTCTGCACTCCGAGATTCGAAACAGAGAGCAGACCGCCAACATGGGATGCAACGCTCAGACCCCACAATAATGATGTGAATCGCTTTGCCTCCTCAATGCCAATTGCACCAGAAGGAATAGGTCGTTGTGGATGGGCTTTGCGGTCAATTTCTGCATCCTTTATATCGTTCATCGCATTGCCTGCACCCATGAAGAGTATCACGGCCAATGTGTGAAGCAGTACGGTAAGTAAAGGGAAACTTGCATTGGTTTCTTGAAGGGCAAAGAATGCACCAAGCGGGACGGTTGCTCCTGCAAGGATGAGGTTCTTTGGGCGCATCAGTTGAACGGCCGCCCCAATCGTACCTGCCATGGTTTAGTGGAGGAGGGTACTGTTCTTGATTGCTTGGCTTCAAGCGGTGGCGATTGACCAAATGCAAACTCGCATTCGAAATCCGCCGAGACCGGTTCCTTCATCGAATCCAACTTTGACAAACCTTCTGTCCCGTGCAAGGACGTTTCCAAGTTGATTCATGGTCGCTCCCCATCGAAACCGCTGGTTGACGTGGTCAAGAATATCCGTAGTATTCGCTTCACCGACTTCATTCAAGAAATCTTGGATCTCACTGCGCAATCGCTTTGTTCGACTCATTCAGGCCTCACCTCGTACGATGCGCTGGTGTAGGGAACGCATGCTGTTGCTCATCGGTCGTGGGGACGGGGATGAGCCAGCTCCTGCAAGCGGTTGCCAGGTAAGTTGGCGTGCTCGGGAGGGGAGACGTCCACTTGGATGGGCCAATACTGTTCGGCTCTTTTGAGACCAAACGGGCGGCCTTTGCTGATGAGTGCTTGAAATCATATCCTCAAAAGTAATTGTTTGTGGGTTCGGGGGTTCTTGCATGATTCAAATTCTGTGGCGGTGGTATATCAAGCGACGAAACACGGTGTTTTTGGAAGTGAAACAGATTATGCGACGCAGTGCATTGTTATTCACTTTTCATTTTCAGTTAAAGTGAATTGTAGAGTGAAGGTTGAAGTGATGTTCTAACTCTTATTATGCGTGACGGCTAAATACGAAAGGTCGGTGGCAAGAACACCCACGCTCGTATAGTGTAGTGGCCCATCATGAAGGACTCTCATTCCTTCGACCCGGGTTCAAATCCCGGTACGAGCACTCTCAGTTGACTCTTCTATATTTTTAGGATTCGAAACGTCGCCACTCTAAATTTGAGCCTTCATTACGATAGCATGGGATTCTTCACCGTCTGTGTGCAACTCATATCCTTGCTACCGGGGTTGTTTTGGACACAAATGGTGATCTGTTGAGAGCGAGCAACATGCCAACGGAAAATAGAATCA